>Ga0114946_10000108_pt1 | contig 44972 bp, 38 predicted proteins | sample WalLakDeSediment_FD_88676 | JGI IMG/M metagenome (GOLD analysis project Ga0114946, IMG submission 88676) | Lake sediment microbial communities from Walker lake, Nevada to study Microbial Dark Matter (Phase II) - Walker Lake 11/02/13 Deep Sediment | ecosystem: Environmental > Aquatic >... | reverse complement strand
TTTTCCGGTAAGTTTTTGCAAAATTTATGCCCTGTGGTAAGACAAGTATCTTAATAATATTTAAAATCTACATTTAACAAACGGAGGCCGTATGTTAAAAGTTTTTCCTGAGCCAGTTAAAAAAAGTTAAGCCTTGATTCTGAAAGGTTTTGGCATTTTCATTAAAAAAGACTCGCACACCCGAAATGCCTTATTTTTTGTAATTTTACCACAGCAAATGAATATCTATGCAATCCCGGAAGAAAAAATCGGATTATGGTTTTTCCTATGTTATACTGGGACTGATCCTTGGTTTTTTCCTAGGTGCGGGCATTGTATACTGGTATTCGAACCGACAAAATGACAGTTTTTTTGCTTACAATCTCTGGGATTATCTTGCCGGGCTTTTCCAGGGCAGTGAAAAACCCAGCACCTTTATAGTACATGAAACTGAATTGTCTCCCTTAGTGCGACCACCGTCCGAACCTCTAGCCACAATGGCAATCCTCACTGACACACTGAGCTATATAAGGCTGGTAGACTCGCTACTTGCCGAAGAATTTGACAGGGAAGATCCCAGCGCTTTCGCAGAAAACAATAGTCTGCCAGATTCCCTGGCTGCTACCGAAGGGCAGCTAGCTGATTTTCAAGACACGAACCCAGTCTTTGGACCGGAAGACGAATTTCAGGAACCTGCCACATCACAACCTATCCGCATTGCCCAGGATAAACTGCTCTATGTCCGGGCTTTCAGCCTGCCCGCCAAAAAACCCGAAACCATTCAAAGCCAAGCCATCAGGCAGCTCGACTCACTACTGGGCAACTATCCGCGACGACCAACAGCAGAAAACATGATGCTGGTCGAATTCTGGGCTTCGCCCCTAAACTATCGCGGTTACAAAATGTCGCACAACAAGCTGGTGGTTTACGGGCTCGATCAGGTTGAGTCCTTCAGCCTGCATTCCGACGGGAAAAACTTTTTCATCAAATATTTTGATACTTATTATCCGGTGAGTCTCTCTATGGATTTTAAACCGCTTACTTCCATGATTGAACCTCCTGAGCCGGAAGAAAACCTTGAGACATGGCCCTGACCTTTTACAAATTTCATGGCGCTGGCAACGACTTCATCATAATCGATGACCGCAACGGCGAATTTAAAGAACAGGTAAAAGAACCCCAAAGCCACATTTATCAGCTTTGCCGCCGCCACTTTGGCATTGGCGCTGATGGCCTCATGTTGCTCCGAACCACTGCCGATGCAGATTTTGAAATGGTGTATTTTAACCGTGATGGACATCCAGGAAGCATGTGCGGAAATGGCGGACGCTGCATAGTAGCCTTTGCCGAAAGCCTGGGTATCATTGGCGAAAAAACTACCTTTAAAGCCTCCGACGGTTTGCACGAGGCCATTATTAATCATAAAGGCATCGACGTTTGGGACATCTCACTGAAAATGAATGATGTAAACACCATTAAGGGCCATGGGCGGGAGTTTGCACTCGATACCGGTTCGCCCCACCTGGTGCTTTTCTCCGAGAACATTCCCGAAAAGGATGTGAATGCGGAAGGGCGTGACATTCGCTATTCGCCCACCTTTGCTAAAGAAGGTATCAATATAAATTTCGCAGAGGTGCTCGACAAGGGCACCCTAAGGATGCGCACCTACGAGCGCGGTGTAGAAAACGAAACCCTGGCTTGTGGCACCGGCGCCACCGCCGTTGCTTTATCAGCATGGGCAGCAGGCTTCCAGAACGAGAGCCATGCTTTCCGTTTGCTGGTTCCCGGTGGTGAGCTGCGTGTAAACTTCCGGCCGCCGGCAAAGGATACCGACACTTTTACTGACATCTGGCTCAGTGGCCCTGCCACAAAAGTTTTTTCGGGCACCTTAGACATTTAACCAAATTCCAGCCGATATGCTCAAAGGAAAAAACGTACTACTCAGACCCGTTGAAATAAAAGACGTTGACTCGCTCTACCATTGGGAAAACGATCCCGAAAACTGGCTGGTAAGTAACACCATTACGCCTTTTTCCAAATTTTTTCTTGAACAGTATGTGGTGGGTGCGCAGAACGACATTTATGCCGACCGCCAGCTGCGGCTGATCATTGAAGACAGCGAAGGCAGAACCTGCGGTGCCATTGATTTGTTTGACTTCGACCCACACCACCGCCGGGCTGGCATTGGGATACTGATTGAAGCGGAATCCCGCGGAAAGGGCCTGGGAACCGAAGCCCTGCAGCTTGTTATTGACTATGCCGCGAACACCCTCAACCTGCACCAGCTGCACTGCACCATCGACCACGACAATGAGAAAAGCCTCAAACTCTTCCAAAGGATGGGCTTTGAACTTACCGGAAATCGCAAGCACTGGGCCTGGCGCCCCGAAGGCTGGATGGATGAGCATTTCCTACAGCTCATATTAAAAAAGGACTGAACTAACAGCAAAATTTATCGTTTATCCTAACGTTACCATTCTTTAGGAAAATCAATCTATACCCATGGCCAAAAGAAAAAATAAAGCTCTTTTGAATAAAATACTTGCCCTTGCCGGTGCCTTGTTTCTTATAGGTGCACTGCTAGCCGGTTACCTTGCATATGTAACCATTCTAAAGCCTAATGTGCATATAGGCCGCGAATACACCCATTTCTTTATTCCCACTGGCAGTACCTTTGATGATGTGAAGGAAGCCTTACTGGCCGAAGGCATTGTGGAAAACGAAAAAACCTTTCAGTGGCTGGCCGAAAAGAAGCGCTATCCCAACCGTGTATTGCCGGGTCGCTATCGCATTTACGACGACATGGGCAACAACGACCTTATCAACCTGCTGCGCTCAGGGGTGCAAGACCCGGTGAATGTGACCTTCAACAACATCCGCACCAAGGAACAGTTGGCCGGAGTGGTTGCCAGCTATATCGAAGCCGACTCGCTTTCCATCATCACCCTGCTCAACGACCCCGAGACCATGCAGCAATTCGACCTGACCACCGAAACTGCCGTCCTGCTTTTTATTCCCAACACCTACGAATTATTCTGGAACACGTCGGCGCGCCAGCTGCTCGACCGCATGAATCGCGAGCATAACGCATTCTGGACCAGACGGCGCATGCAACAAGCCGAAAAAATCGGCATGACGCCCATTGAGGTGGCCATTATGGCCAGCATAGTGCGGCAGGAAACCAGCAAAAAAGACGAGATGGCCACCATTGCCGGCGTTTATGTAAACCGCATTAAACGCAACATCCCGCTGCAGGCCGACCCCACCGTTGTGTTTGCTGTGGGTGACTTTTCCATAAACCGCGTGCTCAACCGCCACCTCGCGATCGACTCGCCCTACAATACTTATAAATACCCCGGACTGCCGCCTGGCCCCATCAGTCTGCCCGAACCCTACATTATCGAGGCCGTGCTCAACTACGAGGACCACGAATACGTGTTTTTCTGTGCGCGCGACGATTTCTCGGGCTATCACGCTTTCGCTAAAACCTATTCCGAGCACCTGCAAAATGCCAGGCGTTACCAGCGTGCCCTCAACGAGCGCCGCATAATGCAATAAGGCATTCCCCGATTTTTAGGTTACCGCCCGGCCGGCGGTTTATCATTCTTTTATACCTTTGGAGATAAATATTACATACATATGACACAGATAAAATTTGGAACCGACGGCTGGCGTGCGGTTATCGCCAAGGAGTTTACCACCGACAATGTTGCCCGTGTGGCCAAGGCCACTGCCCGCTGGGCACTCAGCAAACAGGCCGATCCCACCATAGTGGTTGGCCACGACTGCCGCTTCGGGGGCGAGCTATTTGCCGAAGTAACGGCCAAAGTGCTGGCTAGCCACAACATAAAGGTTTATCTTGCCAACGGATTCGTTTCCACACCCATGATCTCAATGGGCGTCATTCATCATAAGGCATTTCTGGGAGTGGTCATTACCGCCAGCCACAACCCGGCCGAATATAACGGTTATAAACTGAAGGGACATTTCGGCGGGCCCCTGCTCGAAGAAGATATTCACGAAGTGGAAACCTTCATTCCCGACACCAACCCCCATGACCTGGATGAAATAAGCCTGGAGACACTAATAGAAAAAGGCCTGGTGGAATACACCGACCTTGAAACCATGTATTGCAACTACCTGGAGGAAAAGTTCGATCTCAAAGCCATACGCGAGTCGAAGTGGAATTTTGCCTTCGACGCCATGTACGGCTCGGGGCAAAACGTCATGCGCAGATTGTTTCCCGACATTACGCTGCTGCACTGTGAGCGTCAGCCTTTGTTCGATGGGATCCCGCCCGAGCCCCTGCTGAAAAACCTGCAGGAGTTCGCCGAAGTGATACGCCTGGCTGAAGACATTGACTGCGGCCTGGCCATCGACGGCGATGCCGACCGCACCGCCCTGTTCGACAATAAGGGCAATTACATCGACTCACACCATGTGATACTTTTGCTTATACATTACCTCCACCGCTACAAAAACCTCAGCGGCAAAGTGGCCACCGGCTTCTCTTCCACCGTAAAGATCAACCGTCTGTGCGACGCCTACAGCCTGCCTCTCGAAGTCGTCAAGATCGGCTTTAAGCACATTGCCGGCCTCATGCTCGAAGAAGACATACTGGTAGGTGGCGAAGAGTCGGGCGGCATTGCCGTGACCGGCCATATCCCCGAAAGGGACGGCATTTACAACGGCTTGGTTATGTGGGAGGCCATGGTAAAAACCGGAAAAAGCCTGCGCGAGTTTATTGATGAGGTGTATGCCATAACCGGCAGCTTCGCTTTTGAACGCTCCGACCTGCGCCTGGATGAAGAAGACAAGGACCGCATTGTGGCCAACTGCGAAATAAAGGCTTACAGCGAATTCGGCCCATGGAAAGTGCTGCGCGAAGAAAACCTCGACGGCTTCAAATATTATTTCAGTGACAGCCAATGGTTCATGATACGCCCCTCGGGCACCGAGCCCGTGCTACGCACCTACGCCGAAGGCCACAACCGCGAGGAGGCGCTGGCCATTTTGCAGGCCGGATACGACACCATCATGCAAAAAGACTGACCTTGCTTGCAAGTTTAAATTCTTTAACGTCACTGATCATTCTGGCTGTTTTTCTTACCCCTTTCGGGGAAAAGGCAGCCTCTTCCGACAGTATTGCAAGCCAGGAAGCCCGGCCCGGGTCGAATTTGCGCCGCACTCACCTGGTGGCAGGCACACAATTAGTGGGTTACAGCACGGCCCTGCTATTGCTAAATCAGGCCTGGTATAAGGATTATCCAAGAACGAGCTTTCATTTTCACGACGATCTGCCCGACTGGTTTCAGCAGGACAAGCTGGGGCATGTTTCGGCCACCTACCATCTGGGTCGTCTTAGTGCAGCCAGTTTCAGGTGGGCCGGCCTGAGCAATACAGGCAGCGCATGGGCCGGAGCCATGTCGGGACTGGCATTTATCACTGCCGTGGAAATTCTCGATGGCTTTTCGGCCGAGTGGGGCGCCAGCATTTCTGACATGGCGGCCAACGCCTTAGGGGCCGGAACCTTCCTTGGCCAGCAGCTGGCCTGGGAAGAGCAGCGCTTCTTGCTGAAATATTCATTCCACGAAAGTGGGCTGGCAAAATACCGGCCCAATCTGCTTGGGAGCAACCTCCCTGAAAAAATGCTGAAAGATTATAACGGGCAAACCTTCTGGCTGTCTTTCAACTTGAAATCTTTGCTAGCTCCCGAAAGCAATATGCCTGCATGGCTCAACCTTGCCATAGGCCATGGTGCCAGGGGCATGCTGGGCAGCCGCCACAACCCGGCTTACTATAATGACGAGGCACTGCCGCAAATGGTTCGCCACAGGCAATGGTACCTGGCGCCCGATATCGACTTCAGCCGCATTCCAGTGCAAAGCCCTTTTCTTAAAACCCTGCTAAGCGGCCTTAACTTCCTTAAAATGCCTGCACCCGCCCTGGAATACAACAGCGAGCAGGGGCTTCGCTTCCATTGGCTGTTTTTCTAATTATTTCACATTTTTTTGCCCATATCCAATTTGATGTTGATCGCTTTTGGATATTTTTTTACTTTTAGGCTACTCTAAACCAAAATCTCATGAAGAAATATTTTTCCTATTGCGTTCTTGCGCTGATGCTATCTGCGGTGGTTACCACAGAACTGCAGGCACAGCAGCCATCAGCCATTACTAAACCCGAAACATTCTTTGGCTTCACGCCAGGGGCCGACCAGAAAATGTTTACCTATGCCCGAATGCTGGATTACCTGAGACTGCTCGAACAGGAGTCGGAAATGATACGGGTGCTGCAGGTAGGCGAAACGGAGCTGGGCAAGCCCATGTACCTGGTTTTCATTTCTTCGGCCGAAAACCTCAGACAGCTTGAAGCCCTGAAGGAAATCAACCGCCACCTGGCCCTCGACCCTGCCATCCCCGAAAGGGAAAGGGAAGCCATGATACGCGACGGCAAAACCTTTGTTATGGTCACCATGTCGATGCACTCAAACGAAACAGGCCCGGCACAGGCCGCACCACTTATTGCATACAACCTGGCGGCAGGCGTAGAACCTGGCATGAACGAACATCTGAATCAGGTGGTGTTTATGATGGTGCCCAGCCACAATCCCGACGGGCAGGACATGATAGTGGAGCATTACAACCGCTACCTGGGCACGGAGTATGAAGGCAGCAGCCAGCCCGGCGTTTACCATAAATACGTTGGCCATAATATTAACCGCGACTTCATTACCCTTAGCATGAAGGAAAACCAGGCGGTGGCCGACATTTACAACCTCGACTGGCACCCTCACGTGCTGGTGGAGAAGCACCAAATGGGCATGACTGGAGTGCGCTATTTCGTGCCGCCTAACCACGACCCAATCGCCGAAAATATTGATGAGACCCTTTGGAACTGGAGCTGGGTGTTTGGCTCGAACATGTCGCGCGATATGACCGCCAAAGGCCTTACAGGTATCAGCCAGCAATATATTTTCGACAACTACTGGCCGGGATCGACCGAAACCAGCCTATGGAAAAACGTGATCAGCCTGCTTACCGAGGCCGCCAGCGTACAACTCGCCACCCCGGTTTATGTGGAACCCAACGAACTGCAGGTGGGTGGCAAGGGCCTTTCTGATTACAAAAAGAGCATCAATATGCCCATTCCCTGGCCGGGTGGCTGGTGGCGGCTGGGCGATATTGTGCAATACGAGGTAGAGTCGACCTATTCGCTTATCCGTACCGCTTCAAGACAGAAAAACGAGATACTTACCAGCCGCAACGACTTGGTGCGCAAGGAGGTGGAGCGCGGACGCAACCAAGCGCCCTTCTTCTACATAATGCCGACACAGCAGCATGATGCCAGCGAGCTGTATGCCCTGCTGCAACTGCTCGACCGCCACGGAGTAAAGCTCTATCGCCTGAACCACGACACCACAATAGAAGGACGAGTTTTTAAAACCGGAGATTATGTAATCCCGCTTTCGCAACCCTTCCGCCCGTTTATCAAGGAAGTGATGGAAAACCAAAAGTTCCCGGTGCGCAGGTATTCGCCCGGTGGGGAAATGATCAGGCCTTACGACATAACTTCCTGGTCGCTGCCTCTGCACCGTGGCATTACCTCCTTCGAAATCACACAAAAGCAACCACAGCTGGAGGCAAGGCTCGATTTGCTGAGCCCAGAGAACCTGAAGCCTCAAAGAACCCAGGGTGAGGGCGACTTTCTGGTATTCAGCGCCAACAACAACGAGAGCTTCAGTGCAGCTTTCAAAGCCATGACCCGGGGGCTGGAAGTTTTCCGCAGCAGCGAAGAGGTTTCCAATGCCGGGCATACTTTCCCGGCAGGAAGCTTCCTGGTGAGGACCAACAATCGCAACCGGCAGGCCATGCTGGAGGTCACAGAAGAGCTGTTGTTTGCACCCGTGGCCTTGCAAAGCCAGCCCGAAGGCTTCAAGAAAATTACGCTTCCGCGCATAGCCCTGGTGGAGACCTGGCTGCATGACATGGACGCCGGCTGGGCGCGCTATCTTTTCGACACTTATGGCATACCCTACACCGTGGTGCGACCCTCGGAAGTGGCAGGACTAAACCTGCAGCAGCGCTTCGACGTTATCATTTTCCCCGACATGGGAAAAGACCAGCTTATGCAGGGTACCTCGCAGCGAGGCGAGCAGTATTTCATCCCTTTCTACCCAAGAGAATATGTGAAAGGCATGGGTAAGGAAGGCTGGCAAAACGTGCTGGATTTCATCCAAAACGGTGGCAAGATTTTGTCGTGGGGTCGTTCTGTTGACCTTTTCATGGGCACCATGGAACCCAAAGCCCCGGCCGAGTCTTTCCGTTTCCCGGTGAACAACGTGGCGCAGCGACTTGGTGGGCAGGGCCTGAACATACCCGGTTCACTTCTCAAAATTAATCTGTTGCCCAATCATCCCCTCACCTTGGGCATGCCCGAAAGCATTGGCGTATTTCACAGAGCCAACCCCATTCTACAAACAAGCATTCCGCAATTTGACATGGACCGCCGCGTGATCGGTTCATTCCCCGATGGCGAGATACTGATGAGTGGCTTTGCTGAAAAGGCCGAACTACTCGAAAGAACCCCGGCCATGGTATGGCTCAGAAAAGGAAAAGGACAGGTTGTTCTGTATTCGTTTGCACCCAACTTCCGCGGCTCCACCCCGGTGGCGAATAAGCTGATATTTAACGCACTGCTGCTGGAATAGGGTTTGAGGTTCAAAGTTAAAAGTTAAAAGTTTGGGGTTAATAAAAAGCAAAAGAGGCTGTCTCAAAAATCGGGACAGCCTCTTCTAATAAGTTCATTTCCATTTTTATCTTATGATCGTTTGAAAAAAGAAATAATGAAAAGCAGCAGCCATGCGCCACCCACAGCAATCAGTATCTCATACACCAGGCCTCCACCGCCAATGCCAAGCTTACCTGCCAGCCAGCCGCCAAAAAAGCCGCCAACTATCCCTACAATAATGTTTCCAATAGGGCCAAAACCTCCGCCTTTCCATATAAGGCCAGCAAGCCATCCGGATACAGCACCAATTAACAAGAATATAATAATGTTCATTGCAATCTTATTTAGTTAAACAATACTTAAATATACAAAATAATCAACGTTTAGAAAATTTTCAAGAGCCGCAAACTCCGAACTATGTATCCGGCCAGAATATTTTTTGGTTTTCGTAACTTAGCAGCGCTGCCAAAAATTCACTATATCTAAGAAAAATGACAAAAATACTACTGAAAACCATCGTATTTGCCTTAGTGTTCTTAGTATTGTTGCTGACTTCATTCTCCTGCATCAAAACCAACCCACCGGCAGAGGAAGATACCTACACCCAATACGGCACACCTTTCACCGGTATTCCCGCCAACGAAGATATCGTCATGTACGAGGTAAACCTGAGGGCTTTCAGTCAGGGTGGCGACTTACAGGGCGTTATAGCAGGTCTGGATCATATACGGTCGCTGGGCGTAAATGTGATCTGGCTGATGCCAATCCATCCCATTGGCGAGGTAAACTCGGTAAATTCGCCCTATTCGGTTAAGGATTTTTTGGCTGTAAGCCCCGAATACGGCACCCTTGACGACTTGCGCATGCTCACCGACGAAGCCCATGGCAGGGGCATGGCCGTGATCATGGACTGGGTGGCCAACCACACTGCCTGGGATAACGAATGGATTAATAACCCTGGCTGGTACACCACCGACAACAATGGCAATATTGTTCATCCGCCCGGCACCAACTGGCTCGACGTGGCCGACCTGAACTTCAGCAGCTTCCCTATGCGAAAGGCCATGATCGATGCCATGACCTTTTGGGTGCTCGAAGCCAATGTAGACGGTTTTCGCTGCGATTATGCCGATGGGGTGCCGTTCGACTTCTGGCGAGTGGCCATAGAAACCCTGAAAAACATCCCCGGAAGGGAGATCATTATGCTGGCCGAAGGCAGCCGCGACAATCACCTCGGAGCAGGCTTCGACCTGATCTATGCCTGGGACTATTATTACCGCACCAAAGATGTGTATAGCGGGCAGCCGGCTACCATACTCTACAACACCCATGTGGCCGAATACAACGGGGTACCGGCTGGAAAACACCGCCTGCGCTATACTACCAACCACGACGAGTCGGCCTGGGAAGCCACCCCCATGGTGTTTTTCAATGGGCAGCAAGGCGCGCTGGCAGCCTCGGTGGCATCCATTTTCATGGGAGGCGTGCCCTTGTTATATACCGGTCAGGAAGTGGGGCAGATAAATAACGTACCATTTTTTTCCAATGCGCCCATCAACTGGACCCAGAACCCGGCCATGCTGCAAGCTTACGAAAACATTATGCAGGTTTATACCCAATCTGATGCCGCTCGCAGGGGAGCCCTTACCAATTACTCCACAACCAATGTGGTCGTCTTCAAAAAGACCTACAACAGCGAAGAGCTAATGGTGCTCATCAATATTCGAAACAACAACCAGAACTTCTCCGTTCCCACAGAGTTGCAACAAACCAACTGGCAAAACACCCTAAACGGCAGCCAGTATGCTCTTGAAACCTCGATAACTCTTGGAAGTTATCAGTACCTGATATTGAAAAAGTAGGGACAGTTCGCAGACTGTCTCTACTTTGAACGACTTCACGACTCCGTCTCGCCTGATGCGAGACTTCGCTCGATGACTTCGCCAAGGCAACTTCTACCCGGGCAAAACCCCAACGCAAAAATGCAGGACCATAGCAGGACTTGGTATGGACCAAAGCAGGACCCAACCTTCCTCGTAACATGCTCGTTCAATGCTCTTGTGAATTAGGAGTTGGATGGGCCTTGGAAGGGACTTGAAAGGGAAAGGGAAATGGAAGAAACCAGGTGGTGCAAGATCCAGTGTAACCCCAAATAAAAAACCGCAATCACTTGTTTTATAAGTAATTGCGGTTTTGCTTTGTCGGGGTGAGAAGACTCGAACTTCCGACCCCTTGCACCCCATGCAAGTGCGCTAGCCAACTGCGCCACACCCCGATTTTGCTTTGCAAAAGTAATATATTCTATTTATTGAGCAAAATTTCTTTTTGAAAAATTCTGAAAAGGAAAAAGCTGTTTTCAAAATTCAAAAAAACTTCGACTACCTGACTGTCGGAGCAAAACAAAAATGTTTAATTTTACGTTTATTTCTCCAAAAGCGCAATTTAAATTGGTGAAAGGTAAATTATTAACCCTTGCAAAAAATGGGTTTCGATTCCGTGTAACACGGACTTGGAAGCAGAATTTATCAAATATATTTGCCACTGTAGTATGAATCAATATTAGCGGCCATTTGCAATAAGATATGACCAAAAGCGTCCTCCCCTCATTCTTGTTCGTGCTGATTTGCCTTTTGCCCTGGCTGGCAGCTGCCCAGCCCAAGGCCCGGACGCTGACACCCGGCAACAAGCAATTCACCTACCGCAACTACCAGTTGCCCGGTCCGCGTATTGAGCTGGGGCTGATGGGCGGGGCTGTGTATCCTTTTACTGATGTGGCGCCCGGAGAGCCCGACACCCAACCCACCATTACCGATTTCAGGTTTAAGTCGGTCGATCTGAACACCGGCCTTTTTTTCCGCTACCGCTTCAACGATCTGTATGCCGTAAAAGGCACTGCTTCTTACTTAAAGCTGAAAGGCGACGACTTCTGGGCCGACACCGACACGGTGCGCGACCGGGGCCGCAGCTTCACCAATGAATTGTATGAACTGGCTGTCATTGGCGAGTTTTACCTGCCCAAGAAAAAGGGAAATGAAGTTAAAAATTCTTGGTTCGATGTGATTCTCTTTGCCGGTGTGGCAGGGGTGTATCACGACCCCCAGGTATTGGGACCCATAATTGACCGCTACGATCTGGAGCAACAAAACGATCCGTATGCTTATAAAAACATTGTACTGGCCTTCCCCACCGGCATCATGCTGCAATATAACTACCTGAACAAATGGACTGTGGGGATCGACATGAATTTCCGCTGGACCTTTACCGACTACCTCGATGGCTTTGACCGGCCCACGCGGCAGCGCCCCGATTATTACTTCACCACGAACCTTACCTTCAGCTACGTGCTTACCTACGCCCCGCGTAAATCGAACACCGCCCTGTCACGCCAGTTATTCAAACCCAAACGTAGCAACGCCGGTAACCAGGGGTTTATGTAAGGTTTGGGGTTAAATGATTAGTGGTCAGGAATTAGGATCAAATATGCTAATTTGCTAATCTGCTAATTCTCTAATCATCATTCCCAAATCATCAATCATTGCTCTGCGCCCTGCGCTATGATCCCTAACCACTTATCCCTAATCCCTTAAGTTCTGGCTTTCCAAACCTGATCAGGCACGCCATTATCGAGGGCAAGCTTTCGGGCGAGTACAAAAAAGTAATCGGACAAGCGGTTGAAGTAGCGAATAATCAGCTCATCGACGGGATTATCGACGGCAAGGTGAATAACAATGCGCTCGGCCCTGCGACAAACGGTGCGGCATACATGGGCTAGCGACACGGCAGGGTGGCCGCCCGGCAAGATGAAGTTTCCCAGTGGTGGAAGGGCATCGTTCATCTGGTCGATTTCGCGTTCGAGCAGAGTAATGTCCTCCTCGCTAAGTTCAGGCAGTTTGTATCCTTCGCTGCCCTTGTCGGCGGCAATGAGCGACTCGGCGGTAAACAGGCGGTCCTGTATTTCGAAAAGAATGTCTTTATAATGCGGCGCTACGTCCTGGTCGCGAAGCAGCCCCAAGAATGAGTTCAGCTCGTCGATGGTGCCGTAGGCTTCAATTCGCAGATGGTATTTAGGCACACGTTTGCCACCGAGCAAGGAGGTTTCGCCTTTATCGCCCGTTTTTGTATAGATCTTCCACTCTTTCATCAGTAAAAAAGTATTCAACTCAGCCGGCAGCCTGGGTAGCCGGGTTCACCCTGACGATATTCGGGTTAGGGGCATCACTTTCAATTATTCCGTCGCGCAGCCTAATTATGCGGTGAGCGTGCAGGGCAATGTCTTCTTCGTGGGTCACCAATATAATGGTGTTGCCAGCCTCATGAATCTCTTCGAGCAGACCCATAATCTCAATAGAGGTTTTGGTGTCGAGGTTTCCAGTGGGTTCGTCGGCCAGGATAATGCTAGGGTTGTTTACCAGTGCCCTGGCCATTGCCACGCGCTGTCGCTGCCCGCCCGAGAGTTCGTTGGGCTTGTGGTGCATGCGATCGCCAAGGCCCACCTGGTCGAGCACCAACGTGGCCCGCTCGCGGCGGGCAATTTTATTCTGCCCGGCATAAATAAGCGGCAAGGCCACATTATCGAGCGCAGTGCTTCGCGGCAACAGGTTAAAGGTCTGGAAAACAAAGCCGATCTCGCGGTTGCGAATTTCTGCCAGCTCGTTGTCGACCAGTTTGCTCACATCTTTACCATTTAGGAAATACCGCCCACTGGTTGGGGTGTCGAGGCAGCCCAGAATATTCATTAAGGTAGACTTGCCCGAACCTGACGGGCCCATCAAAGCCACATATTCATTACGACAAATACTGTTGGAAACCCCATTTAGGGCTTTTACCACCTCTGTACCTACCTTGTAAAACTTTGTTAACTCTTCGAGCCTGATAAGTTCTTGCTTCATGGTATTATTTAATTCAAAGACAAAGGCCAAAGTTAGAAAAAATCAATAACCCACGGGCACTATTTGTTTGCTAAGAGCCTGATTAAAAAAAACAATCCCCAGCCTGAAGAGGTCCACTGCCAAGGTTGCCCTGGGGTGACCAGCAATTTCGTGCCAGGCTTGTTTCATGCCTTTCGACCATCGAATATCGTCGAGAATTAAAACGCTTCCTTCATGAATATGTTCGCTGATTTGTAAAAAATTATTCATCACCCCTTCATACGAGTGGTCGCCGTCGATATATACCAGATCGGGTTTTCCCAGCTCACTGAGTGCTGCAGGTAGGGTTTTGCTGAAAGGACCGGTAAATATTTCAATATTTTTTATGCCGCTTTCGCGGAAAAGGGCATCAGCTCTTGCGGCGGTCTGGGAGCAACCTTCCAGGGAAATTATGCGGGCTTCAGGCCTTGCCTTTGCCAGGTAGGCGGTGGTTAGCCCAAGCGATGTGCCCAGCTCGAGCACAGTAGTAGGCTCAAAATAGCGCACCATGCCGAAGAGCAGCCGGCACATGGATGGCTTTTGCAGCGAGCGCCGTGCTATGCTGCTAACGCTGCGCCAGTAACGCAGGGGCTCCTCCCCTCTTCGCTCTTTCAACAAGCGCAGGCCCTGGCCAAAGTCGGTCACATCTAGTTCGGTCCGGTCATCTTTCAAACGCTGGCGCATCTGCTCCAAAAAAGCAAATTCAGGCTGCAATTGACTGGAATACAGGCAATTTTCCGCGAAAGCGTAAAGAAAAGGAGAATGAATCCCAAAGGGTTTGCGGGTAAGGGCTTGCAAAATTACATGGCGGTTCAGATACATGGGCGCAGCATATAGGCCAAACTGCAAATTTATGTCTTTTTGTGCACCAAAATAAGGAGGCTGCATGGGCAGGCATGCAATATTTTCATTAACTTGCCAACTGAAAAAAAATACCATTTACCCATGAGCAGAAAATTTCAAGTTCTTTTTGCTGGCTTGCTGTTGGCTGCAGGGCTGGTGCATGGTGCTCCCAACGACACCATTCGTATTGGCGACCACAGCGCCTTGCAGGCCGAAAGGTTTTATAACGAGGGCATAAGGCTTTTTAACCAAAACAGGCTGGAAGAAGCCCTAAAGGAGTTTGACAAGGCAGTGGAGACTTATCCTGATTATGCCCAGGCTTATTATAACCGTGGCGTGGTGAAACAAAGCCAGTTCAATTTTCCGGCAGCCCTTGCCGACTTTGAAAAGGCGTTGGAAATTAATCCTGAGCATATCCTGGCGTATATTGCCTGCGGCTATGTACTGAACGAAACCGGCAAGCCAGATCAGGCCATGAAGAGTTTCGACCAGGCCATTAAGATCGACCCTGGTCATTACCAGGGCTGGTACCTCAGAGGGGTCACCCTTTTCTGGCAGGGCGAATATACCGCTGCAGTGCTGGACCTCTCGCGCGCCATTGAGCTTAAGCCCGACTATGCGCCTGCCTGGAACGACCGCGGAAGCGCCCGACACATGGCAGGAAACACTGGAGGTGCAATGGCCGACTTTCAGCAGGCCATGCTGCTCGACCCCTCTATGTATTTCACATTCAACAACATGGGCAACCTGCGCAACGAAATGCAGCAGTATGGCGAAGCCGAGGAGTTTTTTACCACCGCCATAAGGCTTAACCCAAACTATGCCATGGCTTACAACAACCGGGGCATTGCACGCTTTAACATGGAACAATACAATGAAGCTGTTTCTGACTACAGGCGGGCCATAGAACTAAACCCGGTATTTACACAAGCCTACAACAATCGCGGCAACGCGCGCTACAAGCTGAATGACTACGAAGGAGCCCTGGCCGATTTCAGCAAAGCTATTGACCTCAATCCAAATTATGGAGAGGCTTACCTGAACCGCGGCATCGTTCAAGAGATGCTTCGCGATCTGGACAATGCCAGGAGCGACTGGCAAAAGGCCTTGGAACTGGGAGTAAGTATTGCTGAAAGTTATTTGAAATAAACCGAAAACATGGCTGCTATGAAGTTTTCAAAAATACTATCCCAGAGATTTTTGGTAATGGCACTGCTGCTGGCAATAGCCATTACAGCACCTGCCCAGAACGTTGAATTTACCCGCAGGGCCTTCCCCAGCGACCCCAATGGGCTTCGCGAAGCCAGCCGCAACCTGCGCACCGGCGAGAACCTGTTTTTCCAAGGCGGAGGGCGAACCATCGAGTCGATCGATTACCTACTCAGGGCACATGCATTTAACCCAAACAATGGCCGCCTCAACTACCTTATTGGGCAGGCCCTGCTTCAAACCGTCGATTATCCGCAAGCAGGGGAATATCTCGAACGGGCGCTTGCACTCAATTACCCCGACCCCGAAGTATATTTTTTCCTGGGCGAAGCCTACCATATGATCAAGAACTTCCAAAAGGGCATTGAATATTATGCGGCATTCCGCCAGCAACTCTTACCACAGGAGCTTGCCCTGCGCCGGGAGCTGATCGACAAGCGTGTGGCCCAGTGCCAGCATGGCATATCCCTGCTGGCCAGTCCAACGCGGGTATATATCGACAACTTGGGCAGCAGCATCAACAGCATGCACGATGACTACAGCCCCAAGCTGCTGCCTGGCGATGAGCAGATGTATTTCACCTCGCGCCGCCCACTCGAGAGCAAGGCCAGCATTGATCGGGTGGATTACAAATATTTTGAAAACATTTTGATAGCCGAAAAGATCGACGGGCATTGGCAGGTTACCGGCCATGCCGGCAACACCCTAAACCGCCGGAATCACAGCGCTGTGGCCGCTATTTCACATGATGGCCTCACCATGATCGTTTACAATGGCAGCAAAGGCGGCGACCTTTTTATTGCTGAATTCAAGAAGGACCGCTGGAGCAAGCCTTCGCGCCTGCGCAACGGCATTAACTCGCGCCATCAGGAAACCAGTGCTGCCCTATCGGCCGATGGCAACACCCTGTATTTTATCAGCGACCGCCCGGGTGGCTATGGCGGAAAAGACATATGGTATACCACCAAAGACCGGCGCGGCCGCTGGCACGAGCCCCTGAACCTGGGACCGGTGGTCAACACCGAATACGATGAGGAAGGTCTGTACCTTACGCCCGATGGCGAAACCCTCTATTTCAGTTCCAAGGGGCACAACTCCATGGGAGGCTACGATATTTTCAGCACCACCTACGCCAATGGCCGCTGGAGCGAGCCAGTAAACCTTGGCTACCCCATCAACAGCCCTTCCAACGACCTGTTCTTCAGGCCTAATGCCGATGGTGAGGTGGCCTACTTCTCCTCACTGCGGGCTGGAGGACTTGGCGGCAGCGATTTATTTATGGTTACATTTATGGGGGCCGAAAAGCCTGTCATAAACCAAGTGCAACACGAACCCATTGCCATCCGGGCCCGCCCCAATATGAGCATTTTCCTCGACCAGACCACACCGCCCATTCCGCCTATGACTTTGCTGCGCGGCCGTGTGCTAAACGACGAAACAGGTGAACCTCTGCTGGCAAACATTGAGTTGTATGACAACGAGCAGGAGGAACTGCTGGCCACCTTTGCCACCAATCCCGAAACCGGCGCCTATTTTATTTCCCTGCCCGGCGGTAAGAACTTTGGCATCTCGGTACAGGCTGAAGACTTTCTATTCCATTCGGAAAACATCAACATAACCGAGTCAGGTGTATTTACCGAAATCATCAACGACATTCGTCTGAAGCGGGTAGAGGTGGGCACTACTATTGTGCTCCGGAACATTTTTTTCGACACCGGCAGCGCCAGCCTGAGGCCCGAGTCGTATGCAGAGCTGGGCGTGCTCTACAAGTTGCTGGAAGACAACCCTAAGATAAAAATCGAGATATCGGGCCATACCGACAATGTGGGCTCGGCTGCCCTGAACCAGCGGCTGTCGCAGGATCGCGCCAAAGCGGTGGTGGATTTCCTCACCGAAAGAGGCATTGATAGTGAACGGCTTACCTTTAAAGGCTACGGCTTCTCCAGACCGGTGGCCACCAACGAAACCTCCGAAGGGCGGCAGCTCAATCGAAGAACTGAGTTTGAGATCATTGAAAAGTAGTCGTTGTTTTTTTGGTAATCTAGTAAACAAAATGAAATATACAGGTGTTAGCAAAGCGTAATTGAATTAAGCTTGTAAGAAACAATGCCGGTCAGGTGCCGGATTTTTTGGAACTACCAAACAATTGACTGCTGATGAACATTGGATTTTTACTCATTGCACTTCTCATACTTGCATTTCTGGCCCCTTTTACCCGGCGTTACCTTGGAAACGCCGCAGGCTGGGTATTTGCCATTATACCCTTTGTTGGGTTTGTATGGTTTCTGGGGCTGCTTCCCGAAATAAACCAGGGCGAAATATTTACTGACCGCTACCGCTGGCTGCCGGCCTACGGAATTGATTTTTCGTTTTACATCGATGGGCTTAGCGTGTTGTTCAGCCTGTTGGTGCTTGGCATCGGCACCTTTATTTTGATCTATGCCGGCTACTACATGAAAACCTATCCCATGAAGGGGCGTTTCATGGGCTATTTGGTCCTATTTATGGCCTCTATGGTGGGTGTGGTGGTAGCAGGCAACCTGATCACCATTTTTGTTTTCTGGGAGCTGACCAGCATTAGTTCTTACCTGCTCATTGGCTACAACCACGAAAAGCCCGAAGCCCGGGGTGCTGCTTTGCAAGCCTTGCTCATTACGGGTTTTGGAGGGCTGGCCCTATTGGGAGGATTTGTCCTTATGGGTATCCCTTACGGGGATTATGAGTTAAGTACGCTATTCTCCGACCCTGAAGCCATACGTTCGAGCAGCCTTTATTTGCCGGCCCTGATTCTGGTGCTGATCGGTGCCTTTACCAAGTCGGCCCAGTTTCCTTTCCATTTCTGGCTTCCGGGAGCCATGGCAGCCCCCTCGCCCGTGAGTGCCTACCTGCACTCGGCCACCATGGTTAAGGCAGGGGTTTTCTTGCTGGCAAGGCTCAATCCCATCATGGGCGGCACCGAACCCTGGCATTATTTGCTGAGCATTTTTGGCGTCACCACCATGTTTGTTGGCGCATGGCTCAGCATCACCCAAACCGACCTCAAACGCATTCTGGCATACACCACCGTGAGTGCCCTTGGCACCCTGGTGCTGCTTATCGGCACCGGCACCGAATATGCCATAAATGCCGCCATAGTTTTTTTGCTGGTACATGCCCTTTACAAAGGCACCCTCTTTATGATGGCCGGCAATATTGAAAAAAAGACTGGCACGCGCGACATTACCAAACTGGGTGGCTTGTTTAAATACATGCCTTTTGCCGCGGTGATCATGGTGTTGGCGCTGGTTTCCATGGCAGGCATCCCGCCCATGCTGGGTTTTATTGGCAAGGAGCTCATCTACGAAGCCAAGTCCAATGCACCCGATGCCCATTGGTTTATCCTGATAGCGGGCTTTTTAACAAATGTCATTCTGGTATTTTTGTCGCTGCGCCTGGCCCTCGACGTGTTCTGGGGCAAGGAACCAGCTTACGAGAAAAAGCCTGTTGAGCCCAACCTTGCCTTGATTCTGGGGCCCTTTTTCTTGGTGTTGATCAGTTTTGTGCTGGGACTTTTTCCCAGTACCATGGCCAACCCGCTCACCTCCCAGGCCATTATGGCCATTAGCCCCGGCATGGCTGCCATAAAACTTAAGATCTGGCATGGCTTCAACCTGGTGCTGGGTTTGAGCGCACTGACTGTTGCCCTGGGTGTTCTTACCTTCAAATATCGTTATAAAGTAATCGCTTTTGCGGAAAGGGTTAACCTGAAATTCTTCCGGCAGGAGTTCTCGCGAATCTTCTTCAGGCTTATCGACAAGTTCCTGATTATCACCAAGGAACAAACGAAAACCATTCAACACGGCTACCACCGTTACTACCTCATGACCGTTTTTGTGGTGGCTTCGGTGCTTGTCTGGATACAGATCTGGAATGCCGACCCTATTATTCTAGAGCTGAACTTTAGCGAAATGCCACTTAACCTGGTGGCCGTGGTGGTGCTGATCATTGCCGCTACCATTTCGGCTGTGGTGTCGCACTCTAGGGTGGTGGCACTTATTGCCATGGGCGTAATTGGCTTTGGCATTACCATAATCTTCATTGCATATAGCGGGGTTGACCTTGCCATAACTATGATTCTGGTAGAAACGCTCATGATTATCTTGGCCATGGCGGTGCTTTATCACTTGCCCAAGTATGTGAAATACTCCGCCACGGGCGACCGCATGCGCGACACCCTGGTAGCAACCCTGGTGGGTAGCTTTATGATGGTGCTGGTGCTACAGGCAGGCTCAACCATTGTGGAAGAGCCCATTTCTGAATTCTTCAAGCAAGCCAGTTATACAGAGGCTTACGGTCGCAATATCGTAAATGTGATTCTGGTAGATTTCCGTGCCCTCGACACCCTGGGAGAAATTACCGTTATTGCCATTGCCGCCCTGGGCATTTATTCAATGATCAAATTAACCCAAAAAAATAAGATATAGATATGGAGTCGGTAATACTGCAGATTGCTGCCCGCCACATGCGGCCCTTGCTGGTGATACTATCGCTGGTGGTGCTTTACCGCGGCCATAACGAACCAGGTGGCGGCTTTATCGGAGGACTGATGCTGGGTGCAGCCTATATTTTATTTGCCATGGGATTCGGCGTACAAAAAACCCAGAAAAGCATTCCTGTAAGCCCGGTAATACTCACAGGAATAGGGTTGCTGTTGGCCTTGGCCTCCGGGCTGATTGCCGTGCTTATGGGCCATGTTTTTATGACTGGCGAGTGGACCACCCTGTTTGCCGGCACCGGCTTCGAGCTGAAGCTGGGCACACCACTGCTGTTCGACCTGGGCGTTTACTTTGCCGTGGCTGGCATGCTTATGCTGGTTATGTTTTCAATAATGGAGGAATAACGATGCTTTTTCTTTTGGCCTTATTGGTAGGAGTGTTATATGGAGCCGCAGTTTACCTGTTGCTGCGCCGCAATATTTTCAAGCTGGTGCTTGGCCTCATTTTCCTGGGACACGCCACCAACCTGCTGTTGTTTGTGGCAGGTGGCCTTACCAGTGGCTTCCCGGCCTTTTTGCGCAATGTGCCCGGCGAAGCCGAGCAAATGGCCGACCCATTGCCTCAGGCGCTAATACTCACTGCCATTGTTATTGGACTGGGAGTTACGGCCTTTGCCCTGGTGCTGGTGTACCGTTTTTACAGCGTGACAAAAACTGTTGATTTTGATGAACTTTCAGAAAACGAATAAGCTATGATGCTGGTTTTACCCATACTGCTCCCGCTGTTTTTTATGGTAGTGCTGATATTTACCCGGCGCTGGCTGGCATTTCAGCAAATATTCAGCCTGCTTGCCACGATTATCCTTACCTTTTTCTCGGCTCTGCTGCTCATCGACGTGCAGCAAAACGGCATTGCCACCATGCAGGTCGGCTCATGGATTGCCCCTTATGGCATCACCTTGGTGGCAGACCTTCTGTCGGCCATTATGCTGGTTACTGTGGCATTTATCGGGGTCATTATTATGATCTACAGCCCGGGGTTCATTGACAAGGGGCGGCAAAGTGCAGGATACTACCCCCTGGCTTTCGGATTGCTAATGGGCGTAAACGGCGCCTTTATTACGGGCGATATTTTCAACCTGTACGTGTGGTATGAGGTGATGCTCACCTCAAGCTTTGTGTTGATTGCTCTTGGAGGATCGGCCGAACAGCTACGCGGAAGCATAAAGTACGTGACCATAAACTTTGTGGCTTCCATTTTCTTTGTAGCTGCCATTGGAATTCTTTACGGACTTACCGGCACTCTCAACATGGCCGACCTGGCATTCAAGTTGCGTACCATCGACCATATCCCATACATTAATAGCGCCCTGATGCTCTTTTTCATCGCCTTCAGCATTAAGTCGGCCCTTTTCCCGTTTTTCTTCTGGCTGCCTGCATCCTACCACACTCCGCCCATACCCATTACCGCGCTGTTTGCCGGCACCCTTACCAAGGTCGGCATCTATACCATGTTCCGTTTTTACAGCCTTTTCATTGTTGAGAACCTGGTTTTTTGGAAGACCTTTATCCTGGTGATCGCGGGTCTTACCATGACCATTGGCGTGCTCATGGCCGCTTCGCAATACGATATCCGCAAGATTCTTTCGTTTCACATCATCAGCCAGGTGGGCTACATGGTCATGGGGCTGGGCATATTCACGGTTAGCGGCATTGCCGGCGCCATTTATTTCACCATACACAACATGTTGTCTAAGACAAACACTTTTCTGGCGGGCGGACTCGTTTACCAGCGCTCGGGCAGCTACGACCTGAAGCACCTCGGCGGGCTTTACAAAGCCAGTCCCTTGCTGGCCCTGCTGTTCTTTATACCAGCCATGTCCCTGGCAGGGATACCTCTTTTGCCGGGTTTCTTCGGAAAGTTTTTCCTGATTAAGGGCGGTTTTGAAGCCGGTGATTATGCCATTACCGGGATAGCTATTCTGGTAGGCCTTTTCACCCTGTTTTCGATGGTAAAAATTTGGAACGAAGCCTACTGGAAAAAAGAACCTGAAAACATAAAGCAGGGCAAGGTAAGCCGTCGTGCCATTGCAGCCACCAGCCTTCTGGCATTCGCCGTAATCCTGCTCGGCCTGTTTGCCGGACCGGTTTCGCAAATCACGCTGGAAGCTGCCAACCAGGTAGTTTTTCCCGAAATGTATATTAATGCCGTATTGGGCAAGTAAAAATATTCGTTATGCGAAAGTTATTTGGTTTTATTATCCGTTTGGGAAGACTGCTGGCCTTTGCCATCTACTACCTGAAAGAGCTTGTGTTATCGAGCCTTTTTGTAGCTTGGGACATCATTACCCCAAAAGACTATATGCGGCCGGGCATCGTTGAAGTTCCGGTGGACCTGAAATCCGAAACGGCTATTATTGCCTTTGCGAATCTTATCTCCATGACCCCGGGCAGCCTCACCGTCGACATGACCCATGACAAAAAGAAAATATACATTCATGTAATGTACCTTTACGATAAGGATGATTTTATTCGTAAGACCAAGACCCAGATTGAGAAGCGCATTCAGTTGATTTTTGAATAAAAAAAACCAACCATGACCCTGGAAGGATATCCCATACTGACCGTGGCTGTTTATATCAGCTTTGCCAGCTTAACCATATCGCTGTTTGCGGGGCTTTACCGCCTGCTTACCGGGCCTTCGCTGCCCGACCGCATGGTAGTGATGGACCTGATCGCCTCGCTGGTGATCGGCCTTATTCTCACCTACATTATGCAAACGGGGCAAACCGTTTACCTCAACGTGGCAGTGGTTATTGCCCTGCTAGTGTTTATGGGCAATATTGCCTTTGCCAAATACTTAAAGCGGAGGATTGAAAAATGATGGAGTGGATCGTATCGATATTGCTGGTTTTCGGCTCGCTGTTTATGCTGGTGGCCGCCATTGGCGTAGTTAAGCTTTCGGATGTATACATGCGCATGCATGCCATAACCAAAGCGGCCTCCCTGGGAGCTATCCTTATGCTGGCCGCGGTATTTCTGTGGCATCCACAATGGATCGTAGGCATTGAAGCCTTTATGGTTGTAATCTTTGTGATCTTTACTGCCCCGATTGGAACCCATATGATCGCACGCGTGGCCCACCGCATGGATGTTCCCAAAGGTGAAGGCTATATTATGGATGAGTTGCAGGACGAACTTGATCGCCAAGAGAAAGAAGGAGAAGAAAGCCTCTGATCAGATCAGCTTCAGCCACGACACTTGCCGGTCGAAAGAAAAGCCCAGTTTTTTTATCAGGTTAATGGACTGGAGGTTGTGGGGCTCGATGTTAACAAACACTGACAATCCCAATTTTCGCTTCTGAAGAATGAGTGCCCTTAACAGGCTTTCGCCCAAACCCTTTCCCTGCCATTTGGGCAGCACGTTCAGAAACCCCAGGGAGGCATCATCGTGAGTCAATCCCCAGCCTACCAATTGTTCATCCTGCCAAAGACCAACTGAGATATCCTTTTCGAGGCGGTCGCGTATGTATCCCTCAGAGGTGAAGTCTTTATAAGCCGATAATTCGAAAATACGTCTTGCCATTTGTGGCTGCAGCCGCTGAAAGGTTTCCGGGGGCGGGTCGATGGGTTTTTCGTCGAGCAGATAATAGCGGTGCGTGGTAAGTTTCCAGTCAATGCGATGAGTTTGCGTCAGGGCAGGCATCATCCAATCTTCCACATTGGCGAAATACGGGGTAGCAAAATTGAACTGATCAATTACCTCCAGAAGTTCCTCGGGATTGTCACCGCAAAGATAAGCCCACTGATAATCGCTGGTTCCGCAAAGCAGCACAAAATCGCCTTCGCGATACATTTTCTCAAGCGGATAATTTTGAAAAAAACCTGCTACAGGAAGGCTTTGCAGCGGCATGGTTTCGAGAAGTTCGAGCAACTTGGTATCCATAACTTATCGTTTGAATGACGAACGAATACGCAGGCCTTAAAGTTATGCAGAAAACAAGCTAAATCAAAGAAATTTATTCGATTGCGTCGAGGATGACCTGGCAGGCTGCTTCAATCTCATCATTTTCGATAATCAGTGGGGGCGCAATGCGCAGGCAGTTGTCGGCAAAAAGGAACCAGTCGGTAAGCACACCCTTTTCCAGGCAACGATCAATAATTTTCTTGTTTTGCTCGAACGAATCAAATTCTACGGCAAGCATCAGGCCCTTTCCCCTGATACCTTTTATGGCAGGATGTTTCAATTTTTCGCGAATAAGATTTTCCTTTCCAGTAACGCCATTCCACAGCCTTTCCCTGGTAATCACATCAACGGTAGCCAGGGCTGCCGCCGCGCTAACGGCATTGCCCCCGAAGGTAGTGATGTGGCCCAGCACAGGCGAATGAGTGAGGCTTTGCATGATTTCCGCGGAAGCGATAAATGCCCCGATTGGCATTCCCCCGCCCAGCCCCTTGGCCAGCAAAAGAATGTCGGGTACAATGCCGAAATGCTCAAAGGCCCACAGCTTGCCGGTCCGGCCCAGCCCGGCCTGAATTTCATCAAGGATTAGCAGGGTACCGGTTTCGCAGCAACGCGTCCTAAGGGCCTTCATAAACTCTGACGTGGGCACCACCGCTCCTGCCTCACCTTGAATGGTTTCGACAATTACACAGGCCGTAAGGGAGGTTATCTGGTTGAGCTGTTCCGTTTGGTTAAAATCAAGAAAACGCACATCCGGCAACAACGGCCTGAAAGCCTTCTTCATACGCTCATCGCCCATGACGCTCAGCGAGCCCTGGGTGCTGCCATGGTAGGCATTGCGAAAACTCACCATCTCCGTTCGGCCAGTATGGCGCTTGGCAAGTTTCAAAGCACCCTCGGTGGCTTCGCTGCCCGAGTTGACCAGGTAAACATTGTTAAGTGGCTCAGGCAAGTGATTAACCAACAATTCGGCCAGCTTAACCTGCGGCGACTGCACAAACTCGCCATACACCATCAGGTGCATATACCTGTCTGCCTGATCCTTCACAGCTTTTACCACTGCGGGGTGGCGGTGCCCAACACTGCTTACTGAAATACCACTGATCAGGTCGAGATAGCGCTCCCCACCAGGGCCATACATATAAACACCTTCTGCCCGTTCAATTTCAACCGCCAACGGAAAATTAGAGGTCTGACCAAGATAACGGAAGAAAAGTTCGCGGTGGGAAAGCATTGGGTTAATTGTTAATTGTTAGTGGTTTAAGGTTTAAGGTTCGAGATTTGGGGGTTAAGACATTGGCATTCAACTATTAAACTATTCAACTTTTAAACCCTCCTAATTCGTTAATCATCAATCATAAATCATCATTCATCAATGCCTAATAACCGTATTTCTTCTTCCACAAGGCCCTTAGCCGAAGGCGGAGTTCGTTTTCGCGGGGATTGTTGCCGGGGTCATAGAATTTGGTTCCTTTCAGTTTGTCGGGCAGAAACTCCATGTCGGCAAAATTCTGGTCAAAGTCGTGCGCATACTTGTAGCCCTGCCCATAGCCAATATCTTTCATCAGCTTGGTAGGTGTGTTCCGCAAGGCCACAGGTACCGGCAGGTCGCCCGACTTTCGCACTGCATCCTGCGCTTTGCCAATGGCCATATAGGCGGCGTTGCTTTTTGCCGAAGCTGCAAGATAAGTAGCGGTTTGTGCAAGAATAATCCTGCCTTCGGGCATGCCGATCATGGTGATAGCCTGGAAGCAATTGGTAGCCAGCAGCAGGGCGTTGGGATTGGCATTGCCTATATCCTCCGAAGCCAGTATCACCAGGCGGCGGGCGATAAACTTCGGGTCTTCGCCGCCTTCAATCATCCGGGCCAGGTAATATACTGCCGCATTGGGGTCGCTTCCGCGGATGGATTTGATGAAGGCTGAAATGACATCATAATGCATTTCCCCACCCTTGTCGTAAAGGGCCAGGTTTTGCTGAATCACGGCCAGCACCGCATCGTTGGTTATGGTAACAGAGTCGCCCTTCTCTGCGCCGGTTACCAGTTCGAGTGCGTTGAGCAGCTTGCGGGCATCGCCGCCCGAGATGCGCAGCAGTGCCTCGTTTTCCTGAAGATTGATCTTTTTGCCAGTTTCTTTTTCAAGGAAATCTATGCCTGTCGTAATCAGTTTCAAGAGATCAGTTTTGTCCAGTTCCTTTAGGATATAAACCTGGCAGCGCGACAAAAGTGGAGAAATCACCTCAAAGGATGGATTCTCTGTGGTGGCACCTATAAGGGTAATGATGCCCTTCTCAACGGCACCCAGCAGGCTGTCCTGCTGCGACTTGCTGAAGCGATGGATCTCATCGATAAACAATATGGCATTGCCACCCGACTCTCTGGCATTGTCAATTACGGCCCTTACATCCTTCACGCCGGAATTAATAGCGCTCAGTGTAAAAAATTGCCTCGACAGTTGTTGTGAGATCAGGAAAGCCAGTGTGGTCTTCCCTACTCCGGGCGGCCCCCACAGGATCATGGACGGCAGATTGCCCGAGTCAATGGTTTTTCGTAATACGGCCCTCTCTCCCACCAGGTGCTTCTGCCCCAGGTAGTCGTCGAGCCGGGCGGGTCGTAGTTTTTCTGCAAGCGGAATATTACTCAGCATCATGCCGTTCAAATTTTTTCAGATGGGCGAGCCTTTGCAGCAGTGGCGGGTGCGAGTAGTGCAGATACACATAGGCAGGGTGTGGCCTCAGGTTGCTCAGGTTGTTTACTGAAAGTTTCATCAGGGCATCCTGCAAGGGTATCGATGCATATTTAGCAGCTGCGAAAGCGTCGGCCTCGTATTCGTATTTTCGGCTTTGGCGGTTGCCCATGATCCCAAGCAAGAGGGTCACGGGTGCATAAAGCAGCCCGAAAGCCAGTATGCCCATATGGAAACTTGCTTCCTTTGCGCCAAGTACCATGGAAAGTTCCGGGCGGTTCAAAAACAGTCCGAGCAGAAAGAGCATCATCCCGGTGGTGACTACCGACATAAGCATACCCTTCAGGGTGTGCTTCTTTTTGTAATGACCGATTTCATGGGCCAAAACAGCCACCAGTTCTTCTGTGGTGTGGTCCTTAATAAGCGTATCGAAAAGTACAATACGCTTTTTGGGCCCCAGCCCGCTGAAATAGGCATTGGCCTTGGTACTGCGCTTTGAGCCATCGATCACAAAAATATTATCGAGTTTAAACCCGGCCTTTTCGGCGAAAGCCTCAATGGCATTGCGCAACTCGCCATCATCAAGCGGAGTTTGCTTGTTGAAGAGCGGCACGATCAGGGTGCTGTAGAACATCATCATAAAGATCGAGAACCCTGTAACAAACAGCCAGGCATACAACCAGAAAAGAGCGCCGGCAGCATGATAGAACCAAACGAAAATGGCCAAAAGTGCGCCTCCAATCACAACTGCCAGAAGCCAGCCTTTAAGCTTATCGAGGATGTAAGTCCTGACTGTGGTGCGGTTGAATCCGAACCGCTCCTCAATCACAAAGGTGTCATATGCATCAAATGGTGTAGAAATCAGATCAGAGGCAAGTCCAACTATTACAAAGAATAGCATGGCCATCAGTATAGGATTTTCGGTGAATTGCCTGATCCATCCATCGAGCCAGCCAAAGCCATTAAACAGCAGCATGGCCAGTATCAGCAAAAACGACAGGGAGCTGGTAATCAGGCCGAACCGCTGGTTTATGCGGGAATAATCCTGCGATTTGCGATACTTCTCTTCGTTGTAAATGCCTTTGAGCTCATCGGGCAGTACATTGCTCCAACGCGAGGCATTGAGGTAGTCCATTACCCGGTCGAGGGCAAAATCGAGGACAATAATAACCAGTATGATGATAAAAAGGGTCTTCTCCATAAGATCAATAGCTTCCGTTCCATTTTCTGATAAACCATTCGGCAGAAAGCAATAGCAGCAGCAGTACAAAAATGACTTTCAGGTTAATCATTTCATGAAACTCTTTCTGGGTGTACATTACCGGCAAAATATCGTCGCGGGCGCTGATTGCCAGGGCCAATTCCTCCCACTGCCCGGGATAAAACATGGCCCCGCCACTGTTTTCAGCCATTTGAAACAGGAGGTTGTGATCGGCTATGGTTCGCAGCCCTTCAATATTGAGTGCCGACACGCTGAAACGGCCTGTGGCCTGCTGCAGCTCTCCGCCAAAACTGGTGCGTGCCTCGTAGCTATATTCGCCCGGTGGGAAGTTGCCGGCATTGAGGCGATAGGCGTTGGAGGTGCGACCCATTTCGTACGTGAAGTTCACCCCTTCTTCGTTGGTAATGATCAGGGTTACAGCGGGCTCGTTAATCAGCTCATAGCTGGGGTTGTAAAGTTCTGCTTCGAAAATGGCAGGGTCGGTTTCATACAGGAAATGTTCAGCCTTCAGACGAAACATGTTCTTATCTTCCTTAAGGGAAAGGAACTGCACCATTCGCCACATTAGTTCGTCGAAGGCCTGGTGCGAGTCAGTGCGCGCAAAGGCCTGCAGGCGCCAGCGCCAGAGCCCCTCACCGGCAATCATTCCGCTTTTTCGTCCGGCAGCTTCCGAAAACAAAATCAGCGGTTGTTCGGTCACCACCGCACCGATCTTTTGAAACATCAAGGTATTGGTACCGGCAGCGGCCTGATAAGAAGCAAAAGGAGCATGAAGGGGCGTAAGCTGCGACGCAATGTTAGCGGTTTGCTCATCGAGTGTAAACAAAGGAAAGTTGCTGTTTAACGCAGGTTGTGCCTCGGAAAAATCGGCCGATCGGGGAGTCATGGTCAGGCCGGTGCGCAGGCTGTTCAACACAGGCAAGCTGGTTTGAGCACCAACCACAAAAAGTGCCGGCACCTCACTGCGTTCCATTCGCTGCAATAGTTCGCGCATAGGATAACGCACAGAAGGCAGCTGATGCAGAATCACCAGGTTAAAAGCTTCGGCCTGCCCGCTAAACTCACTGGCCAGCGAGGAAGTTACCTCGTAATTATCGTTCTCTTCAAGGGCCAGACGAATGGCACCCACATCGGGGTGTGGGCTGTTGGCCAGGATAAGCACCTTTTGCCGGCTGTCGATCACTTCTATGAAAAAATCCTGCCGGTTATTGGCCGTGGTGATTTCTCCCTCCACCGGTATAAGTTCCACTGTGTAGCGCTGCATTCCGGGAGTTTCCGCCTCCAGCTCCACCAGAATGGTTTCTAAGTGGAGATTTCCCTCAAACTGCAGGTTGCGGCTCAGTAGCGTCTCCCCTTCCCTGCTAATGCGCAGGCGGCTGGTCTGTCCGTTCAGCTCACGGGCCTCCACCTCCACTTCCACCGGAAAACGATTGCCCAGATACGTAATGCGGTTGTGATTTACTCGCTTCAGCAGCAAGTCGCGCCGGGCAATGGTATCGCCCAGGGCTAAAGTATAAACCGGGTAAGTCAAGTTGCCGGTTAAAAACACTGGGTTGCTGCCCCTGTTGTAAATGCCGTCGCTGGCAATCACCACCGCTGCCACATTGCGGTTGCTGTAAAGAGCTTGTATGCCGGAAAACACAGCAGAAATATCCGTGAAGCGGTCGCTATAGTCTGTCATTTCGCTTTCGCGGACGGCTTCACCGAATTGATAGCTACGAATCTCAAAACTTCGTTCCATCGACTCCAGGAAACTTTCCTTCTCATTGAGATAATTGCCTTGGTAAAAGGCAGAGTCGGGGCTGGCAATGAGCGACAGGCTGTTGTCCTGCACAAAAATAAACAAGGGATCTTCCACAAAGCGGCTGAGCCTTTGCAGCAATGGCGAAAGCAGAAGCAGGGCCAGCAGGCTTACTGCGACAAAGCGTAATATAGATAGTGCGGCCAGTGCGCCCTTGGGAAAGTCGGTGCGCCGGTTGCGAAAATACAGCAGGCTGGCATACATCAAGCCCGCAAGAAGGCAAAGTAAAACAAACCAAAATGGATATGACTGAATAAACCGTAGGCTCAATTTTCGATGCGTTAAAAGTTAAACCATTTACACAAAGATAAAAGTAAAATGCCAGCAAACAAGGCGGCTTGTGCCACATACATAATAATATGCAAGTCTGAGCCCCGATCTTTTTGAGAAGATCGCTTTATTCCTTATATTTGTGAATAGGAATACCAATTTTTCGGGCTCAGCCAATTGTCAGCCTCCACGCAAAATAAGCCTGCCATGAAAAAAATCCTTGTCCCCACCGACTTCTCACTCCATGCCGAAAATGCCGGGCATTATGCCGTAGCATTTTCCAGGCTTTTTGAAGCCCATGTAGCCATTTTGCACGTTTACAGCCTTCCTCCGGCAACGGTTTATCCTCCCTTGTACTCGCCGGGTTTCCCGGGTAAGACCCTTTCGATGGAAGAGGTGCAGCAGATAGAACATGAAAACGAGAAGCGGCTTCAAGCCTTTCGCGACAACATTTGTAAGGGTCGCCTGGCACATGGCTGCAGCCTGGCCCAGCGAAGTGATTTTGTGAGCGACGGCATTAACGATTATGCCAGGGAAAACAACGTCGATCTCATTGTAATGGGTACGAGGGGCAGCGCCTCATCTGGCGAGTTTTTTATTGCCACCACCACCTGGGATGTGATCAGCTCAGGGAAAACCGCCGTGCTGGCCATTCCAGAGAAGGTGCCCTACAAGCCCATTAAACACATTGCTTTTGCTACCGATTTCACCGAGGCCGATTTTGCCACCATGGAGTTTCTTACCCACATGGCAGGAAAAATGGAAGCCAAACTTAGCGTAATACACGTAAAAACTGAAGGCGGCTCACTAGAGGAGAACCAAATGTTCGATTGGTTTGAGGAGAAAACCCGGGAACAGAACCCATATCCCAACATGGATTTTGCGCTGCTCGAACATGAAAACGTGCAGCAAGCCCTCAACGACTTTTTTCACCAAAACGAAGTGGGAATGATTGCCCTGGTGAACCGCAAACGGCAGCTTTTCGAACGCCTGTTTCACCGCAGCCTCACCAAGAAGTTTGCCTATCACAGCGACATCCCCCTGTTGGCCTTTTCTGACTAAAATTTTTCACAGGATTTTCAAAAATGCAAAGAGGCCGCCACTATTGTGACAGCCTCTTTCTGCAAATTGCTTGCAAGGGTGTTTATTTGGTTGAAGCGTCTCCGCCCTTGCCCTTGCTGGTGCCGCCACCAGGCTTGACGATCTGATCGCGCATGGTGGTGTCAGCTTTAATGTTTTCCATGCGATAAAAGTCCATAATGCCGAGGTTTCCGCTGCGGAAAGCTTCAGAAATCGCCTTAGGAATTTCGGCTTCGGCTTCAATCACCTTGGCACGTGCTTCCTGTGCCTTGGCTTTCATTTCCTGTTCGAGAGCCACAGCCATAGCGCGGCGCTCTTCGGCCTTGGCCTGAGCAATGTTCTTGTCGGCATTGGCCTGGTCTATCTGCAGCATGGCGCCGATGTTCTTACCCACGTCAATGTCGGCAATGTCGATAGAAAGGATCTCATAGGCCGTTCCAGAGTCGAGCCCTTTTGAAAGCACCACCTTGGAGATACTGTCGGGGTTTTCGAGCACCTGCTTGTGGTTGTTGGCCGAACCGATAGAAGTAACAATACCTTCGCCCACGCGGGCCAGAATGGTTTCTTCGCCGGCACCACCCACCAGCTGCTTAATGTTGGCACGCAGGGTAACGCGGGCCTTGGCAATGAGCTGGATACCGTCTTTTGCCACGGCAGCCACAGGCGGGGTGTTGATCACCTTGGGCTTAACCGACATCTGCACGGCTTCGAGCACGTCGCGGCCAGCAAGGTCGATAGCCGTTGCGGTTTTAAAATCGAGGGGAATATTGGCCTTATCGGCACTAATCAGGGCGTTGACCACGGCTTTTACGCGGCCCCCTGCCAGGAAGTGCGCCTCCAGGTCGTCGCGGTTAAGCTTCAGGCCTGCCTTGGTGGCGCTGATAAGGTTGTTGACAATTACCGCCGGCGGAATCTTCCTCCAGCGCATAAGCACCAGCTGAAGCAGGCTGATACGTACGCCCGACACCAGCGCCGAGAACCACAGCCCCACAGGGATAAAGTAAAAAATGAGCCACAGACCAAAAATACTGATCAGCGCAATGACAATAATAAATGCGGGATTTTCCATGTTTATTTATGCTTTTAGTTTAACAATAATTTTATTTCCTTCCACTTTCACCACCACAATGGGGGTGTTTTCATTGATCAAATTATCCTTTGAGGTAACCTCGAAATAATCGTCCTTGATCATGGCCTTACCCATGGGGTTGAGCCGTGTTATGGCCACACCTTCGTCGCCGGCCACAATACTGTTGGGCTCCACTTCATTCACCCGGCCATGGAGCTCAGTGCCCAGCATGGCCTTTCGCCAGGTGTTGGATTTGAGCGCCAGGGCAATGGCCAGCACGCTCAGCACCAGCGATCCGGCCAGGGTAAGCACCCCTGCCTGCACCCCATAATTGCTGAAGGCTGTTACTATGCCCCCCACCATTAAACCGGCTCCTGCAAGCCCAACCAGGGTGGTGCCAGGAACCACAAGAATTTCAAGGAGCAAAAAGATGATCCCGATAACAATCAAACTAATGATTACTAACCACGACATGGCTTATTTTATTGAGGTTTAAAATATTTATTGGCTTCGGGAACAAATTCTCTTGCAGCCCTGATCCGGGCTGTACTGCTCGGGTGTGTGCTCAAAAACTGCGGAGGCTCTGCGCCTGATGAGGAAGCCTGCATGCGCTCCCAAAAAGTGACTGTGGCGGCAGGACTGTAACCTGCCATGGCCATAAAGATCATACCCAGCTGATCGGCTTCGTATTCGTGCTTGCGGCTGTAGGCCAGGGAGCCAAGCTGCCCGCCCACACCATAAGTTGCCAGAAATATGTTTCGGGTGGCTTCAGAGTTTTCGCGCATGGCCACATCGAGGGAGACCGCACCAAGGGTGAGCAACAGTTGCTGGCTCATGCGCTCGTTTCCATGACGGGCCACGGCGTGGGCAATCTCATGAGCCATTACCACTGCAATGCCTTCGTCGTTTTGTGTTACGGGGAAAATACCTGTGTAAAACATAATCTTTCCACCGGGCATGGCCCAGGCATTAATCGATTCGTCCTGCACTACATTAAACTCCCACTGGAAATCCCGCACCCGGTTGGCTTCACCATTGTCAGTAAGATACTGATTCACGGCCTGCGATATGCGGTTCCCCACTCTTCTGACGGCCTGAACGCGCTGATCAGAAGCAGGTAGTGGCGGGTTTTGCGACATAAAGTCCTGGTAATTGGTCAGGGCCATATTTGCCAGCATGCCTTCAGGCACAAAAGCCATCTGCCTGCGACCGGTAAGGGGCACGGTGCCGCAGGATGACAAGAAAAGAACAACCGAAAGAAAAAAGGGTAGTATAAACTGAATTCGCTGGTTTTTCATAAACTCAAAAACTTTATTCAATTGTTGCAGTAATTCCTCTGTTGAGAATTTCGCGGTACATAGGTTCCAGCTTTGAATAATCGCCGGTACGCACCACGCATTTCCCATTGTGATGTATAATAAGGGTGCACTGCTCTGCCTGCTCGGGTTCGTGCATACAAACCTCGATGAGCGTTTTTATGACGAAGTCAAAGGTATTGAAATCATCATTATGCACCACCAGGTCTTTTTTTTCTGAAGAAAGTTGTTGGCCCTTGTATGAAGGCCGCGTCTTTTCTTTTACCATATTTCAAAAACCTTTACCTGACAAACAAAGTTAAGGAAAATAAGATTTGTAGCGATGTAATTATTTCTTGTTTAAGTTGATCTTGTTTTCGGTGCCTTTCAAAAGTCGCTGAATATTTTTCCGGTGGGTTAAAGGCACAAAAACGGCTACCATGAGTGAAAAAATAATTTCGGGCCAGGTAGAAGGACCGGTAATCCATATCACTGCCACCGGAAAGGCCAGTGAAGCAGCAATCGAGCCCAGCGACACGAAGCGGCTGGGTAAAAAGAAAGCAGCAAACACCAGCAGACAAATCAGCACCGCCCCTGGAAACAAGATGGTGACAATTCCTGCCAGGGTAGCAATACCTTTTCCGCCCCTGAAGCCCGCAAACAAGGGAAAAACATGTCCCAGCAAGGCAAACAGGCCCAGGGTAAGCTGAAAAACACTAAACAGGTCGGGACTCGAGAAGGCTTCTTTTACCAGCCATCCCAGGGCTACAGCCAAAACCCCTTTCAGGGCATCGAGCAGCAAAACAATCACGCCCGTTCGCTTTCCCAGCACACGCAGGGCATTGGTGGCGCCGGCATTGCCGCTACCATGCTCGCGCACATCAATGCCATAAAAAGTCTTCCCAATCCATACCGCGCTTGGTATGGAACCCAGCAGATAGGCTCCCGCAAGACAAAACAATAATCCCCAGTGAAATTCCATTTTTATTTTTTATTCAATTTTTATTTGCCTTATTAAGTGGAAAAAATCATAAGGCCTTCTTTCTTCTGCCAGCGTAAAGGAAAACGACCGTTCGCCCGGCCCGCCGCTGATCTGCCGCTGACGCGGCCGAAGCTTCTCAACAGCTTCATTAAACTCATTGATGCTCGAAAGCACCTTCAGTTCATCGTTGCTCATATGGAAGTAATACCATTCGCGTCCGATACCGGCGTCGCTGCTTTCGCTTGCGCGGAAAAGCAGGGTCAGATTGTCGCCTCCCCTGGTACGCCTCACCTCCATTTGCCCATTGATCTGCCTCATGACTTGGTTCTGATCCAGGTTGGCCAACCCAATACGTCCATAAGAAATAAACGATCTGGTGGGCTGATTCCAACGCAAGCGCACATCGCCCAGCATTATCGGATGCTGCATGGTGGTGGGTAATCTATGGAAATAACCCGTGCTAAGGAATTCACTCATCATGAGGCCGGCACTTTCAGGGCCAACATTTTTTGAAAGGAATTTTCTGAATTTCTGGCTGTTTAGGTTCAGGCGTGGGTTTTCAGGCACATCCATGCTTGCAAAGAATGGTGGCAGCACCCTGTCGGAAAAGAAGAAATCCAGGCCCATAACCAGTTCAAGGTCGGTGACATTGGTATGCAGGTTGTGGTTTACCGTTCCATAATTATCCATTTTGAAACGGCCCAGGTCTACACCCAAGTCTGCGGTACCTTCGCCCTGGATAAAGCAATTGCGCGTGCTGATTCTGATCAGGTTGTGATGCAGGTTGCGATCGGCCAGCTTTTCATTGGCACTCACCAGGAAGTCGCCCGACAGTTCATCATAAACCAGAAAACCATAAGCCGAGATCAGCTCGCGGTCGAGGTAATGCTTGCGGCGCGAAAGAATAGCAGGATATACATGTATGGAGTCACCTGCCAGCATAATGGCGTTGCTCAGTTCGCGCCTGTCGAGGTTGCGCATTCCCGGCTCCACCGGGATTCTTATATCATTTGGGTTAATGGGCGCAGTGAAGCTTAACCAGTCTGTTTCGAGTCTTGCGCAGGGTACATCGATCCTTGTAAACCCGTCGAATTCAAGGAAGGGCTGCTCAGCCTTCACCGTAACCTTGCCCTGAAAAGCAAACTCTGGTCCCATGAAGAAGTTTAGGGTGTCGGGAAGGCTTGCCTCTGCCACCGTTTGCTGCTGGTTATCCACCCCGATCTTTTCAAACAACACGGGTGTGGTCTTGCCGGTCCTGTCAACGTAGCTGTAAATACCACTGGCACTATAATTTTTACTCGAGTTGACTTCTACGCTGGCTTGTGTAAACTTATGGTAGCGGTTGGTGGTACTGGCAATGATCTCGGCATTTTCAAACTTGCGGATCACCCCGCCAGCATCCACAATCAGCACCCCGCCCTCTGGGAAAATAGCGGCATCGGCCACCCGGAGCAGGGGCACACCTTCGGCATGCAGGTTATAATCTTTCAGCTCAAGAAATACGGAAGGGGCAAAAAACCGCAGGGAGTCTTTCATTCGGTCGGTAAAGATCATTTCGTAGCCCGAAAAGTCCACATTAAGCAATTCCTCCTGCGACATCCTTCCAAATGCCGGCAAATCGGAACGACCCGCCGACCTCAGGTCAATCAGCCCGGCTTCAATATCCCAGTCGTAGTCGTAGCTTTGGGCCAGCAAATTAATGGCAGGGAAAGAAATATTGGCATCGCTGTCAGCAGGTCTGAACGAGCCGGTGAGATTTTCCATATCCATCTCGGCCGAGAAGTCGCGGTGCACAAAAGCCTGCCTCCCGCTCGGGGCGATCACCTCCATGTCAGACCGCTGACTTACCAGGTTGTTTTGCCTGAATACGAAGTCGCCCGCTTGTATGCTCGCCTCCCGCACTTCCAATTCGCCCGTTCCTGACAGGCTGGTTGGGGTAAGCTCAATTTCGCCCTTGAAGCCTGCTTTGCCATCATAAAACACCAGGGCTTCATCGGTATGAGAGATGCGCATAATATTATCGTCGGGCCGCAAGGAAACCTTTACCATCTCGGCCTGTATGGCGGGGTAGTCGGCTTCTCCCCCGGCAGCGAGCTCAAAATTCCTTACCGTGCCCACCGCCTCATCGGGAAGCAGCACAAGCTTTTCGGCATCGACAACCGAGCTCAGGTAGTTGAAACGGCCACTGGCCACAAGGCCCTCTCCGCTCATGGTCACAGGCCCCGAATAGGTAGCGAGGCCGCGATAAACCGGCACCCCGCCTGCGGGTGTTACAGCGCTGAAGCCAAGGGTATAATCGCGCTGCACGGTCAGGTAATCCTCAAACTCGGGCAAAATGTCGTTGGAATAGAAAACCCCGCCAAAAGCAATGTTGTCGGTGGAGGCATGGTCGAGGCTGTCGATGGTAAAGGGCATGATCTTGAAATAAATACTGTCGCGCTCATAGGCACCGCTGTGGGTGCCTTCGCTGTCGAAGAAAACAAATGACTCGTTGGTGCTCGAAAAGGTGGGATAGTGCGGAAATGGCTGGCGACCCGACTTATTGGAAGGATGGTCTACCAGCAGCTCGCCATTAATGGATTCGAGCACATTCTTCACTTTCACATACTCAAAGCGCCCGCGGCTGTCGGGTTCAAACGAACGTACGCTGAAGCTCAGGGAGTCGGAGTCGACCATGCTGATTTTGAAATCCTGGTATTCAAAAAAGAACTCTTTGCCAAAGAAATTAAACAAGCCCGACTCCACCCGTCCGTCGAAGGCCATGTTTCGATTGGCCTGCATCGACACTTTCTGGTCGTTGGGATAAATCACCACGTTTCGGGCGGTGCTCAGGGGAATGCGCTCCACGCCCATAAGGTCAAGCTCAAAGTTATCGATATCCAGGCGTGCATTTACCGGGGCCAGCGACTTGATCTGCATCACGTCGTGGTCGGACATGCGGGCATTGGCTGACAGATAATGATACAGTCGTTCGTTCAGGGTAATGCGGCCTTCCTCTTCCTCAAACTGAATAAAGCCCTGAAAGGAAAGATTAAAAAGCTCCTGTTTCACTGCGGTGGCTTCGCGTCTTATGTGGCGACTGTATTCTCCCAGGTAAAATTCTTGGGTGCCAATCATGCGTGCAAAGTTCGAGAGCCTCGACAAGGGGTTTATGTCGTCGATGCCCTGCACACGATGATAACGCATCTGACTGAAGAAGTCGTGTGATTCGAAAATGGCTTCGCGGGGCTGCCCCACGCCTCTGACCATTTGAAAGGACATAAAGGCCGAGTCGAGCTTCCAGTAAAGGGCTTCGCAATACATATCGAGGCGGTGATAGGTATTAAAGAATGGCGCCCTGGATAGCCCGCGTTCGTCGCGCATGACCGACAGCTCGCGCTGGTCGTGCAGGTAGCGCACGCTGAGCCCGGGGTGCCAGATGGAATCCCTGCCGAGAAAGAAAGTAAAGGCTGCTTTGTCGGACAAAATGCGGTCGGGCCGTATCACAAAATTTTTCGAGCGGGCCATAACCAGCTTTTCTTCGCCACGAAACACTTCAATAAGGGCGGCATCGTCGGCGGTGCCGGCGCCCTGCACCTTTGATCCCTGGAGCACAAAACCACCATAGTAATGAATGCCGGGAAAAACGTTGCGGATCACATGCGCGCGCTGGTACGACTCAAAGACAGGATAATTGGCATCCTCGGGCCTGAACTCGGCCACTACTCTTTCGCTTATTCTGCCCTGCAGGGGCTGTTCAAAAAAGTCGAGATGATAAAAAGTAACCGAATCGGCCTCGAAAATGGCCTTTGTCAGGTCAAACTGATAATTTTTCAGCTGTGCAAACACCCTGTCGGGATCCAGTAGCGTTCTTTGCCAGGTAAACTTCCCCCCCAGCCCTTTCCATGCATTTTTGTCGAGGCTGGCCTGCCCCGAGGTATTGTAAATCACGCTGCTGTCGGCATAAGCCAGGCATATAAGGTCAGCCCCGTTCACATTAACAATAGATTCGTTATTGCGAAAATCGAACATGGGTCTGCTGTTGCGAAACTTCCACCTTACTGCTCCTGAGCGAAACAGGGTATTTTCGAAAAACAGCAGCCTGGAGCGCTCTATAAATTCCGAGGTGCGTGTGGGGGTGTGGTTTTGCAAGGAAAAGGCCAGTGCCTCGTGCCAACGAGCAAAAAGGCGACGGGTGTCGGGTTGGGCGCTGATATAAACAATCACGCGCAGGTAGCTCTCCAGATCGGGCTGGAGACTGAAACGGCCTCCCAACAGCCTTTCTAGCGCACCAGTAATGGTATCTTTCTGGGTCTCTGAAAATCCGCCCGCATCCCATACCAGCTGGACGCTGTCGGCCAGGGCTTCAGCCGCAGGCCGCACGCTGCGGTCGAGGGTGGCAAAGGCTTGCCTTATTTCAGGCGGAAAAGGTATCACTTCCCTTTCGGGGAATGGCTGCTGAGCAGCGGCCAGCAGCACGGCAAAAAATAACAAAAGGCCAGAAAAGAAACGCCGGGTCATAAGCAGGGTTTTGTAAAAAAGGCTTTATTTCACGAACCTTAGCGCCAGCCAGTCTTTCTTCTTTTTTTCACCGGAAAAGGCCAGTCCAAGGTCCTCAACACAGGAAACCATGTCGTTCCTGTCTTTTTCAAGAAATCCGCTGAGCAACAGCACTCCGCCGGGATTGAGCACCGAAACAAACTTTTCCATATCCTGCAAAAGCACGTTTTTGGTGATGTTGGCAATGATCACATCATAGGTTTCATTTCCCAGCTGGGAAGCATCGCCATGTAGAACGTTAATCCATGGGGTGTTGTTGCGTTGGGCGTTTTCAATGGTGTTTTCGTAGGCATAGATGTAATTGTCGATGGCCATGACGGGCCTGGCGCCCTTGCGCGCCGCCATGATAGCCAGCAGCCCAGTGCCGCAGCCCATATCGAGCACCGATTTGCCCTCAAAGGTTTCTTCGAGCAGCCATTCCACCATGAGTGAGGTGGTTTCGTGGTGGCCGGTGCCAAACGACATTTTGGGCTCTATCACAAACTCCATCTCCACCCCGGGCATTTCCGCATGAAAAGGCGCCCGCACATAGCAGGCGTTGCCAATGAGCACCGGCTCAAAATTGCTCTCCCAGACCTGGTTCCAGTTTTTGCCGTCGATCTTAATGTACTCATACTCCACCTCAGGCTTTGCCTCAGCCCCTTGCAGTGAAAGGACTGCCTTCATTAATTCCTCGTTGAAATCGGCCGCTCCGACATAGGCCTTGAAGCCGAGATCGGTTTCTTCAAAGCTTTCGAAACCGATCTCAGCCAGTTCGGCAATGAAAATATCGCTCCATGGCTGCACGGGGTTTAGCCGGCAGGTCAGCTCCACATAATCGAGACTGCTCATTTCTTTGCGTTTTAAAAAGAACTGATAATGGAGAAAAAGTCGGCTGCTTTAAGCGATGCGCCGCCAATAAGGCCGCCATCCACATCGGGCTGCGAGAAAAGCTCATTGGCATTTTGTGCATTGCAACTGCCGCCATAAAGCACAGAAACACTTTCGGCGGTTCCCTTTCCGTATTTCTCAGCCATGATTTGGCGAATAAAGGCATGCATTTCCTGGGCCTGAGCAGGCGAAGCAGTAACGCCGGTGCCAATGGCCCATACTGGTTCGTAGGCTATCACCACTTTTTCAAATGGATCTTTTTCCAGCCAGAACAATCCTTTTTCGATCTGTTCTTTTACCACCTTAAAGTGGTTGCCGGCTTCGCGCTCGGGCAGCACTTCGCCACAACAGAATACCGGTGTAAGTCCGTTATTAAGCGCCTGCTCCACTTTTTTTGCCAGCAGGGCATCGTCTTCGTTGAAATAGGCGCGGCGCTCGCTATGGCCTATCAGGGTGTAGGTGGCCCCGCACGACTTAACCATGGCGGCTGCCACCTCACCGGTGTAAGCACCCTTTTCGAGCTGGTGAATATTTTGCGAACCTACCGAAACGTCCGCAGCGCCTTCAGAGGCCTTCAGCACCTCGGTGATAAAAACAAAGGGCGGAAAGAAAGCCACCTCCGGACTGCCCGGCAGCTCGCTCAGCGGTTTTTCCTTTATCATGGCACAAATTTCAGTGGCCAGCTTGCGGCCGCCTTCCAAATCGAGGTTCATTTTCCAGTTGCCTGCAACAATCTTCTTTCGCATAGTATGATAATTTTCAAAGGTTTAATTACAATAAATTTTCAGGCCGGCAGCCGGCCCGGAAAAGGGATAAAGGTAAAAATTTTCGGGGGTTTAAAGAAAGTAAAAGATCACCCTTGACCATCATATTCCATATATGCCATGGTGATTTCCTTCACAAGCCTGCCATGTAGCTTCTCTAAAATATGCAGCGCCAGATCAATCCCCGCGCTGATACCGGCCGAGGTCATAATCCTGTCATTATCAACAAACCGTTTATCGATTTTAACGCGTGCACCGCTGGCAATGCTCAACACATCATCAACTACCAGGTGGTGGGTTGCAAACTCCTGGTTGTCGAGCAATCCAAGCCTTGCAAGCACCCTGGCACCCGAGCAGACCGAAAAGGTAATTTCCGATTTTTCGCAAGTGACCTTTATCCAATTCATCAACAAGGCATGGTTGATCACATTTTTTGTTCCTTCCCCCCCGGGAATCACCAAAATATCAATGGCCGGGCAGTTATGGATGGAATAATCAGGCATAATCCTCATTCCATGCACCGACCTATTGGCATTGCCGCTCTCTGAAATAGTAAAAACATTGAATAGCCTGAAATCATTCAGCTCATTGGCCACTGAAAAAACCTCATAAGGCCCGGCAAAATCAAGCAATTCAACATCATCAAATAAAAGGATTCCGATGGTTTTCATTTTAGCCTGCTTTTATATTCAATGCCCAAATATACCCAATTCAGATATTGCAAGCCAAGAAAATGGGGTAGAACGATGTGGATGGGTTTTGGTTACCTGAAAGGGGAAGGAAAAGGGGAAAGGCTCCTTTGATACAAAAAAATGAAAGAGGCTGCGGTGAAAAAAAGAACCCTCACATAATTCCTCCGCTGCCTGACAGAAAGGGTCAACAGTTAGGCAAAAAAGTTTTTTATTAAATTTTTAATATTTTTTTAAAAAAAATGACGCTATAAAATATATTTAATCAGATATTTATACAATCTCCCTTTCCGTTGTCTTCATTAATTCATAAAATATTTAAATAATCGTTTAGTGGTTTTAAATATTTGTTTAGTTTTGCAACCTTTTAGTTTGGTAAACACACGTTTAAAAACCTTATTATTTTTTAACCGCTAAATTATGTATTACCGATTACAAGCAGAAAATCTTGCCCTTTTGTATGAAAAGGCGGCAAGCGAGTTTGGTGAGCTGCCTGCCTTTGCCATTCGCAAGGATGCGCTTGAGTGGGAGCCTGTGAGCTATCAAAAGCTCTACGAACAAGGATTAGACCTTGCCACGGCACTAATCGATCTGGGTGTGAAAGCGCGGGATCACGTTGGGATATTCAGCGATAACCGGTTCGAGTGGATACTTACCGATTACGCCGTTCAGCTTTGCGGCGCCGCCGATGTACCCAGGGGCCGCGATCTATCAACCTTCGAACTGGAATACATCATAAACCACTCTGGTATGGAGGTGGCCTTTGTTGAGACCGAGGCATTGATGAACAAGGTTTTGCATTTACAGCCCATGCTACCCAATTTGCGTGAAGTTATTGTGATGAATCCAGAGGTGGTTCCGGTTGATGGGGCATTGCACATTTACGAGATATTGGAAAAGGGTAAGCAGTTGAGGCTTGATGGCCATTCTGAGGTCACCGAAAGGATCAGACAGATTAAGCCTGATGATCTCTTCACATTGATATACACCTCTGGCACCACCGGTGTGCCCAAGGGTGTAATGCTTACGCACTCAAACATCATGTCGCAGCTAAGGAACCTGCCAGGGCTATACAATTGCAATGACAGGGCTCTTTCGGTCTTGCCCATTTGGCATATTTTTGAGCGTGTAATAGAAATTTTCACCATTAGTTTCGGGGGTTGCACATTTTACTCTTCGCTATCGACACTTGCCGATGACATGCGCAACGTAGAACCAACCTTCATGGCTTCGGCGCCCAGGTTGTGGGAGAAACTTCATGAGAAAATCCTCAAAAATGTGAAGTCCTCGCACTGGATGCGCCAGATTTTGTTTCACATTGCCTATTACCTGGCCAAGCAATACAAGGGTTCGGAGTATTTCATAACCAATCGGAACCTTCAACTTTCGCACCAGTCGTTTTTGAAAAAGGCACTGCTAATGCCCTTCCACCTGTTACGGTGGCTGCTGGTTTTGCCATGGTACGGTTTTTTCAACGCTGCCGTATTGGAGCGCATCAGGCTGGGCGCAGGCGGAGGCCTGAAGCTTACCATTTCTGGAGGTGGCGCTTTGCCTAACCACGTTGACAAGTTCTTCAACAACGTGGGGATTCCGGTGCTGGAAGGCTACGGGATGACGGAAACCACTCCGGTTATTTCGGTAAGGGAGCGATTCAACCTTATAGTAGGCACCGTAGGCCCACCCATTAAAGAAACCGAGGTAAGGATTGTTAACCCCGAAACCCTTGAGATTCTTTACCCAAACCCATCTTTGCCCTACAACGGAATAATGCAAAAGGGCGAGATCTGGGTAAAAGGACCCCAGGTTATGAAAGGCTATTACAGAGAACCAGAGCTTACCCAAAGCACCATTATTGATGGTTGGTTGCGTACAGGCGACCTGGGGGTAATAACCCACAACAACAATATTAAGATTCTAGGAAGGTCAAAGGCAACCATAGTGCTAAAAAGCGGCGAAAACGCAGAACCAGAACCCCTCGAAATGAGCCTGCAGCAAAGTCCTTATATAGAAAATTGCGTTATTCTGGGGCAGGACAAAAAGTTTCTTGGCGTGCTTGTGGTGCCTTCTTTACTTGAATTCAGAACCATAGGCTTTAATGAAAGGTCATTGGATGACCTGCTCAAAAATGACATTGCCCTTAAGTTACTGAGAAACGACATCAGGCAAATCAACTCTTCCAGTGAATACAAGAGCTTCGAGAAAATCAGGTACATCGGCTACCTTACTGAAAGTTTCAAAATTGGAGAGGAACTTACCAACCTTTTCAAGCTGAGAAGGCATGTTATCGAAGAGAAATACGAAGAACAAATAAACCAGCTTTTCGAAGAGGAGCAAGTAAAATAGCACAGTAAAATGGAATTCACAACACAACTTTTATACGCTCACGATCAGGCACTTCTGGCCTTGATGATTTTTGCCATAATGCTTGGAATGGGTGCAAGTCTTACCATTGCCGATTTTAAGGCGGTTTTTCGCAATTCAAAGGGGGTTTTCATTGGGTTTTTGTCTCAATTCGGATTTATGCCCTTTATTGCCTTTGCACTCGGATACATCCTGAAGTTAGACCCGGTATTTGCCATTTCGCTCATTTTGATAGGATGCCTTCCGGGGGGTACTACCTCGAACATGTTCACATACTTTTCGAGGGGTTCGGTTGCCTTGAGCATTTCCATGACAACCGCTTCAACGGTGGTGGCAATAATAATGATGCCCATTCTGCTTAACCTCTATACAGTGGGGTATACCAGCCAGATTACCGCCCAATTGCAAACTGCAGGATCCGATGCTACTTTCGTAATCCCAACCGGCAACATCATTTCATCGCTCATACTTGTTTTGGTGCCCGTTGCCATGGGTATGTTCCTGAAAAGAAAATGGCCCGATTGGGCAAAAACTGCCGAAGACACTGCGGGTTTCCTGGGTATGATCGTTATTCTGTACCTATTAGGTACTGCCTTTTTGAGACACGGCAAACTGTTTTTGCAAACCCCGATTGAGGTTTATATTGGAGCCATTGCGGTTGGTTTGATCGGGTTTCTCTTCGGCTTTTTTTCGTCGAGGGCGATTGGCCTTGCACCCATTTACCAGAGGGCCATTTCGCTTGAGACCGGAATACAAAACGGGCCGCTTGCCTTTGCAGTTATCCTTTTGAGCTTTCAAGAACCAATACAGAGCCAAATGATTTGGCTGGCCATACTTTATTCCACTTTTATTGTTATTTCCTCCTCGGTAGTTACCCTGTTTTACCGGAAAGTTGGGGCCTTTGATTACGATGTGTATCGCAATACCCTGGTGCACAACAGACTGTTTGGTGCCAATTTTTTCACGCCATACCCAAAGGGGTTTCTGCCCAAACGTATTGCCCACGATCCCAGCCAAGGCATTTCTACCAGCCAGATAAGGAAATAGCAAATGCTATTGCCTAAAGGTTTAGCCCCGGGTGCAAGTCATCCGGGCGACCCGGGGCTAAGCAAAGGCGGTCCCGCTTCGCAGGACGAAGGGGGTTTGGCTATTAGCTGTTGGCTGTTGGCTGTTGGATATTGGCTGTTGGCTGTTGGATATTGGCTGTTGGCTGTTGGATATTGGCTGTTGGCTGTTGG
>Ga0114946_10000107_pt1 | contig 45132 bp, 34 predicted proteins | sample WalLakDeSediment_FD_88676 | JGI IMG/M metagenome (GOLD analysis project Ga0114946, IMG submission 88676) | Lake sediment microbial communities from Walker lake, Nevada to study Microbial Dark Matter (Phase II) - Walker Lake 11/02/13 Deep Sediment | ecosystem: Environmental > Aquatic >... | reverse complement strand
AGGCAGTTACGGGGGGCAATCTACCAGGCGGTGGAACGGCTGTGGGAACACCCGAACCCCGCCAATGCAACTAAACGAGAGGAGGTGGCACTCCTTCGGTAACATTTCTAAATGAGTGAGCAACCCACCTCCGGTAACATTCTTATGTGAGTTGACACGTACATTTTGGCCAAAAATCTATGGTTTTATTGACAAGGCGTTTTGCCTGTATTATTAAGAATCTTAGAGGGACTGCAGCCGGCTTGCTGTTATCTTGGTTGCTCTTGGGTATATTGCCAATAATTCTTCAGTTGACCCAAAAAGATACGTTTGGATCAGCATCAGGTTTGATTGCTGCTCGTGAATCGTGCTCATTCTTGCTTCATCGTCATCGTGGCTCCCATCGATCTGGAACTTGAGAATGAGGCGGAGTGGTCTTGTATATCAATAACAATTTGACAATATCGGATTTAGACAGTATTTGACAACTTTATTCATCCTGCTATATAATGCTTCCATACGCGCGAAGGCAGGCGGCACCACCATATTGAGCAAGCCCAGTTTTGTCGCCGAGGCGGGCTTGCTAGGCATTGAGCTCTGCAAGCGTCGCGCGATCGCACAGGGAAGGCAACGAATGAAAGGCGCGAGGAATAAGTCTGTGAGCGAGGGCGACGACAGGCGCGCCTTGGTTGCTGAACTTACTGCTGAAAACCTGACCCTGGAAAGCGGGGCTTGCTTCAAGATCGCACCGGCGCTATTCCGAAAGGAGCGGCTGCATTCTGCCTTGTAATATCTATGCCCGGTTGATTAGTACAGGGGCAACCCTCAACATTGCTGCCTGGGCGGGAGACGGAAAGGACAGCAGCAGCTGCCAAGCGGAAGGAGGTGAACGAAGGCGAGGATGGTTTCAGATCTTTGGGCAAAGAGACTGGACTCGTGAACAGAGTTCCAGTTCCCGGGGTGAGTGAACGAGGCTACGAAGTGATAGTAGAGGGGACTCAGGATTGACAAGGGCTGAGGATAGTGTGTTATTTCGGCCTCATCGTTTAGTCAAAGAACGACTGAACCAAAATGCATATTCAGGTTGCTGGCGAACTACGAATAAATCAATAGAAAGAGGAGCGCACACGCAATGAAGTTTGAGAAACTCTTTTCGCCGCTGACTCTAAGGGGTGTGACTTTCAAGAACAGGCTCATGGGGGTCCCCTTTGTATCAGGATTTGCCACCGAGGATGGAACTGTCACTGAGGAGAACATAGAGAGGTACAAGAGGGAAGCGATGGGAGGAATGGGATCCATCACAATCGAACCGGGGGTAGTCCTTCCATCCAGGAGTTCTCACAACATTAGATTCAGCGATGACAGCTACATTCCTGGCGTCAGGGAAATCGTCGACATCATGCGGGAACAGGACCCTGATTTAAAGATAGGCATGCAGCTTTCCCACTTCCTGAAAACGTCCAGAAAGGGATATATCCAGAAAGTCGAGGACCTGACGGACGACGATATCAAGAACATGATCCAGTGGTTCGCGGACGCAGCAGGGCGTGCCCTGACTGTAGGCTTGGACTACGTGGAAATCCACAATGCCCATACAAGCACTCTCTGTTCATTCCTATCGATACTGAACAAGAGGACCGATGCTTATGGCGCGACCTTAGAAGGGCGGTTCAAGGCACCAACGCAGGTGTACCAGGCTGTACGCGAGGTTGTCGGAGACAAATTCCCCGTGGGCGTCCGCATCTGCGGAGCAGAATTCCTCAGAGGCGGCAACACCTTGCTACAGAGTACGCGTATTGCGAGAAGGTTCGCCGAACTGGGGGTTGACTATGTCAGCGTTTCGGCTGGAGACAAAATTGAGGATGCACCTGTCCCGCCAGAAGGTTACCCACCCGATGGAACCGCTGGCTACAGCGGCGAGAGGATGAGTCCGTCGTGGATTTATCCTGATGGTGCCAATGTTTACCTGGCCGAAGCCATAAGGAAATTCGTAAGGGACGCTGGCCACGAGATGGCTATTGTAACAGCTGGCAAGATCAGGATGCCGCAGCACGCCGAGGAGATCCTGCAGCAAGAAAAGGCAGATTTCATTGGGCTGGCCCGGGCCATACTCGCTGACCCTGACTGGGCAAAGAAAGCCCAGGAAGGAAGAGAGAAAGAGATCGTCAAATGTGCCGCCTGCAACTGGTGCGTTGAAGCTGACGGAAGACTTGAGCAGGTATACTGCAGTCGATGGCCGGAGGGCTGCAAGGTTGCTGCACCAGTGCCCTGGCTGCCCAAGGACGCTCGACCTGCTCAGCTTCCCAAGGGAACGGCGGCTGATTAGGGTTCTCAAATAATATGAGAGACGGCTTTCAGCCGTGTTGTTGAGTGGAAGCCTATGGCTGTGTGCTTCTCAACCGGGTAAGGGATGAATGGGCCGCTTTAACCACATCGACGGGCTACGCCCCACCGGGCCGGTTCTGCTGGTGGTCGAGGCACAAATGCGATGCGCATTTCCTTAGTAACCGTATTTCGGAGGCGGTCAACTAGCTCATTCAGGCAGTGAAGGCCCGAACTTGAGGCTGCCGAAGCGATTGCAACTTCACTGCTATGATCTGATAGTCGGGAAGCCTTGTTTGGATTTGGCTGCATGCAACATCGGGAAACCGCTTGTAAGGAGGTGTATCCACGTATACACCTTTAGCTGAGGAGCGACTTCTGCAAGAAGAGAGACATCATGAAGATTAGATCGACAGGTTTGGGCAAGACGTTATTGTCAGCTCATGTGGGAACTGTGGAGATGACCACAGTTGTTCCGGCAACCCTTGAGGCCAGCGACACTCAGCCAGGAAGGCTACTGATGACTATGGAAGTTGTTGAGCCTGTGCATTGGACGGTCAGGGCTTTCCTTGAACCATCTGACTTGAGAAGGCTCGTGAAGCTCGTTGCCAGCAGGCCCAAGACTCTGTTCAGTGTGTTGGCTTTCGCTTTCTCAAAGGATCCCGCAGACGAGGGCAAAGGCACCGAGTAGAAGGTTGTAGCGACAGAGGCTGGAGCAGTCTTACCAGGGAAGGTATCGGCCAGCTAGGATAGGTGAAGAAGCATCTACCAACCCCTTTCTAACTGCAAATTGCCTGGTATGAGCGCAATTGCGCGAAGAATAGGAAATCATTTGACCAATCTGGCAACATGACTATCCAGATTGGAAGGAGGCAGACCTTATGAGAGGCTTGGAAGGCAAAGTGGCAATAGTAACCGGGGCCGGTAAGGGGCTGGGCCAAGCCGTTGCAGCGAGACTGGCACAGGAGGGAGTGAAAGTAGTTGCCGTAACACGCAAGGACGTGGAAGGCCTGAATAACACAAAACGAATGGTCGAGGAGCAGGGCGGTGAAATCCTGACACTTCAGGTAGATGTGAGCAAGGAAGAAGACACATTGCGCATGGCGCAGGAAGCGCTGGACCGTTTCGGTAGAATCGACATTCTGGTGAACAACGCTGCCGTTTTTTATGAGATAGGAAACAGGCCGTTTGAGGAGATCCCTGCTGATGAGTGGGACCGGGAGATGTCGGTCCAGCCTAAAGGATGCTGGCTCTGTGCCAAGGCAGTTTCTCCCCAAATGAAAAAACAGGGCAAGGGGAAAATAATCAATGTGGCCTCCAACACAGCGTTCTTAGGCCGCCCGCCAATGATGCACTACGTTACCTCCAAAGGCGCAGTCATCAGCATGTCTTATACCATGGCTGAGGAACTCGGACCTCATAACATCTGCGTCAATACCCTTGCCCCGGGATTCTTCCTGTCAGAGGCTGGTGTGAAGCACAGAGGCGGTTCGAAAGAGGAAGCGATCGAGAAGACACAGGAACTAGCCAAGACAAGGCAGTGCATCAAGAGAGCCATATTCCCGGAAGACCTGGTGGGCACTGTTGCTTTCCTCGCTTCCGATGAAGCGGATATGATAACGGGGCAGACAATTGTTGTGGACGGCGGCCAGGTAAAACACTAGGCCAGCCTGTCCGGACTGGAAATTGCTCGAAGCATGACAAGCCTGCCAATGCCAACAAACAGGCAGTACACCTCGATAGGTTGGGATGGACCCGTTCGGTTCGAGGTTCACTTATCAAGGTTCTGTTATGTTATGAGCTTATGAACCGTACCAATGATGGTACCGGGATAAAAACGGCCCCCGCCGGGGGATAGAGAGGACGGTATTCATGATAGGCATCACCTCTTATGGCGCTTACGTGCCGCTGCTGCGTATAAGCCGTGAGACAATCTCCGCTGCTACGGGCTGGCTGGGTTCGGGAAAATTGCCCGGAGAGAAGGCCGTGGCGAATTACGATGAGGACAGCCTCACGATGGCCGTCGCCGCCGCCGTAGACTGTCTGGAGGGCACAGACCGGGGGAGAGTGAACGAGCTGTACTTCGCTACCACGACATCTCCCTACCGTGAAAGGCAGGGCGCGGGCATAATCGCCACAGCCCTTGATCTGCCGCCTGATATCAGGACCGGCGATTTCGCCAATTCGACCAAGTGTGGTACTACAGCCCTGCTCGCGGCGATCGACAGCGCCAAGGCTGAACCGGGGAAGAACGTCCTCGTTAGCGCATCCGACCGCCGGCAGGGTAAGGCTGGTGGCAATCAGGAGCAGTCTTGCGGCGACGGAGCGGCGTCCTTTCTTGTTGGGGATGGTGACGTAATCGCGACCCTGCAAGGCTCGTACTCGCTTTCGTACGACTTTGTCGATTACTGGAGGACCGAGAGCGATACGTATGATCGGTCTTGGGAAGACAGGTGGATCCGGGACGCCGGATACAGCAAGTTCATCCCTGAAGCGATTTCGGGCCTCCTGAAAAAACACAGCCTCGATATCAACGACTTCGCGAAGGTCATCTACCCGTGCCTGTACCCGAGAGAGCATGCCGCAATCGGAAAGAAACTAGGCGCGGAGCCGGCCCAGATTCAGGACCAGGTCTTCACGCTTGTCGGCGATACGGGCAGTGCTTATCCTCTCATGATGTTCGTGGCGGCACTGGAGGAGGCGAAGCCCGGTGACAGGATACTCGTGGTGAGCTACGGGAATGGCTGTGACGCCATGTTTTTCGAAGTCACAGCGGCAATCGAAAAAGCTAGGGATAGAAGAGGCATCAGCAGACACCTGGCTTCCCGGGAAGAGCTGGCAAGCTATGAGAAGTATGCAGTCTTCCGGGACCTGCTGGCCGTGGATACGGGCAGGCGTGGAGAAGACGTCAGCCCCACGCAAATTTCGACTCTGTGGAGGGAACGCAGGGTGGTGCTCGGCCTCTGCGGATCGAAGTGCAAGGCTTGCGGCACTCCCCAGTATCCGCGACAGGTTATTTGCGCCAACCCCTCTTGCGGGGCGGTTGGGCAGATGGAAAGCTACCGTTTTTCCGACAAGAAAGGCCAGTTGTTAACCTACACAGGAGACGCTCTCGCCCCGACACCTAACCCACCCGCCGTATACGGCGTGGTAGCTTTCGACGGTGGGGGCAGGTACACTTTCGATCTCACGGACTGCGACCTTGAGTCGCTTCGTGTGAAGATGCCCGTAGAGATGAGTTTCCGGAGAAAGTACCGGGACACATTGCGGGGTATTCATGGCTACTGCTGGAAAGCCACACCAGGAAGAGACTAAGACTTCACCAGAGAAAGGGGCATAATGGCCGAAGGGATAAGGGACCGAGTTGCGATCATCGGTATGGGGTGCACGAAGTTCGGAGAACGGTGGGACATGGGCCCTGAAGACCTAATGGTCGAGGCTTTTTCGGAAACACTCGAGGATGCCGGGATAGAGAAGAAGGACATTGAAGCGGCGTGGTTTGGGACCTGCTACGAAGAGACGAACATCGGCAAGGGCGCCGTTTCCCATTCTATCGCGCTCAAACTGCCGTTCATTGCGACTACCAGAATAGATAACTGGTGCGCGAGTGGATCAGAGGCCCTGCGTGGAGCGTGCTACGCCGTTGCTGCTGGCGCATACGATATCTGCCTCGCGCTTGGTGTTGAGAAACTCAAGGATACTGGCTACGGCGGCCTGCCACAGAACGAGGTCCAGTGGGGCACCTTGCGAAGGCTGATTGATTCGAACTATACTGCGCCGGGCATGTTCGCCATGCTGGCGACCGGCTACTTCAGCCAGTACGGCATCGCTCCCGATGACGGGAAGAGAATGCTGGCCATGGTCTCGTCTAAAAGCCATCGCAACGGAGCGTTGAATCCGAAGGCGCACCTCCGCAGGGAAGTAACCGTCGAGCAGATTATGAATGCTCCCATAATTGCCTGGCCGCTAGGGCTCTTCGACTGTTGCGGCGTAAGCGATGGGGCGGCCGCCGCAATAGTCACCACGGCCGAGCTGGCCAAGAAATTCAGGCCTGACCCGGTGTACGTCAAGTCCCTCCAGATCGCCAGCAGTTCAGGGCAGGAGATGCTGTACTCAGATGACTGGACCCACGTCGAGTCTACGCTGCATGCCGCCCGCCGAGCGTACGTAGAGGCCGGTGTCAAGGTGCCGCGCGAAGAGATAAGCATGGCCGAGGTGCATGACTGCTTCTCCATAACAGAGGCGGTCACGATGGAGGACCTCGAGTTCAGTCCGCGAGGGAAGGTCAAGGAGGACATTGAGAGCGGCTTCTTCGAGTTGAACGGGACCCTTCCGGTGCAACCAGATGGCGGCCTGAAGTCCTTCGGCCATCCTGTGGGAGCTTCCGGATTGAGAATGATGTACGAAATGTACAAGCAGCTTCAGGGTAAGGCGGGCCCCCGGCAGATAAGCAATCCCAGGTTGGGGCTCACTCATAACCTTGGAGGCGTCCCCTCCCACAACGTGGCGAGCGTCATCATAGTTGGACTATGAAGAAACATCCGGGACCGGCATAGGGAACCACTGACTGAGGTCTGAGGGGGAAGGATGATTCCTGAAGAAGCCAGGAGCTTTGTCGGCAAGCGGCGTTGCCGATGGTCAGGGAGATCGAAAGAGGCGCCGTCAGAAGGTATGCGGACGCGGTAGGCAACGATAACCCCCTCTACCATGACGAGAAGTATATAACAGGGTCAAGATACGGCGATATCATAGCGCCGCCGGGTTTCTTCGGGTGGCCAATCAAGCCGGTCAAGGCAACCACAGGTCATCCCGACATCGTGAAGGAGCTGCAGGAAGTGCTGGCGAGATGTGGCTTCCCGCGGATACTGGACGGCGGAATCGAGTATGAATTCTACCTTCCCGTGAGCGCCGGGGATATCCTAGTAGCCAGTGCAATGATAGAAGATATAGCGGAGAAGGAAGGTAAGAGTGGGAGAATGCTGGTCTGCCAGTTTCAAACTACCTACCTTAACCAGAACGGTGACCTGGCTGTAAAGTCGCGTCAGACCTTCATTGCTCGCTAATACCAACGTGGCCAGCTGAGACAACAACTGCACGATATGCCCCGGGGATTTCCACGAGGCCAGACATAGCCCGATCTCGTTTTATGTAATTAACCGGGGGGACATCATGGAAGTAAAGAAAGCAGTGTGTCACTTCTGTAAGGGACGATGCCGAGTACTGGCATATACCGAGAATGGGCGGCTGGTCAAGACTGAATGGGATGAGTCATTTCCTATTGCCCCTGCTGTGAAGAACTGTGTCAGGCGGATGAAAGGAGCCCTAGAATTCCAATACCATCCAGATCGGCTGAGCTTTCCAAAGAAGAGGAAAGGTGAAAAGGGAGAAGGCAAGTGGGAAACCATCTCCTGGGAGCAAGCCTTCGATGAGATTGCAGACAGACTGCAGAATCTGAGGGATAGATTTGGCGCAGAAACGCTGGCACTGACGAATGGCACCGGCCGCAATTTCCTGTTCGAAAGCGTTCGTTTCATGAACCTGTTCGGCAGCCCGAACCACTGTGGACAGGGGTTCATCTGTTGGGGACCTAACGCTTCGGTCTCTGAAGCCATGTGCGGTTGGTCGCTTCGCTACAAGAGCGTACCCAAACAATCTTCAGAGAAGGCCAAGTTCCCAACCAAATGCTATTTCATTGTCGGGTCTGACCCGGCCCAAAGCATGCAGCGCCTATACAATGAGCTGCTGGGTGCAAAGAAGGAGGGCACCAGGATAATTGTCGTCGACCCGAGGAAAACGAGGACTGTCGAGCTTGCGGACGAGTGGCTCCAGATCAGGCCGGAGACAGACGTGGCGCTACTCCTGGCGATGATTAACGTCATCATTGAAGAAGACCTCTACGACTATGACTTCGTTCACAATTGGACTCACGGCTTCGATAAGCTGTATGAGCGAGCCAGGGAATACTCGCCGGAGAGGGCATCGGAACTCACCTGGATTCCTGCCTACAAAATCAGGGAGGTTGCGAGGCTGTGTGCAACCATCAAGCCTATACACATGATGCATGGTATGGGCGTGGAGCATCAGCAGAATTCGATCGAAGCTATTCAGGCCAGGTTCAGCCTGAGCGCAATAACCGGCAATATAGGCATTGAAGGAGGCGAGACACTTCCGGGGCCCAGCCCTCTGGTCCCGCAGTCCGAAATCACCTGCGATGACCTACTGCCGGAAGAGCAGAAGAGGAAACAACTTGGCTCGGATAGGTGGAAGCTGGAGGCTGCAATTGGTCATGACGCCCGACAGGAATCTCTCAGGAGGTTCTGGGGCCAGAAATGCGGATCATACCGTGGTGCTGGTGAAGCACATCAGCCGACCGTTTTCAACGCCATGGCCACGGGCCAGCCATACCCCGTGAGGGCTTGTTTCACTGTGCAGAGTAATCCTATGGTCACCGCCGGAAATACTCGCCTTGTCTATGAGGCTCTGAGGAGTTTAGACCTTTACGTGGTCATGGATTACTGGATGACGCCGAGTGCAGATATCGCCGACTACGTCTTGCCGATCGCATGCTGGATGGAGAGACCTTTCCTGCACGACGAGTTCGGCATTGATTGCGTCATATGGGCCGGAGAGCAGGCCCTTCCAGCAACAATCCCTGGAGAGTATTCAAGGAAGACCGATTGGGAAGTCCTGCGCGATATCGGCACACAATTGGGACAGGACTGGCCGTGGAAGAACCTGGAGCAGGTTTTTGACTACCGGCTGAGTCCACTGGGTATGACTCACAAGGAGTTCATTGCGCAGGGCGGTTACCGCTTCCCGGAGAAAATCCCGAGTTACAAGGACATGGGCGGGTTTGGCACTCCTACCGGAAAGCTGGAGTTATATTCTACTGTGTTTGAGAAGCTTGGCATCGATCCACTGCCCTCCTATAAGGAAAGCTTTGAAAACCCGATCAGCAGGCCGGATCTGGCAAAGGAATATCCCTTCATGCTGATCACGGGCGGCAGGTTTATGCCGCTGTTTCACTCGGAATTCCGCCAGATCGAATCTTTGCGTAGATTACACCCGCAGCCTCTGGCCCAGGTGAATCAGAAAACCGCAAACGAACTAGGTATTGCCGACGGAGACTGGATATGGGTGGAAACCCCTCGGGGTCGAATAAGAATGAAGTGCCAGTGTACCGACACCATTCACCCTCAGATCATCCACACTGAACACGGGTGGTGGTTTCCGGAACTGCCGGGAGAAGAACCGTCCCTTCACGGGGTTTGGGAATCGAACTGCAATGTGTTGACGGAAACCGCACCTGAAGCCTGCAACAAGAAAAGCGGAGGCTGGCCTTTGCGCACTGCCCTGTGTAAGGTCTACAAGTGCGAAGGAGACTAGTCACGGCCGCCCGTATTCAGGCGCCAACATGAACGTAATGCTTTAGCTTGCCATACCTTGTCGGATCTGCCGAAGCAGTTCCTTTCGAGCATCTCCCTTCAGTAGATCAAGTCTGGCAGTGCCCAACGGGTCGATCTCTTCCCTCAGCAGTTGAAGCTCCTCTTTCGTAGGTAGCTCCGCTTTGGGCACAGGTTCTGGTATGACCAGCTCAAAGCCGGTGTTGTCTATAACCTGTTCGATTGTCACGTCGGTGTATAGCGATTTCACACGCATCCGGCCCGTAGCCTCATCGAAATCGAATACACCCAGATTGGAGAAGACCGTCTCTTGTGCCTTCCATCTTACGATACCCTGCTCACGCGCCGGCCCTTCTCCAATACCACAGATGAAATCGACGTTCTCTACAAATACCCTAGCATTATGGTCCGGGATTACATAGTCAACTCTTGCTCCGTTGACTGTATTGTCGGGTAGTCCTCTTGGACCCAGAAAAATCCTCGATGGCTTCTTCTTGTCTCCTATGAGCAACAGGTTCGTGTTTCCAAGACTATCAATCTGGACAGGTTGCATGAGCATGCTCCATTTGCCCCTGTGAATGGTCTCGAAGATCTCCTTCATGTTGAACGCGGTTTCGATCAACTCGTCGGACGGCTCACCAGTGGCAAACGGGAGGCGTACATGGCCTAGTAGAGCTCCCCTTCCCTTGGCGTTCACATGCATCTTCATGCGCGGTGCGTAGAGCCTCTGTGCCAGAGCCACACCGACCATGCCCAGATTATTTGTCGTCGCCACAATGAACTCGTCTTCAGGGCCGAACGACCTCGCTAACGCGGTTACGATTTGCTCCTCTCTGGTGTACTCCTGCATGATTCTCTCCCTTTTTTCGCTTAGTTACTTGTTGACCAGCTTGAGATAGTCAGCGTGGGCCTTCCCAAATATGTACTTCTCCAGGTAGCCTCTGAACAATTCAGCTTGGGCTGTGCTAGTTCCATACTCAGCTAGGTGGGCTCCGTCCCAACCGTAGTCGGGATAACACGTGCCAGGGTGGGCGCCTTGAGGCGTCTCCACCACCCCGGTGACCCAGTGACCCCTGACGACCATGCTGAGCGGGTCCTTGTTCAGCTCGCTGGTCGGCACCAGTCTCTCGCAACTGACAATGACCTTCCCAGCGGAGCGCAGCATAGTGTAGTCCCAGTAGGGATCACCCACTATTCGGGCGTTGCCTGATGAGTCTGATTCGTTGACATGTAGTAGTGCCACGTCTGGATCAAAGGCAGGCACAGCCACCAGGTCCTCGCCCGTGTAAGGCGACTTGAATACCTTGATTTCGGGGTTCTCAGCAAGTATGTCAGTTCCCAAGCCAGAGCGTGTCGGGTAGAAGGGCAGCCTTTCGACAGAAGCCTTGAAACCGCACACAAACATATACTCCGAGATCTCCATCACATCGATCATTCCCTGTTCCCTTGCTCGGCGAAAGTTGCCAAGAGCACCAGGTGCCCCCTCCAATGCTACGAATGGATATATCGCCTTCTTCACCTTTCCAGCCCCGATGAGCATGTCAAGGTCCAGAGCAGCAAAGGACATCACAGTCAGGTCTGTCAGTTCAGAAGCAGCGATCTCCCTAACCAATGCCATAGGTTTCCTGAACGGCCCCCATCCGCCGATCACGACCCTGTCTCCGCTACGTATTTTTGATACTGCTTCGCCGGGACTCAATGCTTTATCTTGTGCCACTGGATAACCCTCTCTTTCTCATTCTACGCTCAGAGCTTCGATTCCAGGGAAGAAAAGGACCGCTCCACAATCGTTGCCATGCGAACTCCTGAGAAGGCATCTGGGGGTGCCTTTCCGGGATCGATCGCCTTCGATCAGCCGGCGAAGCAGGTCGATGTTTATCACTTATTGCTTCCTGCCCTCGGATGGCTATTGTATCATCCACAATTTATTTGATATTATCACAATAATGAGATGGAGTCCAGCGGAGTATACCATAGGAACCAGTATCCCCCAAAACAGTCTGATGCGGCCCTTCAAAAAAATCAAAAATTGTCAAACGGGGCATGGGGTGGTATACTTACCCCAAGATATTGGGGGAACTAAGCTATTCCGGCGTAAGGACCCGGCCCCAATCCGGCACTTGCTTCTGGGGAGTAAGCTTAGATTGACAGTGCAACGAGGTACGGAGGTTACAGGAGCGAGGCTTGTGACTCCTACCCGCACTACTGCACGAGAATGCTGGCAACGTCCAGCTTGAATTGTTCTCAGCCATTGGCGCAAGCAGAACTGTACCAGAGGAGTCCGGCGAAGAGGGGGCATTGTGGTGCACGCATCCAAGTTGTTTGATCTCAGCGAAAAGGTAGCCATAGTGACCGGAGGCTCAAGGGGCTTGGGCAAGGAAATGGCGGTAGCCTTGAGCGAGATGGGGGCGAAGATCACGATTACGGCCCGGCGCGAAGAATGGCTGGCGCCGACCTATCAGGAACTCCAGGATCAAGGCAGCGAGTGTCTGGCTGTCAAGGCCGACATCGCCAAACCTGATGACGTGCAGCGGATTGTGGCCGAGACACTCAAGCTGTGGGGTAAGGTCGATATCCTCGTCAATAATGCCGGTATGACGTGGGGGGCCCCCCCGGAGGACATGCCTCTTGAGAAATGGGATGACGTACTGAACACCAACGCCAGGGGTACGTTGATCTGCTGTCAAATGGCAGGCCGCGAAATGATGAAGCAGGGTGGTGGTAACATCATCAATATTGCGTCCACCACGGGTGCGCTGGCAGTCGACCCGAGGATAATGCAGGCCATTGGCTACCAGGCCAGCAAAGCAGCGATAATAGTCCTCACCAAGCAACTGGCAGTGGAATGGGCCAAATACAACATCCGGGTGAATGCGATCGCGCCCTTCTTCTTAAGGACGCGCATGGCGGAAAGCGTGATCGATAGAGCGGAGAGCGTGATAATCCAGCATGTGCCAATGGGCAGGCTGGCCAACCAAAGTGAGATGAAGGGAGTGGTTGTCTTCCTTGCCAGCCAAGCTTCAAGCTACATCACGGGGCAGGTATTAAACATAGACGGCGGCCTCTCAGCCTGGTAGCAGTGTGCGCGGCTACAAGCCGCGCACAGTCAGGCAGGACCGGTTTGTACGGGATGTTGTTGTCGGAGTAAGCGAAGACGAGCGTTTCCGGAATACTCATGAGGCACCTGGTCTAGCGTGTCCTAGGATCGGCCGGGCTTCCCTTGGCTGGGCCAGGGAAGCCGTGGATCGCGTCTAGAAGGCGGAATCCGCAGGCAATGCACAAGGGAAACCGGGTTTTGACGCAAAGCGTTGCACATAGAAGAAAGAAAGGATGATGCCCGTGATGAATCCCGATGAGAATGATGTAGTCATAGTAGGCGCACGCAGAACACCCTTCGGACGTTATGGTGGTTCTCTCAGGGAAATCGACTACTATGATCTGGGTGCAATCCCGATGAGGGAAGTGGTGAGCGAGGTTGGACTGGGCCCCGAGGTTGCCGAAGAGGTGTTCTGGGGTGTGGGCGACACATCACCATGCAAAGACCCGTATACGCCGGTTGCTGCCCGGCAGTCTCTCCTCAAGGCGGGCCTTAATGCTGAGACGCCCTCCATATCGTTTGACATGGCCTGCGTTTCAGGCATGCACGCTGTCAAGCTTGCGGCAATAGCCATCAAGGCGGGGGAAATCGATAGCGCCATCGCCGGCGGGGCCACTTCTTTCAGCCAGGAACCTCTTGTGGTGCGCGGACTGCGCTTCGATGGCTATCGTCTGGGAGATGTGAAGATGGAAGACCCGCTGCTGGCTTTGGGCTACAAGGACTTCAATCCGGTATCGGTGGACAGCGACAACCTGGCCTTTGAGTACGGGATTGGCAGGGAGGAGCAGGACGAATGGGCGCTTAGAAGCCATGTCAACTACGGCGATGCATGGAAGGCCGGCAAGTTCAAGGAAGAAATGATGGCCCTCAGCATAGTGGATCGTAAGGGAAACGAGACCGTGCTCGAGATCGACGAGCAGTATCGAGCGGACAGCAGCCTGGAAAGACTTTCCCGGCTCAAGACCGTATACGGGACAAGAGCTATCACCGCCGGCAATGCCCCCGGCATGAATGACGGTGCTGCCGCCATTCTGGTGATGAGGCGCAGGAAGGCGAAGGAACTCGGCCTCGAATGCCTGGCAACAGTAGTGGCTCAGGTATCTATCGCCATTAGACCCGATCGAATGCCGGAAGGACCGGGGCATGCCATGCAGAAGGTATTGAGCTTGGCAGGCCTGAGCCTCGATGATATGGCGGTTATCGAAGTAAATGAGGCCTTTGCCTGCGTTCCTCTGGTATCTACCAAGCTGCTTGTCGGGAATGACGATAGCAAACTCAAGGCCGTAAGGGATCGGACAAACGTCAATGGCAGCGCCATCGCAATTGGTCACCCGAATACGGCAAGCGGGGCAAGGATAGTAATGACCCTTATGTACGAGTTGAGGCGCAGGGGCGGCGGTTATGCCCTGGGGGCCATTTGCGGCGGCTTGGCACAAGCCGATGCCACCATCATAAGGGTATAGCCTGCAGCAAAGCCAAGACGAGACTGCGGCTCATCCGACAGGTAAGCCCGGGATGGATGAATGACTGCCATGTTGTCAGCAAGCTCTGAACCCAGAGGATGGTAGCAAAACCAGAGGAGAAGGAGGTCTGAGAGTGAACATCAGAAAGGTCTTTGTCATGGGTGCCGGTGCGATGGGAAGCGGCATAGCTCAGGTGACGGCACAAGCTGGCTATAGTGTGACCCTACAGGACATAAGTGACGAATTCATCCAGAAGGCCCTGAACGGCATTGAACAGAGCCTCGGTCGCGTGGTGAGGAAGGGCACTATCAGCGAGGAAGAAAAGGCCAGCATAGTATCCCGCATCAGCACCACTACCGATTTGAGCAAAGCCAAGAATGCCGATTTAGTCATCGAGGCCATACCTGAAGATTTCGAACTGAAGTCTGATGCTTTCAAGAAACTAGATAGCATGTGCGCAGTGCGCACAATTCTTGCTTCAAATACCAGCGCGCTTCCCATCAGCGCATTGGCAGCGGCTACGAAAAGGCAGCCAAACGTTATCGGCATCCACTTCATGAATCCAGTGCCTGTAATGAAAGGCGTTGAGCTAATACGAGGCCGGCATACTTCCGATGAGACTTTTCAGACCTGCAAGGCCTTTGTCGATAGTCTGGGTAAAGAACCAGGTGAGGCGGTTGACTATGCCGGGTTTGTTGCCTCTCGAGTTCTGGATGCGATGCTGAACGAAGCAGTCTACTGTGTCATGGATGGCAATGAACCGGCAGAGGTAGACAAGTTGATGAAGACCTGCTGCAACTTCCCCATGGGGCCGCTTGAGCTCTGCGACCTCGCCGGCGTGGACATAGTCTTGCACGGGCTGGAAGCACTTCACGCAGAATTCGGTGACCGTCTACGTCCTGCCCCGCTTCTCAAGACCATGGTCAGGGCTGGCGACCTGGGCCGCAAGACAGGGCGCGGTTTCTATGACTATGCGGATAAGACCTAGCGAGGGAAGGGCACTCGTCAGAAGATGACGTAGTCCTATCATGAGCGCAACGAGAACACCAGACTGACAGATCTGCAGAAGGACAAATGCTATGGATTTTGAGTTTACTCCGGTACAGGAAGCCTTCCGCCTGGAAGTACGGGAGTTTATACGCGGCAAGCTGCCCAAAGACTGGGCGCGCAACCATTGGAAATACGGCTTCGACTTCTACAGCGATCTTGATGAACTCGGACCAGTTGCCCGGATGATGTCCAAGGAGCTCGGGGCCAAGGGGTGGCTGTCTATACCGTGGCCCAAACAGTATGGCGGGCAAGAAGGCTCGTATATTGACCAGTTGATTCTCGCCGAGGAACTGGCAGCTCAGCACTGCCCCGGCCTCGAGATATTCGGATCGGTGATAGCGCCAGTCCTGTTGGAGTATGGCACGGAGGAGCAGAAGAAGAAATTCCTTCCCGGAATAAGCACGGGAACGGAGTTCTGGTGCGAGAGTCTCAGTGAGCCGGATGCTGGCTCAGATCTGGCCTCACTGAAGACCTTGACCCTCCTGCAAGGTGACCATTACATAATCAACGGACAGAAGGTCTGGACAAGCGGTGCACACGGCGCAGACCGGATGTTTCTTCTGGCCAGGACGGACCCCAGGAGCCTCAAGCACCACGGACTGGGCGCTTTCCTGGTGGATCTGAAGACCCCTGGTATTACAGTCAGTCCGCTGATAAATGCTGTTGGTGAACACGAATTTAATGAGATCTTCTTTGATGACGTTAGAGTGCCTCAGGAAGACTTGCTCGGGGACGGTAATAGCGGTTGGCGGGTGACCATGAGATTGCTCGATTACGAACGCACCTTTTGTGTTCCCTTCTATGCCGAAGCCCAGCACTATCTGGAGAATTTGATAGAATACGCCCGGCAAGCAGGCTGCCTGAACCCAGCGCTAAGGGAGCGAACAGCCCAGTTGCTTGCCGAGTGCAAGGCGGCACAATTGCTGACATACCGGGCAGCTTCTTTGGCCGATATGGGACTTCCTTTCAGCATTGAAGCCGCTATGTCCAAGGTGTTTGGTTCTGAGTTGAATCAAAGGGTGGCTACCCTTGGCATGGAGATTGTCGGACCTCACAGCGGCCTGCTCGAGGGTTCCAAGTGGGCGGCTATGGATGGTCAAGCAGCCTGGCGCTATCTCCGCTCTCTCGGCAACACCTTGGAGATGGGCACCTCAGAGGTAGACCGGATTGTCTTGGCTCAGAGAGGTCTGGGATTGCCACGTGAGTAGACCCCTTGACCACCGAAACATGGATTGGGAGAATTACCAATGGATTTCGAGCTAACCGAAGAACAGAGCATGCTGCGAACCATGGCTCGCAGCTTCTTAGGTGCCAAGTGTCCCAAGAAACTGGTACGCGAGATGATTGAGGACGAGAGGGGCTACCTGGCCGACCTGTGGAAAGAAATGGCCGGGCTGGGGTGGATGGGCCTAGCTGTTCCTGAAGAATACGGGGGAGCGGGAAGCGGCTTGCTGAACCTGGCGATACTGATCGAGGAGATGGGCAGAGCCTGTTTGCCCGGTCCTTTCTTCTCCAGTGTTGTTCTGGGTGGCTTATCCCTTCTTGAAGCCGGCAGCGAGGAGTTGAGGAGGCTGTTCCTGCCCAGACTGGTTCAGGGCGAACTGCTATTAACACTGGCACTGACTGAATCCAGCGGCGTCTATGCGGTGGATGCAATGAAGACAGAGGCGATATCAGACGGCAAAGGCGGCTTCACCATACGGGGGACAAAGCTCTTTGTCCCTGATGCACACGTGGCCGACTATGTTGTCTGTGTTGCTCGTACTAAGGACACGGCGAAACCTGAGGATGGGATCACTTTGTTCCTGGTTGAGCGTAAGAGTCCAGGCGTGAAGTGTTCCGTGCTTAAGACCATTGCCGGCGATAAGCAGTGCGAGGTTGTTTTTGACAATGCAGAGGTTCCCGAGAGCGGTATCCTGGGTGAAATCGACAAGGGTTGGTATCACGCTCAACAAGTTGTGGAAAAGGCTACCGCGATAAGGTGCGCGGAGATGCTTGGCGGCGCCAGGCAGGTGCTGGAGATGACTGTATCTTATGCCAAGGACAGGGCTCAATTCGGTCATCCTATTGGCAGCTTCCAGGCGATTCAGCACGCTCTTGCCGATATGTTCACTGATGTTGAAGCGTGCTCTGTTACCACCTACAACGCTATCTGGCGCCTTAGCGCCGGCCTCCCTGCCAGTCAAGAGGTATCCATGGCGAAAGCTCTGGTTAGTGAAGCATTCAAGAAAGCAGCGACGTCAGCCCATCAGATTCACGGTGCCGTTGGCTTCACCGAAGACCATGACCTGCCCCTCTACTTCAAGAGAGCGAAAGCCTGGGAGCTCAGCCTCGGTGATGCTCACTTCCATTTCGACAAGATAGCAGCGCAAGAAGGGATATGACTTTCGACCCCATCAAGATGACCGGCAACAGTAGTTGACGTCGGTCAGAGATGGCCTGGATGGTCAACCAACGGCTAGATCTACCATCCATTCACGGATTCAGGTAGCGGTCATTTGACGGAATAGGTCGTTCGCGGCGTACTTGGACAAAAAGGAAGAGCGGCAAACTTGCCGCTCTTCCTTTCGTTCGAATGCTAAGAAGGCTTAGATGATCCAGACACGGCACTGATTGCCATCAACTCTTACCCTGTCTCCATCCTTAAGCCTCTTCGTTGCATCCTGACAGCCTACTACAGCAGGTATGCCATATTCCCGCCCCACAATCACCGGATGCGAAAGCATGCCTCCCGCATCTGTGACGACGGCCTTGATAGTGCTGAAAAGGGGAGTCCACGTAGCCATTGTTATTGGAGCAACCAGTATGTCTTCGGGCCTCAATTTGGGCCAGTCATCGGGAGTCATCACGACGCGACATACACCCTCAACGACACCCGGAGCCCCGGCGGCGCCAACGCAGGTCGCCCCAACTTCTTCAGGCTTGGCCAGCTGCTGCGATATCTGCACGTTAAGCATGGTATCTCTCTGTAGTACCCACGGCAGGAAAGAAGGATCTCCTTTGAACATCGGTATTTCGCCCTTGTCGAACAGAGTCCGATTGTAGCGGAATTCCTCCTGGTTCGCTTTCAGGCGCGGCTTGATCAGGGGGGCGTTGCGTTCCAGCCCTGCAGCGCCCAAGACAAGGTCATCCATGAGTACGTCCATAGAGTCCTCAGGGTCTTCAAAGATGCCGGCTTTGACCATTCTCTTGCCTGCCTCAATGGCGGCTAGCCTGACCAGAGAGAACCCTCTGAACTCACACCAGTAGTCATGCTCCTCACAGTAGACCTGCGCTGCCTGGGCGTATCTGAGCGCCAGCTCAAACCATTCTCTATCAGCAACCGGTACCTTCGCCAGTACCTCCTTCTCTGCCTCCTCCCTCTCCCTGACCAGCTTGCCCATCTGCATGTCAGGCGTGTGCACCCCACCGATGGCGATCAAGCGCTTTATATCGGGTACAGCCAACTCAGGTTGCTCAATCCAGGTAGGCGTGCAGTACTCAAGCATGTTTTGCATTCGCCATCCCTGGCCGAACAAGCCATCCTCATAGAGGAAATGATGGAAAGCGGCCAGCCACTCTTTCCCCGTAGACGACTGCTCCAGAGCCGCCAGAATCTGCCCATGCGGCAGCTTCCACACGTCCTCGAGCTTCAGTTCCATCGCCTTGGTGGCTAGCTCGGCCAGCCCTCTATTCAGCCTGAACAAATCGTTGTCATATCCAGACATCAATGTGGCATAGAGTGGATCAGTATAGTGAAGTCCCAGCATATCCGCGGACATATCTCGGAAAGCTGCCAGCCCTTCGCTATAGACCGTCCAGCCGAGCATGTGGATCTCCCACACCCTGCGATTAACGTCCCACACATCCCAGAGATGGGCAGCCAGTTCCCCTGGACCCAGTTGATCGAGCTTTCTGGCCATCAGTGGGGTATAGCGGGCCTTCAGTTCCTCCTTCCACATCTTCCAGGGCTCCCACGGGTCTGCGAGGAACTTGCCCATTCTCTCCCTAAAGACCGGCTCCTTGGCCTTCTGCTCCTCCTCCGTGGTAGGGTCTGCCGTGATATAGCAGTAGCCCTTGTAAGACCTCCAACTGGAGCCTCTCTTTAGAGGTGAGCTGACCCACTCGGCGCTCAGGTGATAGGGGTGCTTCCACAGGTGCTGTCCCATACCGTGATAGAAGAGTGGATGGGGGCAGGGCAGCCAGTGTGCCGCGTCCAGGATCCATACTTTGTGGCTCTCGATATCTTCCGGTTCCTTCATTTCCATCAAGTCATATCCGTACGACATTGAATGACCCCCTTCTGTGTTTTTTTTAGATAGATAGGCTAAAGACTCCTCTGTGCTGCCTTTGGGTTTACGCGTTTATGTCTACTCTTGCCCTTCTGGCCCCGGAGGAGGTGGTGTCGGTGCCAGAGGCCAGAAGTCAAAGAAAGGCCCGTACATGAACATCGCTGGAAACACCAGCCCCAACATGAACGTGGCCATCCACAGATAGTTGACAGGATACGCCTCAGCCACCCCAAAGTCGACTCCGGTGAAATACGCTCCCAGAGCTTTCACAGCGAAGAACGCTATCAGGCCAAGGATCCCAGCCACTACCAGATTGACTATGCCGTTCACCGGTTGTCCCCACCGCCTTCCAGGCCAGGTCTGAAGCATGGGCAAGACGATGAATATGCCAAACAGACCGCATATCGGTAGTTTGATCAGTATTTCATACTGGGGCATATCCATTGCCCAGTGCATCACCGCCCAGCTGACTATCGAAAGTACCAGCACAGAAATGAACAGCGCGATGCCCAAGATCGGCTGTTTCATCAGAGACGGGAATTTCGACAGCGGCCACATGTCAAAAATAACAAACACAAACAGCCAGAATGCAGTCATCACACCGAAGACAACCGCAGAATCGGGGTTAAATGCCCCCACAGGTTGAATGCCCGGGAACGGTGCACCACCGAAATCCCAGAACACGTAGAATAGCAGCAGGGTTATCAGGTACGTAAGTATCAGTACAACGAATCCGGTAGCTCCGAGAGACCAGCGGCCCTTAAACGGCCAGCACCCGAAACCTACCACAAGCCATAGCGCGACCACCACGGTGAGGATGAGATAGTGCTGCAGAATGGGAGTTATCGCGTCATGACCAATGAAGTGAGTGGTCCACCAGAGGGCCAGTGATCCGAGAGCGAACATCAGGAAAGTCAGTGCAAAACCCTTCCATGGGTTCTCCTGTTTTTCTGCAGGCCACTGGCCACCCCAGACCAACCCCAGTACGACCTCCGGGGCCACGCAGGCAACTGCCCAGACCATCATCAGCCCGAGGAAAGCGTCCATGCTGGGAAAGGCCGAGGTAATCCCGATGGCGATCATTAGACAGACCGCCAAGCCGAATATACCCCGCCCTGGCTGCGACATTGCCCAACCCGCAGTTATGAGTTTATCAGACATCGCCTTCTCTCTCCTTTCATATAACTGACCTTTCAAAAAACAACACCTGAGACCATTTTGCAGGTCATCAGACGTAATACTTTTGCCCCCCCCACAATACTACTTTAGTATAGTCCCTCTGCTCCCAGAGACTTTGTACATAGTATATACACCAGCTACCACATCATGTCAAGTCATTTTTTGAGAATTATTAGTCTTTTTTTCAGCAAGATTGGGGCAAAAGAAGTCAAGAATCAGCCCGATGTGAAGTAGCCCGAGTTATTGAGACAGAACACGACCTTAACCATGCTCGCGCCTAGTGTATCGGAAGTACTTGGCGTAACGCACTGTATCACGCATCCATCGGCAGTCTTTACCCGGACTGAGTCGGAAGGTCTTGCTCTTCGAGATGGAGCAGGCTGTGGAGCAACTGGAAGCGAGTCATTTCGCCCGATGGTGCAGTGCTGGCCCAAGCTACAGGCCAGGCTATGCAAGTCGGACGCTTTCTGCTATCACGGCACCGCCACCAATCGAGAAGAGCCGGCTACCGAGACAGCCAAGCCCCGGAACCAGCGTGGGCATTTGGAGACCTCATGAAGGAAACCCGATGGGACTATTCCAGAATGATCAGAGGGCAGGGGTTTGTCCCTGCCCTCTGTCTGGTTTCAGCTTCACCCCGAGCGGGGAGGAAGCCAAGCTCACGTTTGAACCTGACCCTGCCCCGACCTCCTATGTGGACGCCAATCCTGAGCCCGCCTCGCGGTCAGGGGTGAGCGCAGATTCTGCCACAGTCCTCCCCCCTGACAGCCCCGATATGACAGGAAGAGTCACTACCCGAGTCAAGGCGTCCAAAAGGCGCAGGCGTCATCTGTCAGTAATGCGCGGAAAATTCTAGCTATAGTCGTAGAATCCCTTGCCCGATTTTCTTCCGAGTTTCCCCGCAGCTACCATCTTCTTCAGGAGGACTGGTGGAGCATATTGGGGTTCTTTCAACTCGTCATAGAGATACGTGGCAAGATTCAACTCGGTGTCAAGACCTATCAGGTCTACCAGAGCCAGTGGACCCATCGGGTGGTTGAAGCCGAGCGTCATGGAGTTGTCTATGTCTTCCCTGCTTCCAATGCCAGATTCCAACATGCGAATAGCGTGCATGATATACGGAGTGGCGAGGCGAGCTCCGATGAAACCCGGTACGTCCGGGGCAACGACAATGGTTTTTCCTAGAGCCTGGCCCAGTTCCTTGCATTCTTGCAGGGTCTCATCACTGGTAACGATGCTCCTGACGATCTCAAGAATTCTCATCACCGGTGCTGGATTGTTGAAGTGCATTCCAGCGACCTTGTCGGGCTTACCGGTTGCCATGGCAATATCTATGATGGACATAGACGAGGTATTGGTGCTGAGGATTACCTCCTTGCGGCTGACCTTATCAAGTTCTGCGAAAACCTGTTTCTTCACTTCCAGGTTCTCAATTACCGCTTCTATTACGAAGTCGCATACCGAGAATGCCTTCATGTCTGTGGTACCGGTTATCCGACCCACAATGGCGTCCTTGTCTTGCTGAGACATCTTGCCCTTCTCAACCCTGCTGCTCAGTATCGAGTTGACTGAGGCCAGTCCTCTGTTCAGCAATTCTTCGTTCAAATCACTGACAACTACCTGCCGGCCCGACTGGGCACATACCTGTGCGATGCCTGACCCCATAATCCCACAACCTACTACGCCGATAGTCTTGATCTCCATACTCTCTCCCTCCTTAGTCTAATTTTGTGTCGAGTCATGTACGTTATGTCATTTCGGCCAATCAAGGGCTTGGCCATCTCCATGGCTTCGCTGAGAGTCCTTGTCAACCGTTGTGGAATCCTCTTGCGGCATGCCTTTCTTCAGCCTCCCGCGCTGATGAGTTCAAGCGTCTACCGGCATTCGAGAATGCCATCCCTGACAATAACGGTGGCCGACGGCAATAGGATCGTCAACCAGGTACCCAAGCGATAGTGGGGGCAGCGCGGGGTTAGAAGAGACTAAGGGCGGCTGCTTCATTCTGGCAGCATCGATCCGGCTGGCAACCACAGTATCGCCCCCCCCTCGTCAAGTATCTTCGGCCGTCTAGCTTAACCCCAGTTCCTCCATTCTACGTGCCGACAGAGTGCCCTCTCGAGTGTAGCCGGCTGCATCATACAGCTCATCGATCATTCCATCGAGGTTCCTCACTATCTGTCCCGTAGCAGGACCCGCGTTTCGCAGAGGTTCTGTGAGGAAACGCTCGGGCAAAGTATCGTCCTTTCGGCTGAAGCCGTCCCTCACATTGAAAGCGCGCTCAAGGCAGACAATCCTCGCCCCTATCCTCTCCAGTTTGTCGGGGTCCCCGAAGTCGTCTATGCCGGTGGCTGCCGCCATGAGCCGGTTCTTCAACTCCGGCTCCAGCGCCATGGTACCGAAATTGCATGCTATCGCGCTGTCATCGATTGCCTGGCCATTCTGGGAAGACGCTATCATCTCACCTTTGCCCTCCTCGGTCAGGGGATCAACTTTCCTGGACATTTCCTCCCAGGGCCGCCCGTACATGTGCGTGCTGCCGATATTGGACACAGCATAGCTAAGAGCATAACCTTTGGTAGCCCTGGGTTCGTATCCTGGCAGTTCTACTCCTTTTACGTGCATGGCATACCTGTCTGCGCCTTTGCCTATTTGCTCCGCGGCCCGTTTCGTTCCTTCGCCAAGAAGCCGGCCAAATCCCTCTCTTTTCCCGATTCTCTCCACCAGTGGAAGAAAGGCAGCATGATTACCCCATGTCAGCTCGAGGCCGTCAGTATCCCTCGTAGTTATGATTCCCCTTTCAAAGAGTTCGGTGGCAAAGCCGATTGAAACGCCTACGCTGATAGTGTCCATGCCATAGAGGTCGCAGAGGGCATCTGCAGCCACTATGAACCCGATGTCGGAGTTACAGAGCTCAAGGCCAAGCGCGAAGATAGTCTCGTATTCCGGCCCTTCGGTTTTTGCTCCCGCATAGGGCCCATCGGTGATCTCACGCCACTGGCCGCATTTAGTCATGCATCCCCAGCAGCCGTACTTCCCCGACTTGATTTTTCTGAACTCATTGGAGGTCAACTTATCAATACCTGCCAGCATACCCTCCTGGAAATTGCGCACCGGGGTCATGCACCAGTCCTTACTGTACTTATCAACAGAGTTAGCCGTACCTAGGTTGGTCATAATAGGTATGCGCGGATGGGCCTTCATGGTCTCAATGTATTTCTGGGATAGCTCCTTAAAAACTTCTGCATAATGCGGGACGGTTCTTCCCGTAGCATTTATCGCAACAGCCTTAAGGTTCTTGGAACCCATTACTGTACCCACGCCGCAGCGGGAAGCGGTACGGCGTTCGCTGACAATGGAGGCGTAGCGGACCAGCATCTCGCCGGCAGGACCGATGCAGGCGACTTGCGTTGTTGGGCCATGCCTTTGCTTGAGCCTCTGCTGTGTTTCCTCGGTGTTCAACCCCCAGAGGTCCTGGGCATCCAGAACCTGGGCCTTGCCATCCTCAATATAGACGTAAGCGGGCTTTGATGCCTTTCCTTCAAGTATGATCAGGTCGAAGCCCGCAAACTTGATAGCTGGTCCGAAATTGGCCCCTGCCACCGATTTGGTGATAGCCCCGGAGATAGGGCTCTTGGTTACGACAACCCATCTGGAGCATCCCTGGGCACCTGTACCAGCAAGAATCCCCGTAGATAGCAGCAGTTTGTTTTCCGGTGACAAAGGGTCAGTCCCGGGAGCAAGCTCATCATAGAGATACTTGACGCATAGCCCGCGCCCTGCCATGAAGTCCTTCTTGTTCTGTTCCGGCACGACTTCTGTCTTCACTTCCCCCCGAGTCACGTTGACTCTGAGAAGCCTGTCGGTGTAAGTAGACATCTATCATGACCTCCTTGATTCTTAGAGTTTATCCTCCAAAAGCTGTTATGCTGATCGTAAGCTCGTCCCCCTCCTGCAATACCGTGGCCAACTCATCCGGGTGCAGGCTCCGAGATGTTATATCAATGGATACATCCGCAAACAACTTGAACTTCTGGTCATCATATCGACCCAACTGGCTCTTGATACCGGGAAACCGGGTCTCCAAGTTCTCAAGGCACTCCTCGACGGTTCTACCCTCTATCCGCACCGTTTCGCAGTTCTCGGTAAACTCCTGCAAGAATGGGCTTATTCTGACCTTGATGGGCAACGCTCTTTCTCCAATTCTCTAACGAAATCCCATAATTGCCTGCTATGAAATCTTATCGGTCCCGCAAATCCTGCAGCTTGGGTCTATGGACAAGGCAGAGGTGCGAAAACTCATTGTGGTCCCGTTGATATACAGCATCCTCCCCGCTAACGAGTTCCCGAAACCGGACAGAAGCTTTATCGCCTCCATGACCTGCAGCGTGGCTACAATGGCGGGAGTGACGCCGAAAACACTGGCGATTTCACATTTTGGTGGAGTCGTGGGGAAGATGCAACCGAAACAAGGGGTTTCCCCTGGGATAATGGTCGTTACTTCGCCGTACAGCCCGCTTACCCCCCCATGGATAAAAGGTATAGACTCAGCGACACACCCGTAGTTCAAAGCCAGCCTGCCCTCGAAGTTGTCCATTCCGTCCAGTACCGCATTGGCTCCCCTGATGATACGCTGCACGTTTTCTGGAGAGATTTGCTCGTCAACGGGGACAAGTTCAATCGACGGATTCAGTTTCGCCAGCTTCTGGGCAGCCACCGATGTCTTATGCTTGCCGATATCCTCGTCACAATAGAGCACTTGGCGATTCAAGTTGCCGAGTTCTACAGAGTCGCAGTCAACAATAGTAAGCTGCCCTACTCCAGCGCAAGCGAGGTATATGGAAGCAGCGCAGCCCAGCCCTCCAAGCCCGGCTACAACTACGTGCGAATTCTTGAGTCTCTTCTGGCCCTCCTCGCCGAAGGCAGGATGCAGGATTTGCCGGCCATATCTGATAAGTTCATTCTCTGTTAACATTGCTCCACCCAGGTCCGGCACTAATGAACCCTGAGCTCTACAACCAGCGGATGAAGAGAATGTGCCCCTCTACTCAACCCTACCGAGTCAAGCCGACCATGTGAGAATTCACAGTCGAGAGCCCGGGCCCATTCCACCGCAGAGTGCTTGCTCCCACAAATACCGGGGTTCTCTTTGATATCAAGGACTCCCGATCCCGGAAACCATTGGCTTAGCGTTGCATGGTGCGAATCTTGTTGATTGTGCCCTTGACGGGCCCCGTCGAGAAGCGGTGGTTGTACAGATCGAGGATGTGCCACCGCTGTGCCCCCAGAGTGGTGGCCAGTTGGGCGAAGACACGCCCTTGACCAACCCGGCTGCCCCTCCCTTCGAACGCTGGGGCCACAACCCACAAACGTGCTCTTCCAAGGAGCAGGCGTTCGCCAGGGGCTGCTTCGGCTTCAGGAACCCGTCCAGGCGCTGGTGCTCATTTCGCCAGTCGTCCACTTCCTCTGGGTTCTTCACGAGGAGCCAGCGCGATCCCTTCGTCACACCACCGGAAACCGATCTGGCCATCAACAATCATTGGCTCAAGAACATGAGAGGTTATAGATTCAGTCTGCGACCTCTCCGGAGAGTTCCGTTCCACCTATTCCATTGATTGCGGGCTTCAAGGAGAAAGCGCCCGTTCAGTCCATGCCAAGGCGATCTGTCTCAACTTCTTGCTTTCGTTCCTCGAGCGAATCTTTCGCCATTTGCCTGGATACAGGTATGAAGAACCACTCGTCAAGTCCCGACTCCAGTCTTTCTAGTGTTTCCGCAGGCGTGTAACGGAACATCTTGACCATGACTCCAAATCCATCTTTGGAGTATCGCCACAGCACGTCTGCAGCTCTCACAATTTCCTCATCAACCGACTGGGGATCCCCTCCGGTATCATGGGAGTCTATAATGCGTAAGATATCACTGACCAAAGAGCTGTCGTAACCAATTTCCTCCAGAATCCCTTCTGCGATCTTCACACCGTCCTCTTCGTGGATTCTGGTGATAAGGTCATTATCAGCAGCTTCGGCACGCCACTGCTCAAGCAGATGGGCAGGCACATTGAACCACCCGACATCGTGCAGAATAATTGCTGGGGCAACAACTCGGCGGTCTCCTCCCACACGTCTCAACAACTCTAGTGCCAAGTCAAATGCCACTCTCGTATGTATATCGTTCTCCCTAACCGTCAGGTACGGCTTGGCCAACTCATATATCCTCTTGTCCATCGCATCCATATCTGTATTCTTCTCCTGAATCCGTGAACGAATGATGCACGTCACGGACTGACTACCTCAGGCCCCCCTTACCCTGGCATACCAAGCAAGCTCCGGCAACTTCTGTCGATCTCTTCCCAAAAAAATGGTCATGCTGCACAAGAGAATCCAGGCGAGCCCGTGTCTCGAACAGTATATCACAGCTTCGGATATCCAGCAAGCTTTTGTCCTCGTCCATATGATTAGTGACACCTGCCCTCCTCTCTGTGATTTTGTTGACATTGTTCCAGGAATTTCAATGGTGTCAGGTAACCCAATGACTGATGAGGCCTCACCGTATTATATATCCTCTCCCATTCTAGTAGCTCCTCTCTTAGTTCAGCAAGATCGAAGGAGCTCTCAGTTACTTCGTAGAATTCTTCGGTATGGGTCTTATGAGCGCGCTCTACATATCCATTCAGCTTGGGTGAACGGGGTGGCAAAACAAAGAGCTTGATATTCCGCCTTTGACACTCTTCTTCAAAAACAGCTTCGAATTCCGATCCCCCGTCCACCTGGATAGCCCTGATGATAAAAGGCATCCTCTGCTCCAGTTTGTTCAGAAACTCAGCAGCAGTACCAGCGGTTGCCCGACTGTAGACATCTATTGTATTCCAGCGGGAGATCACATCCCTGGCAGTAAAGTGCTTAAGCACTACCCCAGGCAAAGGCCTGATATCCATGGTATCTAGCTGAACCAGATCACCAGGCTGGGAAATCTCATAACCCTTTGGGCTTACGAACTGCGTAGGGCCGTCTAATACCCCGTCTATGGGCAGAGACATGATTCTTTATCGGCTCATGGAGAACACCACTATCTTTAAGACGGCGTATTGTTCTTCCCACCATTGAGTTAGATACCAGATAACCTTCCTCACGAAGTAACACTACCAGCTTGTCCTTACCCCAGCGTGGATATTTCCCTCTTAGCTTGAGCACTGCCACTACCATCTCCGGTGAAGCTGGGGGTTGGCGTAAACGCTTGGGACGATGGGAGCGATCCTCCAGGCTCTCCAGATGGTAGGGATTATAGCGCCGTTTCCACCGGTAAAAGGGCTGAGGACTGATGCCGAAGTAGCGACAGGTGCGCCGAGCATTGTTGCCATGGGAGCGCTAGTAGTCAAACCATTTTAATCTCTGCCTGGCTGGTTTGGACAGCACTACCGGGATGCTCGCCAGGCTCTTGGCACCCGATATCACGCTGCTAGAGTTGCTCATAGTGCAGCCATTATACATCCCTCTCATAATCCATGTGTCACAGATCTATCTGAACGAGCACAGCTTTGAGCCTCTTTCCCACTATAGCCGGGCCATCATCACCATACCTTGTTAGGGCACGGACTCACTCACAAGTCGCCCCCAACATCTTTTGGGGCCAGCCCTTGACAACCCGAAGCAATGCGAGCATTATTGTTGTGGCGAGGGCTGAAGAACAATATCGGCTCCACCGCCGACAGAATGGGGAGCCCGACCACATGTCAATTCTCTATCCGGCCCCAGCGCCGCTGCCGTCAAGGTGAGCACCCGGGGGCCCCCCTTATCCACGAAAGAACTTCAACCTGCACTATTTCGCGCGGGGCCGGGCAGATTCCGCTTATTGTCGTGGAAATCGCTAGAAACGTAGGAAGAAGAAATGATTGACGAAGTCATGCCGGATATATACCGCGTGGAGGTTCCGCTCCCGAAGAACCCGCTCAGAGAGCTTAACTCGTATGTTATCAAGGGAAACGGGCGTTTCCTGATAATTGACACCGGACAGAACCGGAAAGAGTGCCTTGACGCAATGAGGTCCGGGCTCGCGGAGCTGAGGGTTGACCTTGAGAAGACTGATTTCTTTATAACTCATCTCCACGCTGATCACCTGGGGTTAGCAGCAACGCTGGCTACAGCAAAATCAAAAATTTACCTCACCCAGGCGGATAGCGAGATAAACACGGCTGAAATCTTACACACCGTGGAGTATTGGGAGAGATGGGACAACCTCTATCTCGCACATGGCTTCCCCAAAGATGAGCTGGCAAGGGCAGCCGAGAGTCATCCCGGACGCCACTTCAACTTGACCCAGAAGATTGATTACTCAGTCATCAGGGAAGGGGACCGGATCGAGATCGGGGACTACAGCTTTGACTGCATTGAGACACCGGGCCACTCTCCAGGCCATGCCTGCCTTTACGAGGCTGACAGGAAGGTGCTCGTTTCTGGAGACCACATCCTTCATGATATTACCCCAAATATCACGTTCTGGCTGCACATGGATGACTCCCTTCGCCGGTATCTTGAGAGTTTGGACAAGGTCTACGACCTCGATGTCAGTATCGTCCTGCCCGGACACCGCCGCCTCTTCACCGACCACCGGGCGCGCATCAGAGAGCTCAGGGAGCACCATCAGGCCCGCCTCGCAGAGGCCATGGCCACACTCCAGCACGGGCCCAAGACTGCTTACCAGGTGGCACCGCATGTCTCCTGGGACATCAGTTTCGAGTCTTGGGACCTCTTCCCGCCAATGCAGAAGTGGTTCGCTACGGGCGAGACCATAGCACATCTCAAGTACCTCAAGACGGCGGGAAAAGTAAAAGAGATGGAAACAGGCGGGCAAATACTCTACGCCCTCTCCTAGGCAATCCCCGCCGGAGCGCGGCAGCCACCTCTTGCCGTTGGATTGGTTGTAGCCAGCTTCCGAGCAGTAGTGATCACAGACCACTACGCACTGTACACCCTGACGACCAGTAATAGTGAGATCCGCGCCTCGTGGCCTCAAGAGGCTACCTCCACGGACATCGCCACTGGCCTGCAGTCACACTGCCGGCGGGCTAATGCCCCCACTCTTTCCTCATCTGTCCCCTGTATATCTATACCCTATATATGGGCTTCATATATACTTTGCAAGAACCCGGCCATTCTTGCCGTTCACTGATTCCCATCAAGCCGGCTGCCTTACTCACACTCAGCTCGCCTCCCAGTACCTGGCTCAGCGCGTGGACTTTTCCTCGTTTCCCTTCAACCCACAATCATCCATACCAGTTGCCGCGGGCACTATGGGGGATGAAAACGGCTGTGCCGGGGAAACACAACACGCCTGAGATTGTCAGTCCTCACGTAGATTGACCGCGTGCTGAACAGCTAGCGAATCACATAATCCTAGACGCTTGCCCAAAAATTGAGGGGCAATTACTTGACTACAAAACTAGTTTATGCTAATCTACTCTCTCAGAAAGTAGTTGGGGGGGGAGTTGTGAAGGAGGACGGTCATGGATATCGAGACTCGTATCAGAAGCTACATAGTCGGAACAATAGCAGAGCAGAAGATGCGGAAGGCGGAAATGGAGGCGAATTATCAAGAGCGGCTGAAGGATATAACCGCGAACATTGCAGCTCTTGAGAGGACTCTTGCCCTGTTTAATGCATCAGACGGCGGTGTGGAAAAATGGGAGGAGTTTGCCGTGTCTCCTGAAGAAGTGCGAGCGAACGCATCCACTCACAAGGAGGCACTGAGGTATATTGCCTCACGCACCACTGACGGCACTCTGCATTATGCAGAGGCTAGGGACCTTCTGATGGCAGCAGGGATGGCTAAGGGGCAAGCTGACAATGTTGCATCACAGGTTCATAGAATCTTAAGCCAGGGTCCGGAATGGGAGAAGGTATCACTAGGCCGCTTTCGACTGATATCGACTGCTAAGGTTTAGAGTACGCATCCCAAACTCGTCTTGTCAAGAATAAATCGCTGTCTCACAGTTAGTTCTTTCCGGGGAAGGTATCACATCTAAGGTCAGGTGTCCCTGCCTTCAAGCTAGCCAAAGAGCTCCGTGAATCCCGCGAGGGTCTCACGGAGCTTATTTGCGAGGTTGGGCCGAGTCGTCGACCCCACTCCCTGGTAATCCGCCCCTCGGGCTTCCCCCAATGAGATCGCCTCAAAGCCCCCTGCTTGGCCTCGTGGTAGCTCACCTTGTCATGCGCCTGCAACCGGAAAGCGGTCATCAGCAGGCTGGGCAGCGCGCTATTGCGGCCGTTATCCGGGCAATACAGACCAGCGACCTGCCGGTCTCGGAAAAACCGACCTCGCATCCAAGCCAGAAAGCGCTGGAAAGAGCGGCGAACTGCATGGTCCAGATACATGTGGTCCGCTTCGAACAGGCCCCGCTGATCAGTCCGCCCTCACAAAGTACTCCGGCCCTTCCTGTTTCGTTTGCCACTACTGCCGGTTAGCGACAACTATTCTTGCCGGTCCACCTCCCTTTGGCTACGATCGCTGCAGTTGTCCCGCTGCAGTTGCTCTACCACGCTGGTACGGTATCTGGACACGCTGGAACCGCAGTGGCTAGGGGGTTCTAGAGAACCCTGTCCCACTCAGAGAAGACCAGGTTGGAGGTGATACCCCAGGCAGTAGTAGTCGCTGCTCATGACCTGGGTCTACCGAGGACCTTTAGTGTCAAGAACTCCCGAATCCGGGAAACCGGATTCACAAGGTTATCGAAACCAGGCCAGTTCCAGGCAGAGCATCCAAGGAAATGAGACCCCTCCCAAGTGGATGAGAATTGTCACACTTGTTGACGTGAAGACCCAAAAAATCGCTCAAGAAAATTGCTTCACCGCACAAGGGATGATATACTGTGGCCCAAGATTGCGCAAGAAGCAGACTATCAAGAGTGACATCAGGAGGAGAATATGAAGCCAACCCATTATTCTGAGGTGATGATACGCGAATACCTCGAGAAAGGATATTGGGAGACTACGACGATAGCTGACATCTGGGACAGAAACGCTCTCCAGTACCCTGATAGAGAAGCGCTCGTGGATTCACGAATGAGACTGACATGGTCAGAAGCTAACCAGTTGGCCGATAGGATCGCGCTGGGACTTGTGGAGTTGGGTATCGGTCGGGACGAAGTGCTGGTAACCCAGCTTTTCAATTGTGTAGAATTGATGTTGGTCTACGTAGCCTGTCAAAAGGCGGGCATAATAAACCTCAATTTGATCAGGACAATGCGACACACGGAGGTGAATCATGTTCTGAAATTCACTGAGGCTTCCGCTATAGTGATTCCCCGGCAATTCAGAAAATTTGACTACTGGGATATGATTCAGAGCATTCGACCCGAGCTGCCGTATCTGAAGCATGTACTCGTTATCGGTGATGACGTGCCAGAAGGAGCTATTTCTACTTCCGAGATGACCCGCAGGCCACTGAAGGACGAACACACTCCACTTCTTCGCGAAAGAAGGTTCAGTGCTTTCGATGTCTCTCGTATCAGGCATACCACCGGGAGTACGGGTTTCCCCAAATTGATAGAGGAAACAAACAGCAATCGTATATATTTGGCCAGAGAACTCACAAGACTGCTGAAGATAACGGACACGGACATAGTCGGTGCCCTAGTCCAGCTTACCGGAGGAGGTGGTTCATATGCCCTGCTTTGTGCTCCATGGGTAGGAGCCAAGAGCGTGCTCATGGAGCATTTTGAAGCGGAGGAATGTTTTAGACTGATCGAACAGGAACGAATCACTGTAGCTGGAGTGGTCCCGGCAATACTGACTCTAATGGTTCAGCATCCCAGCCGAGGCGAATACGATCTAGGCTCGTTACGTGCTCTAGCCAGTCATGGTGCTCCATTGCCCTCCAAGTTGGCACAGGAAGCCGAGGAAAAACTGGGGTGTCTAATATTGAATCGCTATGGCATGGCTGATGGCGGGTCAATGAGCATGGCCTCTGCAGATGATCCTCCCGAGGCCCGCCACGGGACTGTGGGCAAGCCACATTCTGGCAATGAGTTCAGGATAATGGACGAGGAGGGAAATCAGGTGCCGGCAGGAGAGGCGGGGGAAGTTCTGTTTCGTGGTCCTGGTACCCATGCGGGTTTCTTTAAAGACCAGGAACGTACTGCGCAAACCTATGACGACGACGGATGGTTCGCGACAGGCGACGTCGGGCATCTTGACGAGCAAGGAAGACTGGTACTTGTAGACCGTTTGAAAGACCTCATAATCCGCGGCGGCGAGAACATCTATCCGTCTGAGATTGAAGACATCCTTATGACCAACCCCAAAGTTGCGAATGCCGCTGTTGTGGGCATGCCTGACCCGGTAATGGGCGAAAAGACCTGTGCTTACCTTGTCCTGAAGCCTGGCGAACAGATTTCCTTCGACGAAATGACCAGCTATCTGAGAGGTAAATCCCTGGCAGCGTTCAAGCTCCCGGAGAGGCTCGAGATTGTAGGGCGTTTTGAGCTTGTTTCCGACCAGAAGGTGGATAAGAAAGGGCTTCGCCGGGACATCCAGCAGAAACTCGAGAGCGAAGGCAAGATCTAGTCATCTGCCCTTCAGCCATATGTCTAGCAGTGGAGGCCGCGGCTCAATGTCTGATCCACAAAGCCAGTCAGGCGCCTTTTTCAGGCTCTTCCGCCAGAAGGGAGTCCTGTAGCTAGTCACACTGTTGGCAGGCTTGCTGCCATTCTGGTACATGGCAAATCTCAATGCTAGGAGGGCGTGATTTTGGAGAGACTAAGCTGCTGCAACTACAGGCCTGTTTGGAGGCTTCCTTTGGGCGGAGACCAATGAAAAAGACGATAGTCATTGTAGGAACACTGGATACAAAGGCAGATGAGGTCCGCTATATAGCGGACCTCATCACGAACAGGGGGCACAGAACGCTCATCATAGACCCGGGAATTCTGGGTCAGGTACCGTTCAAGCCGGATGTCACTCGCGAACAGGTATCTGAAGCCGCGGGGACATCACTCGATCAAGTGATATCCCTCGGAGACGAGGGAGAGGCGATAGAGGTCATGGCCAGAGGAACCTGGAACGTGGTACGGGGCTTGTACTCCAGCGGCGAGATGGATGGTATAGTCGTGCTCGGGGGATCGATGGGCACTTCACTGGGCCTCCCTGTACTGGGACAATTGCCCCTTCTGATGCCAAAACTCATGGTTTCTACCGTAGCCCATACACAGATAATATCCACCGAGGCAGTAAGTGCAGATCTGACTGTGATGCCAACGGTGGCCGATATCTGGGGCCTGAACCGGATAACCAAGAGGGTGCTTAGCAACGCGGCGGGAGCCATCTCGGGCATGGTTGAGAGCTATAGTAAGGAGGAAGAATCGGGGAAGCCACTGGTCGGTCTTCCTACTTTGGGATCAGCCGCCTTGAGGTATGTACCGTTTATAAAACCTCTGCTTGAAGAGAGAGGTTACGAAGTGGCCGTGTTCCATACCAACGGTATGGGGGGTAGGGTCTTTGAGCAGTTTGTAGAACACGGCGTGTTCACGGGTGCTTTGGACCTGTCCATGCAGGAACTAATGGGATACGTGTGCAATGGGTCAAATCCAGTCAGCCGGCTTGAAGCGGCCACGAAACGGGCGTTGCCCCAGGTTGTAGCGCCTGGTGCTGTGGACTGGTTTTGCCACTTTGGTTCTCTGAATACTCTTCCTGCCCAATACAAAAGCAGAACGATACATATGCATAACCCTCAAGTTGTGGAAATAAGAACAAGCAGGGAGGAGAAGATCTCTCTCGGGGAGACCATGGCCGAGAGAATAAACAGGGCGCTTGGGCCTACCATAGTATTGCTACCTGCTGCGGGCGTTTCTGAGCGTGATAAGCCGGGTGGCGTATTCTTTGACCCGGAGGGACGACGTGCAATGATAGACGTGCTGAAGAAGAATCTGGAGCCCCGTATCGAAGTCAGGGAGTTAGATATGCATATTAACGACCCCGACTTCTCTCTCGAGACAGTCGAGGCCTTTGACAAGGTAATTGACAGAGCCGGGGCGTCAAACCAGGTCTCGGGGGCGACATGGGAAAATGCATAGCCATTGTAGGTACTCTGGACACTAAAGGTGCGGAAATAGCTTATGTCAAAGAACTCATAGAAAGCGAAGGACTTGGAACGCTTGTTATAGATGGAGGCATATTGGGCCAGCCTTCGTTTCAGCCGGACATAAGCCATGAGCAGGTAGCAGGCGCCGCAAACACCTCTCTGGAGCAGGTTATTGCCCTCGGGCACGAAGGGGAAGCCATGTCAATAATGGCTGAAGGCGCCACCAGCATAGTCGGGGATTTATATTCCCGGGGGAGGATAGACGGGATAATTGCTCTGGGTGGCACTATGGGCACATCTCTGGGTTTAGCAGTGATGAAGGACTTGCCTGTTGGCCTGCCCAAACTAATGGTCTCCACCATAGCTTTCACTCCTTTTGTGACAAGCGATGTAGTGGGTAAGGATCAGATGATGCTTCAGCCCGCAGCCGATTTGTGGGGCCTCAATGCTATAACCAGAAATGCCCTTGAATCCGCGGCGGCAGCGATTAGCGGTATGGTGGCAAAACAGAAGAAGATAGTGTCAGAAAAACCATTGATTGGAGTTACCACTCGAGGGATTTGTAAGTATCTCAACTGGATCAAGCCGGCACTGGAGGAAGAGGGATATGAGATCGTGGTATTCCACGCGGTCGGCCTGGGGGGCAGGACCTTTGAGAGCTTGGTTGCACAGGGTATTCTCAGCGCTGCTCTGGATTTGACTACCGGCGAGATAATTGAGGAATTGTGTGGAGGGGTATGCAGCGCCGGACCAGATAGACTGGAGACTGCCGGAAAACTGGGGATACCTCAGGTCATTAGTCCCGGCTGTATGGAGTACTGGGACTGGGCCGGGGCAGCGGACAAGTTGCCACCTCATTTGAAGGGACGCAAGATCCATCAACATAATCCTCTGGTGCTGTGCGTCAAGGCAACAACAGAAGAGATGCTGTCAGCAGCAAGGACAATGGCCAGGAAGGTAAACAAGGCAACGGGGCCGGTAACCGTGGTTATTCCCCTGAGAGGTTTTGATGAATTGGAGAAACTGGGTGGTCCATTCTATGACCCGGAAGGACGCAGGGCATTCATAGAGGAGCTAAAGAAGGATCTTCAGCCAGGAATCACGGTAGTAGAGATTGACGCGCATATTAATGACCAGGAGTTCGCCGAGCAGGTGCTCGAGATTTTCGGCAATATGATGAAGGCGCAATCAAAGACAGCCAAACAGTCACAGAGCTAGCGGAAGCGCACTACCGACAAGACAACTTCTTCAGTTATCGACTGCCAAGGATTGAGGAATCCCCCAGATCGCTCCTCAGCCAAGAGACCAAGATCGACGTAAAATAGCCTATCCGGCTAGATCTTCCTTAACCTGCACAGTATGCCCCTGAGCTGCGGAAAGCCTGATATGTCGTCACGCAGGTCCAAGTCAGTCAGTTCGTTAGCATTGGCTTGTGCCCAACCATGCGGTATGCTGACTGCTCCAGGCACAAGGTCTTCGTCTGCCTTAGCTCTGATCTTTATGCTGCCCTTGGGTGTTTCCACCGCCACAAGCTCGCCTTCGGCAATATCATACCTGGCCAGTGTGCTCGGGTGAACTTCGGCCAGGGGCTCAGGCAGCGACGAACGCAATCGCGGGATGTTATGGAACTGCGTGTGAGTATAACTCGACTTCCTGCTCCCGGTGATCAGGACCAGGGGGTACTCTTTGGCCAGGTCAGGAGTATTCACAGCACTCTGGGTCGGTTCGCTGTAGATCGGCAGGGGGTCAAAGCCAGCCTTCTCGAGCGTCTCTGAGTATATTTCCACTTTTTTCGATGGTGTAGCGAATCCGGATTGTTCGTAGGTCTTGTATTCCATTTCGGCAAAGTAAACGCCGCTGGGATTGTCGCTCAATACCCCCGAACCCACTCCGCTTGGAGCAAGCAGGTTGTCGATCGCTTCCTCATCATCTTTCCACGGGAAATACTGTTCGAGGCCCATCCTCAATGCCAATTCGCGCAAGACATCGTATTCGCTCCGGCATTCACCGGGAGCTTCCACAGCCTTCTTCTTGGACATGACGTAAGGAATCCCCTGTACCACTCCATATGTATAGGCGAAACTGGGCTTCTCCAGGAATGTCTTGGCCGGCAGGACTATATCAGCCAGTTCCGCCGTCTCGTTCATGACAACGTCCATGATAGCCACAAAGTCCATCTTCTTCAGCGCTTTCACAAATCTTGGAGCTTCGGGGAAGGTAACCGCCCAGTTCACAGCCAAGCCGAAGAAAGACTTGATTGGGTAAGGCTCACCGGATAGTGCGATGTCAGGGAAAGAAAGCCCTTGACCGTAGGGGAATGTCCTCCCCCAGATGTTGTAGAACAACGGATACTTGTCTGCTCCCATAGGCTCTTCAGACAATGGCAAGCGGAGGTCCGTCATACGTATTATGGGACATCTCACCCAGGTGCCTGGAATGTCATAGTTGCCGGTAATGGCCTGTAGCACGGCCATGGCCCGCATGGTCTGGATACCGTTGGCCTGCTGGTCTATAGCATTCGTACCCTGAATGATACAGGATGGCTTACCGTTGGCAAATGCCCTTGCCAGCCATTTGATATCACTGGCTCCAACTCCGGTTATGGACTCGACTTTCTCTGGAGTATATGGCTTGACGTGCTCGACAAGCTTTTCAAAACCTACGGTCCAGTTGTCAACGAACTCCCTATCATATAGACCTTCATAGATGATCTGGTTGATCATTGCCAGCGCCAGAGCGCCGTCCGTTCCAGGTCTGATCTGTAAGTGGACTCCTTCCTTTCCCAGCTTTGTACGCTTGGGATCAACGACGGCGAGTACAGCACCCTTCGCAACTGCCTCTCTCACCATTCTGGCTCGCGGGAAATTCGAATCGTCTATATTGCTGCCCCACACAATAATGCACTTTGAATTTGCAGGATCCTCCAGCGGAAAACGGCCGAAGGTTAATATACGGCTCATGATCAGTGAATGGAAGCATATGCTCTCGGCCGAGATGTAGTTGGGAGACCCGAAGGCGGCGCGAAACCGCTGTATATGCGCCGCCATCATGATGTCCTCTGCACCAATAGAACCGCATGCAAATGTGACTGCGCGCGCCCCGTATTTCTCCTTCGTTTCCATCAGCTTGGCTGTTATGGTATCAAGTGCTTCATCCCAGGAGATTCTCTGCCAGCCGCTGCCCGTCTTCTTCATCGGGTACTTGAGCCGTTCCGGAGAATACTCCCAGTCTATGACTGCAGCGCCTCTGGGACATAGCTCGCCCTTGTTCAGAGGATGCTCCTTCATGCCTTCTACCTTGACGATTCTGCCGTCCTTGACATGGACATCCATGCCGCAACTGTGGACACACAGAGCGCATGCAGTCTTGATAACCTTTTCGCCGGCTACGGCAAGCTCTTCGTTCGCCATGTTTCTCCTTCCTTGCTCTCTCTAAGTTCCCGAAAAATCAGGGTCTCTCTTCTCGATAAACGACTGTATACCCTCGCGGGCATCATCCGTGAAAAAGTGCTGTGCCACGCCTACGACTTCCATTTTCAGGGCGGTGGTCAAATCTGTCTCGATGCCCTTCTTTGCCAGCATCTTAATGGTCTTGGAGGCCATTGGACTGCGTTTGGCAAGCTTTTCGGCTAATTCGTTGACAGCCGTCTCCAATTGGTCATCTGGAACGGCTTTGTTGATGAGGCCAAGCGCTTCGGCCTCTTTGGCAGATACCCAGTCACCTGTAAGGAGCAATTCAATTGCTTTTCGATAGTTCACCTGTCTGATAAGCCTTTGTGTCCCGCCGCCACCTGGTACGAGGCCGCGGGCCGCATGCTGGTCACCAAGTCTAGCCGTCTCGGCAGCTATCACTATGTCGCATGCCTCCACCAGTTCCAGACCTCCCGCGAGGGCAAGCCCGTTGACTGCTGCTATTACCGGCTTACTACAACAGTCGACCGCGTTAATGGACTTGTGGCATCCTTCCAGGAATTCGACTGCAGAACTCGCTTTGTCCAGGAATTGCTGAATCGCCTTGAGGTCAGCACCGGCACAGAACGCCCTGCCTTTGCCGGTTATTATAACTACTCTGATATCACGATCGGCCTCGATGTCTTGAATTGCGTCGTAGATCTCTGCGTAGGTTTTCGGATCCATAGCATTCAAGGCTTCCGGCCGATTCAAGGTTATCTTGGCTATACGTTCCTTCTTCTCCAGTATGATCTTGGTGAACTCCATTATTCAGCCTCCAGTATTTTGTGGGCATCCTGTCACGCGCACTACCCCTGCGCAAACCTCACACTATTCACTTCAGAATAGTATTCTGATTCAGTACCTTTCGGTTAAGACCATGTTGGCAACGTAGCACAAGATAACGTCGTTTGTCATCAAGTGTAGTAGTCTACGCCTACTATGATCCTTCACTATAGTACAATACCCCCAGGCTGTCAAATAATTCTTGAGCGTTTTTGGGGCTTCACGTCAATAAGTGTGAACGTCGTCGTGCAGCTTTGAGAAGCATCTAAGTTCCCGGGATTCTCTGCCTGAAACTTGGCCTTGGTTGCGATAACCGTAAGCCGCATTCTTGATAATCTTGATGCGGCTGTCTTTGTTTTGGATCGTGAGGTGATCCCCGAACTCTGGACAGCAACCTATTAGCCAACCGGGTTCCCCGCCACTCACGAGAACAGTATCCTTACTTGCAGACGCCACCCCAAGCATGTCGATTCAACCTGGTGCCGCCAGTCCGCGGACAGTCGGGCCGAAACGTCTAGAGTCATAGCCGGCTGTCGCTCCCGTTGAGAAGCACACACGGGACATCCTGCAATGACAAGTGAAGTTGGCGGCAACTATTTCGACGAGCGAAAGAGGAAGCCCGTGGGGAGACGTCTCGTCGGGAGGCTCACACATTCAGGCTGCCACATGGAGAGACTATTTGATGGATGGCCTCTACTTGACAGCGGAATCAACGCTTGTGCAGAATCGCTCCTTGACCCACAGCCTCCGATCTGGCTCAGCGTGTATCCCGCCGCAGTGTCAAAAACGGGATGGGGTACAGCGGAGTATCAGATATTGATTAGCTTTCCCTCCAATCCTGATAGATGTCAGAATAACCCAAAAATGGACTTGACGTCACAAGGATGTTAATATATATTATGGCTTGGCAAAAAAGCGGACTCTTACAGAATTGGGCTTGGTTCATAGATACATGGGAGGATATATGAAAGAAATGTGACGCTCAATCCCAGGCATGGGTGGGTTGAGGTCTTTTGCTGTCCGCAGAAACAAATACATTTCGGGGGTTCTTCCCGGAAAGGAGTCGAGTTGCTTGAATTCGAGTATGACGGAGTAATCATCGGGGCGGGACCAAATTCGCTAGCGTTGGCTGCATATTTGTCGAAGGCAGGTCAGAAAGTCATATTGCTGGAGCGTAGGTTTGAGGCTGGCGGGGGTCTCATGACCGAGGAGGTCACACTCCCGGGCTACTATCATAATACACATGCCGTATATCACATGATGGTTGACTACGCACCCGTGTTCAAGGACATCGATCTGGCGAAGTATGGCCTGCAATGGCTGTATCCACCAGTGCAGTTTGCCATGCCCTTCTCAGACGGAAGCGCCCTCTGTCTGTACAGCGATGTGGACAAGACATGCAGCTCTATAGCGAAGTTCTCGCCAAAGGATGCGGAGTCCTATCGCAAGATGTACGACAAGTACAACCAGTACATGGAGGAATTCGTCGGTCCGGCCACCTATCACGAGGCTATACCAGCTTTCGAACAAATGATGAAGCTACAGTCGACCGACATAGGCAAAGAGATAAGCGAACTCACAGAACAGACGCCCAGGGAGATCATAGAGGGAACGTTTGAACATGACAGAGTGAGAGCTATGCTCCTCTATGTAACATGCATGTGGGGCCTGGACTATGACATGCAGGGACTTGGTTACCTGGTACCGCTTTACATTAATCGGTCGACGAATTACCGTCTCTGCATAAATGGTTCACACAAGCTTGCTCACTGTTTGTACCGTTCCATATACGACAGCGGCAGCATGGTACTGACGTCCCAGCTGATCAAGAGGATAATCGTGGAGAACGGCGAAGCTAAGGGCGTAGAAATGGAGGATGGCAGAGTATTCTGGGCCAGAAAGTTTGTTTGCAGCGGTATAGACCCTTATCAGACCTTCGTTGACTACGTGGGAGAGAATAACCTGAGCGGCGAATTCTTCACCAGGGTGCACGACTACCAGTGGGAATGGGAAAGCCTGCTCGATGTTCATATGGCGCTCGAGGAAGCGCCCCGGTTTACCGCCGCTTCGTCCAATCCAGATGTGGACCAGTCCTTTGTCTACATCCTGGGCTATGAATCAGAGCAGGAGCTGATAGATCACTGGGAGGCGATTAAGCGCGGTGAGCTGGTAGTTGCGGGGTTCAATGCCTGCTTCCCCACCGTACATGATCCCACCGAGGCGCCCCCGGGAAAGCATACCGGGCTTATTTCCGAGGCTGTGCCGTATGACCTTAAAGATGGCGGTGCGGACAGGTACTACAACTACAAGTTCAAAGAGGCACATGCACAGCAGTTGCTTGATGTCCTCAAGAGATACGCTCCCAACATGAATGAGGATACTGTACTCTGGACATATATCGGAACGCCAAAAGACTATGAGAACAAGTTCTGGAACATGAAAAAGGGGTCATATAAGCAGGGTGGCTACTTCCCGCTCCAGATGGGCTACCTCCGGCCCAATGAATACTGCTCACATCACCGGACACCGATAAAGAACCTGTATTTGTGCGGTGCCTGTGTATTCCCGGGTGGATGCGTGATCTGGGGGCCGGGCTATAATGCAGCAAACAGGATCGCCGAGGACTACGGGATTGAAAAATGGTGGCCCAAGATGGACATCGTGACCCAAGCTGAGGAAAAGGGACTGCTGTAACCGGACCTGAACCCGTGAAGGGGTAGGTGCTTTACCCTGCACCTGGTATCTGAGGCATACTACACTTGAAGGTATGGAAGCGTGTTGAAGGCGTTCACCCAGGAGGTGAAGATGCGTTTCGAGATAGTGTGGGGTGTCGAGCAGCTTTCCAGCGATTCAGGCCAAAATCAGAACTTTGACAAGGAGGCAACATGGCTGATGCTACCTATGATGTGATTGTAGTAGGAGCTGGACACAATGCCCTGGTTTGTGCCGCCTACCTCGCAGAGGCAGGGCTTGATGTAGCGGTTGTCGAGCGCAGACACGAAGTCGGCGGCGGAGCTTCTACCGAAGAGATGTGTGCTCCAGGATTTCTGTCCAACAACCATGCTCATTTCATGAGCTTCTGGCAGTCACCCGTGTACAAAGACTTCAAACTGTGGGAATATGGACTCCACTTCATGCCAGCTTCCCCTGCGGGATCGTTCATCTTTGATGACAACACAGCTCTGGTAACGTATGCCTGGCGTGATTGGGACCCGATAACCTGTGAATATAGTTTTAATAAGGCAAACGCCGAGAAAACTGTGGCCAATATCGCCAGGTTCTCGAAGAGAGACGCCGAGATGGCGTGGGTATACTGGGAGAAATTCGAGAAGTACTGGGCTGATGCATACGCCCGGTGGCTTCTCAATCCGCCTCCGTCTCAGTGGGAAGAGGACCCGCTCGAGAAGCTCTGCAATGACCCCGAAGAAACGCTGTTCGAGCCCTGGTACTCAAGGATGACCATACACCAACTGGTGCGCGAGCTTTTTGACAGCGTAGAGCTGCGAGTCTGGGCGATGAGAGCGGCGATGTCCGGTCGAGGTCTTTTCCCCGAAGACACCGGCGGGTTGTCCATCATTCCCGGCATAATCGGTAACGTATATGGATGGACGCCGACGTATATACCTCTGGGGGCCACACATGCTGTAGCGCATGCGCTGCAGAAAGCAGTGAGCGACAGGGGCGGTCAATACATTGTGCTTTCCGAGTGCGACAAATTCATTATGGAAGACGATAAGATCAAGGGAATCCGATTCTTGGACGGGAGCGAAATATCCGCAAAAATGGCTGTGGTGTGTAATGTCGACCACCAGCAGGTGTTCTTCCGCTTTCTGGGTGAAGACTATATGAACAAGATAAACCCGAAAGTAGCCCGCAGAGCAAAGCACATATTCTATGACCACGGTCCCATATACTGGTCTCACTTCGCCATACACGAGCTGCCCAAGTGGAAAGCGGCCGACTGGGACCCCAATCTTCCGGGCCACCGCTGCTTCTGGGGACCCAAGGATGAGAACTACGTGGGCGTAAAACACAAGGCAGAGCTGTATTCTACCGGCCTGCCCAGCAAGGTTTTCATCCATGATGCATATGATAGTATATGGGTCTCTGATCACTCGCCGGCAGGAAAACACATCGTCCTCTCAGAGCAGTATGCTCCCCCTACCTATCTCTTCAGTGAGAAAGAGTGGATGCGATTGAAGAAGGAAATCATAAATCTGACCATAGAACAATGGCAGTGGTACGCTCCGAATATGACATGGGACAATATCATCGGTGCGTACTGCAACACACCGCTGGACGCCGAACAGCGGAACCTGAATATGATACATGGTGCCCAACAAGGCGCTTCGCATATAGAGGGCCAGATGGGCAAGTTCAGGCCCTTCCCAGACATAGCCGGATACAAGGTGCCTGGAATAGAGAATCTGTACTTTAGCCCCAACGCTCATCACGGACAGGGTGGAGTCTTTGGTGCACCCGGCTACAACTGCTACAAAGTCATGGCTAAGGATTTCGGGCTGCCCAAACTGGAGGATAAATTCAATCGTCCGTACTAGGTCATCTGGCGAAGCGGCGTCTTGACGAGTCTGCGTGTAAGGGGGGATAGTGAATAAGACAGTTGTAATACTGGGCACTATGGATACCAAGGGGCTGGAATTCAGTTTCCTTGATGAGCAGATTAGAAGCAGGGGAATCAATACTCTCATAGTCGATACCGGGATACGTGGTACCCCCGTACTCAAGCCTGATATCACCAGGGATGAACTGGCTGCCGCGGCCGGGACAACCATTGAAGAGGTAGCCCATTCTGGCGGGGAGGCAAAGGCGATAGAGACGATGAGCAGAGGGGCGATAGCGGTTGTCCAGGAACTGTATCGCTCCGGAAAGCTTCATGGAATTATCTCCCTGGGTGGTTCGCTGGGTACGACGATGGGTACAGCAGTCATGAGATCATTGCCATTCGGCGTGCCTAAGGTCATGGTTTCCACAATGGCCTCGGGCGATACCCGAAACTACGTAGGTTCCAAAGACATCGCAATGATCTATTCCGTGACCGATATAATCGGTCTTAACCGGATGACGAGGAGAGTGTTGGCCAACGCTGCCGGTGCAATCGCAGGCATGGTCATGGCAGACATAGGCCAGCAGCCTTCAACCAAACCCCTGATTGCTATCACAACGTTAGGTGCCATGCGCTGCGTTCTGCAGGCCAAGGAGATCCTGGAGGACAAAGGCTACGAGGTGGTAGTCTTCCATACCGTGGGAAGCGGAGGGCGAGCATTCGAAGCGACTATTGGGGAAGGTCTGGTCGATGGTGTGATTGACATGACGACCAACGAGCTGGGCAATAACCTTTTCGGAGGAGCTCTTGACGCTGGCCCATCTCGACTGGAGGCTGCGGGGAAAAAAGGTATCCCGCAGGTAGTTGGACCAGGTATCGCAGACATTGTCGCCTTCACTCCCCCAGAAGCAGTCCCCGAGAAATTCAGGAACAGGACCATAATAAAACACAATCCGTTCATGGTTGTGCTCCCTTTGGCAAAGGAGGAGATGTCTCTCTTGGCCACAACCATGGCGGAAAAACTGAACAGGGCTACCGGCCCAACAGCGGTGATTATGCCTACGAAAGGTTTTTCTCCCGGCGGTAGAGAAGGGAGACCTTTCTACGATCCCGAAAGGGACAGACACTTCATCGACACACTGAAAAAAAGCCTTAAGGCGGACATCACTTTTGTCGAAATCGAGGCCTACATCAATGATCCCGTCGTAGCTGAGAAGGCCACCTCCTTGCTTCTCGACTTCATGGAGCAAAAAGGAGTGGCAGCGCCAAAAGGCCGCCATCATTAAGAACACGTTTTACTTCAAGCAGTGTTCCCTGCTTGTCGGCGATTTCCCCTAGGACACCTGACCTGCCCCCCCAAATCGGTCCAGGTAAAATCTTCCTTTTTCTGACTACGCCATTTATTGCCTTATGACTTAACTACGAAAAACGACCGCTCAGAATCGAATGTGGACGCCAGCTATGGAGGATACAACTGCAAACCCTACGTAGCGCTCGTTTT
>Ga0114946_10000106_pt1 | contig 45135 bp, 43 predicted proteins | sample WalLakDeSediment_FD_88676 | JGI IMG/M metagenome (GOLD analysis project Ga0114946, IMG submission 88676) | Lake sediment microbial communities from Walker lake, Nevada to study Microbial Dark Matter (Phase II) - Walker Lake 11/02/13 Deep Sediment | ecosystem: Environmental > Aquatic >... | reverse complement strand
CTATTGCCAGCCAGTGGCGGCTTCACCAGTATAACATATCGGTATGAGCATAGAAGCATCCGTAATTCTCATTATCCTATCCGCAGCGGGTTTCAGTGTTTCACTGTCAGCGCATCGCGAGCGTATTCGCTCACACATGGGAGTTTGTGCTACTGACGAGCCGAACATCGACGAACATGCACTCTGCGATTCGGTATTGCACTCGCCCCGATCCAAAATAATTGGAACAATCCCGAATACGCTGATCGGAATGCTCTGGTACGCGCTACTTTGCGCCGTTTGCATTATGCTCTTGTTCGTGAACATCGGAACGACCCTGCTTGTCCTGCTGGCCGCGGCATGCGCCCTGATCTTTCTCGCCTCGGTATACCTTGCATTGTCATTGCTATTCGTGGAGCGAGTATTCTGCCTCCTGTGCTACACAGCGCATGGCATCAACGCAATCATACTCGCTGTGATGCTCTTCGAACTATTTAGCTGATATGAACGAGTCGTCTCATTTTTTGCGGAGTTGAAATGTATGTATTTCCCATACGTTGTAACGAACAATTAGCCGTGGAGCAGACGTCTCAGGTCGTCACGGCAGTATCAGCGGCTTCGGCACCGCAACATTCAATAGCTTGAGCCAGTCTACGCATCGCCTCCTGAATCCCGGGGAAGGGATCAAGATCGACGATACTCGACTCTTCACTCCGTGTCAATCGCCATGTCGCGATAATTCGCATTTCATCAATGTGTTGTACGCTCGGGTTGAAGTTCTCGTCTTTCGCACTGACGACATACACTTCACGTAGCATGCATTCCAGTTCCGCTTCGGACCAGGAATGCTGTTCAATCAACTTCTGTGCAGCCGGCAATCCGGCTTTGATGCAATGTACCTCCACGTACCGTCGACGCGCGAGAGTAACAATAACAAGGTTTTGCCTCCGCACCGAATGTACCATGAGACTCTGCTGCCGGATGATGCGCTCAAGTGTCCGAATTCTGTCTCGCAGCATACTCGCCCCCTCGAAATCAAGCCTTTCGGCCTTTTCATGCATGCGCATGCGAAAACGATCAATCATGTCATCGTGCTTTCCCTGGAGAAATAACACGACATCTTCGACCTCGCGTGCGTACTCATGCACGTCTACAAGAGCAGCACATGGTGCCAGACAGCGCTTTATATCAAGGTACATGCATGCAGCGCTGTTTGCGTCGGGTGTGATCCTGCCTTCACATTCCCGTAAACGAAAGAGAGTATGTATATCCGAAATCGCTTCCTCGACAGCGAAACGGCTACGAAAAGGCCCGAAATACTCCGCATTGTCGTCACATATCTCATACCTCCAGCTTATGGTCGGCCACGTATCGTTGGTATCTATGCGAATGAACGGATAACTCCTTGAATTCTTCAACCGCGAATTGAACCTCGGCTGATGCTGCTTGATCATGCGTGACTCGGCAAGCAATGCGGATAATTCCGTTTCGGTTTCCGTCCAGGTTATTCCATGAACAGCTCGCACAAGTCTGCGAATTTTTCCGGTATGACCGATATTATGAAAGAAATAGGATGAAACGCGCTTTTTTAAATCCTTCGACTTTCCAACATACAGTATACCACCGCGTCTATCGTGAAAGGCGTAGACTCCAGGGCTGTGCGGAAGCTCATCGAGTTGCTCCCGCAATCTCGAGTAGTATTTCGGAGCACCTGTTATCGCATATATTCTTCTATGCTGAAACGAGAGAAGCCCTCCTGTTTCAGTGATATCGAATTCCTCCTCAAGTGTCGATAGCATGATCAACAGCACTTTCGCCGTTGCTTCGGCATCTCCTGCTGCTCTGTGCCGACTCCGGATTGTTATTCCATATCGCGCAGCCACCGCCGCGAGTGTCGAACGAGATTTCTCGGGAACCAAGCGTCGGGCCAGACGAGCAGTACAGAGATTCGGTGAAATCAATGTATCGGATCCTATGCGATGCAACGAAGAGTCGATGAATCGTCTATCGAATTGTACATTATGTGCGACAAATACTGCGTCGCCAATGAAACGTCGAACAAGAGGCATCACCTCATCGGCGAGCGGCGCAGTATAAACCATATCGTTCGAGATACCGGTCAACCTCGTGATCTCCGGTGAAATGAATTGCTTGGGATTGATCAGCGAGGAGTAACGATCAACAATACAGCCCCCTCTGATGCGAAGTAGCGCGACTTCGGTAATCCGGTTGCGTTCAGGTTGAAGTCCGGTTGTCTCGACATCGCAAACCACGAAGTCAGTATCGGCGATTTGCAGCGAATGTGGAATACCTACCCGGGCCACGTTGCGTCCGACGATAATTCTACAAGATTGTGTCGCGATCAGACGACATCGTAAAAATTCCTGTTTTGAATTTTAATCACACGCCCAGGTCGCTGTGCAAGTAAACTGTAATCGTGCGTCGCCATGATGATAGCAGTCCCGCGTTTGTTGACCTTGTCGAAAATCGTAAGAATATCGCGTGATGCAGATGGATCGAGATTCCCCGTCGGCTCGTCGGCCAGAAGAATGACGGGATCGTTCACCAGCGCTCTGGCGATGGCAACGCGCTGTCGTTCGCCACCGGATAAATCATCCGGCATTGCGAATTCCTTCGATGAAAGTCCCACCTCGGCAAGAAGACCGTGCACCTTGGAAGCGATGGCCAGTCGTCGGGCACCAGTAACATGCAGCGCGAAGGCGATGTTTTCGAACACGTTTCTGTCGTCCAGTAGTCGAAAATCCTGGAACACAATACCGATAGTCCGCCGTAGATACGGTATTTGATGTCGTGTGATAATCGATGAATCGTATCCCCCGATGCGAACGCGCCCGAAAGTCGGAAGAACATCCATGTAGAGCAAGCGCAGGAAAGAACTCTTGCCTATACCCGTTTCACCTATTACATAAACGAATTCCCCCTCTGATATCGTCAGATTTGCATGTTCGAAAATACTTTGATTTCCGAAAATCAGACGAACATTGTGGAATTCTATCATCATTGCATTGTGTTTTCGTCCTACGGCATTCTGTTGAGGGCGATGCTCCGGGCAGCGTACACTGCCTCTTTCATACTCTCGGCACTGGCGATACCGTGTGAGGCAATATCGAATGCAGTTCCATGCGCCGGTGAAGTGCGAACAATAGGCAAACCGCTGGTGACGTTCACCCCTCGTCCCATGGCCTGAAGTTTGAATGGGATAAGTCCCTGGTCATGATACATTGCGATGATCAAATCGTACAAATCCTTGTTGTGCGCAGAAAAAAAACCATCAGCCGCATGCGGACCATCGATATCTATCCCCTCTTCAATCAAAGTATTGATCGCGGGCAGCAATATATCCTCCTCCTCGGATCCAAGATAGCCACCATCGCCTGCATGTGGGTTAAGCGCCAGCAAGGAGATTCGAGGTTGCTCAATGGCGAAATCATCTTCCATTGCACGGTGACCGAGACGGACGGTGCGGACCACACGCTCTGTGGTGATCAACGGAGTGACGTCGGACAACGGAACATGCGTTGTAACCAGTCCGATGTTTGTTGTATTGCTGCTCATAATCATGATGACATTCTCTTCGCAGCCGCAAAACGAGGCCAGCATTTCCGTATGACCGTGAAAATCACTGCCAGCCATGCCGATGGCCTCCTTGGAAATGGGAGCGGTGACGAGAGCATGCGCATTACCATCATACACCGATGTGAATGCAGCTCGGATGGCCGCAATGCTGAGTCGACCGGACTCGGCTGTCGGGCGACCGATATCATCGATGTTCAGCGTCCCGCCCGTGTCAACAACACCGAGCTGCCCCTCCTTCGCCTCACGAATATCGCTGATGTCCTGAAGCGGTACGTGGATGCCGAGACTGTCTTGGTACCATCGGAGGGCCTGTGCTGAACCGTACACGACGGGAATGCAGAAATCAAACAGATCGGTACGGTCGAAGGTCTTTAAAACTATCTCCGGTCCAATACCATGAATATCACCGAGCGAAATAGCAATACGCGGACGAATCGACATTATTCCTCCACAAGTCTGAGATTGCCGTCCTTGCTTCTATCAACGAAACGAAAGGTTTTATCAAGAGACGGATAGTACCAGATTTCGGTTGCGGGTTGATCAGCCGCCAGAATACGCTGAGTGTCTTCGGGTGGTCCGAACAGTATGTACACTTTACCTCGGTCGGTGTTCACCCCGTTGCGTTCGAATAAAGTTTGAAACATGTAGTACGCCTTATCGACGCGCCTGAAATACTCGGTCATCATCTCGTTGTATTCCACTTCCGGCGTTGGATCGCGTTCCTTCCAATATCGTCGAAACGCTGATCGCTTTTGTTCCGCATCGCCTTCGCGCATTCTCGACAATTGCTCCTTCGTCAGAATGTAGCGCATCGCGTCGAGTGCGAAATCAATATTGCGCATCGAGTACGGCATATCGCGCCAGAAAATCTCCGTAGTGAAATTCACGCTGTCGATCCGCTCGCCGCGCTTCGCCAGGATTTGCATACGGTATGTTCCTATATCGTATTTCTCCAACGGCAGTTCGAAAAGCAACCACGCTCCTATGCAATCAGTACACGGCAGCATGACAAAGCTTTCGACTTGCCCCGATGCCGCCGGGAGCATGACGTGACGTGGTCTTCTGGAAGGTTGAAGCACGTCATCAAACAGCGGAATCGTTGATTGCTCATTGAAAAGCTTGAAATGCCATTCTGCATCATAGCCATCCGAAACCGGGATCGCGGCGATAGTCGGCCCAGCGAAGGGAAACGATGCTCTGAATCCGAATAATCGAATCGCTGCATCATCCGTACGATGTTCCACAGGAACGGGATTCCCGAAGCCGGGTGTGGTGTAATCCTTGGCTTCGAAGGAAAGTTCACCACGAAACTCACGGCTGGATGTCTTGTCCGATGCGAGTACAAGTCCGCTGTACCGACCCGGTTTGAGGTACAAGCTTCGCTGAAGTAGTACGAAGCGATCACGCCTCTCCGTTTCTTCATACGCTCTAGCAGCGACTGCGGCAGTAAGATAATACGATGCGATAAAAATGTCGTCACGTTTCAAATTGATCGAAATGTCAATAGCCGCCCGGAATGCGCTGTCTGGGACTATGGATGTCGTCTTCTCAAACACCATGAAGTCATGCGATACTCGAAAGAGAAGATCGACGCGTGCCAAGCCAGCCGAGTCGGATGGGCCTGAAACTGCTTCATAGTACAGCAAATTCCCGTATCGTATGTGTGGGTCAGCGTTTTGTCCACTAAGCGTCGCTGTGAAACATACTGCGTACGGTAGCAGGAAAAGAACAAATCGTCGGATATCAAACATCGAGGTTCCTAACATACTTGGCATTGCGTTCAATGAATTGGCGACGTGGCTCTACCGAATCACCCATGAGAATCTGGAACAGACGATCCGCCTCAGCCGCATTTTCCATTGTGACAAGCAACAACGTTCGCGATTCCGGATTCATCGTCGTTTCCCAGAGCTGTTCCGGGTTCATCTCGCCTAAGCCCTTGAATCGAGACAAGACAATGCCATCCTTGCGGCGAATCACTTCCGCATCGATTTCCACCGCTTCTTCCTTCGCACTCGCATTATCAGCATCCGTGTTTTTCTGTCCGCGAATTACTTTGATAATTTCATCTCGTTCTTCGTCGTCGAATGCGTAGCGCTCGGTTTTTCCTTTCTTGATTTTGTAAAGCGGCGGTTGTGCGATATACACGCGATGGTTTTCAACGAGTTTTTTCATGTACCGGAAAAAGAATGTCAACAACAGTGTACGAATGTGGCTTCCATCCACATCGGCATCGGTCATGATGATGATTTTACCATAACGGAGTGTCGAGAGGTCCAGTTCCTCCTCACCGCCGATTCCTGCACCCAGCGCTGAGACAATGGCGTTGATTTCCTGGTTTTCGAGCACCTTATGCAAACTGGCTTTCTCGACGTTGAGAATTTTCCCCTTGAGCGGAAGAATGGCCTGAAAACGGCGATCGCGACCCTGCTTTGCCGAGCCCCCTGCCGAATCGCCCTCAACCAGATACACTTCGCAGTGCTCGGGATCAGTTATCGAGCAGTCGGCGAGTTTTCCGGGTAAACTCAACGAATCCAACGCGTTTTTTCTCCGAGTCAGATCGCGAGCTTTTCTGGCAGCTTCGCGGGCCTCCGCCGCCCGCAGCGCTTTTTCAATAATACGCTTCGCGACGGAGGGGTTCTGCTCCAAATAGAGCGAAAGCTGTTCTCCGACCAGAGTCTCGACGATACTTTTCGTTTCGCTATTGCCCAGCTTGGTCTTTGTCTGCCCTTCGAATTGCGGTTCGGGAACTTTGACGCTCAGGACGGCGGTAAGTCCTTCGCGAAAATCATCCCCTCCCAGTGTGATCTTGCCTTCCTTGAGAATACCGTTTTTATAGGCATAGTTGTTCAACACCCGAGTAAGGGCAGTCTTGAAACCGACCAGATGCGTACCGCCTTCATGCGTATTGATATTGTTCACGTATGTAAAAATATTTTCAGAGTATGCGTCGTTGTATTGCAACGCGAGTTCAACCGCAGTGCTGTCGCGCATTCCCTCGACATAGATAGGCTTCTTCATGTGCGAGTGCCTATCCGTATCGATATACTGTACGAAATCGACGAGCCCCCCTTGGAAGTGAAAGCTGATTTCCTCCCCATCACGCTCATCCTTCAACGTGATTCTGATTGTTTTATTGAGATATGCCAATTCACGCAGCCTCTCCTCGAGAACATTGAAACGGAATTCCGTCACTTTGAAGACCTGTTTGTCCGGCATGAAGGTGACCTTGGTGCCCGATCGTTTCGTTTTGCCGATAGTCTTGATTTCATGCACAGGTGCTCCGCGCTCGTAACGCTGCATATAGATATTCCCATCGCGGAATATTTCCACTTCCAGCCATTCCGAAAGCGCATTCACTACCGAAACGCCCACACCGTGCAAACCACCCGACACCTGATATGTTTGCTTGTCGAATTTCCCGCCAGCGTGCAATGTGCACATGACTACCTCAAGCGTGCTGATCTTCTTTACCGGATGCGGTCCAACAGGGATTCCCCGGCCATTGTCAACAATGGTAATTGATTCGTCCCTGTTGATTGTCAGCTCAATACTGTCACAGAAACCCGCCAGCGCCTCATCGATGGAGTTGTCCACGACTTCGTTTACGAGATGATGCAAGCCCCGGATACTGATGTCGCCGATGTACATCGCCGGGCGTTTACGTACAGCTTCAAGGCCTTCGAGCACCTTAATGCTGGTTTCAGAATATTGCCGTGCGAGTTCTTCCTGTTCCTTTGTCATGATTTGTGTCAATATGTGAATGAGAGCGTTTACTTTTACTTTCCGATACAAAAGCGAGCGAACACAGTGTTGAGAATGTCATCGGTCGTCACAGCGCCGATAATTTCACCGAGCGCAGTTATAGCAGTGCGAACTTCAACAGCAATGAATTCCTCGCTCAAACCGTCGTCCATTGCTTGCAGAGCAGCATCGACGGAGTCCAACGATCTTCGGAGACAATCAGCGTGACGCGCATTGGTCACGAGCACCGTTCCTGCCTCGCACGGAGCGAGCATTGCGCCAGCAACGCGGGCGATTTCTCTCGTCAATTCCTCCAAACCGTCACCGCGTATTGCCGACACATAGTGCGTACCTCCTATAAGTCCGCTACAAGCACTATCGAGCAAATCGATTTTATTTCTCACATGCAGAAACTCGGCACCAATCGCCAATGCGTCTTCCCGCAAACTTGCGACGAATGTTTCGTCATCTTCATCAACAACACCGCACACTATATCGGCTGCCTGCAACAAGGCTCGACCCATAGCCAGCCCTTCGCGTTCGACGGCATCATCGGTTTCGCGCAATCCCGCCGTGTCGACAAATCGAAGGTACGCGCCATGCAGCATGACTTGTTCTTCTATATAATCTCGCGTTGTCCCTGGTATTTCAGTCACTATGGCACGCTGCATTCCGAGTACGGCGTTAAGCAGACTTGATTTACCCGTATTCGCTTTACCGAGCAGTACGACTCTCGCACCATCGCGAAGTATTCTCCCGCTTTCAAACGACTCCAGCGCTTTTGCTATTTGTCCGCGGGTAGCGAGCATTTCTTCTTTTGGACGTTCATTCGCGAGCACATCGATGCCTTCTTCCACGAAATCCAGATTCAATTCCAACAGACCTGCACAGTGAATCAGCGAGTCTCGCATACCCGAGACATATCGCGACAGCGAGCCTTCCAACTGCCGCACGGACGCACGATGCGCTTGTACGCTTTGCGCATGTATGATGTCGGCGACAGCCTCCGCCTGCGTCAAGTCCATTCTGCCGTTTATAAAAGCTCTGCGAGTGAATTCGCCCGGGTTGGCATGCCTCGCGCCCGCTGCGAGCAGAGCTTCAAGTACTATTCGCGAAACTATGCTCCCTCCATGACAACTAATCTCAATGCTGTTCTCGCCGGTGTAAGAATGAGGTGCATGAAAAACAGCGACAAGGACGTCATCGAGCAAATCATCGCGTGCATCACGTATCTTACCGTAGCGCAGAGTGTGTGACGCGGATTCGCGCAAATCTCCACCACGGAACACCGAGTTCGCGATATCGATTGATAATGGTCCGGAAAGCCGAATCACCGCAAGTCCTGAAACTCCCGGCGGTGTGGCGATGGCCGCAATAGTATCGTTGATCGCGGTTGCAACTCCGTCAGAACCGCTCATCGTAGGCGCAACTCCTTGACGATATCATCGTTCAATGCTGTGTTAATCTTTCGTATCACTTCCATTCTCATTCCACTCAATTCCTGGCGCCAAACGGCATCCTGAACACGTATCCATAATATTCCCCGATGTATTCGGGTCGGTGTGGCATTGTTCGCCACAGCGGTTCCGACTATTTCAGGCCATCGGATAAAGATTTCCTGCTCTCTCATTTTCCGGTCAAGACCACGTCCGGCGAGAGCAGTATGCAGCGCATTCGATAGAGTCGTTATCGTTCCGAGAGTTTTCATGCTGCACCGACGGGTTGGAACACATCACCGGCTTCTATGCGCAATGTGGTACAATCGACACGAGCATTCGGAACATACTCCAACGCGGATTCCGTTGCCGATGTGATGAAGGTCTGACCGAATGCGCCAAGCAGTTGCAACACCTTTTCAAGGCGTCCATTGTCCAGCTCACCGAATACATCGTCGAGCAGCAGCAACGGTCGTTCGTCGAGATGCTCATCGAGGTACCCGTACTCAGCGAGTTTCAGCGCAATAAGTACGGACTTGTGCTGGCCTTGCGATGCTTGTGTTCGGACGTCAAGACCGTTGATGCGTATGCTGATATCGTCGCGATGCGGACCGATCGAAGTCGTCCCGCGCTTTATGTCACCAGCGAGTTTGCCACGCAACCGTTCGACATAGCTTTCGACCGCATTCTCGGCGAAGGGATCGCAGTCCATGCTTCCCGTGTACGCTGCGTCCACCTGTTCGGCCTCGCCAACTATACCCGCAAGTGCTTCGCGAAAGAACGGAATGAAATCCGAAATGAAGCGGAACCGGCGCTTCAGTATGCGCACGGCACACTCGGCGAGAGAAACATCCCACACATCGAGTACGGAAAGTGTCGAAGAGAGACGGCCGTCGTATTCAGCTAACAGGGTATTGCGCTGGCGTAGTGAGCGACGGTAGTGTATCAGATCCATGAGATAGCTACTGTGCACCTGCGAAATGACGAAATCAATAAAGGAACGTCGTTCGCTTGGCCCACCGGCAGTAATGGGGCGATGCATGGGAGTGAGTGCAACGAGAGGAAAACTCCCAATGATTTCCGCCACTGTTTCGAGAGCAGCATGATCGACGAATATCTGCTTTTTCTGTTGATCTCCCGGGAAAAGAACACGCACGTGTCGTGTTGCCCCACCGATCATAGTGAATTCCCCTTCCACGCTGAATTGTTCCGCATCGCGGGAGACAAGGCTGCGGTCTTGCTTCGTGACGAAACTGCGTGAAGTACAGAGCAGTGATATGGCCTCGAGTAGCGTCGTCTTGCCCGCGCCGTTTTCACCAAGCAGTAACAACACTCCGTCCGGACATGAAATGTCGGTCCGGGAGTGGTTGCGGAGCTTGTTCAGACGCAGACGGTTCAGAATCATGATCAGGCATTCAAACGAAGCGGCATGACGAGCATGAGTATATCGAGGTCTGCATCATCGCGTATTGGGCGGATCAGACCAGCTCGTCCAGGGGCGCTGAAATAGAAAGTCACTTCTTGGGTATCCAGATGTTGCAGTGCCTCGCTCATGTAGCGCGCGTTGAAACCGATTTCCAATTCATCGTCAACGCTGAAGCTAGCCGGAACGGATTCACGCGCTTCCCCACCGAAATCAACATCCTCGGCGGAGACTCGCACCTCGGTTTTGGAAACGGAGAAGCGGATTTGATTCGTGATGACGTTGGAAAAAATCGAACAACGCTGTACGGCGGCTATAAGCGCGGCACGGTTCACCGTCAATTCCTTGTCGTTCTCCTGTGGGATAACGCTTTCGTAATTCGGATAGCGTTCATCGATGATTCGCGACAGCAGCGTCATTTCACCGAAACTGATTCGAACATTGGAGCGACCGAAAACGATGCGCACATCGCCCTCGCTCAGGAATTTTCCCACGATATTGAGTGCTTTTGCCGGGATGATCACATCCCTGTCATTTTCAGCATGCGCTTCGGACAAGGCACCCTCGTGACGGATGCGCACGAGGCGATGGCCGTCGGTAGCGACGGCGAAAAACTTCCTCTCTTTCCATTGAAAGAGCACCCCCATCATGGACGGACGCAAATCGTCGTTGCTGACGGCGTAGACGGAATACGTGATAATGTTGCGAAGCAAGTCGGCGTTCAATTGCAAGGAAAACTCTTCCTCAAGCCGTTCGGCTTCAGGGAAATGCGTTGCATTCTCCCCGGCCATTTTGTATTCACCATGATCGGTCTTGATAACGATACGGCTCGTGCTATCGTCTGCTGCGACGAAAACATCCACGTTCGACAGCGCGCGCAGCGTTTCGTTCAATTTTTTCGCAGGTATGGCTATGCGTCCATCCTGTTCGCCCTGCACCTGCAAGACCACAGTCATGGAAAGCTCGAGATCGCTCGCCGTCATACGCAAGTCATTCCCCGTCAGCTCGAACAGCACGTTTTCAAGAATGGGCAGCGTGGATTTAGACGGAACGACGCTGATGATTTTCGACAGTGCCTTATGCAAATCGTTGCTGACAACGGAAAACTTCATTACGACCTCCAGTGATCGGTGAAAATGATCGGATGTATTCGACGATTCCGCTTTTTCCTTTGGGATAGCAAACTACCGAATATGGGCGGAAATCGCGGCCTGTTTCGATCTATGAAATATACGAAGGAATCCGATGAGAAACCACAGATTTTCGTAGAAATGCTTTTATTTTCAATGAGTTAGCTGCCTTGTTCACAAGTAAAACTATGATAGGAACTCCCTCGTGATTTCCTTATCGCGGCGTTTCGAAACAACGCGGAATTCATCAACGGCGAGGGTGGAATCAGCGATGAAGGTCAAACGCACGAAATACTTCAGCATGAGTCGGGCAGAGTACGGGACGACCCCGCCTTCGAGAAATTCCAGCATCGCGGGATGCACGATTATCGACAAGCGCAACTCCCTGCTGCCGACGCGAAAACGTCTCAGCCATCGTTCTATTTGCGTGAGAAGCGCGACTTTGGACATGACTCTGCCAAATCCATTGCAGGTGGGGCAATTTTCGCTCACGGACATCTGCACGCTCTCGCGTTCCCGCTGTCGCGTGATTTGCATGAGCCCGAAGTCCGTCAATGGCAGAATCGTGAATTTCGCTCTGTCTCTGCGCATTTCGCGACGCATTTCTTCGTAGAGCTTTCGTTTGTTCTCTTCCGAATCCATATCGATGAAATCTATCACGAGAATACCTCCGAGATCGCGAAGTCGGATCTGCCTGCATATCTCGCGTGCGGCTTCGAGATTCGTGCGCAAGGAATTCAGTTCCTGTTCTCGCTTCGCAGCATATCTCCCACTGTTGACATCGATCACCTTCATCGCCTCGGTATGTTCGATGATGAGGTATCCGCCACTTTTGAGCCACACCTTGCGGCTCATTGATTGTTGAATCTGTTTTTCGATATCATATTTATCGAATATCGGAACTTTTTCTCCGTGGTATTCGAGAACATCCACCTTGTGCGGAGCAACGAGATTCAGATATGTACGTATTTCTCTATACATTTTTCTCGAATCGACGGCGACTCTGCTCACGTCTTCGGAGAACAAATCGCGTATCGCACTCGACGTTGCGTTCATATCCTTGTAGAGCAATGCGGGGGCGTGCGATTTTTTCATGGTACGCTCTATATCGCGCCAAGTCTGCAACAGCGAGTCGATATCAGCTCGCAACACGGCGTCGGACTTACCTTCCGCCACTGTACGTATGATGACGCCGAAGCGCCCAGGCAACATGGATCGCACGATGCGGCGCAGACGGCGTTTTTCCTTGAAACTCTGTATTTTCCGTGATACGCCGACGATGTGCTCATACGGCATTAGTACGATGAAACGGCCCGGCAACGCGACCTCGGTTGTAACACGCACTCCCTTCGATCCAACGGGTTCTTTGAAAATCTGAACGACGACTTCCTGCCCGCGGGTCAAATTCACATGCGACGGAGGACGTCGCCTCCGCTTCATGGGTTTACTTTCTTCCGGCTGGTCCGATGGCGAATCGTCGTCTTCCACTACAATCGTCTCGCGCTTATCTTCCTGAGGGAAGCTTCGCGTCTCCCGGAAGTTGTCACTGACATCGGAATAGTGGAGAAACGCATCCTGCGTGAGACCGATGTCGATGAAGCATGCCTGGATTCCGGGCATCACCTTCGCGACTGTCCCCAGATACACGTCTCCGACCATGCGTTCTTTTTCTTCGCTCTCGACGAAAAGTTCCGCAAGCCTGTCGTCTTCGACTATCGCGATTCGCTGCAAATTGTCGGATGCGTTAATTATAATCTCTTTATGCATACACTCGTTTTCCGTTCAAACGCAATCGCTCAATCGTTGACATCAATACGATCACGACGATGAAAAAGCCAAAGGCACCGCAGCGCCCTTGTGTTAGAGTTGCGACAGCAATGAGAAGCGCACGCCATCGAACGGCAACACTTCGCGACAGATACCACTGGAACACACCAACCCGCCGCGCTCGGTTCCGTAACTGATAGTCGCGATATGTGCCGTCGCTATTCTATAGGACAGCTCGGCTGTACGCCAGAAATCCTTTCCGGAAGGATCACCCTTGTCCGTCGTGAATTCCATCCGTATGGTTGCCGACCACTTCCCGGCACGCGCTACAGTGAATGAAATGAATTCGTTGAAAAAGTCCGGCGTATCACGATTGAAGGAATCATGTACGAACTGCTGTTCAAAACTCGCAGCTATACTGTATTCGTTCGACAACACATGCTCGATACGAAAAGGTATGGTAGTGCTCGCCTGCACATGAGCGAGATTACTCTCGTACTGTACCTCATACCGGCGATTGAATGCAGTGCGGATGTATGACTGACCGGAGTAATACCATTCAGCTTCACCGTACAATTCCCAAAAGGGAGAAAATTTCTCGTCCAAAGTCGGCATGAAGGAAACATCACGGGCATAGGTCACAAGAAAGCCGTCCTTCGATGTATAGCCGTTGTGCCTGCTCGCTACCGCGCCGTTGAGATTAATCATGAGAGTGGGCGAAAGCGAGTAGAAAACGTCTACTTGCATGCCGACTTCGTCGTTGAAATCCACAACGTGCGGACTGCGGGTGAGAAGCGTGAAGACGTGCTCTTTATGAACGATGGGTGGATTCTGCATAGGAAGCATGCGCGTCGGACGATTCGGGTCGCGTTCGTTTTCACCGACGACATCGAAGCGGTAGTCCTTGTAGTCGATAGTCACGCCGAGTCCGAAATCGGCAACATAGGACAAGCTACCGTATAACGCGTCACCGTACGCCGTGCCGGGAACAAAACGTCCGTCGGCAGTCGGGCGAAGTACGGTGGAACGTTTCCACGCCTTCTGCAAGTGCAAATCGAACCCATACTTGCGAACAGTGAGCATCGCCTCCGGTACATCCGCATGAACCTGGTCAATGCCGAAAGGACTGGGCAACTCTCCTTCAGCCGAAACCATGCTTGCCCCGAAGGATATCGTATGATGCGGTTGCAATTCGATATGGCCGCTTCGTACCGAATATGTCTCGATTCGCTGTGTATTGAGCAAATCGTAGTACCGCATCGCACCAAACGCCATGATGGCGTTTATTCCATCTCCACGATAAATACCGCGTATACCATCGAGACGCGTGTCATAGTTTATACCGCGGTTCTCGAACAGATTCATCGCGAGTCCTTTGCCGTACAGTGTGTAGAAGTCGCCCGCACGCAGCGATATTCCTTCTCTGCTGAAATCCACATAGCGCTTCCGTATTCCTACGAACCGGGGGCCGAATTCGGGTGGATCATCATATAAATGTTCGAAACCGATAGTGAAATCACTCCAGAATAAACGAACATTCGCCTGATTTTCAATATACTCCTTCGACTGATTCACTCCACCGACCACCTGTTCGCCATTGCCGTAGCGCATGAAATTACCCACCGAGTACTGTATCTGCGCTGATGCGAGACCAGACAACATGGGGACGAGGAATATCGACCAGAGCAGTACACGATTCATGGATCACCTCAGAATCTGCTTGATGTCGTCCTCGATCTCGTGCTCATCACCAGCGATGTACCCGGTGCGCTTCGCGATCAACTTTCCATGTTGGTTGACGATGAGCGAGTATGGCATACTCTGCCCATTGAGCAGCTTGAAGACTTCACTGTTCGGATCCAACCAGAATTCATAGGGGAGCTTCTGCGCACTGACATAGGCCCTCACCTTCGCGAGGCTCCGAGGATTATCCATGTTAATGGCAATGAAATGCAGATTTTCGTCCCGGTATTTCTCAAAAACCGGAACAAGCGCTCTCATCTCCTGTTTGCACGGCTCGCACCACATCGCCCAGAAACTCAGGACGATTGCGCCTTTTTCACCGCTGTTACGAACGTGGTCGAGATATTTCTGAAAGGATTGCTGCTTTCCATGAATATCCCGAACATGAAAATCAATGGAAGTCAAATCCTGTGCGACACCCAACGAAGCGAGCGTTGGAAGGAAGAACACAAGAGCGATAAAAGCTTTCATACAAATTCCTCTGATAAAACAAATACACTGGTCATTATACCTTATCCAATCCTGTCAAAATATTGTAAATCCTCAGTACATCCGTGAACGCGGGGACGGAAATATACTGGTATGCGTGAATGCCGATTTCAGCCGCAATGTCCACATATTCAGCGATATCGTCGAAATACAGTGTTTCCTCAGGCTCTACGGCGGCTCGGTCAAGCGCGTGTCGATATATCGCGATGTCCGGCTTCACGCAACCGACGTCGTAGGAGAACACTGCATGATCGAATACATCGAACACCTCGGGGAAATGCCGACGCGCGAATCCGATATGCAACGGGTTCGTATTGCTGAGGGCAATGAGTACAAGGCGCCCATGCAATTGCTGCAATACATCGATGAGCTGTGAGTTGGGCCAGAAAATATCGCTCCACAAGCGCGAGAAACGTTCTTCGTCCTCTGAATGATCAAGACCGAACACAGCGGATGTCTGACGAAGAAACTCATCGCTGTCAAAGTTTCCCGTCTCGAAGCTGCGAATTATTTCCACGAAACGTTCTGCGGACTCTCTTGATTCAAGTACATCGGGAAATTCGGTTGAAACACGTTTCTCGATCAACTTGTGGTCGAAATGCAGCAGCACATTCCCGAGATCACAAATCATAGCACGTATCATTGTGCAAGCACCTCCAGTACTCGGGGCGGTGCGATGTACCGAATCGCTGAAGTTACGTCCGACCAGCGAATGACTCCTTCGCCGTCGATGACGAATACAGCGCGACGGGCTTTGCCGAGCAGATTGAGTACTCCATACGCTCGACAGACGGACTTGTCACCATCCGACAGTAGTGGAAAGGGGAAAGCGCAGCTTGTACGAAAACGCTCGTGACTTCCGACATCATCAGTACTTATAGCGAATATTCGGGCACCTTTCCCTGAAAATTCCTCGTAATGAGTTGCATAATCCTTGAGCTGACGGGTACACACCGGAGAATCATCCTTGGGGTAAAACACGAGCACGACTGTCTCGCCTCTATACTCGTGTAGTGAGATCATGGTTCCATTCGAATCAGGGAGAGTGAATTCCGGGGCTAAGGTTTGGGGGGCGAGCATGCTAAGGTGTTTTCGTCGCGCTATTATAGAAAAATACTCAACCAAGCAGAATGAAACAACCCAGTATTACTCATACATGCCTGAACATAGAGTGCACAGGAAAAAGTATTCCATGCGAAGACGCGAAAATGCAAAGGCGCTCGGACGTTTCAAGCACTGCGTTCGAATGCATGCTTTTCTGCTGGCAGACAGTGTTTGTTGTCTCGCGACGTGCATTTCGGCATCGACTCGCAATTCCCGAATGTTAGGTCTGTGTGAACACTCGCAATAAGCTGAATAGGAGAATTATGGTACGAAAGCTCCAAGCATAGCTCCGAATCCAGTTGCTGTACAACAGGCGACGATACGATCGCGGATCGAAACCCGCTTGCAGTTTTTTGTGTTGCGGGGACTGCAACGCAATCGTAGATATCCAGATAATAGCCAGGAGCACTGCGCCGAGATACACTGAATCGGGAGTCATCCACGGTGGGATTCTCCAAAGTGAATACAGAACGGCGATAAGTTCCAGCAACATTGGTGGTCCGACGACGAAACTGCTAAGCAGAACGTTGATGCGATGGAAAACGGCGAAACGCGAACGGGTAACTCTTCGAAGCAAGGGATAATGAACCAGTTGCAGAAACCAAACGATACCCGTCATCGTGAAGGTGCAAAGAATTTGAACGATGAAGAGTACGGCATCGAGGTCATGCACGCTGGGTTCCATGGTCAGGATTTCCCTGCAAGCGTTCGACGAATACAATGCGCAGCTTCCATTCCGGAACGTGCTGCACCTTCCACTCCATTGCTTCCAAATGCGTCGCCTGCAAGCACGAGCGCTGGTTGCCTGCTCACTACCGCATAGGATGCGGTATCGGGATTCAGCACTGTGCAGTACCGCCATACATGCGTCGTCCAATGCACGGGACGGGCATTCAGATGCGCGAGTGTGTGATCCAACAATGCCGCTCCTGCATCCTCAGTTGGTGCATCGAGCATGTCTTTACTGAATGAAGCGCTCCCATGAATGGTAATCGCATGCGCTCCGGGTGAAACACCTTTTTTTTCATTGTCCATGATACGTCGCACTGGTCCGCTGTTCAATTCAAGTACCCCTTGCTCGGAGAACTCCGGGGCGTGATCGAAAATAGCGAGAACGGCGATACATGAATCGTACTCGATGTGCTTTATACGTGACTCCTCACCGGGGAGCGGGATGCCGGAGGAAGCTAGAATCTCCAGGGTTTGCGGCAACGGAGGCGTCAGTATGCAGGATGTCGCGGCGTAGTGATTTCCCGCTTCCGTCACGACCCGCCAACGATCACTCTCGACGTAGAGACGCGCTACACGCTCGGAAGTCAGAACATCCAAGCCAGATGCAAGGTATTTCGGGATAGCAGTCATTGCGGGAACACCGCGGTAGCGCGACGTTGAAAGGAAACGCGGATCCATCTCATACTGTCCGGCCTTGAACCACTGCTGTGCAACCCCTTCCTTTTCCCATTCATGAATACGTGATTGAAACCATGGGCTCGCGGGAGCGAAATACTGCGTCCCGTGATCAAAAACCCCGCGTTCATAACGACGTGTGGCCATACGCCCGCCAACACCGCGGGCTTTTTCAAGAACCGTGACGCGTACTCCTTGGCGGCGCAGTTCGCGAGCGGCGATGAGACCGGCAATACCGGCACCGATCACAAGGCAGGATGTATCACGCTGGAAAAAAGCATCAACCGACATATCGCTCGATCGGACTCTGTAAAACACTCGCATGTTACGCAAAACACGCAAACTTAACAACGTCCGCTCGGCTATGACTGCACATGCCTCTCGATATGCTTATGTATGATACGACAGGGAGCATACGCGCCAGTTGTTCGCGCGCCGGCTACACTTATCCTGGTTTTCGGTACGATGTATTATTCACCCGAGGGGTATTCATGCGCCTAGCACATTGCCTTGGCAGCTGTTGAAGAAGCTTCGGTACGCTCTATTTTCGAGGCAACTAAGTGGGCAAACCAGGCCGCGTTTTTCAAATCGGATTTGCGTTCATAATGTCGTATATTCCGCCATAGACATCCGGAGTCCTGTTTAACTCTCGACGGTTGGAACCGGAACGCACTCATCAGACAGCAAGTTTCACGAATGCTCGTATTGTTGCCGGCTTCTATCACATCACTAGCACGGTATGAGAGGAAAACAACGTATTATTCAGTTGATGGGGTATTGCAGCGTCGCACATCTTTCGCTACTGTTCCCCGTCATCATGAATGCCCAATCCGCCAATGACGCTACAAGTCTCTCCGAACGTTCCGCCCGCGTCTATAGGATCGAGGGGTCGAGTCCGAACATCGATGGTATACTGGAGGAGAATTGCTGGCATGTGGCGACACCGGCTACGGGATTTACGCAGAAGGAACCCGTGGAAGGAGCCATGTCCACACTCGCAACCGATATACGTTTCTGCTACGACGACAAGGCACTGTACATCGGGGCTACCATGCACATCGATAACGCCTCCGATATCGTTTCGACACTCAGTCGCAGGGACAACGCGGGGAATTCCGAACGAATCATCATTTCCATCGATTCGTACCGTGACAGACGAACTGCGTATTCGTTCGGCGTCACTGCCGATGGTGTACGCGTGGACTACTACCACCCCGAGGATCATGAATTCGCGAGAGATTATTCGTACGATCCGATTTGGGAAGCTCGCGTAACACGCGGACCGAGAGCCTGGTACGCCGAAATACGCATCCCTTTTTCGCAACTGCGCTTCAATCAACGCGATGAGCAAATATGGGGCGTGAACATCAATCGCTACATACCTTCGCGAAATGAAGATGCGTATTGGATACTCATACCCAAAAACGAAACCGGCTGGTCATCGCGCATGGGTCGGCTACTAGGCATCACAGGCATACAACCTGGTTCGCGAATAGAAATCACTCCGTTCATTGCTTCGGACCTTACGATTTCCAGTATTCAGGATGCTGCCGCAGCCAGGTCGAATCAATATGCATGGCGTGGCGACGCAGGCGTCGATATGAAAATGGGCCTTGGTCCGAATTTCACGCTCGACGCGACCATCAACCCGGATTTCGGTCAGGTCGAGGCAGATCCGGCCAACGTCAATCTGTCGGCATATGAAATCACGTACGAAGAGCGGAGACCGTTTTTCGTCGAGGGCAGTCAACTACTGCGTGGGAGAGGTCCTAGCTATTTCTATTCGCGACGTATCGGTGCCGCGCCGCGTCCGCTGGTCACGACACAATACGTCGAAACCCCCACGAGCGCTCCTATTATCGGTGCGACGAAAATCAGCGGCCGGATGCATTCAGGCATGTCCATCGCCGCTTTGACCGCATTGACGGCGCGCCAATACATGGATACCCGTGATCCGTCAACAGAACAGATACTGCATGAAGAGGTTGCCCCGCTCACCGGTTTCGGCGTCATGCGACTTCAGCAGGAATTCGGACGAAACCACTCCATGTTCGGCGTCATGCTTACCGGCATGAAACGTGATCTCAGGACCAGAGAAGCACAAGATGCCATGACGCGTAATGCAGTGAGCGGGGGCACCGACTGGCTGCTTCGTTTCGACAGAGGGATGTATGAATTCGATGGCTATGCCGGATTCAGCTATGTAGACGGCAGCAGTGAAGCCATTGCTGCATTGCAGCAGACCAGCACGCATTATTTTCAGCGACCCGATGCTACTCACGTCGTTTTCGACCCGGCGAGAAACAGTTTGTCGGGTTACGCTGCTATGCTGCGCTTCATGAAAAATGGTGGGAAACACTGGTTGTGGGGTGTGAAGGCGGCTACCGAATCACCCGGATTCGAAATCAATGACACCGGCCGACTGCAAACCGCCGACGATATCGAGGCTTGGGCCTTTCTCAAGTACAGAGAAACAAGGCCGGGACCACTTTTTCATGGGTACGAAATCGAGACGAATACTATTACCGGTTGGAATTACGGAGGCATCAGACAGTATACAAATCTGACCTTCGAACTCCGGGGAACATTCCGCAATTTCTGGAATACGAATCTCGCACTCATGCTGGCAACCGACGGAATAAGTCATTCCCTGACACGCGGCGGACCCATGATGGGGACGGGTGGAGGTTGGAGCGTGTACGGCTTTGTACGCAACAACTACGCCGACGACTTCGGATGGTCGAGCAGTGTACTTACATTCAGTGATAAGCTCGGATCATGGACGTTTGAAATTGACGGCACGCTGAGTTTACGAACTTCCGGAAGAATGCAGTACTCGATAGAACCGGGCTTCACTCGCAATGTCAACACGAGACAGTATGTCGGTACCATCGATGGCGGCAACGCTCTAACCTACGGCAAGCGCTATGTGTTCGGTAGCATCGACCAAGGCACATTGTTCGCACGCATGCGATTCAACTATGCTTTCACACCCGATCTGACCTTGGAGGTGTACGCCGAACCATTCGCTTCCAGCGGCAAATACCTCGCTTTCGGTGAGCTGTCCGCACCAAGAAGCAGAAATCTACATATATACGGCTCGGACATTGGCAGCATCGAACTCTCGAACGACGGTACATCATACACGATTCGCGACGATGATGAAGATGAGTTCAGCATCCCGAATCCTGATTTCAATGTTTTGTCTTTTCGCAGCAATGTGGTGTTGCGATGGGAATGGCGGCGAGGCAGCACACTGTTCCTTGTCTGGCAACAGAATCGCTCATCCTTCGAAAGCGATGGCACGCTCGTCGGTCCAACACGCCTGCTACGCTCCTTTGACAGTCCGGGAGATAATTACATCGCGCTGAAATTCACGTACTGGCTGCCCCTTTCCTGAACATGCCGCTCGCCGAATCCCTGACTCACTTTGCTTCAATCATGGTTTCGATTTTGGGCGGGTTGGTGTTCGTCACTATCAGTGTGTAGCTGTAGTCGTTCAAGGCGATGAAAGATACAGGCGGAGGTATGGAGCTTCCTTGAATACTCGCGGTCGCGGTCCATTGTCCCTCAGCGACATCGATAAATACGCTCGTGGTGTTCGCGGCGACGTCGTTGATATTCACACTACTTCCTGCAGCCGGTTTCAACTGCATATTCACCTTCGCCGAATTATCGTTACGTACACGCACACTGGGTGGATCCTCGGAACATGCATTCAAGAACAACACGACGGCGAATAACACCGCGAGAGACGACACACAATTTTTCTTCATACTCGCTACTCCTGTGTTTGAACATTCCATGCATAATAGCGCGTTGACGTACTATTTGCAACACATCGTTTTATCCCACTGCAGAAGCATCCGAATCGAAATCTCTACATGTTTTCTCGTTACGCTCTATGCATGCTGTACAATTGAAATTCAAGGCTTCCTCTCTCTTTAATCGGAATCCGCTCCACGCTCCTCCCACCCGCGTATCGCGAACAGTCGCCGCGTCATACTGTACGAGACCTTCGCATCGCCATTCGTGGACTAAAGAAGAGGCAGTTTTCGCGTATATTATCCTGTGAAACCCGGAGCGGTTTGCTGCCACCCCGTTGTTCTGAGGGCTCATCAAACCCCTCCATGAGCGAAAGACGCGATCAGGAAAGGTACCGCCTTGTCACGTACAGATGTTGCACGGAACAGCACGAACGGAAAATCCTCTGCTGCAAGGTTTTGAGGACGTCGTCATGAAATCCTGGTGATAGTCAAGACATAAGATGATGAGCAAGCCAGTATGTCTACGTGCTTCCGGTGCATACATGCAGTTCTCACGGTTTCGGAATGCGCATGAATTTGAAAACAACTGTGTGGAATGCTGAAATGAAATATAGAATCGTTTTGTCCGTATTTCTCCTATGTTGGACAACAATCGAGTGTGTCAGTCAATCGAGTCCATTGCACCAGCGCATGGTTGGATCGGCATTTCTGGACAATGCGTCGTACGCCATGCTGATGCGTCTCAGCGATGAAGCTGGTGGTCGGTGGATAGGTTCGCCGCAGAACGAACTCGGCATGCGCATACTTGTAGAAGAACTTCGTCGGCACGGCCTGCAACCGCGGTTAGAGCGCTTCACTGTTCCCGGCTGGGAACGAGGCGACGACGAAATACGCATGATAGAACCGTCCGACCGCGTGTTCCGCGCGGTCGCCCTCGGTTACGTGGACGCAACTCCGACTTTCGAAGCAGCTCTCGTTTGGGCAAATCGGGGATATACCGACGATATCGATACAAGCGATGTTCGTGGAAACGTCGTCCTGGTCACTCAGGAACGCCTTTCCGGGCGTGAACATCTGTTACGTTCGGAAGTGATCGACAATGCTGCAGCAGGCGGGGCAAGAGCTGTACTATTCATCAATGATAAAAAAGGGAGAATGTACCTCTGTGGAATGGGGAATTTTCACGGAGCAGCGACGCCCATACCTGCGTTCAGTCTGACGTGGGAGGAAGGTCATCGCTTGCGCCGGCTGCTCGACAGAAAGGTTCCGGTTCGCATGCGCATCACGACAAATTCTCGCTGCCTTCCCATCGAAAGTGCGAACATCGTCTGCACACTGCCAGGTACATCGAATGAAAAAATCGTCGTCGGTGCACATTTCGATTCATGGGACGTTGGACAAGGCAGTATTGACAACGGGTTGGGGACGGCCATATTGTTCGATGTCGCACGGATCCTTCACTCACTGAACATCACACCCGAGCGCAGCATAGAGTTCGTGTGGTTCAACGGCGAAGAGATGGGACTTTGGGGAGCAAAAAAATACGTCGAGCTGCATCGGGATCAGGCCATTCACAGCATGATAAACATGGACATGACGGGATCGCCCCGCGGTTTCAACGCCATGGGGAACGATCATTTGCTACCTTTGCTCCAGGAACTCGTGGACGGAATGCACGGTTTCGACATGAGCCGCGGCGTTGCGAGCATCCCTTGGACGAACAGCGACCATCAGGCCTTCATGCTTGCCGGGATTCCAACAGTCACACCGATGGGTTATCTCGATCCCGAAATGGTCGCGACATATCATGATTTCGGCGATACGTTCGATCTCGTCAACAGGCGCTATCTTTCAGAAGCTGCAGGTGTCGTTAGTATTCTCACCTATGAATTAGCCACTCGTCTCGATATTCCCTTGAAACGCAAAAGCATATCCGAAACGAAGGATTGGCTCGTGAAGTACAAGTTAGATGAACGGTTGAAGAAACAGGGCGAGTGGTCGTTCAACTGAAAGTCCGAATAGCATTTCTTCCTCGTCGCAAGCATCACTCTGTCCGTGTTGCTCAGCGGCTTTACTCTTGCCGCGCGAAATACACGAGGGACTGCTACTATTTCATCAATGAACTCACGCGACATCCGCAGAATCGCGAATATGCATACGTAGTATCGATACATGCATGTACAAGAAAACACAGTAGACATTAACACAGCGGCTACAGTGAACTGCAGAACACGCAGCACACCGGAACTCCGGAAGCTATAGTCTCCAACCCTTTCTACCGCTTCTTAGACGAAGGATGCAGCATGTTCATGTACACACCGCCGACCTCGAGTTCGTCAAGCATTTGACGCAGCCGTTTTTCCATCGTCTCGTGATGTTTTGCTGCAAGTATCCACCCTATGTAGTCATTCTGCTGATACGCCGGCCGCCCTCTGTATTCATCCATCAATGCACGTTCTTCCAAAGCGTGTTTCACGAATTCCGGCATCGGATGCCTTGGACGCTTCAATTTCGAATGCTCTTCCATTACTTTCTCTCCAAGAATGTTGCTGCTAGCCTTGAATAGAATCAGTACGTTTCGATTACTTGCAGGAAAATCACGGTTCCTCTTCGCTAGAGACAGTATTCGCACTGCTTCCACTGGTTGAACAAGCAGAGCTGTGTTCCCGACTCGTGCCGGCAGCAGAAAAACTCCGGCAATGCTTCACTGAGAAATGGCTATTTAGTGACGTAATCACATCCTCCTTTATTCGTCAAAGAGCTAGAACCCACTGATGCGTTGTGCGCATTTCATCGCCGTCTCCTCCAATCTACGCATCCGTGAGTTCGGCACGTCGCTGCGTATGTTTGCCGGTTAGAGAGCAAGCCACTTGCATCATTTTCGAAGCTGCATGAGCAAATCAAGTTCATTTCGGCAAGCTGTCCACGCCGAGTTGCGTCATCAATCCCAATAGATCTCTCTGGTTCCACCGTCCGAGTATCTTGCCATCAGCGATGCGGAATATGTCGATACCTGAAAACGAAACCTTCGTGCCAGTGGGAGCGATGCTGCCCATGAAGGTACCCCGATGTGTGGCACACACCATTACACGAGCCACGACTTTATCCCCTTCAGCGATCAAGTCCTCAATGCTTACACGCAGGTCGGGAAAAGCACCGGATAATCTCGTCACAAATTCCTTGAAGCCATCTATACCTGAGTTCGAGGGGTTTCCGTATTCAACGTACTCGGAGGACATCAAGTCGTCGGCGAGTTCCAATCGCCCATGATTCACCAGCTCATGATAAAAACGCCGTACAATTGCCTTGTTATTCTCTACTGACATAGGCATCACCTTTCGGAAGGTATTGTGCGTACAATATATCATTCACCGTGCGATAATTGCGGTCAAACAATGCCGAACGATGCAGAGACATGTTGGTCATCTCAGACTAGTGCCAGTATTGCGACATAGTTTTTTCCATACTTCCTGGCGCACTTCGGGCAGGTCGTGTAATAGTAGTACAACTTCCGAATAGTTTTCCCTCTGCTTTGTACAAACGACTTCATTTCCTCGGTCCACTGTTTGATGTTCTTGTAGGAACCTTCGAAGACTTTGGATAGAAAATCTCCATCTATACTGACCATGTCCGCCTCAGGGAGGTCTTTCGTGACCTCGAGATACACATCGGCGCCCCACAGGGAATTCTCGTCCGTCAACACTATCATGTTTTCGGGGCGCACGTCCGCGGCTTCGATTGCGCCAATGTTGCGTTTCATAACGGCATGGTAGTTCAACGGGATGTGAAACAGACTGCTCACATGATCTTTAACGAAACGCTTCTCATCCCAACGAAACTCCTTTTCATCCCAAGGTTCCGGGTCGAATTTCGGACAGCAATCAGGGTTGAATTCACTCATGTTCAATCTCCTTGCTTGATGCTTCCAAGCATTATACAAAAAAATGCAATCACATCGAACGCAAAGCGTTGCTTCATGGATAGCAATTCCAATTCGGATCTAATTCGGGGATGGACATGCATCCCAGTGTCGCGTATACATGAGTTGCACACTTTCTTGGGCATCACTTCAATGTCGTTGTCGTAATACTAGTTACAGTTCACTGTTTGATGCATACGAACGCGGCGACCGTTCTGGCCGCCGCGTTCGTACATACTGTCGCTTCCTGCCGTCCCCCATGTATGGAGAGCTTGATGGAAGACCTGCTGTGCTTTTCGATTATCCAAGTTTTTTCTTGAGAATCGAAAGAAGTGTTTTCGGGTGTACGGGTTTCTGAAACACACCGTCGAGCTTCAGATCCTGGTAGTTCGTATTTCCGTCCAGACTGTCTCCGACGGAACTGAGCAGAAACACCGGTGCAGTATTCCCCAGCATGGTCACTTCCCTTGCAAAGGTGGTACCGGCATCCACTTCTTCCATCATGAGGTCGACGAGGAGGAAATCAGGGTTCGTCTCCTTGTAGACGCGTAGTCCTTCCTCGGCGCTGTGTGCCTCGACCATTTCATAGCCGTTGGCTTCCAAAAGCATGCGTACGGCGTCGAGCATATCCTGATCGTCGTCGAGGTACAGGATCACATGTTTACCGTCCTTCATTGTACATCTCCATGTAGATGAATTCTTCGTTGTTCGCGTTGTTATGTGGCATGGCTACATCCTCAATTCATAGATTCCGTGGCCGGGATGTCGAGCAAATGAGGATTATGCAATGCCGACCTGAGAAATTCCAGAGCGTCTCGGAGATTATCCGCTGCGCGTTCCGAGAGTCGTTCACCAAATTCGTTGAACTCGTAGCCACGAATCCCCAACACGTAGCCAGTGGTTTTCGCGTCGAAAAGATCGTGCGCCATGTACAACAGCGGAGCTGGATCAATACTGTGAGTCGAAAAACTCTGTTCCCTCGTGGGGGTTATACGCTCGACGAAAAAGGGTTCCCGTCCGTTGACCGATGCATCTGCAAACACGACGATATCGTGCGAGGCAATGTCACCCGCATGTTCCACCGTCAACTGATAATCCGAATCGACGGTGACATGCGGCAGATGCCATTGCTCTGCAGCCGCGGCCACGGCCGGTCCCAAGCCGTCATCCAAACGGCCGGGGTTACCGTATCCGATCAACAACATGCGGGGGCGACGCTCCATTATGTGGTCTTCCTTGCGATTTCCTTGCCGTCATTGTCCAGCAGACGCACGATCAGCGGCATTTTACCCAAAGCATGGGTGGCACATGACAGGCAGGGGTCATACGCGCGTATGGCAACTTCTATGTGATTGAGAAGACCTTCCGAAATTTCAGGTTTTCCCGAAATGTGATCCATCGCGACCTTGGTGACCGCCCGATTCATCGGTTCGTTGTTACTCGTCGTGGAGACGATGAGATTCGCCATGACAACTTGGTCCTGTTCGTTGACCTTGTAGTGATGGAACAAGGTGCCACGAGGGGCTTCGAGCAGACCAATCCCTTCCTCGCGACGTTCGCCACGGGGGGCAACGAGGTCGGTTCCCTGCAAATCGGCATCGAGCAGCAAAGCATGTATTTTCTCTATCGAGTGAAGCGTCTCTATCATGCGTGCCCAGTGATACGCCATAGTCATGTTGTTCGGCTTGCCATCGGTAACTGCCAAGAACTCCTTGCGTGCGGCTTCCGCTTCTGGTGTGTCAATGAAATCGCAGGCGTTGACGCGTGCAAGCGGTCCGACTCGATACCAGCCGTTTTCGGGGCCAAGCGAGGTTATAAAAGGGAATTTCATATACGACCAATCACGCACATCTTCAGCGATATATTCGAGGTAGTCGGAGTAGTCGACCTGGTCGAAAATCTTGTTTCCCTCGGCATCAATGGCTCGAAGATTGCCATGGTACAGGTCCATGGCACCATCTTCACGAATGAGTGACAAATGATTCGAATCGAAGGATGCGAATGGAGCGACTGTCGCGACATTCTCGATTGTGTAATTCTTCGCGATATCCACTGCACCACGCGACCATACAAGCATCTGATCAATATCCTTGAGGAAGCCATCGCGTTCTTCGATCGACAAATTCTTGTTCACACCACCGGGAATGGCACCCGTGCCATGTATTTTCTTACCGGCCGTCGCTTTAATTATCTCCTGTCCGTATTTGCGCATCATAACGCCTTGGACAGCAAGATCCTTGTGCTTTGCGGCTACGCCGATGACATTGCGAATGGCGACATCGGCATCGAATCCGAAAAGCAGGTCCGGCGAGGCCAAATGGAAGAAATGCAACGAGTGCGATTGAAACATTTGCCCGTAATGCATCAACCTGCGCATTTTTTCAGCCGTCGGTGGCAATATATCCACTCCGATAATTCTGTCCATTGCTTTTGCGGCTGCGAGGTGGTGACTGACCGGACAAATACCGCAGAGTCGTTGTACCAACACCGGTGCTTCCCAATACGGACGCCCTTGGATGAAGCGTTCGAAACCGCGAAATTCCACGATATGGAGACGGGCCTGCTTTACGGTATGCTCTTCGTCGAGTAGAATGGTCACCTTCCCATGGCCTTCGACCCTGGTCACGGGTTCGATGACGACTCGCTTAAGATTGTTTGTTGTTGACACTGTATCTTCTCCTGTTGTTCCGTTCAATTGCTAATCCGTTAGTCGTACTTAATCAGTTCGTAAGGCAGTTCCAACGGCTTGTTCGTCAGAAGCGCCACGAGCGTCTGCCAAATGCTTTCTGCAGATGGCGGGCAGCCCGGGAGGTGGTAATCCACCTTCACGACCTCGTGACAAGGGTAGACCTTGTCGAGCAACAAAGGAATTTCCGCATCGTTGGGGATACGGCCCGAGGGATTGTGTACTGAAGGACCATTCAGATACGCTTCCTCGAGACACTCGATGAGCGGAATGGTGTTGCGCATTGCCGGCAAGCCGCCGTTGATCGCGCAATCACCGAGAGATATCAGTATCTTGCAGTGCTTTCGGAAATCTTGCAGCACACGGACGTTTTCCTCGTTCGCGCAACCGCCTTCCACGATGCCCATGAGTACGGGTCCAGTGAATTCCTTGATATCGTTGATCGGGGATTTATCGAAATCGATGATCTCAACCAGTTCCAGGATTCTCTCATCAATATCGAGTATCGACATGTGACATCCGAAGCAGCCGGCCAGAGATGTTGTTGCAATTTTTGGTTTGGCCATGATATCAGCTCCTTATCCTTGTTTCCTGGATTCGATCTCGGCACCGATCGGTTCATGGTCATACTTGCGATGTCCGACCGGAACGGAGTAGCCGACATGTTTCGTGAGAATAGCTCCGACCGGACAAACCTCGACAGCCTTGTCGGTGACATCGATATCGGTATCGGCGAGCTTGGCGCGGGCATTGACCGCGATACGTTTTTTCATGCCTCGTTCGACGAATTGGAATACGTTTTTTCCGTCCAAGTCACGAGACGCGCGCACACAACGGGCGCATAGAATGCATCGGTTGTGATCGAGAAATATCGACGGATGCGATGCATCGACGTTTTTGTCGGCAGGAAACATATAGGGGTATTTCGGTGCTGTGATGCCAAAACGATATGCCAGTGCTTGCAATTCGCAATTTCCGCTTCTTTCACAAAACATGCAGAAATGATTGCCCTCGACAAAAAGCATGTCGATGAGGTCACGTCGCAGCTCAAGCAGTTCCGGAGTGTCGTTCTCCACGATCTGCCCATCCGCCACAGGCTGAGTGCACGCGGCTTGGAATCTGCCGTTGACCTTGACCGTACAGATGCGGCAGCTTCCGTAAGGCGTCAGCCCGTCAAATGCACAGAGTCGAGGTATGTAAATACCGGCAAGATCGGCGGCTTGCATAATCGTCTGACCGGGCGACGCTGTCACCTCGTTACTGTCGATTTCTAATGTGATTGTATGTTCGCTCATGTCTGTCTTCCGTTCTCGTCTACTGATGATGTGTTTCGGCGAAATGCATGGATGGACGTCCGGCTATAGCGGATGCTTGTGCCAGTGACTTGTGAATGTCGAAGCTTGGTTGAGACCCGTCCTGCGGGTCTTTCACCAACGCCTCGTACAAATGCCGGAAGTTCTTCAACGTCGAAAGAATCGGATTGGGCGAGGTCTGTCCTAAACCGCAACGACTAGCGGCTTTGACTGTCGCACCGAGTTGCTCGAGATAGTCGAGATCGGCGGGTTCGCCTCTTCCATGCATGATGTGTTCGAGACGGTCACGTAACAGCACATTCCCTACCCTGCAAGGAGTGCAGTAGCCACAGCTTTCCTCGTTGAAGAATTCCATGTAGTAATGTACGACATCGAGCAGGTTGCGCTCCGGTCCGAACACGACCAGTGCGCCACCGGTTGCGAGATCGTCGTAGCACACTACACGCTCGTACATGTCGGGGCCGACGAGTTGTCCACTCGGACCTCCAACCTGCACTGCGATGGCATCCTCTCCGCCCGACATTTCCAGCACGTCCTTCATTTTGATGTTGAAAGGAACTTCGTAAACACCTGGTCGCCGGCAATCGCCGGAAATACTCAGAAGTTTGGTCCCAGTGCTGCCTTTGGATCCAATTTCCGAGAACCAGCCCGGACCCTTATCCAGAATGCGAGCGACACAGCAGAAGGTTTCGACGTTGTTCACTGTCGTCGGATACCCGAGATATCCTTTCTGCGCCGGGAATGGCGGACGGTTTTTCGGATCCCCACGTAGCCCCTCGCAAGAACTGAGTAACGCGGTTTCTTCGCCGCAAACGTACGCTCCGGCACCCATCTGAATGCGAATGTCGAAATCGAAGCCTTTCTTTCCCATGACGGCCAAACCGAGCATGCCCATGTTCCGCGCTTTTTGCAATGTATCCTCGAGGAATGGGCGGAGATACGCGTATTCAGCACGCAGGTATATTATACCCTCCTGTGCTCCGATAGCATAACCGGCAATTATCATTCCTTCAATCATCAAATCGGGCCGTTCGGTCAGTATCACCCTATCCTTGAACGTTCCCGGCTCACCTTCGTCCGCATTGCACACCACGAATTTTTTCTCACCGGCTGCGCTACGAGTGAAATCCCATTTCATACCGGTCGGGAAACCAGCACCGCCTCTTCCGCGGAGACGAGCGGTTTTCATGACTCGGATGACTTCGTTGGGACTCATCGCCAACGCCTTTTTCAGCGCGCTTCCCACTTCCAATGGAGCGAAAATCACTTCGCCGGAATTGCGGATATTATTGTTGACCGCAGCACTGACTAGAGGATTCGAATTGTTGCCATCACCCAATCGGCGGTGCAACCTTTCGGGTTTCACACCGGCCCTGAGCTGCTCGACAATGTACATTGCCGCATCCCTGGTAAGATCAGTCATCACCTCGTCATTAATCATCGCTGCGGGCGCCTGATCGCACATACCGATACACGGGGTTGTTTGCAGTGATATCATCCCATCTGGTGTTGTTTCACCAATATTGATGCCCAATTCTTCGCAAAATGCATTTTTCACCCTCTCGAAGCCGCTCATCCTATCCACAATGTCGTCGCAAAGACGTATGACGACGTTCCCTTTCTGTTCTGTAGAAAGGAAGGCATAAAAGGAGACGACACTCTCCACCTCGACACGATGCGTATTCAGTCTCGCAGCGATCGCTTCCATCGCTTCATCCGAAACACAGCCGAAGGTTTCCTGCACTTCCCGCACGATGTCCATCATGCGCGTCCTGTCGTTCCGAAAGCCTTCACAGATGGTCGTGATAACCGTTTCCATGTTGTCTGACATCAAGTACCTCTCTGTGTAACTCACTGTTGTTGAGCTTAATCTCAGAGTAAGAGATTCTCTAAACGTAAACTATGAACAAATCTTGATTCATCCAAACGTTTCAAGAAAAATTTCTCGATTGTCGCCTCTCCGGATCAGATAAATGGACATTTCAGGATATCCAACAGACGATTCGGGATGATTGCTGCATCTAATCCCAGCGGAATTCTCGATTCGTAACGAATTCACCACTTGCTCCGATTCTTTGCATGACACATCACGAAGATGGAAAACGGGGCCGAGTGTATTGCAAACGCCAGTGACGTAATCAATAGACCAGTAAGCTATTCTGTTTTCGGGGGATTGCGGATGAACGGTGTATATCCACTGAAAAACGTACCGGAAAAGCACGAAATGTGAAGGGCGTCGTATCGTACACTCCCCACCAAGAGTTCTCGCTGCTCGACATTCGCCTGGAGAACAGCTTATATGAAGCAGGCATGAGCGGAAAAACCGCCGCTACCGGAGCGAATCAAGCGACTCAACGTAGCATCAACCATCAGACTAGGCGTCATCCATGCAGGAAACTCGCACTCCGCCTTAGGCATTAGGAGATGGCGACGCGCCTCTATACGAATGAATCGATCCGGATGACAGCGATAATCCTCATCCCTCTCATCCGGAATACGAGAGAACATACTGATAATATCCGAGAACCAACCTATCCGCAATGCAAACCATACATGCGAACGTATCAGTCACGGCAGCGACATCGAGCGATCAGGGTAGCAGTTCAACAGTTTTACTGACCGGATCGCAACGCTCGTTGATGGTGAAGGCGAATTCCCGAGTCTTGAAACCGGATTTCTTAACATCCACACCGTATTTTGCAGCGCATAAATCGGTGAACACAGCCATTCCAGCCGCGTCCGTCTGCTTCGCTGAGTGCAGCGCCCCGGCAGTGTACAGCCTGACATAGGCGCCTTCGACGAGATCATTCGAGTCATCCTTGACTATCACAGTCAATACGCCAGTACAACAAACGACATCATCATGCAGTGTAACGTTCACCGTGACGGGATCGCATGTGGCATTGATGGCAAAAACACCTTCGAGCACCTTCCATCCCTCTTTGAAAACACGATACGAGTATTCGCCTACGCAAAGATGATCCACGACAATACTACCGTTACCGTCGGTCACGGGCGTTTCGATATGCACACCGCCTTTCATGATTTTCACGGAAGCACCCTTCACCGGATCACCGTTATCATCACGAACAATCATGCTGAGAATGCCATCGCAACAGACACTCTGTTGTTGCTCAAGCGTCACATTCAACGTGACGGGATCGCATGTGGCATTGATGGCAAAAACACCTTCGAGCACCTCCCAACCCTCCTTGAAAACGCGATACGAGTATTCACCCTTGCACAGATGATCCACGACAACACTACCGTTACCGTCAGTCACAGGCGTTTCGATCAGCACTCCGCCCTTCATGATCTTGACGGAAGCGCCGTGTACGGGATCGCCGTTCTTGTCACGAACTATCATGGTAAGTATGCCATCGCAACAGACGCTCTGCTGTTTCTCAAGCGTCACATTCAACGTGACAGGATCGCATGTGGCATTGATCGCAAAAACACCTTCGAGCACCTCCCATCCCTCCTTGAAAATGCGATACGAGTATTCACCGTTGCACAAATGGTCCACGACAATACTACCGTTAGCGTCGGTCACGGGAGTTTCGAGCAACACACCGCCCTTCATGATTTTCACAGAAGCACCCTTCACCGGATCACCCTTATCATCACGAACAATCATGGTGAGAATGCCATCGCAACAGCTAGCCGGATTCTCGAGTACCAGCACTTTTTCAACGGGCTTGCAGAGTTCACCGATGGTGAAATGCAGTTCGCGTGATTCGAAACCCTGCTTCGACACCAGAACAGTATATGCCCCGGTACAAAGTTCGTCGAAGTATACTCTGCCATTCGAATCGGTAGTGTCTGTCGCAAGTATCGCGCCAGCATACAACAACTGTACGGTCGCACCGGATAGTTTGGCACCCGATTGATTCTTCACATGCAGTGTGAACGTGGCAGTACAACATAGTTCCACCGAATCCATGGCTACCGTCAATGCGACAGGATCGCATTGTTCGTTTATTGCGAACACAACTTCCTCCACCTTCAGCCCGGGTGCGGAGAGGCGAAGTGCGTAGGACCCCGGACAGAGGTGGTCGATGATGGCCAAGCCATTGGCGGCAGTGTGTATTATTTCGATGCTTTTGCCGTTCAGCGTCAACTGCACTTTAACATTGTGAAGTGGCTGAGAATACGCATCACGAACGGCTAATGTGAGAATGCCGTCGCAACAAGCTGCTGAATCCGGTACCATTCGAACGTGTATGGCCGCGTTATCCGCATCGATGAAATCCGAGGGATCAATGTTCTCCACGCGCTGCATGGAATATCCGTTTTTACTCGCCTCAATATCAATAGCGACACGCGGAATACCATGCAACGTGAACAAACCATTCGCATCGCTTGTTGAGCGCGACACTTCGCTGGAAGCCCCCTGTCGATACGCCACCACGTCCACGTCGGCCATAGGATTGCCACTCGATGCGTCGCGAACGACGCCGGATATCGTCAATGTATCCGACGGTGTCGTCGTATTGTCCGTACAGGCCAAAAAGGCGATACCGACGGAAAACAATGAAATTGCAATTAGTAACTTCTTCATGCTTGCACCGTAAAATTGAGAAGTCTGGACTGTGGTGAATTCTCGTGCTTTCTCTTGGAAACCAAGTGCTTCGAATACATTCGATGTCGTCTCATCTAACATACAAAAGAAACATGAAACGAGAAAAAGTTGCAGAACAAACACCTTCCATTACTCACACGCAATATCGCGTGTGTGAGTCATACACAAACAATTCCGTTTGTCGAACTATCAATCACGTTCAGGTAGTTGAATGCCGTATTCATCCATCATGCGATACACTGTCGTCCGTCCGATTCCGAGGAGGTTTGCGGCATCCTTGATATTCCATTCCGCATGTTGAAGCGCATTCATTAATGCCTGTTCTTTCGCCTCGTCCAAGCGAAGCACTGTTGTTTCCTCGCTTAACGTTGCGGCAGGCGGCTTTGCTATTCGAGTATCAACAGCGCATTGAATGGGGGATGGAAGATGCTCTGGCAGCACTGCTGAAGCGTCGGCGAGTACTACGGCACGATCTATGACTGCCTGGAGTTCCCGCACATTCCCCGGCCAATGATAAGCTCTGAGCAAGTCCATCGTTTCCGCCGCAATTCGCAATCCGAGTTTCCGCTCGCGCGATGATGCGCGTTCGAGAAATTCCTGCGCGAGAAGCGTAATATCCGATGAGCGTTCGCGCAATGGCGGCAATTTGATCGGGAAAGTACACAAGCGATAGTAGAGATCCTCGCGGAACAGTCCTTCCGAAACCAAGCTACGCAAGTCTTTATTGGTCGCGGAGATGATTTTCACATCGACGGCGATATTCTGTGTGCCACCAACTGCTTCGAATTCCTTCTGTTGCAACACTCGCAGCAGCTTGGATTGAAGTGAGAAGTGCATTTCACCTATTTCATCCAGGAAAATACTTCCACCATCGGCTTGCTGAAATTTTCCGATTTTCTTTTCCACAGCACCGGTGAACGCTCCACGCTCGTGACCGAACAGCTCGCTTTCGAGTAAATCGCGAGGTATGGCGGCACAATTGATGACTACGAAAGGTTGTTTCCGTCGTATACCATTGAAGTGAATCGCACGGGCGATCAGTTCTTTACCCGTACCGCTGGGCCCCTCTATTAAAACGGTGATATCGCTGTCTTTCGCCTTTTCTACCAGGCGAAGTGCTTCCTGCATCGAGCCATCTGAGGCAATGATACCTTCGAAACGTACAGAATGCTCCAAGCTGTCCTGAAGCTGTTGTACACGATTCTCGAGGCGACTCATTCGAACAGCTTTATCGAGCGCGAAGCGAAGACGCTTGAAATCTACAGGTTTCGTGAAATAATCCTCGGCACCGAGTCTCATTGTTTCCACAGCGGTTTCGATGTTGCCTTGCGCAGAGAGCATGATGACTGGCATGTACATATCCCGGCTTTTAATGTTACGCAGCACTTCCACTCCGTCCATTCCGGCCATCATGATATCGAGAAGCACGACATCGGGTATGGTGTCGAGCTGGTCGAGGCAGGCTTTACCATCGGAGAATGCGACCACTTCGTGGCCCCAGCTTCGCGCGATCGTCATCTCCATCAACTTTCGCGTCGCTATATCATCATCTACAACGAATACGCGGTAGTGCTCATTCATACATAACCCTGGGTTTGTAACCGTGTATCAGCAGCAATGTACGAATAATTGCGTAAGAAAATATTCAAAGCCAGACCCCTCCTAGCTCTCCGAACACAGTCCCGACCCAGCACCAGCCCCGGAGGGGCGACACAGTAGTACCCTCCGCTTCAGCGGATGGTTGAGGAACAATCAGCTCAGGATGTTGTGCATGGATTTGCGAACGGCGATTCGCGGCGCTCCGACACGTCGGCGAGGAATTGGAACAACGGCGTGCAGCGGAAAGGATACGGTGAACAGCGATCCCTCGTTTTTACGACTTTCAACCCCTATGGTTGCATTACTCATTTCCGCGAAACGTTTGACGAGGGAGAGTCCGAGACCGAGTCCATCGTATGGCCGGTTGTAACCGGTGATTTCCTGTGTGAATGGATCGAAAAGGCGAGCGATGTAATCGGAAGATATCCCTATACCAGTGTCCTGCACTGATAGCACAGCGCAATTGTTATCATCCACAACCTTGACAGAAACATATCCCTGTCTAGTATATTTGATGGCATTATCGACAAGATTGCAAAGTATCTGTTCAAGTGCGAATCTGTCGATCCTGATTAGTATGCGCTCGTCTGGAACTGTCACACCGAGTGATATCCCCCGCTCCTTCGCTGCTGTCGAGAACTCCATTTCCACATCCCGTGCCATTTGACAAAGATCGACAATGCACTCGTTCGGTTTGAACGTCCCGGCTTTCAAACTGGACATATGCAGTACTTCTTCGACGGTGCGCATGAGGCGCTTGCCTGCTTGCCGTATGCTGAATACATAGACATCGCGCTCGTAGGCGTTGTGATCGTTGTCATTACACAACAGACCCACATAACCCATGATGACATGCAATGGAGTTCTTATTTCGTGCGACATCGTTGCAATGAATGCATCCTTCAACTCGTCGGCTTGTTCAGCGCGTTGTAGTGCCTCGGTGAGGTCCAATTCAGTCTGTTTGCGCATTTCTACTTCCCGGCGAAGTTCCGCGTTGAGGTTGCGCAATTCCCACGTTCTGCTTTCCACCATACCGTGCAATAAAAGACGACTTCTCATTGAAATCCACAACACAAGCGTGAGCAACAGCGCAATGATGAGCCCAGCGATTCTGAACGTCGTCGTTTTTTCAGAAATCAACGTCGTCCATCCACCAACCGGTGTTGCCGCAAGCATCCACTTCGAATCTCCGATGACCATCTCGTGAAATTCAGGTGTGCCCGCGAAGACATCAACATCACCGAAAAACACATCATCATCCGAAGTACGCAGTGCGAAGTGAAGGTCTTCCTCCATCGCGCTAATGTGGCACTCCTCAAGCAAGTGGTCAAGATCTATCACTACAGCCGCCAGACCCCACACGTGCTTTTCGCTCTCCTTTACACGTAGTTGCGCAATCAGAACAAGACCACCCTGTTTCAACCTGAAAGGACCAGTCACCACAACATTCTCCGTTTGCATCGCACGTATTATCGATGCATCGAAGCAAGCTCGCTCGGGTTCGGAAAGTTCGCGTTCAAAAACAATCTCGTTACCATCAATCGGCCACTCATGCACTACCACTCCGCGACGCATCAATTGTACGGATCGAATCCCACCGAGAGTGCTCAACATCGAAGTTCCTATGCGATCAAATTCTCGAGCAAGCCGTGGTGACGATGGATCTGCTTCGACAAAACTCCTTAGACCATACAACAGTGATATCCTTCCATGTACTGCATTGCCTAGACGCGTCGCATGTTCATGCAGTTTTCCGTTGACTTGCGAACGCGTTTCGTTCTCTATCGTACGCACATGCACAGAATCCGCGAAATACAGCGCAGTCAGCAACAGCAGTAGCAGCATCGAATAGGATGACAAAGCCCGAAGTTTTATGAACGCCATGTGAATTCCGCTCTTCGCACGTCTTTCGCCCATCGGGTGTTTCCCGCTTAGGCGTGATTCGGACGCGATCACGTACGCAATCTATACCGGCATTATTAACGAGAACTGAATTATGTATGAATAGTCTGTAAGATTCGCATCTGTCGCAATTTCACACGCGCATGGAAATGACCACGCTTTGCGTGTATTTGCTGCTCCGATAGCGTTGCCTCTTTCCTATATAGGGCGTACACTTTTCGAAAGAGCACGGTATCGCTGCCGCAAGTCCTGGGCCAATGGAGAACGCAAATACAACGAATTGACGGTCGAACGTGTATCGAGTTCTATTTGCTTGTTCGTTCTACTGAATCCTGGTCGTTCAATGAGTATCTCTCCGTTGTGTCCCATGCGCTACAGCACATGGTGCGGATTCGTCTCTCAATCCCGGAATGGTAGTACAGCACAGCCCGGATTAGTTATTCCTGCCATACACCACTGCGGCGAACAGTCCCACTGCATACCTGTGCTTGTTTCCCGTGCTGAGATGCTGCATTTGTGATGTTGCCTCCCTGCAGGATACCACTGGCAACAACGTTCCACTAATCTTATCGCTCTTGCCACCACGTGCTTCGTCGTGCCAACTACTACCGATATTGCTAACGAGATTAGCGGCGCAGCAATTCGCCTAGATATTCATCGCTACGGATATTATGATCTTTTTAAATACTTCTTGTATCGAGCTTCATATACGAGTTCGCAACATCGTGCGGGAACTCGAAGCATCCTCCAGCAATGCCGCTGCTGCGTGCTCTCCGCTTAACACGGCACTCTCGATGGTTGCGGGAAGACCGGTATTCGTCCAATCCCCCGCCAAATACAGTGGGCGCAATGAGCTTCTCGGTCCTGGACGACACCATTCCAGGCCGTTTCGTGGAACAAACGTCGCTTTACGCTCTCGCATGGGTAATACTCTGAGAATGTCGTCTTCGCGAAGACCGGGAATGACCTGCCGCAATTCCTGTGAAAGCAGTTTGCGCAACGACTCGTTATCGAGTTCCATCAGATCCTCCGCAGCCGAAATCGTGCATGATACCCTCCGATAACCATCAACACTTGCACCCTTGTCGAACACCCACTGCGTTGAACATCCGAACAGGCCCATCATTGGCGGTAATGCGGCTTCATACGACAACCAGACATGCGCTGAAAGTATCGGTGAAGGCTCGAAGCTGGACAGATCGCAATCCACCGCTTTTTCAAGTCCGGATCGATGCAACACTTCATTGAGTTTCCAAGCAGGGAGTGCGCTAACGAGCGCATCGGCTTCAAACACGCTCCCGGAGCGCATGCGGCATGCGACAGTTCCTCCCTCTTTTAGAACTATAGCATGCAAGGCATCGCTGCGTACCAACACCGCACCAGCTTGCCGTAATGCTGTAACCGCGGGATGAACAAAGAGATGTGAAAGTCCTCTTTCAGGTAGAAGAACAGCGGCCGCATCGGCTGACGAAAAAAATATTCTTCGCAGAACGACGGCGAGAAGGTGTGCCGAAGCCCGGTCCGGTACCGTATTCATAGTAGCCAGCACAATTGGCGTCCACAAATATTCCATGACAGTATCGGATTGACGTAATGAACGCAACCAGGACGCGGCATCAAGCTGGTCAAGTGCATCCGAGCCAGTGGAAGTCAGCGAACGCAGATGCATGGCAACGCGAAGCACACTCAATCGCTCCGCCAGACTCAGCATGGAAAACCGTAAAACTCCCTGCAGCATCCCGAAGGGATGTGGAAGACGCCCTGCAGCAAGTTTGGCTACGCGGCCATCGCAATGACGGAATTGCAGTGATAAACCGGGTAGTGTGCGTAGCTGTGAAGCACTGCCGATTCTATGAACATATCGAAGAGCCGCATCACAGCAACCCATCAGTATATGCTGGCCGTTGTCGATTTCATCTCCGGCAACGCGATCGGAGTATGAGCACGTCCTGCCGCCGAAACGAGACATGGATTCAAGCAGTGTGACGCGGCATCCTGCATCACTTAGCGACAGTGCCGTCGCGAGCCCCGCCAACCCTCCGCCGGCCACCAGCACATGTATCATGACGAAGACGCGTACCGTAACGATGCACTGCTGAAGTACTCATACAAAGCGATGCGGATTTTCGAAATTGTGGAAATGCTTATGCGCTCCCCTGAAAGCGGAAATCTCTTGCGTTCTATTTTATCCAGAATTCTCGAATAAATTCCGTCCATAATTCTGGCCGCGAAAAATGCTGCATGGTCTTCCGCAGCTAGCGCATGTCTCGCTGATGCGAAATACCTTCTTGCCCTGTCGGCTTCGAATTGCATAAGTCGAACAAAGGCCTCGTTGTACCGCATCTCCAACAATTCGTCGTAAGAATATCCGAAACGCTCGAAATCCTCTTTCGGAATATAAATGCGACCGATCTCGGCGTCCGCCTTGACATCGCGAAGTATGTTCGTCAACTGCAACGCTATACCGAGATCGATGGCGTACTGTCTTGTTCTCTCGTTCGTGTAGCCGAATATCTCGCTGCATATCAATCCGACCGTGGAGGCTACGTGCCAGCAATATTCGTACAATTCCTCGAAACTCTGATAGCGGCTTTTCTCAAGGTCCATGGTCATACCATGTATGAGATCGAAAAAATGCACCACCGGAATGTGAAAGCGCTCCGCAATGACGCTGAGTTTGTTCAACAGCGGATGTCTGCTCTCACCACGCAAGCCCTTTTCCAACTCCTCTGTCCAGTTCAACAAACGCACACTCTTGGAAGCACTGTCACAACCTTCATCGACAATATCATCCGTTTGCCGACAGAATGCGTACACCGTATGAATCGCCTCGCGCTTTGCTTCTGGAAGCATGGCGAAGGAAATGAGAAAATTCGTCTTGCTCTTTCTCGTAATGTCGAACGCGATGTCACGATCCAGCATATTCAGGGCCTTTCAACAGCGCACGAAAAACTATCAGGAAATAATCGACTATCGAAATAACAGGTCTGATCTGAAGTACATTATAGCGTTGTTTTTCGATTTTTTCAATAATGCGCATCCCTCCCATCCAGATCGCACGCAACTCCAGCTTCGCGCGTTTCGAAAGATGCTCGGGCAACGGTTTCGCGATAGTAAAAAATGTTCTCGTACGTACGAGCAACTCGGCAATGCATGCACGCGTGCGATCGGAATCGCTTCCATGAAGTATATCGTCAGCCGTCAGATCATGCGCACGCAGGGAGTCGAGCGGTATGTACAGACGAGGTTTCTTGCTGTCAAGCGAGACGTCCTGCCAGAAATTCACCAATTGCAAGCCCGTGCAAAGGGCGTCCGACATGCCCCTAGTACTGTCGTTACTCATGTCGAAAAACACGAGCATTATTCGTCCTATCGGATTCGCCGACCTGCGGCAGTAATCAAGCAGATCAGCGAAGCATTCGTACTCATCCACTACGACATCCTGTTCGAATGCGTCGAGCAGATCATGGAATAACTGCGGTGCAATACCATACAGACGTATCGTATTCTTCAATGCGATAAAGACTGGATCGGATGCGTCGCCATTCAGACAATCGTCCAGCCGACTACGCCACGCATGCAGTTCTGCGAGGCGCTCGTCGGGAGATTTCATACCCTCGTCGACTATATCGTCAGCACCTCGGGCAAAGGCGTACACTGCCGCCACATGCGGGCGCAAGTGTTTCGGCAGAAGCAAGGAAGCGACGGGAAAGTTCTCGTAATGCCCCTTTGCGATGCGCATGCAATGCGCGTATGCGTTGTCGAGATCAATGCCGACATTCATTGTTGCAATATGCGCAGCAATCCGTTCAAGGTCAATCGTGTAGAGCTTGGAACATGGTGTAGCACGTTGACACAGTACTCCTTCTCTTTTGTATAGCAGCGTGCTGCCTCATGCATGCACGCTCAGTTGCAACGAAGATACACGGCGATCTGATCTCCCCGTTCCGCGCCGTTCGCTTTTTCGGCGCGTGATCGATACATGCGAATATCGGAACGTGAAAACACGGACTTCGATGGATTACGCACGTACGAACGCTGGTCCGTCAGGGGAATATCCCGTCGGTATTGCTCGCTCCCCCAATACTGAAACTCCGTGGAATTCCACTCGACCCGTTCGATCGCGAGGCCTGCCCGGCTAGCGAGAACACTCAAACTCCGGACCGAATGCACGAACAAATGTCTCGGGGCATCTATTTGCACCCAGTCGCTTCCGTATATATCCCACGCTTCCGAACTGAGATTCGGCGTTGTGATGAGGCAAACACCAGTATCGGTAAGAAGACGACGAATCTGTTCGAGTACTCGCAGTGGTTCACACATGTGTTCGAAAGAATGATGAAGCATTACGACATCGAAGCTGCCTTCGAGTTCGTACATATTTTGTTTCAGAATTCGGGCGCCGTTGTCATACTTGTAGTCGCCTTCAATCATGGGATCGATGCCGAGTACATGTTCGAATCCTATAGCTGCGAGAGTCCACGCCAACTTTCCCGCACCACAACCGATATCGACTATTGACATGGACGGATGAAGTTTCAGCGGCGAAAGGCTTTCGATATTCCTGTCCGGAAAAAATTCGGCCACGAGCCGCCCGAGAAACCCAAGCTGACCGAGCACGAGATATCGACCACGCACAATGTGCGCGAACCGGCGCAGCGCATTCATCGCCTCGGGGTTGTCGGTATACGAATAGTAATTGTCCGGGTAATAGTCGGCAAGCGCATCGGGAGGATGCGACAAGGTCAGGCTATCGCAATTCGAACAATGCACATACGTGAATTCGTCACGCGTACCGAGCATCATCTCGCGAACGCGGTGTGATCGCTTCTTCCCGTCGTCGCCACATATTTCGCACGTCGTTCTTCGCTCTTCCGTCACATGACATCCTTTTCTCTATGTTGGCAAGCTGGCAACAACACGGGTACTTCGCAGCGTGTAACATACAACGCTAGTTCCGGCATGACGCCGTGCTGCTGTTGGATTAGATTACTGTTCGTGAGAATTGCCTTGAACAATCAATGTGAACGTGTTTCAATGCTGTCGTTTTCCTTGCTCGCGGGATAAACATTCATCCTTCCAGCACCCGTCTCATCCGTATCCGCAGCTCATGTTGACGTGTACATGGTGAAGCTGTTTCACTCGGCGACATCGTCAAGCAGGACTTGCAGTAGTTCAATATCCGAATGTCTGAGTAATGGCTCAATACGTTCTATTTTATACGGTTTCAAATAAAAAATGCGTTTGATGCCGGTATTCATCAATGTTTTCAGGCAATGGTAGCAAGGACTGGCGGTGATGTAGATATCTGCGCCATCAATGGCAACACCGTGTTTTGCAGCCTGCGTGACGGCGTTGATCTCGGCGTGAATTGTCCGAAAGCAATTCTCTTCCTCCTGCCCGTCCGGATTGCGCGAAACGTACAGCAGGCAACCGACATCCGAGCAATGAGGCTGCCCAGCCGGAGATCCGTTGTAGCCCGTAGCGACTATGTTTTTGTCCTTTACGATCACCGCTCCGATACGTGCCCTGGTGCATGTGGCCCGGTCTGCCACCATGAGGGCGATTCCCATGAAATATTGATTCCAACTTCGCCGCTTTGCCATAGTTCCGGGTCTTTCCTTGTTTTCGTACGGAAACAAAGTAATCAAACGTCTACCGCTAAAAAAATCCCGATGACATCGGATCATCGGAACATGCGTGCTTCAGCGCGAACGAAAGCCCCTGATGAGTAGCCGTTTCACCGGAACGGTCTCGCATCCCCGCCATGCTTGTGAGAATCGAATGTCCTTGACAATGCATGGGGTAAATCCTGAAAAGTGATGTCATGCGTGTCTTGCGGAATGGAGCATTCCGAATGCGATCCATTCGTTTCTTACATCTCAAAAACTCATCCGCTCTTTCCGTTGCTTCGGTGACGCAAAAGCAACAACAGCCAGCACTGCACGCTCGTTCGTCAGGATTCAACACCCCACCGACGTTCACAATTCATCAACGACAAACTCGCATCTGCAGGCTACTCCGACTCCGCCCGTAGTGGAGAAGCTCTCGCCTGTTACCTCAAAAATATATCGTACCGACGCGTACTCAACGGCTAGTGAATCAGTACGTCGCACACGATTGACACATATTTTAAATTTAATGTATATTGTACACTGCAACAGCATTCAGAAAGAAATCTCATCTGCTCAATCGCGAGCATGACCGCACAGCCGAAAATCGGCGTCCGAGAGATGCAATGTTCACGTTACAAATATTAGGAGAATCATACATGACCGATAAAAAACTCATCGTTATCGCCGGCGCCACGGGCGCGCAAGGTGGTGGGCTCGCAAAGGCCATACTTGACGATGCGAACAGCCCGTTCACCGTTCGTGCTTTAACTCGCAATGTCAATTCGGATAAAGCGAAGGCGCTTGCCGCGCGTGGTGCGGAGGTGGTCGCTGCCGATGTTGATGATCTCGAGAGTCTGAAAGCCGCGTTCTCTGGCGCTTACGGTGCGTTCTGCGTTACGTTTTTCTGGGAGCATTTCTCACCGGAAAAAGAGTACCAGCACGCCACGAACATGGCCGAAGCCGCGAAAGTGGCCGGAGTGAAGCACGTGATCTGGTCCACGCTCGAAGATACGCGCAAGTACATTTCCCTCAACGACAGCCGAATGCCCACGCTGCTGGAGAAATATAAAGTTCCGCATTTCGACGCCAAGGGCGAAGCCGATGCGCGTTTCACCGAACTCGGCGTCCCGACCACCTTTCTTCGCACGGCGTATTACTGGGAGAATCTCATCGATTTCGGTATGGGATCTAAACGTGCTGAAAATGGTTCGCTCGCTCTCGTCATGCCCATGGGCGACCGCAAACTTCCGAGTATCGCAGTCGAGGATATCGGGAAAAGCGCCTACGAGATATTCAAACGCGGAAACGAATTCATCGGTAAAACTGTCGGCATCGCGGGCGAGCATCTCACTGGCGAGGACATGGCTGAGAAGCTCGGTTCGGCGCTTGGTGAACCCGTGGTGTACAATGCCGTTCCCTTCGATGTGTACCGTGCTTTTGCTTTTCCGGGTGCCGACGATCTCGGAAACATGTTCCAGTTCAACCATGATTTCGAACGCGAGTTCTGCGGCGCCCGCGACCTCGGCTTCAGCAAGCAGCTCAATCCCAAGATGCAAAGCTTCGACGATTGGCTCTCACGCAATGTCACAAGAATCCCGATAGAGTAACAGCCATCCCGGCATCTCTCGGCTGCTTCATTAGCACAACGCTCCTACGATTGCTGTCGGTGGAGCGTTGTGCTTCGTACCTGTGCAACGGTGCCACGACGGTACAATGTCATCAGAACTGCATGGAACTCGCTGCTTCCCCATCACGCAACAGGTGAAGGCAGCAACATCCCTGCGCACTCCACCGAAAAACTTCGCACTAGTCCGAAAGCAATTCTCTGTCGCCTCGAAAATTTATCGTACCGAAGCTTCCTCAACAGCTATTCTCTTCGGCCCTAGTCGTGGAACGGCTCATTCCATGATGACAAGCAATCTGCTTTCGGATT
>Ga0114946_10000104_pt1 | contig 45183 bp, 35 predicted proteins | sample WalLakDeSediment_FD_88676 | JGI IMG/M metagenome (GOLD analysis project Ga0114946, IMG submission 88676) | Lake sediment microbial communities from Walker lake, Nevada to study Microbial Dark Matter (Phase II) - Walker Lake 11/02/13 Deep Sediment | ecosystem: Environmental > Aquatic >... | reverse complement strand
TCGGATTCCGAGATCCATGGCTTTGGCGAAGGACTTCACGTCAGTGTCAATGGATTGTTGTATCTCCGACCTTCCGGTGGTAAGAATGAAGTCGACTCCCTTGCGGGAGACGACACGGTTGATGGCGCACTGAACAGCCAGGGTCAATGCCTTTTCAGGCAACCTGAAATTTACAAGATAGGCCCGGGGAGGTTCTTCGATCTGGTAGTTGATGATGACCTTGAGATGGATGATATTCTTGTCCCCGGTGATACAATAGGGCACGAAAAAGGATCCGTAGGAAAGCTGCGAGAGACGTCCCACCTGCCGTTCGAATTCAGCGACGTCCCCGGGATCGGCGCCAAATCCAGCCTGAAATCTCTTCATGTCCTTGGTCCCCACCTTGGTGACCCACTCTATAGGCCAGGGTAACCTGTAATGAATTCCGGGGGGAATGGAATCGTCTACAATACGTCCAAAACGAAATCGGACCGCGGTCTCCTGGGTGTTGACCACGAAAAAACCGGAACCAAGATAGACCAAAATGCCAAGAAATACACAAAAAGCCAGGGCGATTCCTGTGGCCTTTCGAGCGAACTGGATCTCCTTGTTAAATTCTTTCATGGCTTGCCGTTGTCCTCCGAAGGCAGGCTCTCCAAGTAACGGAACAGCTCCGAGTCCGCAGAGAGAACCAGGGTGGTTCTCTCGTTAAGGAAGCTCTTGTACGCGTCGAGGCTCTTGAGAAGGTGAAAAAATTCCGGAGAGGTCGCGTAGGCTTCGGCATAGATACGCATGGCCTGTTCATCTCCTTTTCCGCGAAGGATCGATGCCTCCTTCTCCGCTTCGGCCAGAATTTTCGTCTTTTGCAGATTGGCCTCCGCCTTGATCTTGTCCGCTTCGCTTTTGCCCTGAGAACGATATTGCTCTGCCATGGTCTTTCGTTCCGCCCGCATACGGTCGTACACGGAGTTGGCACTTTTTTCAGGCAAGCTAATTCGAGAGAATCCGATCGTGGAGACTTGCATCCCGTAATCGTCGCGCAGACGATGGTTGGCGCCCTGGGCGATACGGGTTTCCATCTCTTCGACCTTGACGTCTTCTATCTCGGTGGAGAAGATGTTGGTCAAATCGTAGTCTCCCAAGGTGGAACCGATCAGGGTGGACAGCACATCGTCCAGTCGCTGTTCTGCTGTGCTGTCCAAGCGAACCGCGGAGAAGAAGAGAAGGGGATCTTCGATTTGCCAGCAGACGAAGGCCTGGATGATGAGGTTTTTCTTGTCCCCGGTGAGGTATTCCACCATCTTTGTCTCGTAGATCCGTATCCTGCGATCCAGACGATTGGCGGTTTGGATGGGAGATGGCAGCTTCCAGTAGAGCCCAGGCTGATCGACGGTCTTGATGGCCTTTCCGAAATGGGTGAGAACGACGTATTCCCTTGGGTCCACCTGGTAGAGGAAAAGCCTGCAGAACAGCGCCATGGCACCTAGCGCGGCAAAAGTGGCGAGAATCTTTCTTTTCACCGAGGATACACCTCCTTCTGATATTCCCTGAGGAGTTCCAATACATCCTCTTCCCGTGTAATTCGCTGGATAGAGTCGGATGTCCTGGTATTTCTCTCGGAAATGTCCTGGTTCGAGGACATCAAGGACAAAGCCGGAGGCATCCGCATACCTGTCCACAGGTCCGGTATGGAGTCCTTGTCCTTGATCGATATGACATATTTTTCCAGAGGCGCCAAGGATTGGGAGAGCAGTTCCATTCTGAGGCGAAAAGAGGTCAATCCTTGGGAGTCTTTGAATGCCGCGGATTGTTGTATAAAAGCCTCTGCCTCTCCTTCCGCTTTTTTTACCGCGGACAGACTGGTGGCTTGCGCGGTCAGGACCTTCACGTCCCTCTCCCCTTGGGCCCTGGCCAGGAGGGATTTTTGATAGGAGCGTCCCATTTCAATATAGGTCTCCAGATCCTCCATGGCGCTGACCACGTCTTCAAAAGCCGGGGCCACATTGACGGAAGGATGGACGTCTCTGAGACAGACGTTGAGGACTTCGATTCCGAGTTTGAAAGCGTCCGCCTGTTGTTGGATGTCCCTGGCGATCAGATCATCCAATTGATTTCTTTCCGTGGTGATGGTGGAAAAGAATTCTCTCACCCCAAAGCTCTCTCGAAGGATCTTGTGGCTCAACTTGAAGAGGATCTCTTCCGGTTGGGCATGAAGATAGAGGAAGTCTTCGAGATTCTCGGGCCGGATCCTGTAATGAAGGGCCATGGCCACTTCGCAGAAGGAGTTCTCTCCGGTGATGACCGTATAGGGGGTGATATAGTGCACATTGGTCCACAGGATCATCTCTTCGCCAGGCAGGGATTGATAGCCGACGACCTCGGCGCGGATGGATCGGCAGTCCACTCTGTTGATTCGTCCCACGGGCCAGGGCCACGCGTAATAAAGTCCGGCTTCCAGAGGCGTGTCAGGGTTCGAGGGCTGTCCGAACCGTTCAACGATCGCCCGTTCGCCTTCTTGGACGACAAAGAATCCTGAGGCAATATAGCAGGCCACTAGAACGAACAAAACCACAGCCAAGGATGTAAGGCCCAAACGTCGAAGCGCCTTCTCTGGATCTCTTTCATACCCGGGAAGGCGGGGGAGAAGCCTGCTTGTCAGCGAACGCAATCCATACCCAAAAAGAGCAATTCCATTGACAAAAGCGTCCTCAAAGACGATGGCTTCCGCGGCGCCCTTTTCTGCCCTGTTGGAAAGATAGGAACGAATCGCGCAGCTTATGACGCGCACAGCGGTACTGAGCACGATCAGGGCGATGATGGCGGCTGTCCATCGATCCACCTTCCAGCCCAGGCGTTCGAACACCAAGGAGGCTCCCACGAACGCTGTGGTCAGCCCGTCCACCCTGGCATGATTGCCGTCCGCCAATAGACCCGGAGAATCGGTTTCCTCTCCCACGCTCACTTCAAAACGGTACACGAGGTAGGAGATAAAGGCCAGAAAGAAGAATGCGATGGCCACAGGGAGAGAATAACGCAATGTGATGGGAACGCTTCCCCTGACCCTTGACAGGATGTTTAGACCGGCGATCAGCAGAGCGATACCAATCCCCAGGGCAGCCTTGGCCTCCCAGGCCCCTTCTCGGAAGAGCCGAGTCTTGAGGGTCTGCGTGGGGGTATGTCCCGGGACCAGGACGAGTCGATCCTGTCTCATGGCCCAATAGACGAGAAAGGAGGAGCCGATGTCAGCGAAGGAGTGATAGGCGTCCGCCAGGAGCGCCAGACTTCCGGAAAGGGAAGCCAGAAAGAACTTGACCACGGTGAGGGTGAAATTCGTGGCTGTCGCGAATAACGCTGTCTTTTCTTGTTTCGTCATGGGTTTATGATTCATATCCAATCATTCCATACTACACCCGTGCGAGAAATGAAACCAGACTCACTTCAGTCCCGGGAGGGACATCGTAGGTTGGTGGAAAAAGCCTTGTACCTCGATTTTGTCTGGCTGGAGCAGGACCTTGGCAAAGGCGTTGTGAGTTGGATACGGTCCTTCCACCATGGCCCTCAAGGTGACATAGTAGATTCCGTTCCACTGCGTCAAAGCGCCCCGATGGTCGTGTCCTTGAAACACCGCCCTTACCCTGCCTGAAGACTCCAGAATCTTGCGAACCTCCGAGGCGTTTCCCACGCCATGAGGATCGTGGTCCGCGTCCAGGCGCTGATGGATGAAAGCCACGGTGGGTCGGTTGGTGGAATCCAAATCTGCCTTCAGCCACGCCTGTTCTTTCGGGCAGACGAAGCTCTCGGTCCACTGAAAATTGCCGGCAACGTAGGGCTCGAAATCCTTTCTGTAATTGGCATCCAGGATCAGGAAATGATACGAGCCCTGGTCAAAGGAATAATGGGCCTTTTCCGCCTGAATCTCTCCCAAATAACGCGCCTTGTCGATGCGGGTTAGGTCATGATTGCCGAGGACGACATGGCGTTTCCCGGTAAATTGGCGAAAGACATCATGGATTCTCTGAATGTGATCCACCTCCTTTTCCACGGAGGGTCCACTGTCATAGAAATCCCCCAGCGTGACGCAAAAGGCGGGATCTTCCTGATTCATGGTTTGGATGAAAGATTCTAGTTTGGGTTTGGATTCCCTGTAGTGCCGAGTGCCCAAGGGATCGTTGTCCGCGAAATGGCAATCCGTGAACACGGCGAAGGACAGGGATTCTTGGTTTTTAAAGGCAAAGGAGCGACAGGGAAGGATCAGAGGGCTGCTCGTGAGCAAGGTCTTTTTCAGGAAATCACGACGGGATGTCGCGACAACGTGGAGTCGGGGAAGATGAGACATGATGGAAAACCTCCTTGCAGCGGAGCCAGGTGACCTTGATCATTATGACCGGCCAAGGGAAAGGGAACAAGGTATGACTCAGGATGATCCAGGATGATAGAATGGAGAATCCCAGGCGAGACTTGAAGGGAGAAGGATGAAGGATAGACCCCTACGAATCGTTTCCATCACGGATATGCACGGAGATTCCACGCTTATCAACGCTGTGATCGATCGCGCCGGGGAGGTGGAAGTGATGCTGGTGACAGGCGATCTTACCCATTTTCAAGGGGCAAAAGAAGCCCGAACGCTTCTTTCGCAAGCGCGACGAAGACTGAAACATGTGTGGGCTGTGCCCGGCAATTGCGATCTTCCGGAGGTATTGCACTGGCTTGAGGAGGAAGGATTGAGCCTGCATGGGTGCCACAAGACGCTACATGGCGTGGCGTTTTTGGGAGCCGGAAAGTCTTTGCCCAGTTGGGGCAACACGCCCAATGAAGTGTCAGAGGATGGCGCTTTCGCGTCCATCCTGGATCGCGCCATAGCCGGGATCGAGCAACATACGCCCAGGGTGCTTGTTACCCATCAGCCGCCCTTCGGTACTCGGAATGACCTGGTGGGTCCAGGCAAACATAGAGGCAGTCAAGCCATTCGACATTTCATCGAGCGGCATCAGCCACTCGCGTCCTTCTGCGGACATATCCACGAGGCGCAGGGGGTGGATCGTATCGGTTTCACCCAGGTGGTCAATCCTGGACCCTTGCGGGAGGGCAATTTCGCCTGGGCTGAGATCCAGGATGGAACCCTTCGCGTGGAAATACGGTCTGTTCATGAGAAAAGACAGGACCGATGTGTACTTTCATGCTTGATCATGTGAACAGTAGGTTCGGCGCGACTGGGCAAGAAAGAAGGTCTGTCATGTCTATAACGAAGGCAGGAATGACCCGAAGGCAATTCTTTCGAGTGAGCATGGGGATCGCGGCCATGCCGACCGTGATCACGTCCTCGGCTTTGGGCGGCAGGGGAAGACCTCCGGCGAGCGAGCGAATCGTGATGGGAATTATCGGGGCCGGGGGACAAGGCACGCAGGGTATGGCCGGGGGAATCTGGGCCCCGGAAGGCGGATTTATCGGACAGTCCCGTGTCCAGTTTGTCGCGGTCTGCGATGTCAACGCGCATCGAAGAAGCCAGGCCAGGGATCTCGTTAACCAGAGATATGGGAACCAGGACTGCGCGGCGTATGGGGATTTTCGCGACCTCTTGGCCAGGGACGATATCGACGCGGTGTTGATCGCGACCGGGGACAGGTGGCACACGCTGTGCAGCATCTACGCGGCCAAGGCGGGAAAGGACATCTATTGTGAGAAGCCCATCTCCGTCACCATCGAGGAGGCCAAGGCCCTTAGAGCAGCAATTCGAAGGTACGGACGGGTCTTCCAGATGGGGACCCAGCAGCGATCGAGTTGGGCCTTTCGGTTCGCGAGCGAACTGGTACGAAACGGCTATATAGGCGATGTAAAACGCGTGTCCGTGGCTGTGGGAGAGGGGGCGGCACATCGAGAGTGTCACTTGCCGGCCCAGCCAGTGCCGGATTATCTGGACTATGACATGTGGCTGGGACCTGTTCCATGGAGGCCCTATCACCCTGACTATGTGGGAGGATGGATGGCGTATCGGGATCTCTCAGGGGGCGAGATGACCAACTGGGGGGCCCATCATTTCGATATCGCGCAATGGGGATTGGGCATGGACGATGGAGGTCCGGTGGAGATCCTGCCTCCCAACGGGAAGGACATACCCACGCTCACCTTTCGATATGCCCAAGGCACGGAGGTTGTGCGAGATCCGGACAGGATGCACGTGCTCACCGGGCAGGGTAATGGTCTGGTTTTCGAAGGCACCGAGGGTGACGTGGGGGTGTGGCGCCACGAGGTCAAGACCCGTCCAGAGAATCTGGTGCGGCATAGGATAGGTCCGAACGAGATTCATCTGCACAAGTACGACAACCATCACGATGATTTCCTGGATGCCGTGAAAACCAGGGGACGTACCGGAAGCAATGCTGAAATCGGCGCCAGATCCATCACGGTCTGTCATCTGGGCAACATCGCGTATGAATTGGGACGTCCCCTGCGTTGGGATCCAGAATCAGAGGATTTCGTGAAGGACGAGGAGGCCAGCCGCATGCTCTCTCGTCCCATGAGAAGCCCTTGGACCCTCTGAAACGGGAAAAGGAGCGCTTCAAGATGCGTAGATTGGAATTCTGTGTGAGCGTTCTTCTCTGCCTTGTCTCTGCCGTGGCCTTGTATGCCCACGAACTTGACACGTCCTTGGTTCAGGCCGTGAAGGCCGTTCAGGGCTATCGTTGGGGGGATGTTCCCAACCCGGTCCAGGATCTGGACAGGATTCTGGAGACCCTGTCAGAGGACGCGGCATGTCGAAACCTGGTCGCGACGATATTGGCGCGGGGCTTGTCAGGAGAAGGGACGCTCGAAGGCAGGGATATCTTGTGTCGTCGTCTGAGCAGGTGGGCCACGGAAGAACAGGTGCCATTGCTTGCCCTTCTTTTGTTAGATGAGGATCTCGGCCACATGGCTCTGTATGTGCTTTTGCCCATGCAAACGCCCCTCGTGGACTTGGCTCTCCTGGACGCTTTGTCCCACGCTCAGGGCAAAACCCGGATCGGAATCCTTCACGCGCTGGGATCGCGTCGGGTTCGACAGGCGATTCCGTGCCTGAAGCGGTTTCTCTCGAACGACGACCCAATGATCGTGGAAGCGGCGGCGCGGGCTCTGGGGTCCATGGCCGACAGGCGGTCCGTCAGGGCGTTGCGCAAAGCCAGCGAAAAGGTGCATCCGAAGATCCGAGGTGTCGTTTTGGATGCCCTGCTGGATGGTGCGGAAGCATGGGCCGTAGAGGGCCGCAAATCCAGGAGCCTGAAATATTTTCGATGGATATATGAGAACGAGGAAGGGCTTCTCAAGGCTTCGGCGCTTCGAGGGCTGCTTCTCTATCAGTCCGAGGACCCGGCGGATCTGCTTGTGGATTCGCTTACCAGTGAGGATCCTTTCGTCGTTGCCATGGCTCTGGAACTGATGCGGGATCTTCCCTCCGAGAATCTTATCGTGAAGTTGGATCCTGTCCTGCCGAATCTCGATCCTTCTATCCAAACCCTCGTGGTGACCGCGTTGAAGGAGCGAGGGGATGAGCGGGCGTTGCCTCTCATCCAGCAGGCCATGGATGTGCGCCAGGAGCGGGTGAGCGTTGCCGTGTTCCGAGCCGTGGGTCTTTTGGGTTCGGAAGAGGAGATTTCCTGGCTTTTGAATCGCGCGGCCATGGCCCTGGGAAACAAGGAGACAACGGAGGCAGTTTCCTGGGCGCTTTCTCGCCTTCGGGGGCAGGGTGTGGATGAGGAGTTGATCGGAGCGCTGAAGGATAAGGAACCCGCTCGTCAAACGCTTCTTGTCAACGCGTTGTCCCAGCGTGGCGCGACGTGCTCCCTTCCCGCGCTCATGACCTTGGCTTGGAAGGCCCAGGATACGCTTTCTCGGGAGGTTTTTCGTGCGATTCGAAACCTGGGTTCGGAGAAGGACTTGGATGCTGTGCTGGACCTTCTGTTGCGAGGGGACGTCTCGATACGACAGGAAGCCGAGAGGACCGCGTTGACCTTGGCGCTCAAGGCATCGGACAGACAAGAGGTGGTCGGATGGGTACGAGATCGTATGGAAAGGATCGAAGAGGAAGGTTTGATCGTTTCCTTGACATCCATCCTGGGCGGTTTGCCTTGCGAGCAGTCCCTGGATATCCTGATGGATCTGGCGCAACGCGATTCGCGAAGTCACGTGCAATTGGCAGTGACTCGTTCTTTGGGCGCGTGGCCTGACGATGCGCCTTTGGAGACCCTGCGGGCCTGGGTAAAACACGGCGAGGATGACGCCCAACGGGTCCTGGCACTTCGAGGTTTCATCCGCATGGTGGGATCGAACGAAGCACGTTCGGTGAACGAAGCGCTTCAGTTGTATCGATGGGCTTTCGAGGTCGCCCCCAGCCTTCAGGAGAAGCGGATGGTGTTGTCCAACGTGGGACGTTTGGGGACCTTGGAAGCCATGGAATGGGTGATTTCCTTCCTGGATCAGGAGGATCTGAAAAAAGAGAGCGAGGCGGCTCTTCTGCGGATTTGCCAGAATTGCATGGGGGTTCATTTCGGTCCGACCAAGAGGACACTGGAACGGCTGAGAGATGAATCGGAGGACCAGGAGGTTCGGATTCAAGCCGAACAGAATCTGAAGACCATGGCCGAGTTCGGGGATTTCATCACGCCGTGGGAGGTGTCCCCGGCCTACGTGAGGGAGGGAGCCCATTGTCATGAGCTTTTCGACATCCCCTTTCCACCGGAAGAGAATCCAGACCTGGTTCCATGGCGTCCCTTGTCCGCCGGCAGCGATCCGTCTCGTCCCTGGGTCGTGGATATCTTATCGGTCCTGCCCGGGGAACACAGGGTGGCGTATGTGAGAACACGGATTTGGAGCGAAAAGGAACGCGATCTGGTTCTGGAGCTGGGGACGGATGACGGGGTCAAGGTGTGGCTTGAGCAGGAGATGATTCACCAGAACAACACGGCGCGTCCTCTTGCCAAGGCGCAAGAGGTGTTGGCTGTGACGCTCAAGCCAGGGTGGAACGATCTTCTCCTCAAGGTGACGCAAAACATTATGGGATGGGAGATCTGCGCCGTTTTCAAGGAGAAGGATGGCAGTCCGGCCCAAGGGCTTCAATATGGCATCGGGCGGTGAAGGGACATGATGCGCCTGAGGGACTTTGTGGGCGTTGGGATCGCCCTGGGGCTGGTTCTCGTGGCGACTTGCGTTCTGGCCCTGTCGCACGCGTCCTCCATCAACCTGGATCCTTCGCTGTCGGACCAGGACGCTTATCTGGATTGCGCGATCAGGAAGGGATCTTTGCCCAGGCTTCTTCCAACCAGTCCACGTGATCCAGATACCATCGCACGGTTTCTTGTAAGGTTTGTTCCAGATCGAATCGGGCCTCCCACCCCAGGTGGTCCTTGGCTTTGGAAGCATCCATCCAATACCTGAGATCGTAGTTGAGACGATCCTCCACCTTCCGTATCTTCCCTCTGCCCACCAGGTCCCTCACCCTCTCGATCACATTTTCCGTGACCTGTTCCGAAGCGGCCATGGGGGCCAGATTGTAGACTTCTCCCCTCTTGCCCCTTCGAAGAGCGGCCTCGATTCCCTCCACGTGGTCCTTCACATGCATCCACATTCTTCTGGCCGGGGTGCGGAACAGAGGAAACGCTTCGTCCCGGATGAAACAACGGATGGCCTTTGGGACCGCCTTTTCCGGGAACTGTCGAGGCCCAATGGTATTGGCTCCGCGGGTGATGACCACATCCAAGGGATTCTTCGTGCCTTCCGCGTAGACCTTGAGAAGCATCTCCGCGGCAGCCTTGGTGACGGCATAGGGATTCTTGGGAAGCATGGGATCTGTTTCGATCCAGGGTCGGTCCTTGGACTGCGCGTCCCCATACACCTCGTCCGTGGAGACGTGCACCAGCCGAATCTTCCTGCGTCTGGCCTCCAAGGCCAGGGTCCTGGCGCCCATCACGTTGGATCGCCAGAAGGAGGAATCATCCTCATTAGATCGATCCACATGGCTTTCCGCCGCGAAATTGATGATGGCTTGAACGGCCGTTTCATCCAGGATTCGTGCCATGGTTTTCTGATCCGCGATATCCGCTCGTATGTCCTGAACCATGGGGGTCAGGTTCTTTTTCATGGAACCCCAGCCGGCAAAATCCACCCCCACGATCTCGTAGGCGCCAACATATCTCTCGCAAAAACCCGAGGCGATAAACCCCAGATGTCCTGTCACCAGAATTCGATCCGCAGACATGTCCAAATCCCTTCTTATGTTGTGAACCTTTTGATGTGGGTGCTCAGGCGGGTTAGCAAAGACAAATGTTCACGCTCCTCCTATGATCTGGACCTCATACAGGTCAAGTTGTGGATCTGCCGTCAAGATGGGGATGCCTTCCACTTGGGCTTGGGCTATCAGCAACCGGTCGAAGGGATCCCTGTGATGGTGTGGAAGGGATGCAACGTGAAGGGCATGGGAGTGTTCCACCGGAAGGGACTGGATGCGATCCCTGACCAAGCGTTGGGGAACAAAGGATTCAGGTGGGTCAGGAAGGAACAGTTTTCCCAAGGCATACTTGATGGCGATTTCCCAGGAACTGGCGGCCGAAAAGAGAATTGTATTGGATTTGTCTTTGATGCAGGCGGCCGCAAGGTCGTTGAGTCGATCGGGTTCCGAAAGCCACCAGAGAAAACACTGGGTATCCAGAAGGATTCTCATACTTCAAAGTCCTTCAAGATGTCTGGGGGCAACGAGAGATCAAAGTCGTTTGGGGTTGTAAAAAGACCTCGATCCAAACCGGGGATTCTATCCTCTCCTTCTTCCTGAAAAGGCAATAATCGAGCCACCGGTTTTCCAGCTCGGGCGATGATGATTTCCTCTCCATGATTCACCCGCAGGAGCAGCTTGGAAAGATGAGTCTTAGCTTCGTGCGTGTTGACAATGGTCATGGTCCAATACCCTCCTAATACCTCCTTTGCATAATAAACTAAGTCATGGACTTAGTCAAGTTTGATAAACCTTGACAGTTCGATAAACCTTGATGTTCCTGCCCTGAGACCCATTTATGGCAAGAGACTTTCAGTGTTCGGCGTTAGGGTGGAGATCAAGTCCGCCGAGCCCACCAGGATACAGGCGCCATCCGTGATCTGGGATAGCGTGACTGTGGCGATGTCCCCTCGCCGAGAGAAGGGCATGCCGGTGAACTCCTCGCCTGCCACGAGCCAGGCTTTCTCGATGTCCCTTATCCAGCCCGGAATCTTGAACGACAGGGTGACATCGCGCTGTTCGTGAAAGCGGTATCCTTTGGGGTCGAAGTCATAGTCCAGGTTCACGGCGTACAGCACCATCCCATCGAGGCTGGCGATGGCCGAAACGAACAAGCGTTTTGGCTGACTGGAGGTGGAAACCCAGATGTGAGGATACGGGTCACCCCGGGAGAGTAGGGGACGCAGCAGACACATCTCGAGATTACACGATCGCATTGTCTCCCTGAGCTCATGCCAGGCCCGCTCGTAGAAGGCGAGCCCCTCCTCGATCTTGTCCTGCAACTGGGACGCCCGCGCCAGAATCGCGCCGTCCCCTTGCGTCAGCTTGTTTCTGTAGTTGTTCAGAAAGGAGTCCAGCGGAATGTGCTGGAACCAGAGAACTCCCTTGGCCCCGGCTCCCAGTTGCAGATACAGTTGACTTCGAGCTTCATGGGCAGAGGGGATGGGACGTCCGAAATCCTTGTTGGCGATCAGTCGTTCTCCCCAACAGTGAATGCCCTGTGCCCAGACCCACACCGGGGAGGGTTCCGCGTTGGCCTTGAGATCCCAGGTGTAAGGATGCACGGTTTCGATATAGTTTCCCCAGAGGAAGGGCCAACTGTCTGTGGAAGGGGCTCCCACACGGTAGGCGTCCATGATGGCGATATCGAACAAAGGGGTGTATTCATGATATTTGCGGTTCACGCATAAGGTGCCGGTGATGGGATGGGCCGGAGCGACCTGCCGTAACGCCTCGGTGATGAGCATGACTTTCAGGGAATTGGAATAACCTTGAGCGAGGTTCTTGCTGTGGTCAGGTTCTTCCGCGCTGTTGAAAGCGATGATCCTTTCATGAGATCCAAATCTCTTCATGAAGTCCAGATTCTCCTCGGTGAACGTGACCATCAGGCTTTCCTCATCCACCTGAAAAGGACGAGGATTCCACATGGGTCGGAATCCATATTTCTCAGTGAAGGAAGCGAAATCCAGATCTTCGGATTTCGGGAGAAGATCCAGGCCGATGAAGGGACAGTCGATTCTCAGTTCTCGAAGTTCCTCCCTGTATTCATGAGTCCTGAAAGCCGTGGAGTTCTGCCAGACGCCAATAGGAAACCGGGGCTGTAGCAAGGTGCATGCTCGAAGGACACGAACCGCCCTGCCTGACACGTCCTGCGCTGTCACCTCGATGACGGCCAGATCCCTGGGTCGCACCCTGTCAAAACCGCGTACCGTGATGAGCGAGAGATCTCCTGGATACAAGACCTCCGGGCATGCCTCTATTTCCAGGGATTCTCCGTTGACCCACAGTCCTGTGAGGGTGTAACGCATCCAAGGCTCATCGTTTCTAACGTAGAGGCAAAGAAGATCGTTTTCTTGAAACAGAAATGATGGGCAAAGACGATCCTCATACGTGACCAGGCTCGTTGTCCTGTCCAGTCCCTGGGTGTCGACGAGTCGAATCCGAAGGGGTTTTCTGCTTAAGGGAAACACCCTGGCTTGGGCCGCGATCTCCACCGCACCGGTCTGTCCTGGCTCCAGGATGGCCGGCCGTTGTCTCCACCAGAAGACCTGGGCTTCCTGAAGGAGCGTTTGGATCGGGACACCCTCGATTTCGATATCCTGGATTTGAAGGGAAGCGGACGTCTTGTTGTCGATGCGAAGGATGGCCAGGCCTCCCATGTCCTGTACGCTTTGTCCCAACTCCCGTATGGCCGGATTGGATTGGCCTGCCTGAAACCCTGATCCCCCGACGTTCCATTCGGAATACAGGCGATACGGGCTCAAGAGACTCAGCGTGAGGATCCAACAGCAAAGCAGACAGGACCTTCTCATGAGTTTATTCCTTTCTGGACTTTGAAACCTGGGGATGGGAGAATCAGCGATCACCGGAAACCTCCAGCAGCCAAGGCGATCCAAGCCAAGGCTGGATCGAGGACGCGCGAGGACAGGGATCATCTTGGCTCTTATTGTAAGATAGAATTCAGGTGCAAGTGAACCGACAACCGCGGGTCTCACCGAATGGAGCGACGGAGTGAAACGATCAGGATTTCTGTCTTGCATGGCGTTGAGCGGGACGATCGCATCTTTGGATCTCATGCTCAGCTTGTCCGCCGGTCCCTCTGGCATGTGGTCCCTCTGGCTTTGCTCCCTTTCCTGGTGTGCAACAGCCTGCCTGGTGGTCGCCATATTCCTGGGCGTTTTCCTGGTATTGTTCATCTATGGGAGACATTGGATCCCTTTGCGGGATCCTCGCTTCTTTATCTCCCTGGCTCTATTCCTGGGCGTGATGATTCGGCTCGTGCTTTTATTGGAACTTGTTCATATTCGGTTGGAGTGGTCCTATGTCATTCTTTGTGCGATCTCTGGCGGCATGGCGATTGTGGTCGCGAGCCTGTTCTTTTTTCGAACCGATTCAGCGAGATCGAATGTCAAAATCCTGGGGTGGGCTATGCTCTGTCTAGCTGCGGCCGACATGTCCGTTCTCATTTGGGCCGCGACATTTCAGCGAGGTCCCTTTTGGATTCTTTCTTCGCCATCTGTCTTGATTCCCTATGGAACATGGCTCCTTGCCATTGCCTGGGCCTGTCTCTCGCGATCCGCCAGGTTGCGATGGACCTTGGCCTGCATGTTTGCCATGGCTTTCCTGATCCGTGGGGCAGTGAACGATCTTTGGGTGAAGCCGGGCGGCTCAAATACCAAGGCACATGCTGTGTCCCGCGTTCTGTTGATTGTGGTGGATACGCTTCGAGCGGATGCCATTTCCTTTCATCATCCTCACACCGCGCCTACGCCGAACATGGACGCTTTGGCTCGCGATAGCGTGGTTTTTCGACGAGCCATCTCCCCCGCGCCGTGGACGCTGCCTGCCATGACCAGTCTCTTCACCGGGGTCTCGCCCACGGTTCATTTGGCCACCCAGGCGCCGTCCCAAGTGCCTAAGGGTCTTCCCTGGTTGGCGGAAATATTTCGGGAAGCGGGATACTACACCGCGGCTTTCGGCTACAATCCTGTGCTTCAGGGAGAGGGCAGCGCGAAGAAAGGTTTCTCCGAGTTTCATTTCCTTCGTCGGGAATCCATGGTGAACAACCTCAGCTTGGGGGGCAGAATCGTGGAACGCTTTTTCAGGGAACGTGTGGGCAAGGGTAGGACAAGTGCCGTGCTTTCCCGCGGATTTCTTCAGTGGATGGAAGGCAAGGAAGAACTCGATTTCCTGATATGGATGCATTATTTCGATCCCCATGGTCCTTATGTGCCTCCAGATAGATTTATCCCTTCCGGCGAGATTCCAGGTGCCGTGGGACGGCGCTTCAACCGGGTCTCCGAGATTCGAAGCGGACACTGGATTCCAGATCTTTTGGAGCGGCAATGGATTCGACGTTTGTATGAGGGCGAAGTCCGACTGGTCGATGAAGCCTTGGGGGAGGTGATCGAAGGATTGAAGAACAAGGGTTTGTACGAGGACACGTTGATTGTGTTAACCAGCGATCATGGGGAGGAGATCCTGGAACACGGCGGATGCGGACACGGACAAAGCCTGTACGATGAATTGATTCATGTGCCTTTGTGGATCAAGCTTCCCAAAGGATGGGGAAAGGAGCCTGGGGTCGTACAGCTGCCTGTAAGCACGGAAGGTCTGTTGCCCTCGCTTCTGGATCTATGTGATATCCCTTACAGGAAAGAAGCCTTTACCGGGCGCTCCTTCGCGGCTCATCTGGGTTCAGCATCTTCTTTGCCAAGTGAGGATCTTTGGGACAGCGAAGAGGATTTCCTGGTGAGTGCCGGGCTTCTCTATTTCGAGGACAAGATCGGGATCTTGTTCGATGACCTCAAGTACAAGAGGTCCGTTTACGGCGGGAAGGAATGGCTCTACGATTTGAAGGAAGATCCGGGGGAACTCCGATGTGTGGCGGACGTTCGGCCCGAGGCCATGGCTCGGGCCAGGGGCTTCCTGATCACGCATGACGAACGCTCTGCCCGTCTGCGAGAACAGTATGATATCTCATCGCCTTTGGAAGGCAAGATGGACGGACAACGAATCCAGCAACTCAGGGAACTGGGTTATCTACAGTGAAGGATCGTCAACATTAATAGGGTACAGGCGCGGTCCATTGCCAGGAAGGTGAACCTACCCTGTCCGGGTCCGGCTTGGACTTGTACCACCAGCCCATGCCTTTGCTCAGAACCTGTGTCGTGGGCGCCCCGGTAGCCAGGTCGATCCATATGCCGTCGTAGCTGGGGTATTGTCCATCCGAGTCGAAGAGCCAACTGCGACTGTATGTGTTGGAACTCTGAACATAGCACCAGATCTCATCGGCTGTGTTGACGTCCCCTCCGCCCTTGGCTCCATCGGCCTTCAAGGATGTGTTGGCCTCGTTCAGGGGTAGATCCACCGGGAAAGGTATGCCGATTTGATGTTGAAGGGTCTTGGACGCTTGCACATCTATGGAAATCGGGACCTCGCCTTGTGGGACCATGCCGTCGAAGAAGTAGGTCTGGGATGTGAGCTTCTTGTTTCTTACCCAGTAGCCCGCCCCTGGGGGCAATTCCATGATGGAGACCAAACCAGTGGATAAATTGATCCATGTTCCATCGTAAGCGGGATAGACGCCTTCGGAATCAAACAACCATGCTCGCTCGAATCCCGGGGCAGATCCATTCTGGCGCCATACCTCAGGAGCGTCATGGATGAGCCAGGCGCCGGCGCCCTGGGCGCCTAAGACGTCTTGAATGGTCAGGCCTCCACAGGGAGACAGGGACGTGGCCACCATGGCCATCTGAGCCGGCATGATCAAGGGTTTGCCTGTCACGGTCACCGGCAAGACGCCGGCCCTGTTTTCCGAAGCCGGGCCTCCCTGGATCGCGACGCGATAGTACTTCTCCACAAAGACAGGTCCTGGATCGCGGAAGGTCGTGCTGCTTCCTACGGCCTGGATGGATCCCACGGCGGACCAGGATGGATCGACCAGGCTTGAAGAGGCTTCCACGTCATACCAGGTGCCAGGAAGCGAATCGAATGTGATGTCCACCCAATCGCTGATGGGAAAGGTGGTCTTGTCCCGCCACAAATAGGTGATGATCGGGGCGGGCAATGGCGTCGCTGTCGGCATGGGCGTATCCGTGGGCATAGGTGTCGCGGTAAACGCGGGTGTTGCCGTGTTCACCGGGGTTTCGGTCGGCGTTGCTGTAGCTGCGGGCGTAGGGGTGTGTGTGGGAGTCGGTGTGCTCTTGATGACGGTGTATTCCTCTCCTGAGGTATATCCTCCCGAAAGATCGTTCCATACAGCATCCTTGATCGTGCAATCGGAGAGCACGTCAAGTCTCAGGGTGCCGTTCCCGGATCCTGTATTCACGCTGACGATCCACTGCCCGTCCAGTTCAGTGCCTGTGGCGCTTGTCACCTGGGTGATGATAGCGCCGGTAATCCCTGTGGTAGTAAGCTGCAGGTCCGCGTCGTCCACACACTGAACCGATTCGGAAAAGGAGATCGTGAAGGAGATGGTCTGCGAGCTGGTGGGAGAGGGATCGTTCCTGGTAATGGAGGTGACCAGGGGTTGGATGGTGTCTTGCAACCAGGCCGCGTAATAGTAAGCCACGCAAGCGTTAAAAAGATACTTGTAGCCCTGGTCGCTGAGATGGATGGGATCCACTTTGCCGCTGGGCTTGTCAAAGAAATGCGGTGGACCTCCCCAGGAAGGATCACCCCCGGGCATGGGACTCCAGGAGGGTTTTTGACCCGGGGCCGGAGCTTCTCCTGGAAGCCACCAGGTTCCAACAGAGTTGATGTATCCGCCTTGATAGTGGATGTTTCCCAGGTTGTGGACAAAATCGAGCCCACAGATCTCGTTGGCCAGTTCCACCTTCTTGAGGGCGCATTCGTAAAGACATTGATTCAGAAGGCTGTTGGCGTATTTGTTCTTATTGACGTCCAAAAGATCCACCGGAAGTTCCAAAGCCAAGGCGGTCAGATAGGCTTCGTCGCTGTACTCTGACCAGCCCCAACTGCAGGTTTCCGTAAAGCTCAAATAGTCGTAACCACACCAGAGAACCTTGATGTTGGGTCGGACCGCGAGACAATGTTCCACCACGATTCGGGTGTGTTCCTTGATCTGGGCGAACAGCGCGTCTTCTTGTGCCTGGGACCAACTGCATTTCCAGTTTTGAAGAATGTCGTTGCCACCCAGGCTCATATGGATGATATCGATGCTGGGATGCTGGGCCAAAGAGTAATCGATCCGCTCCAATAGGCCCCAACCATTGCCGGAAGGATCAGGACCGGGAGGGGGAGGAAAAGTCCCTGGATCCGGCACCGCGTCCGCCGCCCACTGGGCCGCCGTGGATCCTCCGATGGCCGTATACGTGCCTTCCACCTCGTAGGTGCCTGAGCCGAAATTGTAATTCAGCACGGATTGAAAGGATCCCATGTTCCAGGGCCACTGGGCCCAGCTGTCTCCGATGAGCAGAATACGTTTTTGAGCCAGGCAAGGGGATGTGAAGAAGAAGAGGGATCCCAGAAGAACAATCGTGCGTTCCAGGCACGGTCGTTCTTGACGCATGATATGCCTCCTTGAAGCGGGACTTCAGGTTGAGCATTCTTCATCGAATCACTTGTCCGGCAGATTATCACCTATGAAGGGGGTTTTCAAGGTGTGGCGACATCAGGTGTGGCGACATCTGTAAGACGAAAACAAGGAAAATGAACCGTGACTGGACCAGCCATATCGGTTTCCAGCTCCAATCGCATATGGACTTCGTTTCCTTGGCATGCTGTCGGAAGCTTGGTTTCGATCACCGAAAGGAATTCTTTCCCGAGAGGCAGTCTCTTCATCAAGTCCCAGGTATTCTCTTTCTCCACCAGGCTCAAAGAGAGGAGGATGGGGGTTCCTGGAGGTGCTGAATCTTCCAATCCTGCATGGATTCGAAGGATTGTCGGTTTCTCAGGCACCATGATGGATCGTTTTGTGGACCAGATTCCCGTTCCCTTGGTCGGCAAGGTAAAGGAGCATGTCACAGGTCCATAGTGCCATTCATCCCCGAAAAGTATCAGGCCATGGCACAATGACATATCTTGTTCTGAGGTCGTCTCCTTCATCCATAATATACCCATCAAGTCTACCAGGGTCCTTGCCGTGGGTACGAGCCAACCCACCTTCAGCTTGTCCTTCCAACGAGGTCCCAACAGAGCCGCTACCTCCTTGGCAAAGGAATATCTGCCTCTTGCTGGCAGATCCAATGCGAAGCCGGGCTGGCAATCCCTCATTTCTAGATAGAGACGAGGAGGACCTTCATTCTCTATCCGTGGCAGATGATGTGGCCAGCGACCCTTTCTGATGGTGTCAGTACAATCCTTGGCGCGGAATATGGCGTCGAAGGATATCTTTTCGTCGGGTCCCTGGCTGATGTTGTAAAATTCCCACCACAATTCCCCCAAGCTGTTGTGACTGGAAGGTGTGGTCATGGCGGTCACTTCAGTAAACCCCTCTTTCCCCCAGACTTCTCCATAGGGTTCTGGACGTCGAATCATGGTGGTAAAGCGGGGATATGGATTTCCTTGAACCATGCTTCTATGACGGCCATTGGGATCGACTCTATAGAGCAGCAGACACGGGCCTTGGTTGACTGGAGGGGTTCCATAGTCCCATGGATATTCCAAATGCCATCGATTTTCCGCCACCATGAATTCCTGACCGGGTCCTTGGAAAAAGCGGAATGCTTCCCTGTGTGTTTCAAGGGGACGTAAAAAGAGTCTCTCATGGCTTTCTCTGGACAGATCGGTGTACTCCATCCACCCTGCCTTTACGCGAAGGAACGCGGACAGCCCCATGGAAAAATGGCTATTGGCTGCCGGTCCTCCCATGAGATCAAAGACACCCCAAGGCGCGTATGAGGGGCTATAGAGATCGGGTAGCCCTGCGAGTTGATGGCCCATCTCATGCATCATGATAGAAACTGGGAAAAGCTCCAGCTGTACATCAGGAGGTACAGAATCGATGGTTCCGTCCTCGTAAGAAGCAGGAGCATCTCGCCAGACCGTGGCGGAAAAACTCGAATAGGGCGAAGGAAACTCCAACCATGCGCTGTCCCAGAGATGGGACTCACCCATGATGTCCAGAACCTCTTTGAGGCGAGGCCATCCTCGATTGCATCCTCCTATACCCCAATCCGTGTTGAGGAAAACGAGAAAATTCGGCATCTTGCCATCGGAAAGTCTGAGTCTTTCTTGTGCCCCTTCTCCTGCAAGTTCATGGGCCCTTAGGGTTTCAGCCACGATGATGGGCCAACTCTCCCCAAAGGGTTCCATGCCGCTTTTCCAGTGAGGAATCTTCGCTATGTCACGGTCAATACGAACCCAGTCCATGACCTCTCCCTGAATGTCCAAGGTTCCTTGACTGACATCCAGAAAATAATCCCTGACACTCTTGCCCATGAACTTGCCTTCCGGGGTCTTCAAAGAATCATTTGATCCGAAGAAAAGCTCATGGAAAAACGAGGGCGTATAGCCGGGGGGACAAGGAAGATCGTTGCAATCTGCCAGGAAGATCTTCAGTCGCTTAGGTTCGGGGCTTGAGTTGAGGTTTGGGATGTTTTCACAGAAAAGTGAAGCTGGGAGAAACAAAAACAGAAGCAACCTCATTCTATGCGTCTCCATGTGTTCGAAAAGGCGATCACGGTGGATCCTTACCTCTGGGTGTATACTTCCTTCAGCCCACGGTAAGGCCCAACAGATCTCTACGAATGAGAATGATTGAAACAGAGTACACCTTCATGAAGAACGAGGTCCATTGTCCCAGACAGGAGTGTAGATGATGTCCTTCTTCTTGTTCAACTCGTTTGCTTGTGTTAGCTTGAATTGTTGATTCCTTTCCCCGGAAAAGGTTGGAGGAGAAAGGGGAGCGGGTTTGGGTTTTTATACGGAGTAGAAACATGGACACGAAAGATTTGATGATTTCTGTATCGGGTGTCCGGGGCGTGGTGGGCAAGAGCGCCACCCCGGAGATATTCACCCGATTTGCCGCCGCGTTTGGGACCCTGATCGGTCCTCACAAGATTGTCGTTGGGATGGATACAAGACAGTCCGGGGATATGATCAAGCATGCGGTTCACGCCGGGCTTATTTCCGTGGGGTGCCAGCCCCTGGAATTGGGGATCTGTCCCACGCCAACCGTTGGTTTGATGGTCAGAACTCTCTCGGCCAAGGGAGGGGTGGCCATCACGGCCAGCCATAACCCCGCAGAATGGAATGCTGTCAAGTTTGTCAGAGAGAATGGGCTCCTTTTGAATGAAGCGTTGGGCGAAGAACTCCTTAGGTTGTTCCACCAGGAGAAAATCCAACGTTCGCAGTGGCAGAATCTCAAACCGGTGGAGAGTGTTTCCGGCGCCATCTTGACCCATTTGAGCAGGATCATGGGATATTTGGACGCTTCCTTGATTTGGGGCAAACGATTCAAGGTCGCTTTGGATTGCTGTAACGGAGCGGGTTCCGTGATCGGTCCACAGCTTCTTCAGCAAGTGGGCTGCGAGGCTGTCCTGCTCCATGTGACGCCCAACGGGAATTTCCCTCACGACCCTGAACCGGTGGCCGAAAATCTGTGTCAACTCTCCGAAGCGGTTCGCTCCTCCGAGGCGGATGTAGGATTCGCCCAGGATGCAGATGTGGACAGGATTGGGTTGGTGGACGAGAAGGGCAGGGTGCTGGGGGAAGAATATACCCTGGCTCTGGCGGTTCAATATGTCCTTTCGAAAAGAAAGGGGCCTGTGGTGGTTAATCTATCGACCACCAGAGCCATTGAGGATATTGCCAGTGCCTATGGGTGCAGCCTGGTGAGAACCAAGGTGGGCGAGGTCAACGTGGCGGAACGCATGCTCGAACTTGGAAGCCCTGTCGGAGGGGAAGGCAATGGAGGAGTCATCCTTCCGGAAGTCGCGCTGGGAAGGGATGCCACGGCCGCCATGGGGCTCATCCTCGAGAGTATGGCTGCTTCAGGGAAGCGACTCTCGGAACTGGCTGACGACTTGCCCAAGTACGCGATTGTGAAGGAGAAACATTCTTGTCCAAGGGATGCGGTGGAAGCCATGCTGTGTGTGGTGCGAGAGACTTTTTCCGGGGGACGTGTGGATGAGACCCAGGGGATTCGCATCGATTGGGATGATTCATGGATTCATATCCGACCCTCGGGCACCGAGCCTGTGGTTCGCGTGATCGCGGAGGCCAAGGATGAGGCTCTCGCCAGAAAACTGTGCGAGAGGGGACGTCGCATCATCGAGGAGTTTATCTAGAGCATGTCGGATTTCATCCCTCCAGTTCGTCTTCTGGCTTGTTCGGAATGGCTTTCCCTGGTACAGACGGATGGAAGCTGTATCGATAGGATTTTGCGTCCCATCTATGACAAGAACGGGGGAAGATTGGATGACAGGAAGAGAACGCTTCAAGCGATTCTGATTCGGTATTTGGAACATTTTGGGGACGCACCTGTGGTGATCGCCCGATCACCTGGCCGAATCAACCTGATGGGCAGGCATGTGGATCATCGCGGGGGGTGCGTCAATCCTATCGGCATCGATCGTGAGGTGTTTGTGGTGGCGGGGCTTCGCAAGGATCGCGCCGTTCATGCCGTGGATATGGAGGAGGGATTGTATCCACCGAGGGACGCGATGATCGACGAGATCCTTTCGCCAAACCAAAGGGGAAGATGGACTCATTTCATCGATGAGGTGGGCTTGAGGAGAGGGGACTGGAAGAATTATGTGTTGGCGCCCATGCTGTGGCTTTGGGATCAGGCGGGAAGCAAGGTGGATGCGTGGATGGGGCCCAGGTTGCGCTGGGAAGGGCCAAGGGACGTGAAAGGGATGAACCTGGTATTGTTCGGGGACATTCCGCCTTCCGCGGGTTTGTCGTCCAGTTCTGCCATCGTTGTGGCATCCATGTTGGCCTCCGCTGCGCTCAACAGGATCTTCGCGGACAAGGGAGATTTGGCTGACGCGTGTGGCCAAGCGGAGTGGTATGTGGGAACGAGAGGGGGTTCCGGGGATCACGCTGCAGAGATCCTGGCCCGTCCCGGAAAGGTGTCTCATATCGGTTTCTTTCCCTCCAGCGTGGCGTACCTTCCCTTTCCCGAGGGATACAAGGTCCTGGTGGCGAACTCCAGGAAAGAGGCTCACAAATCGGCCGGAGCCAGGAGTATTTTCAATCAGGCCACGGCGACCTATGACCTTGGATTGGGTCTATTGAAGTCGAAGTGGCCTCAATACGCCGGGCGGCTCTCCTATCTGAGGGATGTGAACCCGGAGTTTCTGGGCTGTGATGTCATGCAGATCTACCGGATGATCCGTTCCTTGCCCGAGACCTGTACCCGGAGCGATGTACGCGACCTTCTCGTGGATGAAGAGGCGAGCCAACTCATGGAGAGACGGTTCAGGGACCATGAAGATCCAGGCGAATTCGGATACGCCATACGCAGAAAGATCACCTTTGGGATCACGGAGTGCGAACGCAGTCGGCGTTGCGCGTTCATGTTGCAGGATGGAAATCTTGCGGGATTTGGCGAACTCATGTCCATTTCCCACAACGGGGATCGTGTCTTCTTGCACAGACCGGGCACGGTGGATGTGATCAAATACTGGGACAATCGAGTGTCGGACGAATATCTGGATCGACTCATCGAGGACGCTTCCAGCGGGGTTCCGATTCCCGTCAGACGTTCCGCGTTGTATCGACAGTATGGGGATTATGGATGCGGATGTGAAGAGATCGACCAGTTGGTGGACATCAGTCTGGGGATGCCTGGCGTGGTGGGAGCTCAACTCTCCGGGGCAGGCCTGGGCGGTTCCATGATGGCTCTGGTCAAAGAGGACGCGACCGAGGCGGTTCAGGAGGCTCAATGCAGGCTCTACTATGAAGCCAGAGGGCTGGAACCGCTTGTTACGGTGTGTGCTCCGATCGGGGGAGCAGGTGTCCTGACTGTTCCAGATGGTGTTTGAGAAGGATCACCAGTTCTTCCACAGAAGGGATCCTGAACTCCACGAGCAATCGACCTTCCACCAGGATGCCTGGAGGAAGAAGCACGCCCAAAGACCCCGCCATTTCGGGATCCCTGATCTGTTCCACCTCCCCATCCAGATTCAGCATATAGATCGCCTGGTTGAGTCTGTTGGAGAGCATGGTGGTTTTGGCGCAGGGGCATCCGACCAACTGGATCTTCATGGCTTGTCCTTTCCATCGTGATTCTAGGCCCTTTCTGCAGGAAGAAGATACCTCATGGAAGAAGATTGTATGCCTCGTTGATGGGGACGAAGAAATGAAGTCCTTCGCTCCGAGTATCCCCGTAGGAGGCCGAGCAAATGCCGATGACATGTCCTTGCGCGCTGATGAGAGGTCCACCGCTGTTGCCTGGATTGACCGCCGCATCGGTTTGCAGCAGGGTGAAGACGGTCAACCTGCCCCTCGAATCTCTCATCTCCTTCCTTAAGATGTTGTTGATCCTGCCCGTGGTGACCGTGTAGTCCAACCCGTATGGATGTCCGATGACCACAACCGGATCCAGGATGTTGACCGTGTCGGAATTGCCCATTGTTAGCGGAACCATGCCTTCCCGAAAGGGGACCTTGATCAGAGCCACATCGTAATCCTTGTCTACTTTGACGACCCTGGCATAGTCAAAGGTGGGTCTGTAGCTGGAAGATCTGACCTTGCTCGGGTCAGCGGGACGTATCGTCTGGACGGTGTCATAGGGATCGCCACTTTCCGGGTCGCGAACACAATGAGCCGCGGTGAGCGCGTGTCCCTGGTCGGAAATCACAAAAGCGGTTCCCACTCCTTCCCGATTCCCTCGCGTGAATTTGAGGAAAAGAACGCCAGGGATGCAACGTTCCGCGATGAGCTTGGGGTCCCGGTACAGGGTTTCCGGTTCTTCGATATCTGGCTGGTTCATCCTTTCCAAGAATGATTGGGCCCTTTGGGCTTCCCTGGTGTCCGACCACGCCTCGACAAACTCCCTCAAAGCCTGCTCGGTTCCTTGCTCGAAGGCTTTCCGATAGGCTTCCCTGCCGGCCAGAGTCCTTTGCAACTTGTCCATGGCCAGCTCCTTCAATTCATGGGGGGGATCCTTGCCCAGATAGGACTCGAACGCCTCAGGCGTATAGATGTCCAATACCTGCTGCCATTCCAGGAGGAAGCGGTCCACTTTCTTTGAAAACTCCCGTAAAGCCGCAGGCATGGTCCCTTCCATCGTGGGCAAACTGGTCAGGACCTTGGCATCCGAAACGCGGCCCTCGGACAACAGGAGGGAGATTTTTTGCTCCAGGGATAACAGGAAAGTTTGCTCTAATGCCTCAATCTTCTCTTTCACAACACCTCCTGTTTTCCTCAAATCCTTCAAAGCGCGCCATGCTTCCATCCATTCTTCCTTTTCAATGTAGCTGGATACCAGTTTCAGGAGGTTTTCTGTCTTCTTGTTGCGTTCCCTGGATTGTTTCCAGCGATGGATTTCTTCAGCGGAGAGGTCTCTTGTTGGGGCCAGTCTGGAATACAGGGTGTCGGTGAGTGCCCAGTCCTGAAGATCATAGGTCATCCTGGCCGCGAGGGCGAGTTCTGATTCGGCAACATCTTCCCGTTCCTGGAAACGGGACAGGAAGGAAAGGGCATGGGATTTGAGACCCCAACGAGCGAGATGGGAGGCGAGAGACAGCGTGACTTCAGGATACGGGCTCTCTTCTCGCATGACACGACGAAGATGGAGGTTCCATTCCTCTCTGTTGCCTCGCCGAAGAGCCAGTTCCGCCTGGAGGAGTTTGGCGTCGGCCCATTGACGGACAAGAGGCGCTATGGAAGTGAGAAGACGATCCTCCTCTTCCAGAAGTTGCAACAGAAGAAGGAGTTTGTCGTGGGCTTGATCCCATGAGCCCCTTTTCACGAGATCTCTTGTTTGGAGCAGGAGTGGATGATCTTGCCACATGCCTTGAGGTTCAGGAAAGCGTCCCGCTTGCTGGGCACTTCGGAAGGCGTCCAACCTCGCAGGATTCACTGTCTTCTCGTTGAGTACGGCCACTCCTCTTCTCAACATTTCCTCATTGACACAGATTTCTCTGCCCAGTCGATCTTCAACGTACACCGTGGCAAGGAGAAGAGGATCGTTCCAACTCCCTTCGATCTCAATTCGGGGTTTCTTTCCCTCGAGAAGAACGCGGTTGACCTCCATGGCTTCCTGTCCAAAAAGGAGGTTCTTTTCCGGTGTTCTCAATCCACGATAAAGGATCTCTCGATGTCCTTTGAAACGGACCGTAAAGCCTGTGCCGTTCTCGATCTGGACCAGTGAAAGCCTCTTGGATCTCGTCTGCCCTTCGCTGGCCGTGCAGATGAACGCTACCAGGAACCAGGCGAGCATTCTCTCTTTCGTCATCTCATTCCCCCTTTTGCCTTGTTAGGGATTTCCCATCGAGTAGGATGGATCGAAGCTCGATATGGACCGTGCTGGGCCGATAGGACAGCAAGCTTTCCCGAATGTCGAAACCAAAGGCGGACCTGCTGGTAATGATGATGGGTGGAGATTGAATCCTCTTGAAGACATTGTTGTCCATGGATCGACAGAACCATTCCAGGTCGTCCACGAAGGTTCGCGCGTCCTTCAAGCCCCATCGATCGAGCAAGGCCTCGTCCAATCCCAGATTCTCGGCCAGGCGATTCTCCAGATACCAACGAAGGATGTCTTCCGGGGTCTTCTTGTCGTGGTCGGTAAAAGCCTCCAGAAGGGCGTCATGATACCCAAATTTCATGGGATCAATTTGATCGTCCCGCAATTCCGCGCTCGGGGGGATGCTTCCCACAGGAAAACGATACATCTCGTCGGGAAAAAGTTCCTTGGGAATCACCTCCTCTTTCCACACGGTCTCGTTCAAATATCTGGCCATGGCAAAGACCTCGACCTTGGTCAAGTCTCCCAGAACACAGAAAGCCCCTCCGGTGTCCCCGTACAATGTGGAGTAACCCAAGGCGATTTCCAGCTTGTTGCCCGTGTTGACGAAGATTCCTCCGTATTTCGCTGCCAGATTGGACAGAATGGAGGTGCCTCGTATCTTGGCTTGTATGTTTTCCAGATGAAAAGCGCTGAGGCGTCGTTGGGAATCATCCAGATCCAAGAGGTCCAATCTCTCCACATGAGCTTCCACCAGAGGATGAATGGGCAGGATCGTGTAATGAATTCCCAGCTTTTCGGCCACATGAGCCGCGGCCTTTCGGGTGATGTCCTGGTTGTACTGGGTGGGCATGTTGATCGCGAAGACCTTGTCTGGTCCGACGGCCTCGACCAGAAGAACCGCGGCCAGGGCGCTGTCCACTCCTCCGCTTAGGCCGAGGAAGAAACGGGGAGGGTCCTTCTTGCCCAGAAACACCTTGAAATGGCGAATGGCGTGAAGGATGGCCTCTCGCTTCTGTCTGATCTTGTCAGGTTTCTCTCGACAGACAATCCTTGAGCTGTTCTCTCCGGTTTCAGCCATGAGAAGTTCTTCCTCGTAGGGCCTTGTGCTCAGGAGAAAGGGCTTCCCTTGTCTGTTGTAGACGGTCGATCCGCCGTCATAGGTTGCGATGTTCTTTCCGTTGTTCTGGACTCCGACGCAATTGACATAGAAGAAAGGCACGAAATCCTTGCCACAGTCCTGCCTGAGAAAAAGAACCCGCTTGTCTCTCGCGTCATTCTTTCCGTAGGTCCAGGGAGAAGCAGAAAGGTTTACGATCGATCGAGCGCCGTTCTGGATCAAAATCTTTGTTGCGTTCAGGGACTCCCCGGATTTCCTGTAATCGTTGCACCACAGATCCTCGCACAATTCGAAACCGACGAATTCTTCCTTCTCTTCGGCTCGAATTACAAAGGGTTGAAGCAGGTCCTGTAAAGAGACGTCAAAGTCCGCGGCGATGTCTTTGGCGGAGAAGAAGTAGCGTTGGTCGTCAAAGATCCTGTAATTGGGAAGCAAAACCTTGGGTTGGACGCCCGAGGGGAGAATCGGCACCTTCTTGACTCGACACGCATAGCAACCATCCTGCATCACATACACGGCATTGTATCTGCGCGTTCGGCCATCTTGATTGGGATGGGCGCTGGGACTTCCCGTTCTTCGTTGGATCTCCTTGTCCAGGTATACATTGCCGAAGGCCAGAGCGATTCCTTCGCTTTCCTTCAAAAGGATCTCATTGTGAGCCATTAGATCCAGACAGAAGTCATCTATGAGCCATTTGTCCGACAAGAAGTAGCCGGCAACACACATTTCCGGGAAGGCGATCAAATGGACTCCTTGTTTCCGGGCACGATCCATCATCCGCAACATGGCATTCACATTCCGTTGGGGCTGATTGGGAATCACTTCCATCTGACCCAGGGCGATCTTCATCTTCGCACCCCGTTCGTGGGGTTCAATTGCAGCAAATCCCCCTGGAAGATTCTATGGGAATGGAAAGAGAGGGGAAGGAGACGTCCCTGCAACCACAGGTCGAACATATCATCGTAATGAGGGGAAGCCACATGCCCGGAGACTCCGGTGCTGCAGATGTAGGAGGATCTTTCCCATTGACCGGGAACCATAATGAGTCTGGCACTGGCTCCAGTTCGTTGGACAAAGGGTTCCCTTTCCAGGAAATCCGCGCGGTTGATCGTGTTGGGGGCTCCAGGCGATGGCGAGGGTCCGACATCGAAGAAGGGTCCCAGAATGGGCACCCCGGTGAAAGCGTGCCTGTGACGCGCCTTGTGCAAACAACCCCATTGCCATTTCTTGGGGTTGGGAGAGATCTTGTGGCAAAGCCAGCGATGGGCATCTTCCAATGAACACAAAACCAGGGTGTCTCTGGCATTTTCGTCCAGCACCGACGCAACAGGCTCTCGGAGCAGGGAAACGATGGGATCCCCGGGAGAGGAGAGATATTCCAGATAGAGCGCGCCTTGTCCTTGTCCATGGAATCGCCCCAGAAGCGCGATTCGGAAGAAATGGAAGAAAGCATGGTATTGCAGGCAGCCTGGACTTTCCGTGTGGCAGGAGGCGTCCCAGTCGATAATTCCGCGAAGCAACCGAGTCGAATCGGGTGAGAGGTTGGGATGTCGAAGGGCGAAAGGGCGAAAGAAGTCCTGAATCAACCCTTGCGCTTGGGTACAGATCACATCGGCTTGCAGTCTTTGGGAAGCTGGAACGTCCCAATCATCTTTGGAGTTCAGCTTTTGCTCGATTCTGTTGGCTCGGTGAAAGGAGCAGTAGAAACCGGGGGGGGGCTGTCGGGTATCCGAGGGGGTGGGTCTCTGGTTGGCCAGGACGATTTGTCCGGAGGAAGGATTGAAACTGTTCGGCAGAGAATCAAAGGGGAGGAATCCATTCCACGCGTCGGACGGTCGAAGAGCGTTCAGGACCCCAGGCTGCTTGCGCGCACGGCGCGAAGGATGAAGACCGGCGCTCTGAGAACCGATATTTCCCTCCACGTCGGCATAGGCCACATTGAGCGTGGGCACGGAAAGCAGACGAAGCGTTTCCCTGAAGGAGGGAAAATCATGAGCCGAGAGAAGCCCCAGAAGCCCATCCAAGTCCCTGCTTGGCTCGAAGCCCGTCCATTTCAGGGAGAAATCTCCAGGCAGTCCTGTTTCGATGACATCGGAAAGGATGGGACCTCGTTTCGTCCTTCGTATGTTCCATGCCCTGGTTCGATCGTTTTTGATTTCGATCAGACTGGCCTGCCACACAACGGGTTGCCATTCATTCGCCTCCAGAACCAGGAGGGGATCTCGATCATGAATCGTTTCCTGGAACAGATCACTGCAGTGTCCCATCGCGTCCGCAACCCCCCAAGCGATCTGTTCGTTGTGTCCCAGCAAGATTCCAGGAATACCCGGGAGAGCCATGCCGACACCATGGAAGGTGTCGCAGGACAGATGACAAGGATACAAAGGACAGGGACACTGCGCCAGAAGATGTGGATCGTTGCACAGCATGGTTGAGCCCAGGGAGGTTTTGTTCGGGGAAAGAATCCAAGCGTTGCTCCCTGACGCGGAGGAAAAAGCATCTTCCATTCCATTTCGAGGCCAAAAAACATGGGTCTTCCTCTCGTCTCCCGGCATGCCATGCCGCAATCGTTCCAGGGACAAGATGGCTTTCCACGCGTGATTCATGAAGAAGGCGAACCCTTTCATGACCAGCAGACAGTCCACCGGTTCCCATTCCGAGGGACGGTATCGAAGGCCAGGCAGCCTGAGTTCCAGGGGCAGGCCATGACCTTGTCGCAGGAAATGATTCACACCTTGGCTGAAGGCTTTCAAACACGCCTGGGTTTCAGCGGAATGGAGCTTCCAGGATTCCCTCGCAGTCCCGAGCAGATCCAGACATCGCATGAACTGATCCGCGCCCACAAGGGTGTTTTCCTTGAGAAGCAAAGGCAAGTCTCCCATTCGAAGGGATCTTGCACCCAATACAGCGGACAACTCGCCACGGAAGGTTCTTCTCCATCCCTCCATCTGATTGAACCGGTCCTGCGCCATGGCGAACCCCAGGGCGAGGAAGAGATCCTGGCTGCTTTGGGCATAGATATGAGGCATTCCCCACTTGTCCCTGTAGATTTGAACCTTTTCTTCGAGATCCTCCAGGTCCAAAAGCCCCCTGCTTCGCGGCAGGCCGGCTCGGAGAAAGGGACGTATCAATCCTCGCAATAGGCGATCGATAGGCATCATGGATCCAGATCCTCTTTCTGTCTTCCTTTCGCCAGTTCTCTCATCAGGCGCGAGCTTTGTTCGATCATTCCGTCATAGTGTCGGGAGAGAACCTGGCTGGTCTCCATTAGATCGAACACGATCAGAGCGAAGGTTCCCAGACAACAGAGCAGTACCACTCCCACGAAAAGCATGAAACGAACGGGTGTTTGGATTATATGGAAACTGGAAACCCCAAAGTAGAGGAGCAATCCTGTAGCGATGAGCAAGACGGACGACATGACCCGACGTCGGTACCGTCTGGATGAGGAAAAAACGTCACCCCTTCCTTCCTGATAGGCCAAATACTTGGCTCGTTCTCTCCAAAGAGAAAACAGCCCAAACCACACGATTCCCGCCAGGAAGATCCTGCAAGCCATATGAGTCAAAAGGGTTTGGTCAGGCACCTGGATCACTCTCCTCTGACGAAGGGACCTGTTCCGTCCAGGAAAATATCATAACACGGCAAGGTCAGGAGGAAATGGGATATCATACAGTTTGATCTGCAGAGCGCTTGTATATTCTCAAGGAGGTTGTCTGGCATGATGTTGGATTCAATTTCGCTTCGTGGATACGGGTTCTGATCCAACCGGGCACAGAGGAAGGGTCATGGTGGAGATCCAGTGTCTGAACCTTTGATCATCGAGGGAATCAGGGCCATAGATCCGGGACTCGGGTTGGACGAGGAAGTCGTCTTGGTCCTGAGCGATGGGATCATTCATTCCATCGGGTTGGCAACGACGCCTGGCAAAGGGGTACGGTGGAATGGAAAGGGTCTATGGCTGTTGCCCGGGCTGGTAGACATGCATGTTCATTTCAGGGATCCAGGCTTCGTTCACAAGGAGGACCTTCGTTCCGGGGCGCGTGCCGCCGCGGCCGGAGGCTTCACCTCTGTCTTGTGCATGCCCAATACGAAACCTCCCATGGATACGCCGGAGCGTTTCTTGGCATGGAAGCACAGGATGGGGTCCATATCCAATGTCAGGCTGCTTCAGGCCGGCTGTTTGACCAGGGATTCGCTGGGGAAGGAACTCGTGGATTTCGAGGGATTGGCCGGGGCGGGTGCCGTGGCGTTCACGGACGATGGCAGGTGTCCCCAGGAGGAACTCGTGATGGAACGGTGTCTGCGTCAGGCCACGGCCTGGAGGCCGATCCTGCAGCACCCGGAAGACCTTGGTCTCTCCAAGGGAGGTGTGATTCACGAGGGCAAGGTGGCGAGGAGCCTGGGAGTGAAAGGGATTCCCAGGGAAAGCGAGATTCGGATCGTGCGGCGAGACCTGAACCTGGTGCGGAAAACGAAGGCTCGTCTTCATCTGCAACATCTTTCCTGCAAAGAGAGCGTGGAAGAGGTGTATCGGGCCAAGGCAGAAGGATTGCCCGTGACCTGCGAGGTGTGTCCCCATCACCTGGTCCTGACCGAGGATTCGTGCAGGCAAGGGGACCCTGTTTACAAGGTAAATCCCCCCCTCCGAGAGGAAGAGGATCGTGTCGCCTTGCTCGATGCTGTATGCGATGGCACGGTGGATGCCATAGCCACGGATCATGCCCCGCATACGGATCTGGAAAAGGGAAGTGGTCTGATCGAAGCGCCGTTCGGTGTGGTGGGATTGGAATCCGCGCTTCCCATCCTGATGACCGAACTGGTATACAAGGGAATCATCTTGCCCTCCAAGCTGGTGAGTCTTTTGAGCGGAGGCCCCGCCTCCATTCTGGGATTGGACTGTGGGGGGTTGCGACCAGGGAAACCAGCGGATTTGACTCTGGTCGATCCCAACCTTGTGTATGAGTTGAATCCCAGTCAATGGTTCAGCAAGGCCCGAAATTGTCCTTTTGCCGGGCGAAAGGTGCGCGGCAGGGTTCTCAATACAATTTGTGGTGGTCGCGTGGTGTATGGATCGCCTTTGCGTTAGCCACATGCGACAATGGATCCTACGCGAACAATGGATCAGCGTGAGAGACGGGATAGCAAGGAAAGAAGACTGGAGTATGAGGAGGCGAGACGCGGGAAAGATATCCATCCCGCCAGGCTCGCAGGAATGGCCGGGTCCGGGATTTCGGGACCAACGCGTAGGCGCTTCCTCCGAAGCCTGCTCCGAAACCTGATGCGCCCAGAGCGCCTGAAGAACGGGCCACCTGAACCAGAATCTCGATTTCTTCCGAGATGTTGTTCAGGTAGCGCCTGGAAGTGTCGTGGGATCGATTGACCGTTTGTCCCAGAGCCTCGAAGTCTTGGGATCGAAGGGCTTTCGTGGCATGGGGGATCAGCACCTGACATTCCTCGTAAAAGGCCTTGTATCTGTCGAGCAGGCCCATGTCTCGATAACGCGATGGCAGTGGTCCGGCCAAGAGTCCTTCCACATCCTCGAGCTCCAGGAGATCCGCTGCCCAAAGATAGTGGGTGCCAGCCAGTTCATTGTAGGCTTCTACTACCGCCTTGGCCTTGGCGGAAAGAAGGTTGAAAGCGTTCTTCGCTTGCTGTGTCTTTTCCGCCCTGAATCCGCTGAAGCCCGCTATCAGGGCCAGGTTTCTGGGGAAAGGGACATCCAGCACCCACCGGGTGGGACAAAAGCGATGGATGGAGAGCATGTCCTGCTTGGCATGAAAAATGGCGGTCTGATCCTGAGACCCTCCAAAAGTACCTACACCGGTGGAACCTTCCAATACCTCGTTTCCCAGAACGCAACTCTGTCCGTTCTCGCAGCAAGCGAGGTACTGGGCCAGGGCCAGAGGGTCCGTGCTCAGTCCCAGAGATTCGAACCGAGGATCTTCTTCCAGAGGGATGTGGGGAAGAAGGGACAACAAGGTCATGATCATGAGGCTAGATGAGCTGCTCATGCCGGAGGCGGGCGGAAGATCGCTTCCAAAGGCGACACAAGCCCCTGTCAAGGAAGAGACGCCGAAATTCCTTGCCACTCTGTGCAACGTTCTTTCCGGGTAGGTATGCCAGTGACGATCTCCGAATTCGATGTCCTTTCTCGTGAAAGACTCCAGGTTGAAGATCCAAGGGGCCCATGCTCGAGAATTCTCCTGGAGCGCCACCACACGGGAATCATTCTTGCCACTGATGGCGATGAATCCGCGGGAGGCGGCCATGTTGAGCACGGGTCCTCCGGCATAATCCGTGTGCTTGCCCAGAAATTCCAGCCTTCCCGGCACGTGAACCACCGCCAGGGATCCCTTGGGTTTTCCAAAGGTGGACAGGTAGGTTTGCAGGACGCTGTCTACCAGTTTCTTCTTTTCTTCGATGACCTCAGGATAGGACCCGTAGATTCTCTCGTAGAGATGATCCTGAACCATTTTTTGCCTGAGCGAATCCAAGGACAAGGGTTGTATCTGCATGGGTTCCTCGCGGACTGTATTGTAGATGTTTACTGAACCCGATCCGGGCTCTTAGATTATAGCCGGCAGGCGGGGCGTGCGTGAATCGTCCGGCCGGGTTCAGGGGCGGGTGGCCGACCCTATCCTGCCAGGCTCTCTGTCTCTTCTCCGCCAAGGGCTGCGTTTGGATCGGGTTCACTGAATATTTACGATTCCGGTACCCCGGATTGTCCCGTTCGAAACGCGATGGTAGGATGGACGCAAGGGTTGTATTCTTATGGCGCCTTGGCAGAGCGTAAACATTCAGTGAACCCGATCTAGGCGAGGGTTTGATACCCGCAGAGCAAAGGAGGCGAGGCAGATGGCTGGACGGTTTCGATTTTCTTTCGGCCCTTGGAACATCCATGATGGAGCGGATCCCTTCGGTCCGGGGGTGCGTCGTGTCCTTTCCTTTGAGAAAAAGCTTTCTCTCTACAAGAAGATGGGCTATGAAGGGGTTCAATTTCATGATGACGATGCGGTTCCAGGATTGAATGAACTGTCCCCTGGACAAATCGAGAAAAGGGTGAACGCTCTCGCCAAGAAGCTTCGTTCCCAGGGACTGCAGGCTGAGTTCGTGGCGCCTCGATTGTGGGAGGATCCACGAACCGTGGATGGCGGATATACCTCCAACTTGAAGGCGAACAGAATGTATGCCCTGAAGAGAAGCTTGCTCGCCGTGGATATCGCCCTGGGTTTGGGTACTCGGAATATCGTGCTTTGGCTGGCCCGGGAAGGCACTTATCTGCGGGAAGCCAAAGAGGCGACTGCCGCGACCTGGTTTCTGGTGGAAGCCATAGACCAAATGCTCTCCCATTCTCCAAAGATCCGCATCTTGATCGAGCCCAAACCCAACGAGCCCATGGATCAGGCCTATATACCTACCATCGGTCACGCTCTGGCTTTGGCCCATCTGACTTCGGATCCAGCCCGAGTGGGTTGTTTGGTGGAGTCGGCCCATGCCATTCTGGCAGGTTTGGATCCTTCGGATGAGATGGCATTCGCCATGGCCCAGGGCAAGCTCTGGAGCGTTCATTTGAACGATCAGAACGGGATGAAATACGATCAGGATCGAGCTTTCGGCAGCGTGAATCTTCGTCGTGCCTTTAACACGGTGTGGGTGTTGGATGGGAACGGTTATGGACGGAGCGGAGAATTCGTGGGAATGGACGTGAAAGCCATTCGTACACAGAAAATCCAGGTGGATACCCGCCACCTGGAGAACAGCCGCAGTCTGTTCCTTGCCCTGCTTGATGTGGTACGCGGCGTGGACGAATCGGAGGTGGAACGACTTCGAAAACAGAGAGATTACGAGGGGATGGACAGGATGATTCTGGAAGCGTTGATGGGCCGGAAACTCAAAGGGTCTCGCCGTCCATGAGAAGGGGCAGAAGAAGGGAGAGAACGGTGCCTTCGCCCAGCTTGGAGGTGAGATGTATTTTCGTGCCCATCTGTTGGGTTGCCTCTGAAACGAGCGCCAGTCCCACGCCGCTTCCCTGAGGTTTATCTCGAGTGAAGAAGAGTTCGAAAACATGGGGAAGGTTTTCCTGCGGAATTCCGGGGCCATTGTCCGCGTATTCGACCCGCAACCAAGGCGGACCGTCCTTCTCCCTTTGAACCGAAGTCCTGATTGAAAAGACCAGGGATTGGCCTGATTCCACCGTGGGAAGGGTGTCGTAGGCGTTTTGCTCCACATTCCTTTGGATCAGCGTGATGAGACGCTTGTCTATTCTGCACATCCCTGACTCTTCACAGAAGTCGTAGACGTGTCGTACCCCTGGAGGGGGGTTGGCAATGGTTTCGATCCAACGATGAAGCATGGGGATGGACACGTCTTCCACATGGGTTGCCATGTGTCCGGTTTGGATGTATTCCATGAATATTTCAAAGGCCTCGATAGATCTGAGACAAAGATGGACCAGAACATCTTGATTGCAGTTCAAATCTGTTTCGGGATGCTGGATGCGCTGGCATCCATGGAGAAGAACCTTGAGCCAGGTCTGGATGTAGAAGAGGGATTGATTCCATTTTTCCTGGCGTTCTTCCGAATTCGTGGGCAGGAAATCGGTGGAGATTCGACATATCCTGGATACCTCCATATAGAGCCGATTGTGTTCATCGATGATCATGTCCACGTTGTGTTCCTGTTCCATGGTTTCTTGCCAGGCTTCCCCTCTGCCCTCTTGTGCCAAACAGATCTCCCATAGTTCCAGATGTCCCCGCAACGCGGCCAGATAATTGTTGATCTCATGCCGGCTGTAGAGTATGGCCATCAAGGTCCTGACGAATTTGGAATGGGATGACGTCCTGTTCATGCCATGCCTGGTTTCTGGGCCCGGACGACAAACGATCGGAACTCACACAGATGTTCGTTCAATCGTTTCACGAGGTCATGCAGATAGATAGGAGCGTCCCCCGGTGGCTCAGGCAGTCTTTCTTCCGGGCCGAAAGGAAATCGACCTTCGTGGCTTATATCCAGAAAACCTATCTGTTCCATAAGCACGGTCAGTCCCTCAGGGTGCAGGGGTCTCATATGGGATGGATCTCTATAGAAATCTTGAGAAAACACCCACAAGGATCTGGGGTCCGGCGTCTCGATAAGAATTCTGCCGCTTGGGCGCAACCGGCTCAAACAAAGCTCCAGAACGGATTCCAGAGAATCAGCGTCCAGATGCTCGAAAAGATGAGAAGCAAAGATACCTCCCAGCAGATCAGGTTCCAAGGACATTAGGTGTTCCCTGGCCTCGGCGCGTTCCGCCTGAAGACCGTTGTCCAGGCAGTGAAGAACCGCGTCTTCGTCCACATCCACCCCATAGGCCTGTATCCTGGCTTCGTGAAGAAGGGAAAGAAACAGTCCTGGACCACATCCCAAATCAAGCACGGGGTGATGATCCTGGAAGAAGGCAACAAGATCACGGGACGCGTTCGAGATATAACTCTCATCTCCTCGCAATCGGTTTTTGTATTGCAGTTTGTTCCAGGAGATGGGATGGGACGGGCCGAAGGAAGGGGGAGAAGGGGAGGTGTCCTGTTGGGCGTAAAGACGCGTGTATATTCGATCCAAGCGGGAAACGTTACAGAGGAGGCCTTCCAGGACAAAGCGCTGCTCCTCGAACAGGTTCAAGAGTTGACGTTCCCTGGTTGTGATTTCCGGTCCCAACATCTTCCAGAGGAAGTGGAGCAAGAATCTCTTGGCCCGGACGATCAGGCCTCCCCAAAGGGGTCTGTGGGAGATGTAATTCGTGAAGGGATATTCCTGAGTTGGGGGAATCTTCTGCAGGGTTCTCGAAGCCCGGGCTCCGGCTGCCTCTCTCACTTCGCGCAATATGGAAGCGACTTCTTCCTGGGTATACATAACTTGACCCGTTTCGTTCATGTGTATCCAAGCATGGGCGTCATTCAGGATCGATTATCCTTCTTCGGGAATTTCCATGCAAGATATCTTGTGTGCCCGTATCGGTTCACTGAAGCTTGTCAGGAAACGATATGGGGGCTGCCTTGTGATAGATTCATGATGAAGACAATCGAAGCGGGGAAATATGGAGATCTACAAGCTCATCAATGAAACGAAAGCGACCCTGGTCTGTGATCGCGTTCAGATCGCTTCGGATCCGCTACGCAGAATGAAAGGCCTTTTGGGAAGAAGCGGCCTTCCAGAAGGTCAAGGACTCATCCTGTCGCCCTGCAACAGCATTCATACCTTTTTCATGCGATTTGCAATTGATGTGGTTTTCCTGGACGGCCAGGGATATGTGTTGAAGGTTCATCGGGATGTGAAGCCATATCGTGTCGTGGCAGGAGGGTTCGGCGCCAAGATGGTTCTCGAAATGGCTTCTGGAGAGATGGCCAAGAGCGGGACAGACCTGGGCGACCGATTGCGAATCGAGACGGGATCCTAGAGGAGCCAGAATGGAAGGACAGGTGAACCATGGTCGACTGTGAGAACGAAAGGATAAAATGGGTCCAACGAGCCAAAGCCGCGTCCCTGCGGATGGCTCATATCGAGGGTGAGGTGCGAGACAAGGCCCTGGAAGCTATGGCGAGGGTCCTGGATGACAAGAGAACAGACATCCTGTCGGCCAATGGAAAGGATGTGCGAAAGGCGGAGGCGGCGGTTGCCCAAGGCGAGCTGTCGTCTCCCCTTTTGAAGCGACTCCTTCTAGATGACAGCAAGATCAACGGCATGGTCGAAGGGATACGCAGTGTGGGTAGATTGCCAGATCCTCTCGGCCGCACGTTGGAAGCGAGGGAATTGGACGACGGCCTGTGCTTGTTCAAGGTCTCCGTGCCGATAGGTGTGATCGGAGTGGTGTTCGAATCCAGGCCTGACGTGATCCCGCAAATCGCTTCCCTTTGTGTCAAATCAGGAAATGCGGTCATCATGAAGGGCGGCAAGGAGGCTCTAGAATCGAACAGGGCGTTGGGACGGCTCTTGGCCGAGGCTGCCGAGGAATCAGGGATTCCTGAAGGATGGCTCACGGTGATCGAGACAAGAGAGGATGTGTCGGAAATCCTTTCTTTTCATGAGCATATCGATCTCATGATCCCGAGGGGGTCCAATGAATTTGTCCAGTATGTCATGGAACATACGAAGATCCCCGTGCTGGGACATAGCGATGGAATATGCCACATGTATATCCATTCCTCGGCGGATCATGAGATGGCCATTCGATTGGTCTTGGATGCCAAGGCGCAATATCCGGCGGTCTGCAACGCCATCGAGACCCTCCTGGTGGATGAGCAGATCGCGCGTGATTGGCTTGCTGATGCGGTGCAACGATTGACGGACGAGGGTATATCTTTGAAAGGAGATTCTCGGGCGAGATCCTTGTGCGGGGAGGACAGGATTTCCCTGGCGACCGAAGAGGACTGGTCTACGGAGTATCTGGATTATGTGCTTTCCATTCGAGTGGTTCAGAATCTCGCCGAGGCAGTGGACCATATCAATCGATACGGAAGTCATCACTCGGATTGCATCGTGGCGCAAGACAACGCCGCGACGAAACGCTTCTTGAGAGAAGTGGATTCCAGTTCCTGCATGCACAACGTGTCCACTCGTTTTGCAGATGGATATAGATATGGGTTGGGAGCGGAGATCGGAATCAGTACCAACAAGATTCACAGCAGAGGACCCGTGGGATTGGAAGGACTGGTGATCTATAAATATATCGTCCAGGGTCAGGGACATTGCGTGAGTTCCTATGTGGGTGATCATGCCAGACCCTTCACGCATCGTGCCCTGTCTTCTCGATGGAGCTAGATCGCCACTGCGTTCTTGGTGAACCCGATCTAGGCGAGGGCTTGATCGAGGCAAGGCAAGAGAGGGACTTGAAAAAATGAGTTTTATGGGGTATATTTTTACTATAGAGAATGGAATGAAAGGAGGTTGATCATGTGGCGTTCTTTCGTGGTGGTTGCTGTCATGGCCGTCCTGATATCCTTGTCTATGTCTAGTGCGTCTGAGGCAAATATGGTGTTTCGTGTTCATGGTGGCCATTTTGGGGCTTGGCTTACCGTGCCTTTCTGGCCCATTTTCACTCCTGTTGTCAGACCTTGCGTGGGACCAGTGGCGTATCCATTCCGACCGGTGAGCTATTGGGTTCGTCCTTATGCACGTCCATGGACTGTGCCCTATTGGGGCAGACCCGGGCCGCGTGTTACCTGGCCAAGACCCTATTATCACCATCCCAGACCGGCGGTTCGACCCAGGCCTTTTCCCCATAGACCTGCTCCCTATCGGCGCCCAGTCCCGGTGGGACCTCGTCGTCCTCCCTCTCCCAGATCACCTTATCGCAGATAGGGTCAGGAGTACCGGCTTTTTCCATCTCTCGCGGGATGCGTTCCGGGTCGGATGGGGTCTTCGCTTGAACCCATAGAGAGGGGTTCGGGAAAAAACGTTCGACCTGTGGATATCGTGGGGTATGCTTGACGGATGCATGGGGATTGCCTAATGTATTTTGATGAATCTTTCTCCTGGATCGATGTGGGAAAGATGGAAATAGCCTGTATCGTTTCGGCTATGTGTACGTTTCTATCGAGCGAGGGAGACATGTGATTATGGTTGATAGTGATATCTTGTTGAAAAGGATGGCAGAGGAGCGGGCATCCGATATGCATGTCAAGGTCGGTAACGCACCCATCTTGAGGATCGACAACCAAATCACATTCCTGGAGGATTTTCCCAAACTGACCCCTGAGGACACGTTCAAGATCGCCTATGACATGATGAACGAAGAACAGAGGCGGTTCTTCGAGCAAAGGGACGAGTTGGACTTTTCCTTTGGATTGCCTGGTGTCGCCCGATTCCGCGTCAATGGGTTTCGGTCTCGTGGTTCAGTTCAGCTGGCGGTCAGGATTGTGCCCTATGACATTCTGGACCTGGACATGCTTCATCTTCCCAGGACTGTGACCAAGCTGGTAGCGCAGAGGAAGGGGTTGGTCCTGGTCACCGGGCCCACAGGGTCCGGAAAATCCACCAGCCTCGCTGCGATCGTGCACCATATCAACATGACCCGAAAATGGCACGTGATTACCATTGAGGATCCTATCGAATTCATTCATAAGGATCACCAGTCCATCATCACCCAGCGTGAAGTGGGCATGGACACCAAGGATTTCAACACGGCTTTGAGAAACGCTTTTCGGGAGGACCCGGATGTGGTTATGATAGGCGAGATGAGGGATCCGGAGGTCCTTCATACCGCTTTGGTGGCTGCTGAGACGGGCCATCTGGTTCTTGGTACCTTGCATACCTCGGATGCAGTATCGAGCATATCGCGATATGTCTATGCATTTCCCGATTACATGCAGAAGCCGATTCGGAACCAGTTGGCATCGGCGTTGCAGGGAATCCTGGCGATGAAACTCATCCCTCAGATCGGAAGCAGGGGATTGGTCCCGGCGGTGGAGATTATGGTGGCTACTCCTTATATCAGGGAACTTATTATTGAGGAGAAATCCGGACAAATATTGGAGGCCATGGAGAAAGGAAGGCATCAAGGCATGCAGACCTTTGACATGGCTCTTGCGGAGTTGGTGGATAGTGGTCTCATTACCTATGAAGATGCGTTGGCTGGTGCTACGAGTCCCAAGGATTTCGCTCGTCTACGCAAGGGAATCAGTTGAGACCGGTGGGTTTTATCCTGTCATCGAGGGACGGGATAGACAAGAGATTGCCTAGGGTGGCTTGAGGGATAGCGATGGCCCCTGATTCCATGTTGAATCGAACATTGGATCTTACCAAAGGGGACAGTCTGCTGGTGGTGCTGGAGCAACTTCCAGAAGGCGTCCTGATCTTTGATCGATTCCTGCACATCGTCTACTTCAATCAAACGGCGGAAGTAATTACAGGCTATCTTTCAGACGAAGCGGTGGGGGCCTTTTATCCCCAGATATTCAGAGTCGACGAGAAGCATTGTGCGCTGACCCGGGCGATCCAATGTAATGAAAATTACATGGTAAGCGATGAAACTCTTGAAACCAAGCGGGGGAAAAGACTTACCGTGGAACTGAGCATATCTTTGCTCTACGACGAGGAACGGGCGGTGGCCGGGGGAATCGCGGTTTTTCGGGACGTCACAAGAATTCGAGAAATCGAAGAGATGAAAAACGAGTTTGTTTCCATCGTCTCTCACGAGTTGCGAACTCCTTTGGCTTCCATTGGAGGCTATTGTGATCTTCTTCTCATTGGGGCGACCGGTGAACTCAATGATGACCAACGCAACTATTTGAAGACGATTCAGCGCAACAGCGACAATCTTTCCAGATTGATCAACGACCTCCTCGATCTCTCCAAGATCGAATCCAAGAAGATGGAGGTCTCCATGTCCATGGTCAACGTGCTCAGTTTGATCAAGGAAGTAGCGGATGACCTGCAACCTTTGGTGGTGCAAAAGGGGCTGTCTATCAAGATTGAATGCCCTGAGATTCTGCCCAATTTGTATTGCGATGTTAGCAAGACAAAACAGATTCTGACCAATCTTGTGGGGAATGCCATCAAATTCACCGGGGAGGGTGGAAACATCACGCTGGGGGTCAAGGAAGAGCCCAGAAATATGACGTTCATCGTGCAGGATACCGGGATCGGAATCCCCAGAAACAAACTTGAAGCGATTTTTGACAAGTTTCAACAACTGGAGAATCCCTTGACCAGGGAAAAGGATGGCACAGGACTGGGATTGGCCATTTCCAAAGCTCTCGTGGAGAGACAAAATGGAAGGATCTGGGTCGAAAGTGAGGAAGGTGTAGGTAGCCGTTTTTTCTTTTCTTTGCCCTTGAAACGAGGCCATTGGGTCTCTGAAACCATGGCAACGGGTGGACTGGATTTCCTCAGGTGCTGGCATCATCTCAAGTGTCACAAGGTGGACTGTGTTCAATATGAATCGGACGATCCGAAGTGTTGGGCCGTGATTCATGACAATCTCTGCTTCTCCTCGGAAGACCCCTTGGAAGAGCGGCTGAAACGGTGCGCCGAGTGTGATGTCTACAAGAGCAACATGAGGATTTTGCAGGACACCAGAGGACTTGTGCTGGTATTGGACGACGATGTGGACCAAGTCAACTTGGTGGCAGGGTACCTGGAACGGGAAGGATATTCCTGCGTTCGAAGCCATGTGGCATCGCATGCCCTGGATCTGGCAAGGATGATGAAACCTCATGTGGTGATTTCAGATACCGAGATGCCGACGATGGATGGCTATGCTTTCGTGAATCTCATGAAAGGATTCGAGGAAACCAAGGATATTCCCGTGATCTTTCTTCGTGAAAGGGATGGCGGGGAGAGGTCGAGAAGACGGAGAAGTTATTCCTCGGTGGACAGCATCATGGTCATGGATAGCTTGGAGAAACCGGTGGACCGGCTCCACCTTCTGGCGCACGTGGAGAATATCCTGGTCAAGAGAAGGGGCAAGAAGGAACGACGACGTCGTGGAAGAAAATTGATCCTGGTCCTCGATCGTTGGTCGGACATGTTCAATCTGGTCAGATTGTATCTGGATGAACGTCGATATGAAGCGGTGCACGCCCGAGGCGGCGTGGATACGATCGAGTTGTCCAAACAGATCTATCCGGACTTGATTGTGATGAACACCAATAAACCTGGGTCCGACGATTACAGCGTCATCGGGCTGATCATGACCGAGGAAGAAACAAAGCATATTCCGGTGATTCTGATGGCCAACACGGATGATCGCGAAAAAGCCTTGAAAAGCGGTGTGACTGAATTCATCATAAAACCCTTGCGCCAGAGAGAATTTTTGGGTGTGATCGGCTCGATTTGCAGCAGGAGCCTGGTGGAATCGGAGAAGAAGATTCTGGTTTTGGATCCGGATACCGACGCGAGAACCCTTGTGGCGGCCAGTCTCAGTAGACACGGATATGATGTGGAGAGTCTGAACAACGGAAGCGACGCGCTGGAATGGATCTCCGAGCAGGAGCCGGATTTGGTTATCATGGATGTAAATACCCCGGGATTGGACGGGTTCGATATCGCCCAGAGAATGAGGGAGGACAAGAACCTTTCTCAAACCCCTGTTATGGTTTTCACGTCACGAGACCTGTCCAACGAGGAGAGGCAGATGCTCAAGGTGGGCACTACGATGTACGAAATGAAGACGGATTTCACGGAGGAGCGCTTGTTGAAGCAGGTGAGGGAACTCCTGTAGCTGGAGTAGGGAGCCGACAACATGGCACAAAGAATCTTGGCAGTGGACAATGAGGCTGACCTGTTGGCTTTGGTCCGACGGGGACTTGAATTCTACAAGTACGAAGTCATGATTGCCGTGGATGGAAACGAGGCACTTCAAATGGTGAGGGACGAGAGCCCTGATTTGGTTTTGTTGGATATCATGATGCCAAAATCCACGGGATATGAAATTTGCAGAAAGATGAAGCAGGATCCCGGGAGTGCCAACATTCCGGTGATTCTGATGACTGCCAGAAGTCCCCAACTGGCCATGAGCGCGAGCAAGGAAAGCGGAGCCGATGATTGTATTTTTAAGCCGTTTCGAATCGATGAACTTGTTTCCAGAATCAGAGCGCTTCTTCCGGAAAGCTGAACCCCCCTTGTTGTTGGTTCTTTGGTCTCCTTAAAAACTCAGATACTGAAGGTACAATCCCTCCTGCGGCGGTTCGATCGATGTGGCCGCCAGAAGCCGTCCCCTCTGATTCTTTCTTAGAATCAAGTCGCTGGCATCCTGCATGGAAAATCCCAATACATCCGTAAAAACGATGTTCTGGCAAGGAGGAACACTCACAGTGACAGGAAATCGCGACTCGACTTTTACTGCGACCACTTGGGTTTGGCCCACCATGATGGCACAGGTCCTTCCTGTGGGGTGGAGGAATAGATTTGTCTGACAATAGGATAAGGGACCGTCCAGGATCTGGCAGGCCAGCTCGAGAATCTTTCGCTGGTTATCCTTGATCAAAGCTGTCCTGGGTGGGAAAAAAATGGCGGGAGATTCCGACAAGTTCAATTTCTGGAGGGACCAAAGCAGATAAAGATGCTGAGGAAAGGCCCATAGCCCGGCCGAGGAGAAGTCGTGTCGTGTATAGTCTAGCCAGAGGGAATCGCACTTGTTCGTGGCGATCCAATAGAAGTGAAGGTATTCCAGTTCCTCTTCGTCCAGAGAAGAGGACACGAGAATATCTACGGCCTCATGCATATCGTATTCGAACATCCAACGGCTGACGTTTTCCCCATCTGCGGGCCAGGGAGCACCGGCGAAAACGACGCATCCTCCATGTTCCTTGACTTTTTGTTGGATGGGAATCAAGGCGTCTTTGAAATAAAGGTCCACTTGAGACAACCAGAGAGCGTCTCCATCCGAACCCGCTCTGCCTATTTGAAAGAAGGAAATGCCCTCTGCTCTGGCCTCGATGATGGTCTTTTCTGCCCAGGAATACCACAAGGTCTGTTCATAGCGGTCCTTTCTGGGGATATCCAGCAGCAGAATCACCCTGTCCGATTCAGTCCCTTCTATACAACGTTTCATATCGGATCCCAAGGTGAGGGGAATTCGTGTCCAGCCATTCCAAGGCTTGGGAAGACGGGTTGCGCTGGCTTCGATGCCGATCATTTCGCTTCCTATGGGCAGGTCGGCGATTCCTGGATGTATCAGTCCCAGGATGAGCAGGAGGATCATGAAAAGGGGGTGTTTGAACATCACTGGCTTCCTTTCCGGTCAGGGAGTTCCAGTCCATATCGCTTCATTTTCCTGTATAGGGTGCTTCGGCTCACCTTGAGCTTTCGAGCGGCGGCTGTACGGTTGCCTGTGTGCCGCAAGGCATCCAGAATGGCTTGACGCTCGATCTGTTCCAAGGTGGATTCTGTTCCAGAAATGGTGCTGGAGTTTGGGGATCCTTCTTGCGTGAGTGTGGGTCGCCAAGATGGAATCGAAGGCAAAACATCCTTGGGGATGTCTTCAATGGAGAGGGGATTGTTTGGACTCAGAACCATCATGGTTTCAATGCAATTCCTGAGTTGTCTCACGTTGCCCGGCCAGTCACAGTCCTGCAGAACTCCCAGCGTACCATTGGAGATCTCTCTTGGTTTCATGGCGTGTTCCTTGGCGATTTGGGAGAGGAAATGCGCCGCCAGAAGAGGAATGTCCTCCTTTCTTGTCCTCAAGGGCGGGACAAGGATGGATACGACGTTGAGTCTATAATAGAGATCCTCACGGAAAGTTCCTTCTGCGATTCGATCCTTCACGTTAACGTTGGTTGCCGCGACAAATCGCACGTCCACGTGAATGGCCCGGGCCAGGACTTCCTTTCCTGTTCCAGTTTCTCCCTCGAGCAGAACGGTGGAAAGCTTGTCCAAGAGCTTTCGGGAAAAGACTTCCATGCTCACGGTTGATTTCCTTCCTCTGTGGGCCAGCCTTGGATGGCCAGGACATTCAGCCTTGGATGGCCGCGTGGAAGATCTCCC
>Ga0114946_10000103_pt1 | contig 45337 bp, 41 predicted proteins | sample WalLakDeSediment_FD_88676 | JGI IMG/M metagenome (GOLD analysis project Ga0114946, IMG submission 88676) | Lake sediment microbial communities from Walker lake, Nevada to study Microbial Dark Matter (Phase II) - Walker Lake 11/02/13 Deep Sediment | ecosystem: Environmental > Aquatic >... | reverse complement strand
GAGACAATGAGATGATTTGTAGCAGCGCAATGACAAAGGGTGGCCAAACACGAAGAGGAGCCATGGGTTGTTCTCGAGAAGCATCAGTAACCACAAGAAAAGGCTATCGGAGTCTGGTAAAAGAAGCAAATCGCAATCCCCTCCCCATCAAGGACATTTACCTCTATCCCCTTCATTGTCGCTTCCGCAACAACCTCATTGCCTCCCGATCTCTCTCTTCTCTCTACCATCCCACGTCTTCACTGAATATGTAACACATCACCAAATAACGTGAACGAATCCGCATAGAAGGTTCGAAAATCTTCCGCGTAGACATGCTCGGGTGGAGGCACCCAAAGGTGGTCTTCACTGCCATTACGCCAGAGCAATATCCACGCCACGCGTTTCGCCGTGGGGTCATCCCGTAACGGGACAAGCAAATCCTCGGTAAACGGTTTTTCCCGAGTGCATTTGCTCAATCCATTTGGGTAGCCGATCTCGGTGAGAGCGGGAATCTTTCCCCGTTCCTCCGCGCGTTCCACCAGCTTGCGTAGGGCAGGCAAAAAAAGCGCGAGTGAGGGAACGTAGAGGTCGTATCCAAAAATATCCACGTACGCATCGCCGGGATAACCCAGGAAATATTCGTCTTTGAGCGACCAGTTCGGGGACCATGCAAACAGCAGGTTATGCGCTTCCTTCTCCTTTCGCAGGTAATCCACCGTAAAACACCAGAGTGTCGCGAATTCATCGGGCGTGCAATGGTGCGGCGTACCCCACCAGAACCAGTTGCCGTTGTGTTCATGCCATGGACGAAAGATGATGGGAATCAAGGTGCCGGAAGGATCCCGCAAGTCATGCAGGAAGGTCGCAATTGTGTCGAGGTCATTCTTAAACGCTTCATGCTTTTCTCCGCCGGGCAACAGGGCTGGAACAGCAGCGGTAGTATCGTAAAAACTGCCGCCGGTGACCGGGTTGGGCGCGTGCCAGCAGATGGTGTTGATGCCGCCACGGTTATGGGCGGCCAGGATATGGGCATGCATAGACGTGCCACCCCGCTCTTGCGTTGTGGACTTGGGATCGAAAAAATCCCAGCCATACATCGAAGGAAATTCGCCCGTGGTACGCTTGACATCGGAATCTTCGGTATCCACCGCCTTCCAGCCAATACCATATTCCGTGGTGTGTTGGTGGCCAAAAAGCAAGTAGTCCGGCCGCAGTGTATTCAATCGTTCAAACAGGGCGCGGGTTTCCGGGGTCACATCAGGCTCCATCCGGGCTGCCGGAAGATTTCCGCAGCACCCCAGGCATATAAAAAGGCAAAGAATAGTGGATGAAAAAGTCAGACTCATAGCTCCTCACCGGCCTGCGCGTGCCATGCTTCAACCCTTCGGTTGACCTCGCTCACAAAACTAACGAAGGGTTCATAGGGCGCGGCACGTTCGTGCGCCATGGCAGCACAATGCTTTACAAAGGCAGGATCCCAATAATCGGTTACCACGGAATTCGGATGCCGAGGACCGTTTCCGCCAGCCATGTCCAGAATAATGCTGGCGTGTGTCATCTGAGAAGCCATGGACCCGCTGCTCCAAGGTCCCACCGTGTTGTAGCCCCACTCCAACAGACGATTTCGAGCCGCGTCTGCCCATGCCTGCTCTGTCCCATATTTCTGCACGATGATGTCATGAAAGGGCCCCTCAGACAGAGTCGCACCCAGCCAGTTCACGTCCGTGACGCCTTTGGAAACGAACGGATGACCGTCCGGAGTAATAAACCACCATGATCCAGCCAGCTTCGCCACCTGAAAAAAGCCGGACACTGGCGCGTTCTTCAGAGTTTTCGGGGCGTTGATCCATCCCCCGTAGGGATCGAGTTCCATGGGATCCTGGGCCTTTTCCTGCCGCAGCGTTTCAAGCCGATCCAGGTATTCCTCAGGCAACTGAACAGAGCGCTCGCTTGCATCCGCGAACAGGTTCACGCAAAGCGGGGCCAAGAGAAGCAAAAGGATCAAAGATCGCATACGCATGGGAACCTACCTCCAAATGAACCACTGGCCATATGAATATGGACCTCTATCTCGACGAACCTCGAGAAACAGCTTAACACGGAGTGAAGGTCCCTCACCTCCGCATATCCTCCTGATTAGAAGTTATCCCATCTCATTCAGGAGACGGGAAAGAGGCGAGAGAAAGGATTCTATCCGGTATAGCACGCCCATTGTGGACAAGTCCTCTTAGCCCCACTTCAGACTCGGTTCCCTGGGTAGCAGCGAAGAAGTGGCTTTCCGGGATATTACTAATGACCGATCCCATGATTTCCAGGTAGGCTTTCTCCCTATGGGCATAGTCCATCATGGGCATCCCGGTGGGACAATCCAACAAAAAGGCGCGGCCCCCGGACTCGTGGACCAAGGCGCCGGTGGAAAGGACCCGTTGAGGATTGAAAGAACTTAGAGCTAGATTCTGCGCCTGAAAGACAGCCCCGGCGAACTGGGGTCTCACGAAAAAAGCTGTCTGACGAGGCACCTCGCCCTGCGTGGTACCCACCACAAACCGCGCACTGCCTTAACAGCTTTATCTCTTGGGCTCTTGAATCATGAGCCTTTCGATCACCTCTGCGACCTCTTCATTGGAAGCACGGGCGATGAAATGTTGATGCGTTCCGGATGGATCCGGAGTAAAACGGGTCTTTGCTTCGGGAAAGGCGACAAGCCCGGGTTCGCTCAGTTCCCACAAGGCAATGCCCTCTGCCTCGACACCGCGCACAGCATAATAAACGGCGGTCTGGTCATAACTTGAAGTAGAGGCAATCGTTCCCACGCCACCGGCAGGAAATAGTTCATAGGCGCGGGCAACGGGATTTAGCTTGGGGTCTGTCATGGCACCTCCGGTCAACACCGAGCGGCCCATCTCGAACCCGGAATACACAATGGGAGTCGGCCATTGCTCGGCGACGGTTCTCGCGGCCTCTTGGTCCAGATTGATGTTGTGTTCGCGTTGTTCCGAATCGACAAAATTCCCGCCCATGATGACCAGTTTGCTGACCTTTGACTCGATTAGATCCCTGCCTGTGCGATGGACGGAACCATCCCCTTCGAAATCCCGCATGGATTTCAATAATAGGTGGATACATGTTTGCGAGCCAATCACAACGATGACAACGCTTTTGTCGAGCGCTTCGTGGAGCAATCGTCGATACAGAGCAGTACTGTCAGGCGCGGTCTCGTTAGACTGACTGCTTGGATAGTTTTCCGGGTTGCCGATTTCAGGCGCGTAGTGGTCGGGAAATCGTTGATCGTCCACCGGACTCAATCCAACCGGGACATCCCCTCGACCATACCATGTGTTGACCGCGTTGATCGCCCCAATCACATAGGGTCCTGTTTGGCTCGCGACAACGCCGAGCAGTTCACATTCACCGTTATCGGCCAACGCGTTCAGCAAAGCCAGCGCGCCCACGTCATCCACATCGGAACGGAAATCCGTATCCAGAATCATTCCCACAGGCGCCGCATTCGTTTCGGAGCAAATATTCACAGAGGCCGCAATCGCCAGCAAACTCATCAACGTAATCCTTTTGTGAATCAACATGATCTACCTCCCGGAAAGGGCAATCGGCCACGGTCTCATCCTATCATGAACAGGCCACGTCCAAAAGCCGGATCAACAGGTTCAGGTGTTTGTTCTCTTTCTTCTAGTCGCCAAGAGTGGGATCTGACTTCAAGGCATCGGCAGCTTCTACTTCGAAGGTCCCGCTCGTTCGAACGAAAAGATGGCCTGAGGATTGTAAACGCAAACAAATAGACCCCATGGGTCTGCAGGGTTGATAGACGTGTTAGGATAAGATCCTGAAGAATATGGAGAAGGTCCTACCGCAATCGACAAGCCAAGGAGGAGATCATGAAAGGACACAACCTGTTTCTTTGCGTGTTTTCCTGTGCCTTGATCCTCGGATGTCTGCCGTCCTTTCATCCGTTCTGCACGGACGAGATGGAAGTCTCGCTGCCGGAAATCGACGGGGCGTGGCAGGTCATCGTCGCTGGCGAGGCTGATCCAGGACAAAGAAAGCCATGGGTATTCTCAGGAAAAGATGTCACGGTCTATGACGATCAGAACAGGATGGGACGATTCAAGGTCACGTATTTCAGGATAGATGACACGCTCTATGCAGACGTGATTTCAGCCGATGCCCAAGATGAGATCAATAGGGAATGGCTCTGCCACATGTTGCCTGTCCACAACTTATGTAAGGTTGTGCTGGAAGGCAACAAGGCTGAGATTTGGGGATTCGACCATAACGCCTTCAAGCAGGGAGTGGAGAACGGAACCATTGACCTTCCGCACATGAAGAGGGATGAGTTCGTCTTCTTTACGGCCACGCCGAAGCAGTGGGTCGCCTTTCTCCAAGAGAACGCGAAGAAGGATCATTTTTATCAGGAAAAACCCTTGTACGTGCTACAGCGTGTACAGGCCCATGACTGAATCCCTATCGCTCGCCTCAGCCAACGCCCATTCACCTCTGAACGCCTCTGCCACGCACGATCTCTCTCCTGGAACAGACTGTTTCCTGTCCACTCAACGCATCCCATGCTCAATCTCAACCCCAGATTCCCTTGTCCCTTCATAATCTTCCTGTCTTCCATGCCTCGGATCATTCTTGGCGAGCGACACCCCTTTGCTCGGCAATGGCGGCCCTGTGATGCAAGATCCAAGCCTTCAGGACGGGATCCCTCTCCGCACCCTTTTCAGCCTCGTCAAGAGCGATCTCCGCCTCCGCCAGCTCCCCTCTTTGAATCCTGATAAACGCCAGGGTGTCCAGACAATGGGCCCGGTCCTCCCCGGCCATCTCGACAACCCAGTGAGCCAACCTGACGGCCATGGCAGGGGGACGCCTCAAACTCGCCTGATTCCACAGGAAATCGTTGAGATCCACGTACAGGGAAGGGGAAAGATTCAAGGCTTTCCGCCCGGCGGCACAGGCCTTCCTGGATCTGCCCCTGAGAAAATGGATTCGGCACATCCCCAGGTACGCCTCGGCTATCGAGGATTCGGATCGCGAGGCTCGTTGATAATGCCGCAACGCCTCCCGCAATTCGCCCTGCGACTCATAGGCCAATCCATAGAGCAGATGACGTTCGGCAGGGGCTTTCTCCAGCAGATCGAACTCGCTGACCTTGGGTCCAAGCCAAGGTCTCGTCTCCACCAACCTGGCTGGGTGACATCCCCACCACCCCACACTCAAAAGCAGCACCATGATACGACCCGGTCTCATAGGACCTCTTCCGAAGGAAAGACCCTGAGAAAGGCGTAGTCCGTTCTTTTCCACCAGCTCGCGAGCCGACGATACGACAACGCAACAGTCGAGGTATCCAGACCCAGACAGAAAACTCTTTTTCGAGAAACGTCATATCCGGTAACCACCAGGAAATGCGGATATCCCCTGGCTCTCAGGATAGGCGACACTGGCACGTCTGGACCCGCGGTGATCTCGACGACCAGCAAAACAGGAATCCCTTCATCGATGGAATCCTTCAGGACCTGTAGTCTTCTGTCGTCGCGTCCCAACTCCGCATGCATCCCCGATCGCCTAAAAATGGAAGCCAGTTCTGGGATCGTAACGCCTCGATCCGAAGGAATCTGGGACAGAATGGGCTCCTGGTCCATCTTCCAATAGGACAGAAGCACACACGCGGCATCCTGAGCGCAACCCATGGCCTGATTCGGGCAAGGAGAGACATCGAGTCGATGTCCATCTTCACATGTTATGACCTCGAAGCAAGAGAGATGCCGCGCACGACAACCCGCGAGCAGCAGGATCATGGCGCAGACGCCAAGTTTCATGGACGATCTCAGTACGCGAACAAGATAATGCCCACACCCACACAGATGAATACAGCGCCAACGCCCCACCAGTAATAATAGGGATCACCCCAATAAGGACCATGGTAACGAGGTCCTGGCGGGGGTCCAGGTCGGGGTCCAGGAGGGCCGGGACGTCCGGGACGTCCGGGGGGGCCAGGGGGACCGGGCCGGCGAGGGGGTCCCGGAGGCGGTTGTAAACTCCATTGTCCCTCCGAGAGCATTCGGGGGTGTTCTCTGACCACAGCGATTTCTTCGTCCTCCAGATCCTGAACGATCTTCGAGGCGACTTCCTCCTCGATCCCGGTTCTTTCAAGCCTGGCTTGAACCACATCCCGATCTCGCTCGACCACGGCCCTTTGCGAGGCCTCTTCGCGCGAAGTGTCGCCTAGGGGCGCCGCCAGAACAGGACCAGCCCAAAAGATCGCGAGCAGGATAGCCGTCACAGTCATCCAGAGTTTCATCACGGACCTCCTTTTCTCCGTGTGGGTATGCCCACCGAACACCTTCATCCTACCCAATAATTTTATCACACCCAGGGAACTGAAACAGAAACATCGACACCAGAAATCCTCGAAGAACCATCTTGGACCTCTCTTCAGCACACGGTCCATGAACCCTCATAAGCCCGTGTCTCGTCATACCGCGTTACCCCGGAGACGGTGCCGGCAGATCTTGAACCGGTAAAATACCCCAGGGTCATGAGCTGGGCCACCCGAAGCCGATGGGCTTCCTCCAGCCCGAATCCACTGTCCGTCCCCCGCCACAATCCGACGGGTCGAATCTCCTCCTGAACAGGTCGAAACAGACGAAAAACGGTCCGAATCGCATCGTATGGGAAAACTTGCCACTTTCCCACAACAAACCCATATGAAAAAACAATGAACCCACCCAGGGCGACAACAATCCACCCGAACCAGGAGCGCCTGGATCCCGCCATCATGATCCACGATTTATTTTTCACGATCTCATTCTACCCCAGCCCTGAAACCTGGGTAAACCTTCCTCGAACCCGATCTGGGCTTAGGCAGCAGGGGTTGAAGGCTGTAGACTGTTCACAAACATAAATGTGGCAGCAGCATTCCTTGCGGTCCGCGAAGAGAGAAGGATACCTTCCTTGCAACACGAATACCACGGCATAGAACTGTTGGCTCCAGCCAAGGATCTCAATTGCGGTCTGGCCGCGATTCACGCGGGAGCGGACAGCATCTACATGGGCGCTTCTCGATTCGGCGCCAGACACAACGCTTCCAATTCAATCGAAGACATCTCTCGATGCGTTCAAATCGCCCATCGTTATTGGGCCAAAGTCTATGTCACCCTCAACATCCTGCTCAGGGACAACGAGTTTGATGAAGCCTTGCGTCTGATCGAGTCCCTTCATCAGATAGGAGTCGATGGATTGATCATCCAGGACGTAGGCCTTCTCGAGTGCGATCTGCCCCCCTTGCCTCTTATCGCAAGCACGCAAATGCACAACAATACCCCAGACAAGGTGGCCTTCCTGGAGCGGGTGGGATTTCACCGTGTGATCCTTGCCAGGGAACTGACCCTTCCAGAGATTCGATCCATCAGGGAACATACGAGCGTGCAACTGGAATGTTTCATCCACGGGGCCTTATGCGTGAGCTACAGCGGACAGTGCGCCATGAGTTATGATGTGGGAAAACGCAGCGGAAATCGTGGCGAGTGCGCGCAACCCTGCAGAAAACCTTATCGTCTCGTGGACGAGCAAGGTCGCGTTCTGGTGGATCGGCAACACCTGCTCTGTTTGAAAGATCTGAATCTCTCAGAGCACCTTGCAACCCTGATCGACCATGGAATTACCTCCTTCAAGATCGAGGGACGTCTCAAGGATCCGCCCTACGTATCCAATGTAGTGGCTTTCTATCGCCAGACTCTTGATTCGATCCTGAAGGCAAAGGGAATCCCTAAACGATCTTCCGGACATCCACTCTGGGACTTCGAGCCCAATCTTGACATGACGTTCCATCGTGGATACACCACCTACTTCCTTTTGGGCAGGAATCCCAGCATGGCTTCTTTGCAAACCCCCAAAATGAGAGGCAGATGGGCTGCAAATGTTCTTCGCGTCAAGGGTCAACACGTGTGGCTCGATCGAGATGCATCCCTTCACTCAGGAGATGGACTCTGCTTCTTCGATGCACAAGGGGAATTGCGCGGAAGCCTGATCCATCGTGTGCAAGGGCCTGAAATCCTCCTCGATCATCCGGAAGGTCTTCAAAAGGGGTCCGCTATCTTTTGCAACCACGATCATCTCTTTCTCCAGAGACTTCGAAAGACGAAAACATGCCGAAAGATCCAGATCCGCATGGCGCTGCGAGAGGTCCAGGACAGCTATGTCCTGGAGGTGATCGATGAGGACAACATCCGGGTTCAAACCTCGTTGCTGGGCCGATTTCCCACAGCGCAAAAACCTCAGGAGGTAATGCAGCGCATGGGCGTTCAACTCACCAAGACAGGCAATACGATCTTTCTTTGCCACGATATCTCCATGGATCTGAGAACCGTCCCCATGGTTCCGGTCTCTTCACTCAACGCGGCAAGGCGGGACGTGATCGAGAAGCTGCTTCAAGAGAGAGAAAGGGTTCGCCACGAACGAATCGTACCCATCTGTTTCCCTCCCAAGGACAATCAACGCTTTCCGAAGAAGGAATCATCCTATCTCGGAAACGTGCTCAACCGAAAAGCGGAAGCCTTTTACCGACGGCATGGGGTAAAACGGATAGCGTGGGCGGCCGAAAGCGGACTTGACCTGGAAGGCAGGCAAGTGATGCACGCGCGATACTGCGTTCTCGAGGCCCTTGGTCATTGCAGAAAAGGACCCAACCCCTTCCCAAGTGCCTCCAGACTTTTCCTGGAGGATGATGAAGGAAAACGTTTTGAGACCATCTTCCATTGCGGTCCCTGCGAGATGGAGATCAAGGGATACGACCGAACGACGAAAAATACGGTTGCTGTCCAGGACACTTTGGTACCATAGGTCTTCTATGACTGTCTCCAAATCCATCACAGGCTGGGCTTTCTCTCTCCCCGCGCTTCTGCTCTACCTTCCCTTCGTGATCCTGCCCTTTGTCGGCACGATCTACATGAGCTTGTTCGATTGGACAGGCTTTCAGAGGCCTATTTTCACAGGTCTGATGAACTTTAGAATCGTGTTCGATTCCCCGGAATGGAGACAATCCCTGGTCAACACATCCATCTACCTGGTGGCCACCCTGGGACTAGAAGTATGCGTCGGACTTGTCCTGGCCCTGTGGTTGGCCGGGAACATTCCAGGGTCCAGGCTTTACCAAGGTCTTTTTTTTGCCCCAGTGATTCTCTCCATGACCGTGGTGGGACTGCTCTGGAAGTTCGTGCTCAATCCATATTTCGGACTCTTGAACGGGATCCTGGAAACCTTAGGATTGGAGAGTTGGTGCCTGGCATGGTTGGGCGATACACGTACCGCCCTGCTTTCGGTTTGTATCGTGTCCGGATGGAAATACGCCGGCTTCTATATGGTAATTTTTCTCGCGGCGTTGACCGGAATTCCCAAAGAAATCATGGAAGCCTCGCTTCTGGATGGCACCAGTGGTGTGGGACGGGCCTATCACGTCACCCTTCCCCTGCTCGGCAAGACCTGGTGGCTGTGCGTTCTGTTGTGCGCTACCGGGGCGTTTCAGACATTTGATCTCATCTACGTTCTTACCAACGGAGGACCCCACCACTCCACGGAAGTGGTGATCAGCTGGATGATCAAGGTGGCCTTTGATAGGTTGAATCTGGGGCAGGGCTGCGCGATCGCGGTGTTGAGCACGGCCATGGTATTGATGTTGGCCGTGCCTTATCGTTGGCTTGCCTCCCGCAAGGAGAACGCGTCGTGAGAAGCGGGTCTGCAATTAGGAAACTTAGGCGAATCCTAGCGTCGCTGTGTCTTCTTTTTTTTACCGGCGCGGTCTCCTTCCCTGTCTTCTGGATGGGATATTCCTCTCTCAAGGGCAAGGTGGAAATCTACCAAAGACCTTGGGCTCTTCCCCAGGATCCCCAATGGGAGAATCTGAAGGAAGCCTGGAAAGTCGGAGGGCTCGGAAGATACCTGGGAAACAGCGTGTTCGTGACAGGCTCTTCGGTTCTGCTCGTGCTTCTTGCCGCCAGCCTGTGCGGTTACGCCTGCGCCCGTATTCCCTTTTATGGCAAGACCTGGATCCATTCCCTGTTCCTGTTGGGACTGGTTCTTCCTATCCAAGCCGCGGTCATTCCGCTCTACTATCTTTTGAGACACATGGGACTGCTCGACCAAAGGATGGCCCTCATTCTACCGTACGCGGCCTGGGGTCTTCCCATCGCCATGTTCATCTTTCGCGGTTTTTTCTCGCAAATCCCCAGGGAGTATGACGAAGCCGGGCGAATCGACGGATGCGGAGAATTCTCCCTGTATTGGAGGATCTTTCTTCCTCTCTGCAAGCCTGCGGCCGGCACGGTAGCCCTGTTTTCCGCCCTTTCTTGCTGGAACGAGCTCTTGATGGCAGTCTTGTTCATTCAGAACGACGCCTTCAAGACCCTGCCTGTGGGCCTATTGGCCTTCTTCGGGTATCGACAGGCCGACTACAGCCTGCTCCTCGCCGGATTGACCCTGGTCACGATCCCCATGCTCGCGGTGTACTTTGTTCTGCAAAAAACCCTGATGAAAGGACTCACCGGGGGTCTTGGGGACCTGAGGTAGAATGTTTGTAAATATTCAGTGAAAGCGATCCAGAGACAAACCGTCGTGGGAAGAGGAGACAGATTGGAATGCCGTGATACGCACCTTAGAAGTGAATGCTCCGCCAAGGGCTGCGTTTGGATCGGGTTCACTGAATATTTACGAATGTTTCCTGTTCAGGATCTGATACACTCTTTGGCGAGATTGAACCGGGTGAGAGCTTTGCGGAGACCAGGCAAGGAGAAAGAGAGACATCTTTGAAAGACAAGGTCAAGATCGGTTTCGTGGGATCCGGGTTCATGGGACAAAAAGCGCATCTGGACAATTTCGTCACCTTGCCCAACTGTGAAGTCGTTGCCTTGGCGGAAGGACGCGAAAAAACGGCTCGCATGGTGGCACAGCGCTACAACATTCCCAGGATCTATCCCCATCATCGCGCCATGCTCTCGGAAGAAAATCTGGACGCCGTGGTGGCAATCCTTCCCTACACCCTTCATCAAGCGGTTCTGCCCGACATTCTCAGGGCGAAAAAGCATTTGCTTACAGAAAAACCGATCTGTGTTCAGCCCCAGACAGCCAGGGATTTGGCGAATTTGGCGCAGGAGAACCAGGTCATCTACCAGGTCGGGTACATGAAACGCTTCACCCCGGCTGTCGTGGCCGCTCGGTCCGAATGCCAGGCATGGAAGCAACATAGCCAGGCCGGTCCCTTGACCTACTTGAGAGCCTCCATGCCTCCAGGAGACTGGATCTTCAGGATGGATCCTCCCATCATCGCGGAAGAACCTTGGCCCGTCTACGAGAACGAAGACCCGGAAGGACTCCCGAAAGAACTGAGCCAGGAAATCGGGGAGATCTATAACGCCTTCGTCAATTACTACATCCACCAGGTCAACCTGATCCGCTTCCTCTTGGGCGAGGATTATGAGGTAACCTACGCGGATCCATCCGGCGCCATGCTGGCAGGCCGATCCCAGAGTGGAACTGCCGTGGTGTTAGAGATGAAGGGCTATGGACTTCGCAACGATTGGGAAGAGACCTACAGGATGGTCTTCGATAAGGGCAAGATCGATCTCTGTGTCCCGGCACCTATGGCCAGGCAACATCCTGGCCAAGTGGAGATCTACAAGGCCTTTGACGACCTTGCGACCCCTCTTTTTGAAAGACCATCCCTCCCGGCCGACTGGTGTTTCAAGATGCAGGCGCACAGTTTTGTTCAATGCGTGAAAGAGGGAAAACCTAACCTCTCCCCGGCCAGCGATGCGGTAAAGGACCTGGAAGTGGCCCTGCAATACGCCAGGCTCTTGGGAAAAGCCAAGGGCTAAGACTCTACAGAAGGAGGAAGCGATGGATCTGCCGTTCGGGCAAATCAAGGATGCCGAGTTGACCATGGAATTCTCTTCAGCGGACTATACGGTCCCGCTGGTCATCGCGGCCATTCGGGAAAGATTAGACATGTTAAACGAGATGGGAATCAGGTTTCTCGGGGTGGCCACGGACCTTTCGGTCGGGCCTTCTCCCGTCTTTCGTCCCGTTTTCGTCAAGGCGCACTTCCTCTCCACCAAGGGTTCTGCCAGAGAGATCCTGGAACGAACCTATGAGGTAGTATGGGAAGCTCTGGCACAAACCTTCCCTTCGGACGTGGAATGGGCAGAGGCCAAGAGCGATTACGCGAATTACACCTCTTCCCAGGCCGATCTTTTGAGGGCGCGAGCCGAGGTTTCCAGGAACGACTGAGACGTTGACTATGACACGGAAGCTTCGGAGGCTTTGCCTTCTTTTTTTCCTTCTTCTCTCCCAACCCCTCTCGGCACAGTCCTTAAAAGCCGATTTACAATGGGTAGAGGTCGATGTCGGGATCTGGGAGAATGGTCAAGCTGATGTCGTGTACAAGATTCGTTGGATGATCGAGTCCGGCACCATGGGGGCGTTCTATTTTGAGGGGGCCGAGGAAAAGCCGCATTTCAACCCAAACGAATCTCACGTGATCGACAGCCAAGGCAAAAGCCACGGGCTCGAGATTCGACACCTTGGAGCCGGCAAATACGACATTCTAGTAGAAAAGGGCCAGCGCCTGGCCTCAGGTCCTTCCACTTGGATTCTTCACTATGGCGCGGATTTTGTGAAAAGCGGGCACCTCGACAGCACGCGCAGCGGAGATCAGGATCTCACTGTATTCCACTGGGCGCCCGTGCAATGGAACGAACCCATCGAACACTACACCGTGAACATCATCTACCCGATCCTTTTGGACCGTCCCGAGGTTCCTGAAGCTTTCTTGGAAGAGATCCACTTCATGACCGAGAAGTGGATGAACGAGCAATATCTCTTGGATTACTTTGGCACAGCCTATGGGGAGGAATACTGGTTCACGGTACGGGCCCACAAGGACCGCTGTTCTGCCAAGTATCACATGAGAATCCAGCAATATCTGGATGCTGCGGCCTTTTCCCCCCAACGCTCCCTTTCAGAGAGGCTTCCTGTCGGCAGAACCCCACCTTCGGCCCTGTTTTTCGGCCTGGCAGCCTTTTCGATCCTCATGCTCTGTGTGGTCGCTTTGGGGTTCAAGAAGCATCAATCCTTCGCTTCAGCCACAAGAACCCTGGATAGCGTTCGATGGGAAGGGAACCAATGGGTTCCTCCCAAAATCCAGATGAGCAGTTTTCGCCAAGAGGGAAAGATCGCAGAACTGGATCTTTTGGAAGCAGCGCTCCTCTTGGAGATTCCTCTTCCCAAAATCGTATCCGTCATGCTCATGGAGATGGAGAACAACGGCAACATTCGAATCCAAGCGGAGCAGCCCCTCAGCATCGAACGCATCACCAAGACAGGTATTCCTCGGGGAGACTACCAGGAGCTTTTATGGGATGCCATCCAGGCGGACGGCACCTTGAACCAGGCAGGGGTTCAGACCCTTTTCTTCCAGATGGTGGAGAACCTCCAAAGGAAGTCATGGGACTGCGATCTGGAGAAAACCAAGGCCTATTACAAATCCGAACTGGAATACGCCTTTTCCGCGGGTTCTCGGGAAGATTATCGGGACGAGTTCGGGACAAGATATCCCTATATGTACAGACACTATTTCTGGCACCACTATTCCCGGCACGATGACAGGGACACGAGAAGAGGGGACCGTCTGGCCCGAATGTGCGAGGACAAGACCGAGGAGGGAGTGTCCACCTACTCCACCTTGGTCCGCTCCGATGCGTGCCATAGCGCTTGCTATGTGCATACCGCCTGTCACGACGCTTGCCATTCTGCATGCCACTCCGCGTGCCACTCCGCATGCCACTCCGCATGTCATTCGGCTTGTCACTCTGCCTGCGTGAGCGGAGGAGCCCGCTGATGATCGAAACACAGGAGACTTCCCAGGACCTGCAGTGGATCGACGAATTCGTTCGAAGGGTCCGTCCCCACCTGCGCGTTCGAAAAGCGGACCAGTTGTTGATCGTTCTGCCCAACCAGGCCTACAAGCTGAACCCGACAGGCCTAAGCGTCCTGGATTCCATGCTTCAAGTAAATCTCACCATCGATCAGGTTCTGGACAGAATCGGAAATCGAAAGGAGACTCGCTCCTCATTGCACGATTTCTTTTGTGACCTTCGCGCCCTGGTGGTGGGTTGTCTGGGGGAGGGACAGGGACGACGAGCTGTGGAGACCATCGCCTACGAACGTCCCTTCAACCTTCTTCCGGTTCTCAGCGAAATCGCGGTGACCTACCGATGCAACCTTCGATGCATCTTCTGTTATGCCGGATGTGGATGTACCCGATCCTCTTCCTCCCAAGGAGAAATGAACACGCGACAGATGCTGAAAATTCTATCCGTCATAGCCAGGGACGCCCAAGTACCCAGCGTGAGCCTTACCGGAGGAGAACCGCTTCTTCGCTCGGATCTGGAGAAGATCGTCCAAGCCGGCGTCAAGCAAAATATGCGGGTCAACCTGATCACCAATGGGTCCCTGCTGGATTCTTCCAGGGCCACATCCTTGTTCGATGCGGGCCTCTTCAGCGCTCAAGTCAGCGTGGAAGGACCCACCGCGTCCATCCACGATTCCTTGACCCGCGTCGAGGGATCCTTTGAAAGAACGATCCGCGGAATCGAGCGACTCCAACGGGCCGGGATCGCCACACACATCAATACAACCCTTTGCCAGGGAAATAAACATCACCTCCAAGGGCTCGTGGATCTGGCCTTGGCGCTCGGTTTGCCAAGAGTGACCATGAACTTCATTATCCCGACAGGGACCGCTCTGGGGCAGGGCCGTGACCAGTGGATTCGGTATCTGGACCTACCCTGTTTATTGAGGGATCTCAAGGGATACGCCCGCGAAAAGGGGATCCAGTTCATCTGGTACGCTCCCACACCGTATTGCTTGTTCAATCCCGTGGCTGAAGGTTTGGGGAGCAAATGTTGCGCCGCTTGCGATGGTCTTCTTTCCGTGGCGCCAGACGGCTCGGTCCTTCCCTGCTCAAGCTGCGATCAACCCGTGGGCAACCTTCTGAAGGCTTCCTTCCAAGAGGTATGGTCCTCCAAGGAAGCCCTGGCCTGGCGTGAAGGCCGGCATGCCCCTTCAGGTTGTTTGGATTGTTCGCTCTTCGACCTGTGTACCGGCGCCTGTCCCTTGTACTGGGGGTCCATGGGAACTGGAGAATTGGAAAACGCGAAACGACCTTTTCGAAAAGGAGCGCATCTTGAGCCATCCTCCTGATATCGCCTTCCGTTTTTTTCCCAGCCTACACTACGAATCCCGCTTATGGGCCACCGTCGGGTTGCTTGGCCTGGGCGCATTGCTCCAGCTCTTTCTAGACTGGTGGGTGGGGGCGCCTTGTATCATCGTGGCCGGATGTATGCTCATTCCCAAGGGAATCGACAACCGCCCCGAGTTTGGAAGCCAAAGCGACATTCGTTGGGAAAAGGTCACGGATCAGGAAATGCGCATGTGTATGGGCAAGATCAAGGCTTCGGAGACATGGGCCAGGAAAAACAATCTGGGGAGAGGCATCGTCTTTCTTTTGATCCTGCTTTTCTTGGCCGGAATCGCACTTATGATCCCCTCCTTCATCTGGAAAGGCCTGGAACTCGATCTCATCGCGGACTCCGCCTTTTTCAATTCTCATTTGCACGTGGCTTTGGGATTCGATGCCATGGTACTCTCCTTCTGTCTTCTCTTGGGAAGCGTTAGATCCTGGATTCCTTCCCGTTTACAGATTCATCTGACCGCTATCATGAACGCCTTGAACTACGTTCAGCAGATGGCAAGTCCCTCCCTCATTTTTGAACCCATGCTGGAAATCATGGATACACCCAAGGGAAAGGTTCCCAGGGACGCTCGTCTGATGATTCGGGTCAAAAACGCGCCCGAAGGATTTCTCGGGATCCAGATCCAGGTCTCCACCAACACAGTCCAGGGCACGAGTTTTCCCTATCTCTATGGCTGTATTCTAGCCAAAAACCCCTTAGGCCTCTTCAGCCATGTCACCCCTCATCTAGGGTCCACACCGCGAGCTCGCTCGGCTCAGGATCGCAAGAACAAGGACAGCAGGTTGCCTACGTATGAAGGGTGCGTCGTGGAAATGGAAGCGGACGAGGAGGTCGACGTGGTCGTGGTTCGTCAAATTACCTTTGGCACCGGGTACAAGACCGGAGCCTCCCAACAGATCCAGGTTGTGGCCACTTGTCTGAAGCTCGCGGCCTTATGTCTTTCCAGTCTCGAACACGCTCGCGTTCGGATCCGTCCCCCTTCCTTGCCCGTCCCATCCGAATCTCACTGAGAGTTTACGGTTTCTCTTCCAGATAGCAAACAGCATATTGCCGGAAAGGATCGGCATAGATCTCGAAAGGCCCCGTCCCTGACGTATCGTCCACCCAAATCACGCGTAGAATCTCCTCAAAGGGTCGAGCCGTGGGAAGAAGATCCGAAAGGAGATTCTCCGCCCCCTCGAAGAAGGCCTGATTCCACTGGCTGCCCTTTCGCCTGGGAAAAAGGGCCATGTACAAGATGTCGGATTCGATCAGTTCGCTAAAAAAGTGTGTGCCCAGAGAAACGTCCGGAATGAGATCTTCTCTCATGATCACGATTTCGCATAAAACGGAAACATGACTGATCTCACTGAAGGAGACCGGAACCCCCAACGACGGGGTTCGGGTTCCCCAACGGCCCGGACCGATCAACATCACCTTGCTCGAGCTTCGCAAGGGTTCCAGACGCAAGACCTCTCCCAAGAGTCTGGCCAGAGCATAGCGTTCCTGCAGACCCAGATAACCGTACAGCGAGGGGCAGATATAAAGGACATATTCCATGCGTTCCCATCTGCCTTTGCCCACCAAGGGTCCACAGGTCTCCAGAACCGCGCTCTCAGGCTGGACCTTCGTCCGCACCTGTTGAAGGTTCCTGTCCGCCAGATCGCTCTTGACCAGGAACGGCCTGCATTGAACCAGGTTGATCCTGAAGTCCTCTCGATCCAGGAAATTGACCGTAAACTCGATATCGACCGCAGACCCGTACGCTTCCCCCAAGGTGCCAAGCATACCCCGCAGCTCAGAAACCAGGTCGGTCTCGGCCAAGAGACGATCAAAGGTCAACAGAGGCAACATAGGGAGTCGATACCCTTGTTCCCTGGCTCTGCGTTCCGCTTCCATGTCTCGCGTCACCAACAGATCCAAACAAGGATTCTTCCGCTGGTCCAGAAGATCCTCGACATGAACGGAGGACATTCGATTCCCCTCCAGATCCAGAACATCGACCTTTCGTTGAGAATAGCGCCTCACTTCGTCCATTCCCGCTTCCGGTCTAATGTGGGGAGCGTTCAAGGCGACGATTCGCGTGTAATCGTCATCCGACCGATTGACAGCGCGCGTGCCCAGTCCCATCACCAGTCGAATCACCCCAGCTTTGGGATCGATCTCTTGGTTCCACACATAGGGATTGAAGGAGAATCCGACGCCGGCTATCTCGGGATAAAACAGTTTCCCATGCAAGGATCCTGACACACGCTGAACCAGGAGGGCCATCTGTTCGTCTCGGTCCAGGATTCCATGCCGCGCCCTGTAGGACAAAGCTTCCTTGCTCAGCGCGCTGGCGTATACCGTCTTGACAGCGGAAAGAAAATCATCCAGGCCACTCTGTGAAGGCCCTTGATTGGGGCAAAATACGCTCTCGTATTTTCCGACGAAGGAATTGCCGAAATTGTCCTCCAGAAGACTGCTGGAACGAACGATGATGGGACAATGGCCAAAATAATCCAGCATCTCCACGAATTGCTGCAGAATATGCGCGGGAAAGGTTCCCCGCAAAATCTGCTGTCTGGCCCTTTCCGCGTCTTTGAGCAGCGAATCACTTCCTAAACGTCTTCGGCAGATTTCCCAGCAACCATTGTGAACCAAAAAGCTATAGAAGACATCCGAGGCGATGAAAAAGGAATCGTGCATTTCGAGCCTTTCGGCCCCATGGGGATCCTTCTTTTCCAGGATGGCTCTGGCAAGAAGCATACCCACGGCCTTGCCTCCGATCATGCCGGTTCCTATGGTCCTTTTCCCGATTTCGAGAACATCGGAAAGATTCAGGTGTTGCTTGGCTAGGGAAAGCATGCGTTCATCCCGGGAAACGAGTGTGCGGAGAAGCTTATGACAAACCTCTTCTTCCTTTTCCTTCTCGCCTTCCAGCCCTGCAAAGTCATTCAGCAACTCCTCGGCCGCCAAGAAAGCCCGACTCCAGACGTCCACGCGCCGAATCGTCAGTTCCAGAGCGCTTTGGGACGAGGAACGCATCACGCTGGCGATCGTGCAACTGTCCATCACCGGATCAAAGCGGTCCTCCTTCCATCGATGGAGGACATTCATGTTCGAGGAATGCCGTCCTTGCGCCTTGAGGGGGCGTACATAGATATTGTCCTGGTAATGATACACATCGATCCACAACTGGGTGGTTTTTCGAATGGGTTCCACGGCGTACGACGAATGATAGTTCCGCGATACGGCAAAATAAGCGATCGTCTCCAGATCGTAGAGATAGGGACACGTCAGAACGAAGAAATTCCCCAACATCTGATCGCTGAACCAATCCACCGCCAGTTCGGAAAGACAGTCGAAAACATAGAACGCGCCTGGACCGGCCCGATCGATGTGCTCGTGGATTTCATTGAGAAAGCTCTCAAACCCCCCCTGTGGGTTCAGATCGTACACCTGCACACCCATATCGGACGACAAGAGACGCGGATGTCGCGCGAATCGGAAGTAAAGGATCTTCCGTCCGGATTGAACGGCCTGGCGGCAGAAAGGAAGCACCAAAACGGCATAGTCCCCGATCTCCTGCACCTGCCAGACGACATTGTCTCCCGGAATCAATCCGCAGAGCAATCGATCTAAATCCTGCAGCCCTGTACTGACTTCCTGGTGCATACGCAACGAATCCAAGTCTTCACGCGGCGCGAGCCCTCTCTCAAAAAGACTCGGTCCATGGGTTTCGGTCACACCAAGCCTTGGTCCAGCATCGCGTCCGCTACCTTGATGAATCCCGCAATATTCGCCCCGATCACGTAGTTGCCGGGGTGTCCGTATTCCTCCGCGGCTTGCACCGCCTGCTTGTGGATGGAGTGCATGATATCGTGGAGACGTTGATCCACCTCTTTCCGCGTCCACGAAACGTGCTGTGAATTCTGCGCCATTTCGAGACCCGACACCGCTACCCCCCCGGCATTGGCCGCCTTGCCAGGACCAAAAAGGATCTTGTTCGCGATCAGATATTCCACGGCCGAGGAGTTGGTGGGCATATTGGCCCCTTCACAAACCAGGACACATCCGTTCTTCGCCAGTTCCTTTGCATCCTCCAGGGTGATTTCGTTCTGCGTGGCCGAGGGAAACGCGGCATCGCACGGGATGCACCATGGCTTGGTTCCTTCCAGGTATTCGGCCTTGGGATATTTCTTGGTATACTCGCTGATCCTTCCGCGTCGAATATTCTTGAGTTCCATGACATAGGCCAGTTTCTCTTCGTCGATTCCCTGGCAATCATGGATGGTCCCATTCGAATCCGAAATCGTGACGCACCTTCCACCCAGCGCGTTGACCTTTTCAATGGTATATTGAGCCACATTGCCCGAACCCGATACCGTGCAGACCTTGCCTTCGATCTGGTCCTCTCTGGTCTTCAGCATGTTTTGCGCGAAATAGACCGCCCCATATCCCGTGGCTTCAGGCCGAATGAGCGAGCCCCCCCAGTTGACCCCTTTTCCGGTAATCGTTCCAGTAAATTCGTTGCGCAGCCTCTTGTACTGGCCAAACAAATACCCGATTTCCCTGCCTCCGACGCCGATGTCCCCGGCCGGAACATCTGTATCCGGACCTATATGCTTAGACAGTTCGGTCATGAACGATTGGCAGAATCGCATCACCTCCATGTTCGATTTGCCCTTGGGATCGAAGTCGGAGCCGCCTTTGCCCCCTCCCATGGGAAGGGTCGTGAGGGAATTCTTGAAGATCTGTTCGAAAGCCAGGAATTTCATGATGGCCAGGTTCACGCTGGGATGGAACCTCAATCCCCCTTTGTAAGGTCCTATCGCGCTGTTAAACTGAACACGATATCCGCGGTGAACCTGAGGTTTCCCATGATCGTCCACCCAACTGACGCGAAACATGATGACGCGCTCGGGCTCCACCAGACGATCGAGTACCCTTTCCTCCCGATATTCCGGATGACGATCGACCACAGGTTCCAGACTCAACAGGACTTCTTTGACCGCCTGATGAAACTCGAGCTCCATAGGGTTGCGGTCATAAACGTGCTCGATTACTTCATCGATATAGGACATACCATCTCTCCTGCGCATGGGATCCTTTGAGAAGACTGGATCCTTGGAGCGAACCTGTTCCAGTACTGAAATCCCAACGGATTCGATCCATCCGGATCCAGGAATGCCCCGCTCCAAGGGACGAATGATGATAGAAGTCCTCGGGCTTTCCGTCAAGGGGGAAAAACCGGGGCCAAGGGCCGAGGCAAGGGCCCCGGGGAAAACGAAACGTATCTTATCTCACTTCATACAGGTCATACAGGTAATAGGTCTCATCAGGAACGATCCCAGGGGGGAAATGCTCTTTCAATTCTAGATGAATCCCATTCGGAACATGGATCCCTTCCAGATCATAGCTAAGAACCAGAAGGAGGGGTCTCTTCTCTCGCTTCATGATCCGAAGGGCATCCTTCAGCACCTCTTCCGGTTCGAGCTGAATCTGATAGGTCCAATCAAATATCAGATAGGTCCCGGTACGCTGACCCCTGGGATAATAGAAAGGACGGTCCATATGACCCGCTACGGCCGAGGCTGTGTAGTGCATGTCGCCCACGAGAATCGTCTCGGCTCCATATCGCTCGGCGATCCATTGACCTGTCCTCTTGCTCGCGGAGAAAGGATGCTTCAGATCCATACCGACAGCATAAAACCCGCAGACAGCGTGGACAGAGAAGAGGATCAATAGGCCGGGATTCCTCCATCGATCCACAACCTCGCTGATTCGATCCAGAAAAGCAACCGGCAGGAATACCTCCTGTTCCTTGCAGGACATCCAAAGACAGGTGATGTAAAAGATATAGAGATGTCCATGATGTCTGAGATATCCCAAATACTTGGCATAAAAAAAGAGAAAGATCAAAGAACTACCGGCCAGGAAAAGGGCAAGTGATTTAGGTCTTCTCATCAAAGCAACCAAAGCCAAGAGATACACGGGAATGGACAAAAGCACTTGAAGCTTGTTCGTACCCAACAGGTTGCTGTTCCAGAAATGAAGGTTTGGTTTAGGTATGGGCAGAAACCCCTTCCAAACCGTGGAAAAACTGATGGCCGCCCTTGCAGGACTGAGTCGGGTATTCCACCCCACGGCGAATCCGCTGTCATCCGGGGGCATCATCTCCAACGCGGAAACAAGAATGCCAGTAAGGATCCAAGCCATCCCGAGGGCCAGACAAGACCAGGTTGGACCTGTGCCCTTCCGCCATCGGATCCATAGAAACTCGAGGAAGAGCGCGCCACTGAAAACACATGCGAACAGAAGACCGAACAGATTGGTTTGAGCCAACAAGAAGAGAAGAAGATACAAGAGCGCGAAACGGTCTCTTCTCTTGGACCAGAAAGCAGCGATCAAGAACAACAACAGGATTCCTATCGCATAGTCCCTGGAGATGATCGCGAATTCATAGAAGGGAAAGTATCCGAACACGAAGAGGACTCTTTGGAGCCTTGTGAAGGGAGCGTGTTCCAGGAAGATCCAGACACTGAGCGTGGCCAGGAACAGGTGGTACATTTGCATCGAAACCGGGTTTTCCGTGACTCGACTGAGAACAAAAGGTCCCAGATACCAAAGCAGAGGATGGCCATCGTAGCGTTTATTGGAAAGGAGCTGGGATATGGAATCGCTTCCCTTGACCGTACCCCAGGTTTGAATCTCGTCCCTCCACATCTCATGACGAATCAAGGTGGGCAGGGAAAAGGCCAAAAAGAGAACCACGACCGCAAGAACAAAACGCTTTTCCATACGATACATCTTTTCGAAATTCCTCCTTGGATTTCAACTCATGACTGAATGTTGATGATTCTATCAAGGGATGATATGTTATGATGTGCGTATGAAGCTAAGATGTGGGATCTACACTATTCTTCTCCTCCTGTGTCTATCCGGGCACACCCTGGCCAAAAAGCCCGTCTACGTGGAGACAGGAACCGCGTCCTGGTATGGTTGGCAATACGCCGGGCAAAAGACTGCGAGTGGGGTTCGTTTCTGGCCCTGCAGGAGACTGGCAGCTCACCCCTTCCTGCCTTTCGGAACCAAGGTCAAGGTAACCAACCTGGAGAATGGCCGAAGTGCTTGGGTGCTGATCGCGGACAGAGGTCCTGTGCCACAGGATCGGGCTATCGATCTTTCCCGCAGGACAGCGAGAAAGCTTGGTTTTCTACGTCAGGGCTTGACACGCGTAAAGATGGAAGTCCACCAATGGCCTCAAGGCGCTCTGTGAGGAATCAAGCGTTTTTTTCCCCGGGAAGGGACAGTACGCCACCCAACAGTCCGATAAGAAGACTCTTGGCGCGTAGAAGCAAGGCCAAGGTGGCGGCCGAGGCTGGATCCACGCCCGCCAGACCTAGACACCACACATAGGCTCCTTCCGTTAAGCCCAATCCATTGATGGATACAGGGATCGTGGAGATCAAGATGACCGGGAAAACGCTGCCCATCAGAGACCGATAGGATACCTCCCGGCCCATGGCGATAAATCCTAGTTTCACGTTCAACAGGACCAGGATGTGAAAGAGCAGGGTCAAAAAGATCAATCCCATCATACCTCCTCGATCCCTCGTGACCTCCTTGATGGCCTTCGCGAATTTCTCCAATTTTTCCGCGATCCCAACCCCTTGAAATCTTCCAAGGACCCTTTGGCATAAGGAAAACAGCCGGCTCGAACACAAGCATCCGAGAAGTCCCAGACATCCAGCCGAAAAAAGCGCCACGATTCCCAGAAGAAGCGGAGTCCTCGACTCCGGGGGCAGAAAGAGCGGTGATAGAGCCGAGAGCAGAATGAGCATGATCAGTCCAGACCCCCTCTCGACAAACACGGCGGCAAAACTCTGAGCTCGTTTTTCACCACCCACGGAAGCGGTTCTATACACATCTCCCCCCACAGTAGATGGAAGAAGATTCGTATAGAAATAAGCGATCAGATATTTCTTATATAGCGTTGTCCATTTGCATTCGATTCCCAATGTGTGAAGGAGAAACCCCCATTTCCACGTGCTGGCAGCGATCATCAACGCGGAAATCAACAGAAAACCACAGAAAGGCAAGACCCGCAGCCCCAAAAGGACAACCGTGACTTCAGACCACGGGACTCGATCGATCAGAAAAACCAGAAATCCCAAGGTCACGAGAATGCGCAGAACACGCAGCGCTCTTTTGCCCTTCACTGACTTATGCATCTTCCTTGACCATCTCCATGACCCAGCAATAGGGAAGTCCCAGGTATTTCTTCAGCCGTATGGCTTTGACCTCCTTAAATCCCATCTCCCGCATTTCTCTCAAAAGCGATGTCTTGGTGGCAGGATACACCGGACCGGGGATTCGAAGCGGCCAGGGAAAGCACAAAGGAAGCCGGGAACGAATCCAGGTCAAGGGATCCCAGCAAAGATTGGACAACACCAATCTTCCCCCGGGCACCAGGATCCTTTGGATCTCTCTCCACAGATGAGGACGCCTTGTTCTGGGAATCAGGTTGAGGAGTCCTACAGCCAGAACCCCCTGCGCCACGCCCTGTCTCAGGGGAAGAGACAATGCGTCTCCGGCCAACAGGAAACCACGGTCTTTTTCCCTTCTCAGCATCTTCTTTCCTTGAAGAAGCATGGACAGATTCGAGTCAACTCCCACCCAGTACAAGCCTCGTGACAACAATGACGAAGCATACGGAGCGCCATCACACCCAAGATCCACCCACCGCTGTCCGGTTGGGCTTTGAATCAGGGACAAGACAGCGTCACGACGCTCTTTCACCCTTCGAGAAGCGCTACCGGGAAAGAAAACGCGTCCTTTTCCGGTCGGGATCTCTTGATAGAGATCCAACCAACTTTGGGCTTCTTCTTCGGTCTGCCGATTCTGTTGCAACTCCAAGACTCCCAGGCCCATGAGTCGACAATAGGACAAAGAGATTCGATTCAAGAGAGTCCCCGCGCGACCCGGGCTGTTGGTGAGTTTGCCGCTCATCGCTTTGAGGATATCCTGATCCGAAACCCTCCGTTTCTCCTGTATGGCCCTTCGTTTCCTCATAACCTCAGGCATATGAAAAACAGGCCAAATCCAGCCTTGAAGCATACCACGGACACTTCGAGATCCCAACAGTCCATCGACCAGGAGACGATGTATCGCATCGAGCTTCCAGAGCGGCCACACCTTGAGTAAAGCACCTGGACCAAAGAAAAGAAGACAGTTCAAGACACGGTTCCTCTCCTGCATGGTGTCCCGCGAGGTCCTGTTGACCCTGGAAGAAGAACTCCCTTGTAGATGGAAAACCATGGCTCTGGACACCTGTCTGATTTTCTTCCCCTCCAATCGAAGCCTCCACCCCAGGGCGACATCCTCCCCATACATGAAATAATCCTCATCGAACAGGGGCATACACGCCTTCTTGTCCAGAAGGCACGCGCACCCTGTGGGAAAAAAACACGCCTCATTGTTGTCAAACGCCTCCCGAATGTTTCTCCCTGCCAGGTTCAACGTGCCACCTTTCCGATACCAAGTCTTCGGCGCCCCTTGGTTGCGAACCAAAGAACTCAGGGCCACGGGTGGATTGGGCCCTTGGACCTCGCTCCACAGGATCTCGATCCATGTCTGCGCGGGAAAAGCGTCGTTGTTAAGCAAGGCCACCCAGTCGGTCTTCACGTGCTCCATGGCCGCATTGTTTCCTCCAGCGAAACCGAGATTGACCGAGGAGCGTACCACACGCACGTTGGGATACCTTCTCCGCACCTCTTGAGAGGATCCGTCCGTGGAAGCGTTATCGAATACCAGGATGGATTCAATAGGCAAAGTTTGACCAAGCAGCGCGTCCAAACAGCGGGAAAGCGTATCCCTGCCGTTATAATTCAGGACAACCACCGTAATAGGGGCTTTCCGCTCCGAATTCAACGCAATCCTGGCGTCAGAAGAAGACATGCTTGAGAACGACCCATACGAATCGAAAACTAACCCGACATAGGGAAATGCGAGAGACTCCATATCGCCGCTCATATTCGTGGGTAGGTACTTCGTCCACTCGATATCCCTTCTTGAGACACTTCATGATCATCTCTTCCTCGATGGTGAAGCCATTCTCTTTCAGGTTCAGATCCAACATGACTTTCCTTCGGATGGCTCTGAATCCATTCTGAGTATCGGACAGTTTCGCCTTCCAACGATAATTGATGACAATGGTGATGATATCGCTTCCGATCATGCGAATCAGCTTTTGCACATCTCCGTGCAACTCATCGCTTCCCCCCTTGGGACGGGATCCCGTGACAAGATCCGCTTCATTATCCAGGATCGGCTTCACCAATCTGGGGATATCATGGGGATCATGGGAACCATCCGCGTCGATGAATACAAGGATATCCCCGGTGGCAGCTTGGGACGCCTTTCGCAAGCCATCTCCTTTTCCCTTGCCCCCATCCAACAGAAACCGCGCTCCCACACGCTCCGAAATCTCCTTGGTCTTGTCCGTGGAATGACCATCCGCAACGATCACTTCAGAGGCAAACACCTTACACCCCTGAATGATCTCCTCGATGGTATGTTCTTCGTTCTTGGTGGGAATAATCACCGTGATCTTTTGACTCATTGTCTCCTCGAGTGTGGAAAGGAATTAGTTTTTTCAGGAGCGCAACTTTTGTCTCGTGACATCAAGGCGATACACTTCGATCTCGTCTCCGGCCTTGATATCCTCGTATCTCTCCAGGCCGACGCCACACTCCAATCCCACCCCCACCTCCTGAACCGCATCCTTGAACCTGCGCAAAGACCCGACCTTCCCCTCGTAGATCACTCGATCGTCTCGGATCAACCTGGCAAGATCTCCTTGTCGGATCCTACCCTCCGCGACATAAGACCCCGCGATGTTTCCTACGCCGGAAATTCTGAACATCTCGCGGACCTGGACACGACCTAGAATGACCTCGGAAGTCTTGGGTTCCAAGAGTCCTTCCAATCCGTCTCTCACATCCCGAATAACCTCATAGATCACGGAGTACATGCGGATTTCAATACCTTCTCGATCTGCCAATTCCTGTACCCCGGTCTGAGGTCTCACATTGAACGCAACGATCGTGGCATCCGAAGCGGCGGCAAGCATTACGTCCGCCTGGCTGATCGCGCCGATTCCTTGATGCATGAAAGACAACCTTACACGTTCATCCTCGATTCGGCATAACGAGTCCACCAACGCGCCCAAGGTCCCTTGCACATCCGCCTTGACGACCAGCCTCAGTTCGCCTTTCTCTCCCTCACGCATGGTCTCAAAGATCTCATCCCACGTTGCGGCTTCCGGTCCCGTTTTCCTCAGCGTCTTGGTCCTTCGTTCGTCGCTTCGTCTGGATACAATGTTTCTGGCCGTTTTTTCGTCCTCAAAGACCTGCAAGGTGTCCCCGGCTTGAGGCAGAGAGTCCCAACCCACCAGTTCCACAGGTGTAGCGGGCCCGGCTTGCGTCATACGATGACCGTTTTCATCCAACATGGCTCGAACTCGTCCACACTGAACGTCTGCCACGAAGACATCCCCCACCCGCAACGTGCCTTCTGTAACCATTACCGTGGCCACCGGACCCTTGCCTCGGTCCAATCTGGCTTCGATAATCACACCTTTGGGTCTCTTCTCCGAATCGGCCTTGAGTTCCAGCATCTCGGACTCCAGAAGGATCATATCCATGAGATTCTCGATGCCTTTGCCCTCCTTGGCGGATACTTCAACACATATGGTTTTGCCCCCCCATTCTTCCGGGGTCAGACCATGTTCAATTAACTGCTGTTTGGCTCTCATGGGATTGGCATTGGGTAGATCGATCTTGTTCACTGCCACCACAATGGGAACACCGGCGGCCCGAGCGTGATGGATCGCTTCTATCGTCTGGGGCATGATTCCATCATCCGCCGCGACCACAAGCACTACAAGGTCTGTAACCTGGGCACCCCTGGCTCGCATGGCCGTAAAGGCCTCATGTCCCGGGGTATCCAAAAAGACCACGCGATTACCATGGTAGTCCACCACGTGAGCGCCAATATGCTGCGTTATTCCACCCGCTTCGGTATCAGCCTTGTGGGTCTTTCGAATACAATCCAGAAGAAGGGTTTTGCCATGGTCCACGTGCCCCATCACAGTCACGATCGGTGAACGCGGATACAAACGAAGGGGATCCACTCCTTCTTCGTCCTCTTCCGTGGCAAAGACATCCTCTATGGTTTCCTTGAAATCAGCCAGAATACCCCGGCTTTCCGCGATAGAAAGTACGGCCTCGGCTTTGGGAACCTGGTTGAGCGAACACATGAACCCTTGGTTCATGAGAGATGTGATAAGATCGTTGACCTTCAGATCCAGTCTCTCGGCGATCTCTCGCACTGTCATCTCCGGAGAGAGATGAACAATCTTCACGTCCTCTGTGAGCTCAGGGCTTTCTTCTCTCCCTGGCTCTTCTTGCCTGGACGCCTCTTCCTTTTCCTCTTCCTCTTCCTTTTCCTCTTCCTTTTCCTCTTTTGGCTCTGATTCCGTTGCCGGTGGTTCTGCCTCTTCCTGCTGTTGGGCCTCTTCTATCGGTTCCTCAGTCTTCTTCCTGCCCGTCTTCGGCCGCGTCCGAGGCTTGGTTATGGTTGAAGTTTTCGCCTTAGCTTCCTTGGCCTCCATGTCCAGAAACTGGGATTTCACCAGCTCAGCCACCTCTTCCTCCAAAGAGTTCATATGGCTGCTGATGTCCAGTCCCAATCTACAGCATTCAGCAATGAGTTTCTTGCTGTCAACACCAAGATCCTTGGCCAATTGATGTACACGAATGCTCACTGAAAATCACCACTCCTGGGAGATGTCACGCTCTCAACATGAAGGAACTATTTGGACCCCTCCGTCTTGGAAGCTTCTTCCTCCATCGATTCTGGCCGACCCTCCGCTTCCAAACCATACTTGGGATCCGCCAGTTTATCAAGGCGACCACGCATCTTCTCCGCAGCAGACTCATCCACTCCAGGGATGTTCCGCAATTGTTCCATAGTCAAGGGGTATAAATCTCCAAAACGAGCGTACCCTGCCTCCTTGATGGCCTCCGCGGTCTCTTCGCCCACGCCTGGCAGTTCCGTAAAATCAGTTTCCTCCAGCCTGTCCTTGATCAACTCCATTTGTTCCTGGGACCGAATATCCAATCGCCATCCGGTAAGCTTGGCCGCCAGCTTTACGTTAAGACCTCGCTTACCAATAGCCAAAGACAATTGATCCGGATCCACAATCACTTCGGCATACCTGGATTCAGGCACCAGATGGACCGACGCGATTTGGGCAGGATTCAAAGCCCGGGAGATGTAGGTCACTGGATCGTCCGACCACGGCGTGATATCTATCTTCTCTCCACATAATTCCTGAACAATCATCTTCACGCGAGACCCTTTGATTCCCACACATGCTCCCACACAATCCACGTCAGGGCGTTCCGAATGAACCCCCAGTTTTGTCCTGTATCCCGCCTCTCTGGCCACGCCGATGATCCGCACCATCCCATCCACAATCTCAGGCACTTGGGTTTCAAAGATCTCACGAACAAGATCATGATGCGATCTCGAAAGGATGATCTGGACACCGCGGGAATTACGTTGAACATCCAAAATATAGCATTTTAACCTCGTCCCAGGTCGGTAATGATCATTGGGAGACCTCTCTCGACTGGGAATGATCCCAGATGTCTTTCCCAGATCTATGAACACCGTTCCATTCTCCTCCTGTTCCACGGTTCCCACCACCACAGTCCCCACCCGTTCCGCGAAATTCTTGCAAATCACATCCCTTTCCGCCTCGTTCAACCTCTGAATCAATACCTGTTTGGCGGTCTGGGCGGCAATCCTACCAAATGTGCTGGCTGGAAGCTGATGTCCCTTGAGAAAAATGGTGATTTCCGCTGTCTCTCCATCCATCTCCACGCGGAGATTTTCTTCTTCTTCATCTAATTTCTTCTTTGCGGCGGTCAGAATGGCGGATTTGATGGTTTCCACGAGCGTGTTCCGGTCTATTCCCTTGTCGCGCTCGTAGTGATCCAATACCGCGAGGAGATCCTTGTTCATCTCCCACCTCTTTTCTGTCCACAATCTCAAATCGCTTGTTCATGGCGAACTACCACCTGAAACAGCGAGTCCCTCGAAACAAAAAGGAGCGGGCTGGCTACCCACTCCAGCATGGTCACCTAAACTCGTAAAAGTTTAACATAGTCATGCCAAAAGAACAAGGCTTCAGGGGCAGGCTGAGCTTGAAAGCCCAACAGGCTTGAATAGCGAGCAAACATGCTATCCTAGTGCCCATCATGATGGAAAAGGATAGCCTGTTCCGATTTCAAGTCAAACTCCTTCCGAAAAGTCGGTCCGAGATATTGGAATCCTCGCTCATTGCCATGGTCGCGCTTGTGGTTCGGCTTCTTTATCTCATGGAATTAAGGGGCATTCCTTGGTTTGAAAATCCCATCATGGATCAAGGATACCATGACATATGGGCCTTAAGCCTGATTCGAGGGGAAGTCTGGCAACCGGAGGTCTATTTCCGCGCACCACTATACCCCTTCTTCCTGGCAGGTCTCTATTTTATCTTTGGCCGTCATATGTTTATGGTACGGCTTTTCCACGTCCTCATCGGTACGGCCACATGTGTTCTTCTGGCCCGTTTCACCCATTCTCTTTTTCGAAGACCTGCCGGACTCATCGCAGGATTGGTTTCTGGGCTCTATGGGATGTTTGTTTACTTTGACGTAGACCTATTAATTCCAGTCTTGATTCTTCATCTCAACCTATGGTTCATGATTTTCTTATACCAGGCAGTTCATCTCCAATCCCAGTTCCGATGGTTTCTCTCGGGCTTCTTCATGGGACTTTCCGCCATTGCCAGACCCAATGTTCTCATGGTAGCTCCTGTACCCATACTCTGGCCGTTCTTCCTCTGTTCGACGCCCAAGCAAGCCCTGAGTCGCTTTCATATGATTCGAATCCTGGTGTTTCTCGTGGGCTTGTCTCTCCCCATCCTGCCGGTCACGCTTCGAAATGGCCTGAAAGCAGGGGATTTTATGCTGATTTCCTCACAAGGAGGGATCAATCTCTTCATTGGAAACAACCCCGAATCCAATGGAATCGAGTGTTATGTTCCTGGGGCCAGGAATACCTGGTGGGGAGGATTTCACGATTACCATCGTCTCGCAGAGGAAGCTGTGGGACGTCCCCTCAAGGCTTCTGAGGCCTCTTCCTATTGGACCGGAGAAGCCATCCGTTTCATTAAGAGCCAACCACGAAGGGCATTTGATCTCACAGTGGCCAAGACCTTTCATTTCTGGAGTGCTCCTGAGATCGGAAGCAACACTGGAATCTATTTCTTTCGTCATCTGTCCAAAGTACTTTGCGTTCTGATCTGGCTCACTCCCTGGGTGGGATGTCCATTCGGTTTACTCATGCCAGTGGCTTTTCTGGGGCTACTGCTCGGATTGTCCCGTTTCAAGGAACTTTTTCCCTTGTACGGTTTCATCGTTTTGTATTCCATGTCTATCATCCTTTTCTATGTGAACGCACGGTATAGACTCCCTGTGATTCCTTTCCTGATCGTCTTTGCCGCCACGGGGACCGTGGAATTTCTGGGCCTACTCCACGGGAAACAATGGGGTCGATCGATCCTTCTTTTCGCTCTCATGGTCTTGGTCTTCTGGGTGGTCAACAAGAATCCTTATCGAAAAGCGATCGCGTTCGATTCTTCACAAGGCCTGTATGATCTGGGCGTGGCCTATCTCAATGCACAACGATATGATGAAGCGGAACGCACCTTTCTCCAATACAAGCAAATACGTCCACAGGCCCCAGGTGCCTACTTGGGATTGGGTGGCGTTTCTCTGGCCCGAGGGGATATGGACCTGGCAGCGAAGCGGTACCATGAGGCCCTTGCAAGGGATAGCACATCCGTGGAATCCTACCTCGGACTTTGGCGAATAGCGCAGAATCAAGGGACTTACGAACAGGCCCTGGCCTGCCTGGAACAAGCCCTTCGTTTTGATCCTCATTCCCCCGAAGCCCTGGCTGGCATGGGCACATGGATGGCATCCCAAGCTCGATGGCAGGAAGCGCAATCCTGGTATGAAAAGAGCCTGTCCGTACATCCTTCCATCTCCTCGACATGGGAATCTCTGGCCCTTGTCTTCCAACACCAAGACAAGCCTGGAGAAGCCGAGGAAGCCTTGAAAAGGGCGGAAATCTGCAAACTGGAAGGGAAAAGAACACGATGAAACCATGGCCGTTCCTCAAGACCATGGTCATACCCCTTCTTCTTTTCGCCACAGGTTTCCTTCTGTATGCCCAACAGGAACGCTCAGCCACCGAAGGGCCGGCGGGATTCCCCTTGGATGATTCCTGGATCCACTTGCAGTTTGCCAGGAATTGGGCCGATGGAGGGGGTTTTTCTCACAATTTCGGCGAACCTACCCCGGGCTCCACTGCGCCTCTTTGGACGCTTCTGCTGGGTATAGGCGCGTGGCTAGGATTGCCCTTGCCTTTGTGGGCCAAAGGATTGGGAATTGTCCTGAGTCTAGGCTCCATGCTTCTTCTGAGCTGGCTGCTTTGGACAACGCAGGGCTTTCGGCACCATGTTCTGGCCACAGGGTCTCTTCTGGCCTGTTCTCTGCCCTTTATGTGGTCGGCTTTTTCCGGTCTGGAGATTGGGCTTTGTTTGTGCCTGATGAACGGAGGCCTCCTCCTCCTGACGCGCCAGGATCCATCGCGTCCGCCTCATTGGATCGCTTATCTTCCTCTGGCCTTGGCCACCCAAGCTCGTCCGGAAATGACCGTCCTTTTCCTCATTTCCTGGCTGCTTTTCTCCGGAAAACATATTCAAGGATCGCAAAATCGCGATCTCACGCGGCTTTTGTTCCCCTTGGGCCTTCTTGTTTTGGCATGGGCACCCTATGTCCTTTTTTGTCTGAAGACCACGGGACGTCCTCTAGCCAACACCTTCTATGCCAAAACGAACACCTCTGGATGGGTCTTTCCCAGGGCGTCGTACTTGCTCCAACTCTACAACTCCTTTTGGATGGAAAACCTCCTTCTCGGCCTCTTTTTTCCCTTGGGACTTCTTGGTCTTCTGACCCCGTCCAGACGAGCTCATCCTCTATGCCAGATTCTACCACTATGGGCAATCGCCCTTCCGCTGGCTTACAGCGTCATAGACAGAAACGTCCATTTTTTCAACGCTGGAACCTTTGGAAGATATCTTTTTCCGGTCTATCCTTACTATGTCGTGATTGCGGTGGAGGGTTCGCTTTTTGCGGGTCAGCAGTTGCGATGGCCAAAACGATTCGTTTGGTTGGCTTTCCTGCCCCTTTTGTTCCAAACCGGACGTTTCTTGAAGGCAGGTCCATCCTTCTACGGACGCAACGTGGCGGACATACAGAAGATGCAAGTATCCATCGGTCAATGGCTCAAGGACCATACCCATGCCGATTCCATCGTGGCCACCAACGACGTTGGAGCCATCGCCTACTTCAGCGACAGGAAGATCGTGGATACAGCCGGGCTAGTTCATCCGGACATGGGCAGGAAACTCGCCAAAGCCTCAAAACAGGAAGGGCCTTTCAAAGAGGCCACAGTCATTCAATTTCTGGAAGAGATTCAGCCGGATTACCTGGCCATCTTTCCCAACTGGTATCCCAATCTAGCTTCCTCGTCTTCCTACAGAGAAGTGCATCGCGTGGAGATCTGGGACACCTTTACCTGTGGCGGACCGGTCATGCTGGTCCTTCAACGCGTTTTTTCGCCCGAATCCACTGTGCCATGAACAAACGATTCGCTTTCCACGTGCTGTCCATTCTTCTTGTGGGTTCCTTCCTGAGGATCACCTATCTGGCTCAATTGAAAAGGACCCCCTTTGGCAACCATCCGACGGGAGATTCAGCCAGTTATGTGGCGAGAGCCAAAGAGATCGCCCAAGGGGATCTCCTGGGCAACCAACCCTTCTTTCTGGCCAGTCCCGGCTACCCCTACTATCTGTCCCTCTTCCTCCTTTCCAAGGGTCCAAACCTTTGGACCCCCTTGTATATTCAGTCCTTCCTCGGTCTGATCTCAGCCGCGCTATTGGCCTTGACAGCCCGTGTTCTCTGGGGAGAAAGAGCAGGTCGCTTCGCGGCCATCCTATGCGTGTTGTACGGTCCCTTCCTCTTTTTCGAGGGAGAATTGTTGGCCAGCAGTTGGGAGGTATTCTGTGTCTGCCTGGGTCTTTACTCCACCGCGCGTTGGCATCAAAACCCCGAGCTGAAATGGGTGGGTCTGCCCTGGGCGTTTGGGGTTTTCTTCCGTCCCACGCTCTTATCCTCGGCTCTGGGACTGGGTTGTTTCGCGGCATGGACCAGAGGAAGAGACGCATCTCGCAAAGAAGGCGCTATAGCCCTGGCCTTGTTCGTTCTTCCCGGCTTGATGAGCTTTTCTCTTCTGACTTGGAGGAACTGGAAGGTCTGCGACGATTTCATTCCTGGAGCAAGCAGCGCGGGAATCAATTTCTATATCGGAAATCATCTCAACGCCACGGGAAGCTATGACGCCCCGGAGACATGGGGGGCTCAATTGGAGGAACGATCCACCCAAGAGGCAGAAACGGCCTTGGGACGGACCCTGAAGCCATCGGAAGTCTCTAGATACTGGTTTCTCCAGGGTCTCGCCTTTGCTAGGGAACAGCCTGTCGCGTGGTTGAAGGTTCTTGCGAGGAAATGCCTGCTTTTGCTGAACCGATATGAGGTTCCGAACCATTACGATTATCTGGCTTTTCATGAATACATTCCCCTTCTTCGGCTCCCTCTCGTGCAGTTCTCCTGGATCGCTCCCTTGGCGTTCGCCAGCCTGGTCTTGTCGCCCATAAGACGAAAAGCGCACTTTCTTTGGCTTTTTCTGGCGTTCCAGGCCGGGACGATTCTGCCTTTCTTCGTCACCGACAGGTACCGGCTTCCCATGGTTCCTGCTTTGATCCTATTGTCCGCTGCCACGATCCTGGCGTGTATAGATTTCGTCTACAAGAAAGAGTTCCGGAATATAGGGAAGAGTCTTCTCGCCTTTCTTGTGGCTTTCCTCTGTGTCAATCTTCCCCAAGTCCCTCAGGCCGATCCCGCAGGCATGAAGGTGCGGCTGGGACAGATCTACATGGAGAAAGGATGGTTCGACCGAGCGGAGAAGGCGTTTCTGGAAGGGACTCGGTCCAATCCCAAGAGTCTAACGGCATGGCATGGCGCGGCCTTGTCGGCTCTTCGCTCCGGCAAACCGCAGATTGGACTGCAACGTTTCGAGATTCTGCTGGAACAACGTCCGGATTGGTCCGTGGCTTACGTGGGCGCCGCAAGCTGCTTGGATGCCATGGGGCTTTTGCCTGAAGCCAGAGAATATCTCGAAAGAGCCCTTGCCTCGAATCCAGGGGAAGACTCGATCCGATGGAACCTATGGAAATTGAGATTGAAGGAGGAAGGTCCTGAAGATATCCTGGAAGTCGCCGACAGGGAACTGCTGGAAAATCCCCTGGATTTGCCGGCTTTGCGGGCAAGAATCGCCTGTCTGTCCATGCTGGGTCGGAATGAAGAGGCGAAGGACACCATCAAGAAGGGGCTGCTCGCGTATCCCGAGGAACCGGAGCTTCTGATGGACTGTGCCCGACTTCATATGAGCCTGGAACAACCCGACCAGGCGGAAGACATCGCGCGACGTCTTATGCGATCCCATCCCTCCAGGGGCGATGTCTATAACCTCATGGGAATCATCGAGGCGCAACGAAACAACCTGGATGAAGCGATCCTTCTCCTGGAACAAGCTCTCCAGCTCCAGCCGGGAGATTCAGCCGCGCACTCCAACCTGGAAAGGGCTCGAAGGCTCAAGCAAGAAAAGGAACCACCTCGGAAAACTCCATGACCTCTCGTTCAATCAAGGTCTCGGCCAAGGCATGCAGTTGATCTCTGCGTTCCTCCAGCAAAGCCAGAGCTTTGGCCTTGCAGGACAGGACAAGATCGTGAACCTCACGATCGATGAGTTGGGCCGTGTGCTCGCTGAAATTGCGCGATTCGTCCACGATATCCCTTCCAAGAAAGACCGCGTTTTGGCGTCGGCCATAGGTAAGAGGTCCCAGCTCTTCGCTCATACCAAAGGAACAGACCATCCTCTTGGCCAGTTCAGTAGCCTCTTCCAGATCGTTTTGCGCGCCGGTGGATATCTCGCCAAAGATGACCTCTTCTGCGCAACGACCTCCGAGCAATACCGTGATCTTCGCGGTCAGTTCGGCTCGACTGGCCAGGTACCTGTCCTCGGTGGGAAGTTGCATGGTAAATCCCAAGGCGCCATAACCTCTGGGAATGATGGAGATCTTATGGACCGGGTCCGAGTGTTCCGTCAAATGGGCCACCAGGGCGTGGCCGGCTTCGTGAAACGCCACCACGCGCTTTTCCTTTTCCGACAAGGCGCGGGATTTCTGCTCCGGACCGGCGATCACCCGATCAATCGCATCCTCGAAGTCCTTCATCTCGATCCGCTTTTTGCTGCGGCGAGCCGCGAGAAGCGCGGCTTCATTGACCACATTGGCCAGATCCGCCCCGGTAAACCCCGGGGTTCTTTTGGCCATCACCTCGAGGCTGACATCCTCGGCAAGAGGTTTCCCCCTGGCATGAACCTCCAGAATTCTTTTGCGTCCCTCCACCCCGGCCACATGCACCACGATCCTTCGATCGAAACGTCCCGGTCTGAGAAGAGCTGGATCCAAAACATCGGGACGATTGGTCGCCGCCATGATAATGACTCCTTTCTGGGAGTCGAAGCCATCCATTTCCACCAAGAGTTGATTGAGCGTTTGTTCCCGCTCATCATGACCTCCGCCCAGTCCTGTACCACGTTGACGACCCACCGCATCAATCTCATCGATGAACACGATGCAGGGTGCTTTGTGCTTAGCCTGGACAAACATGTCCCTGACCCTGGAAGCCCCCACGCCCACGAACATCTCCATGAATTCCGATCCACTGATAGAGAAAAAGGTCACTTCCGCCTCTCCGGCCACCGCTTTGGCCAGAAGGGTCTTGCCCGTGCCTGGCGGTCCAACCAAGAGAACTCCCTTGGGGATCTTCCCCCCCAAACTTTGAAACTTCCTGGGATCCTTGAGGAATTCGATGATTTCTACCAGCTCCTCCTTGGCTTCCTCGCATCCAGCCACATCCTCGAACGTGGTTCGGGTATCCCTCTCCGCGTAGATCTTGGCCCGAGTTCTCCCAAAAGACATGGCTTCTTGTCCCATACGCTGATTGGCCCGCATAAAGCCAAAATAGATCAGGACAAACAAAGCGATAGGCAACACCCACATCCCGAGAAATCCAAGCCATTTGTTCGGAGGAGTGTTCACGATTTGAACCCCGTTGTCCAACAAAGCGGGGATCAACGCGGGATCCTGTTGATGTGGTGGAAGCGGATATGTGGCAAAAGAGACCAGACCCTCTTTCACAGCGTACTTCGCCTCGTCATCTTCCCCCGACCTCATCAGCCCGCGGATCTCTTCATGGCTCAGGCTGACTTCCTGAATCTTGCCCTCCTGCAAGGCGTCCCAAAACTCATCATAACGTATCCGTTTGATGGGTTTGGCCATCCACATCTGATAAATAACATTGGCTGTCAAGATGGCAAACAGCAGAAAGAAGAAGGAATAGTCCTTCGGCCTCTTGATCGGCAAAGGGATCTCCTACCCTTTCAAGGAAAGCACCACGTACGCGGAGCCGCCGTTGTAGGTGACATGGAACAGAATCTTGTCCGACTTGGCGGAAGATATGGCTTCTTTGAATTCCTTGACGCTCTTCACCTGTTTTCTGTCCACCTCGTCGATAAGATAACCGCGCCTGATCCCTTTACGATCTGCCTCACTGCCGGGAACTACCTGAACCACAAGGACACCCTCTTTGTCCTGGAATCCAAGCTGCTCGGCCAGGTCATCCGTCAGGTCCTGGACATCGATCCCGAGGGAGGACATTTCATGGGTCTTTTTTTCCGCAGGACTGGCCTTGGCCGTTTCCAAGTCCCTTTCATCCAACACCACGTTCAATCGTTTCCTCTTTCCGTCTCGAACCACGACCACCGGCACCTTGGAACCGGGAGGAGTACTACCAACAACATTCATCAGATGGCTGGAATCCTCGATCTTCTTTCCATTGAATTCGATGATGATATCCCCGTTCTCCATCCCGGCCTTCGCGGCAGGGGAATCCGAAAATACCTCTCCTACCAGCGCGCCCTGGGTCCCATCGTGCCCGAATGCATCGGCGTGTTCCTGGGTGAGTCTCTGGATGCTGACGCCCAACCAACCGCGGGATACCTTCCCTGTATCGATCAACTGTCTGACCACGTTCATGGCCATGTTCATGGGGATGGCGAAACCGATCCCCATGTACCCGCCGCTTTGGGAATAGATAGCCGTGTTGATCCCGATGACCCTTCCCCTCAGATCACACAGTGGACCACCAGAGTTGCCCGGATTGATGGCCGCGTCCGTTTGGATATAGTCCTTGTACAAGGTGCCTCCAATGGCCACGTCTCTCCTGCTCACAGCGCTGATGATTCCAAAAGTCACGGTCTGATCCAATCCAAAGGGATTTCCCACGGCGATTACCGGGGTGCCCACTTCCAGGTTCTCAGAATCGCCCACCTCGGCAGGCTGCAGATCCTCTGCATCGATCTTGATCACCGCCACATCACTGGAAGGATCTACGCCCACGAGTTTCGCTTCATACTCCTTGCCGTTCCACAGCGTGACCTTCACCTCGTCGGCGCTATCCACCACATGATCGTTGGTGATGATATGCCCATCCCGGTCGATGATAAAACCGGTGCCTTGTCCCTGCTGCATGAATTGATCGGGCATTTGAGGCGATCTTTGAGGATAACGATCCCCGAAAAAATCAAAGAAATCCCGGAAAGGAAACTGCTCCTGAGGCCTTCTGATGGAAACCTGCTTGACCGACTGGATATTGACCACGGACGGTTTCACCTTCTTGGCCGCTTCGCTGATAGCCCTGTGCTGATGCTCAAGATAGCCTACACTACTGCCTTCGTTCTCCGCGACAGCGAACCCGAGAAGATTTACCAACAACACCATGGAGATGATGGAAACCAGGAAGTTCCTGTTTTTCTTCTCTATATTCATTTTCATGCTGATACTCCCTTCGGTTCCATGAACCTTTTCTCTGAACAAAACCAGGACATAGCACCATCTTCATCGCGCGAATACAACCATGGATACAGAATACCAGAGACATCACGCCCAGACCACCACAGAGCCGACATCCAGGCAGAACGATCGAATCGCCCTTGGGGTTTCCATTGCCGCGCAACACGTTTCAAAAAGAATATGGGAGGCATGGTATTCACAAGCACCCATGCCTCCCGCGTGTTCTATGCAAATATTCAGTGAACCGGCCAGACGATTCATGTGCTCCTCGCCAGCCTGCTACAATCTAAGCTCAGATCGGGTTCGCTGAATATTACCTGTTCTCTTTCAGGGAATAAAAGCGGAGATCAGCTGGACAGAGCCTTCTCCAGGGGTTCCTTTCCGATTTCCAGGATATCGAACCACTTCTGGGCTCCCATGGGATTGGTGGTATAGATGTGTCCTGTCATCATCATACGCATTGCCGCGGAAAGTCCTTCCTCTTGAAGGGCGCGCATCGTTTCCATGCCCCCCTTTTTGATCTGGAAAAGAACCGTACCAGGATCTCCGCTGGCACCCTTCCCCCAGGTCATCGCCCCATCTTCAATGACGACATATACCTTTTCCCTTTCTTCGCTTCCATCGAAGATGGATACATCAAAGCAATACTTGCCCTTGACGTCCTGTTTCACCAGCTTCTGAATGGCATTCATCATGTCTTCCAGTGTCACATTGTTCCAGTCAACCATCCTGGACCTCCTTTTTCATCTGCATGACTGCGACAGATTGTTCCAAAGTCGTCGATTATACCACACTTGACCTTTGGAGGTAAAAAAACGAATAGTTCATATTCAGTGAACCCGATCTGGAGTCGCGAAACAACCAAATCGCGACAAGGAAGAGATCGTCATGGGAGCAAAACCACACGAAATCCCACGGTCTTGTGTGGATGGCTGGAAGGACGACGACTCCGGGCAGCACATCTACAGCCCAGGATGGAGTAATCCCAAGACCCGCCCCGAACCACCTTGTGAACTCCCTGGTTCTCCACCCAGGGATCGCAACGGTCTGCTTGCGGATATTGCTCCATGTAATCATCCAAGCACCATTCCGCCACATTGCCGCACATGTCGAACAATCCCCACGCGTTCGGTTGTTTCTGGGCCACTTCGCGGGTTCGACCTTCGCTTTGATCCGAATACCATCCCAGTTCATCCAAGGAGCCCGGGCCGGAAAAAGGTCCATCCCCCCCGGCCTTGCAGGCATACTCCCACTGCGCCTCTGTGGGCAACCGATAGGTTTTTCCCTCTCTTTCGGAGAGTCGTTGGCAAAACGTCTCGGCCTCCTTCCAGCTCACCCCTTCCACCGGATGATGGGGACCTCTGAAAAAGCTGCGGTTCCATCCCATAATCTCCTCGAATTGGGATTGCGTCACCTCCGTGGAACTCATGTGGAACCCATGATCGAATCGCACCTCGTGTAACCGCTCGTCTTCCTGACGTCCCCTTTCGCTCGCGGGACTTCCCATGTAAAAACGTCCGGCCTGGATGGGCACCATACGCATCCCCAGGCTATTTTCAAATGCGGGCGGCTTTCCCATGCACGGCAAGAACAAGCCAGGAAGAAATCCAAGAGCGACGACAACTCTCACGCTTCCAGTCCTTTCAGATCCAGGGACATCACTTCGGCTCGGCTCATCATCTCTTCCCAAGTCACCTCGGCGGTTTCATACGCGGTCATCCTTCCCAGAATCGTCGTCAGGTTGCTTCGCACACTCGGAGAGACGGTTGCATTCTCGCAACGGCCCTCCAGAATCTGCGAGTAGAAATCCTCGATATTCTTCACCGCTCCCGCCCTGTAGATGTCTGACGTGACTCCGCCCTTGTAGGGACGATCTCCCCGAATGTTCACTTCGCCCCCATAATGTGTATCCAAGGTGCCGGTGGCTCCGTGAATTCGGCACAAGATGTCTTCCCATCCCTTCCCGCACTGCTTGGAGCTGAACGTGAGAATCACATCCCCTGGAAAGGCAAACAACACCGCGAAATGATCCCAACAATCCCCCAGATCCGTTCTCAAGATCCTTCCCCCGGTTCCTATGGCTCGAACAGGATGTTCGTCTAGCACCCAGGTGGCTACATCCAAGGCGTGAATGTTCTGTTCGGTGATAATATCCCCGGACAGATCCTTGTAAAAAAACCAGTTTCTGAGCCGGGCTTCCGGGGAGCCGGGTTCGGCCCGCTTTTCCAGACGTCCAGTTTGATATTCGGCTTGGCCGGAGACGATCTTGCCTATCTCCCCATACTGTACCCGCTTGATCGCCTCCCTGTAGAACGAATCGGTTCGTGTCTGAAAGTCCACCAGAAAACAGAGATTCTTCTCCGTGGCCTTTCTTCCCGCCTTTTCGATACGGAGGCATCCAGGCACGTCCACCGCCACAGGTTTAGCCACGTACACATGACGACCGGCATCAATCGCGGCATCTGCTTGCTCAGGGTGAAAACAGGGAGGGCTCTCGATGACCACGGCGTCCAGATCCTCTTCCAGAATCCTCTTGTACCCTGAAAGCGTGGTAAAGCGCTTCGAAGAATCCACCTGAAAGAGGTCCCCGAACCTGTCCACGCGGTCCCGGAAATAATCCGCCGCCGCGCGGATCTCATATCCACCATGCTCCACAAAAAGTTGCGCGATCCAGGTGCCGCGTCCCCCACACCCGATCATACCCAAGGTCAATCTCTCCTTCTTTTCTGCCGCTCGAACCTGACCGGGTTGTGCCATGGTAAATCCCGTGGCCAACCCTACCGCCCCGGAAAGCAATTCCCTTCTGGTCATGATTCTGGCTCGTTCGTCTTTCATGCCTTTTCCTCCTGTTCCCTCACAAGATACAGGAATCGCTCCAGGATGTAGAGTCCCGGTACGCCGTGGGATGGTGTCATATCATGGGCGTGACCCCCAAAGTATCCGTTCATCCATACCGTGGCAGCTCCGACCGTTCGCAGTTCCGCCTCGATGGCTCTGGCGTTGTAGAGAGGAACCATGGTGTCCACGGTCCCTTGCAAAATCAGGGTCGCCGGCTCTCCCGGTTCGATAAGATGGCTGGGCGTATAGTGAAAAAATTCCTCTGGATTGCTCGCCGGACAACCTTTGATCAGACCAAAAGTGGCAAACATGGGATGGTCGTGGTAGATCATTCGGGCCATGTCATTGGGAGGATAGTACAGGACCATTCCGATGAGCTGGAGACTTTCGCTGAATACCCCTCGGAAGTAGGGATGGTCATATCCGAAGCCAACCACCCCGGCCAAATGTGCCCCGGCGCTCTGTCCCATAATGAACATGCGGGACAGATCCGCACCAAAGGTCTCTGTGGTAGGATCCGCGAGGTAGTGTGTGAAATCCCCGATATCTTGGACCATATCAGGAATTCGATAGGGCCCGCACAAATAGTCGGGTCCTTTGAAGACTCTGGGCCTGACGGAAAGTCCCAGCTCCCGTTTTACATCGACCAGCGAAGGATCCATCAATCTGTACTGGATGTCGAAGACCACATACCCTTGGGAAGCCAGGTAGGCCAGATTCTGCCACACCATCCCTGTATCTCCAAGGTGCCATCCCCCCCCATGGATGAAAAGAATACCTGCGTTTCGTCCCACAGAGGGTTCCTTGGGGTAATAGACATCGAAATGGAGCTTGGCCTGGTCGGTTTGTTTGAACAGGATGTGCCTCTTTCTTTCCCAGTTCCGATACGGCCCAAGACCATAGTAAAAGGAAACACCACTCAAGGGAGAAGACATCATCCCCGGCTCCGGCCGGGACAGGACGGATCGAGCATTCTGTCCAAAGGTCCGGACCAACTGATCCTGGGCCTCCAAAACGCCCTTGGGAGCCAACAAGTATGGCGACGCGAAACAGAGCAGACACACGCCCCCCAGAATCAATAGTCCACGTCTCAGTCGAGGACGCGATTCCCCAAACAGAAGATGAACCAATACCATGAGGGCTGCTGTTTTGAGAAAAAGAACGCCGGCCAGAACCCCGGCGATCATTCCAGTAATCGCGCCAAGGATGGGAAAGCCTCCGGTTAGAATAGCATAGGAATCCCAAGCCTTGAAAAACAGGCTCAAGAAGAGGTATCCGGACAAGAGGGCCCACGCGATCCTTTCGATACTTCCACTTCGAAGACCGTTCTTTGGGAGGCTTTCCTCACAGCCTGGATTTTGAGATTCCTCTCTGGAACTCACGCCAAGCACTACGCCCAGGCCCATGCCCAGCAGAAAGCATCCTTGCGCCAGCCCAAAAAGCGTCCAACTCCTCACGAACCAGAAACAGGGGAAGATGCTCAATCCCAGGGAGAGAAGAAAGGCATACGATATACAGGCCCTTTGCCAGGTCTCTTGTCTGGACCTGTTCACACCAAGCCAGACCGGAGGAAGGATGCAGAGGGAAAGGGTCCCCAGAAGAGATCCTGTGATCCATGTCCCGGCGAAGAGGCGGAAGAAACACGTAGAATTCTCCGCATAACTTCGCGCACCAAGCAGTATACTGAAAAGATGAGCCAACATGATACAAGAGGCCAAAACCTTTCCACGAAAAGACAATCGCCATCCTCCTTCCCAGCCGTCCAGTCTTCCAGCTTCTGTTGGGTCCACTAAAGCTTTCCCCTTGACAAATACACCTCCTGAAAACCTGACACTGTCCAGTATAAAACGTTACGATTCATCCTGATGCCCGGCACCGGATTGGGTCCCTTGCCGTCTCAAGGGACAATGTCCCATGATATCAAGTTCACTGAACGTTTACATTCACCGAAAGTCCACAGAAGGAGAAAACTCATGGAACCCAGGATCGTGGCGGATTACGCCTGTCACACCGCAGAAGGTCCGCTGTGGCACCCAGAGGAAAATACGGTGTATTGGGTGGATATCCCGAATGGGAAACTCTTCCAATACGAACAGGCAACCGGGAAGCATAGACTGGTCTTTCAGGATGAGGCTATCGGAGGGTTCACGCTTCAGGAAGATGGCGCTCTCTTGTTGTTCATGGGCCGGGGAGCGGTAAAATCCTGGCATCAAGGAAAGGTACTTTCTGTCTTGGACGGCATTGCGGGGGAAGAGAACAGCCGTTTCAACGACGTGATCGCGGACCCAGAGGGAAGGGTCTTCTGTGGCACCATGAGTTCGAAGGACGGACCCGGCAAACTGTATCGATTGGATCCTGATCTCACCTTGACGGTCCTACTCGAGGGCGTGGGCACCTCCAATGGAATGGGGTTCACCCCGGACCGCAAGGGCATGTACCATACCGATAGCAAAACGAGAAAGATCACCCTGTACGACTATGACCAGGCCAGCGGCGATCTGTCCCATGCTCGTGTATTCTTGCATCATTCAAAGGAAGAGGGCGTGCCGGACGGCATGACCGTGGATTCGGAAGGTCGGGTCTGGTCGGCCCACTGGGATGGCAGTTGCTGCGTTCGATATGATGAGAAGGGCCATGTCCTTCAGCGAATCGTCTTTCCGGCCAGAAAGGTGTCCTGTGTGACCTTTGGCGGAGAGGACTACAAGGATATGTTTTTCACCACGGCAGGAGGCTATGACAAAACCAAGGAAGGCCAGGGAGCCGGTGCCCTGTTTTACCTTCGTTCCGAAATCCAAGGAGTCCCGGAATTCCGATCACGAATCCAAATCCCGTGAGCCTAAAGGTTCCATGACTTCGCAGCACCGTAACAAGGAGACTTCACTGTGAACATCCCCATCCACTATGGAAGAACCCTTTTGCCTGAAGCTCTGCCCCCCAAAAAACGATGGCTGGTCATCACCACCCACCCTATCCTGGACATGGTTATGGACAGGCTGAAGGGGCTCACGGCACAGATCCACACCGATCCAGACATGGAGGAGGAAGCCTTGGCCGCCTGGGCCGGCAAACTCGCCACATCCGAAGCGGTATTGGGAATAGGAGGGGGCGTATGCATGGACGCGGCCAAGTATATCTCTTGGAAAAGAGGTCTGCCTCTCTGGTTGGCCCCCTCCGTAATTTCGGTAGACGCTCCATTGACCGATTCCATCGCCATTCGGCGCCGCAAGAAGGTCCATTACATAGGCAAGGCGATCCCAGAATCCGTGCTCATCGATTTCAGTCTAGTCCAGAGCGCTCCCTATCATCTCAACCGAGCCGGGGCAGGGGACATCCTGTCCATTCACACGGCCTTGTGGGACTGGGATTTGGCGGCTCGAGAGAATCAGGAGTCGTATGACGCCAGCGTCGCTCGACAAAGCGCACAGCTTCTGGACCGATTGGACATGGCCGCGGAGGAGATCGCCAACGTGACGGAAGAAGGCATTCAAATCCTGGTGGAACTGTACGCCGAGGAAGTGGACCTGTGTATGCAGATTCAGTCAAGCCGACCGGAGGAGGGATCAGAGCATTTCTGGGCCTATAACGCTGAATTCAGGACGCAAAGAGATTTCGTCCACGGCGAATTGGTGGTCCTGGGTGTTCTTCTCATGTCTGGACATCAGGAAAACGACTTGGATCGCGCTCTTTCATTGGCGCGCAGGCTTCAGGTCCGTCACCTTCCAGAACAGATAGGAATGACTCGAGACGAGGTCCTAGATTCCCTGATCACAGCTCGAGAGTACGCCCTGAAGGAGAACCTGGCCTACAGCGTTCTGAATGCTCGTCCCCTCACGCCAAGCCAAGCCGACAACCTGCTCGGCAAGATAGGATGAAGGACCCATGAACAGGACGTCACCCCTAAGGGCTCACGCAAAAATAACTTCACATTCTGGAGGGCAATGTTGACATACTCTTCGACCGCGTCTCCATCGCGTATTCCTCAACGTATCTTGGATACGTCTGCGGATCCGCTCAGTCG
>Ga0114946_10000102_pt1 | contig 45398 bp, 44 predicted proteins | sample WalLakDeSediment_FD_88676 | JGI IMG/M metagenome (GOLD analysis project Ga0114946, IMG submission 88676) | Lake sediment microbial communities from Walker lake, Nevada to study Microbial Dark Matter (Phase II) - Walker Lake 11/02/13 Deep Sediment | ecosystem: Environmental > Aquatic >... | reverse complement strand
ATTAACTTGCCATCCTAAATTCAATTCAAACTGCTAAAAAGTATCCAGGCAGTTCCTGTGGTTATTACGTGGCAATCTCACCTATTTAATGATCTTTTAAATCTTTCTTCTAAGGAAAGCAGGGATCAGGCGAAAATTATGGAAATGTCGATATGCCGAGCAACACAATTAACAGAGAGGTTGAGAAGGTGAAGGCGATCGTTCCCGTAGAGCGGCGCGCGCTGCTGGTTGTAAACTGCCTGGCGGAACATGGTGATGCCCGCTTCCGCTGGCTTTATGAATATATTGAGTTGGCAGGTGTTGGGGTAGCAAGGCGTTTTCTCAAGCGTCACTACCGGGCAATCTATGCGCTGCAGGATAAGGAGGCAACCAGGCTTGAATTTCTGTCACTGTTACAAAGCCTGACTGCCGATTGCCACAACGAGGCGGTTGATTTGTTTTTCCAGGTTCATGGTAAGCCCGGAAGGGTGCGGTTCTTTGATCAGTGGGTTTCGACCCGTATGTTGGGCGAATATATAAGAAGGACTGCAGTGCCGAATCGACTGCGCCTGGTTTACAATCTTTCCTGTTACGGGGATTCACATTCTCCTGGTTTTTTAAATGCAGGTTTCAGGGTTTCAGTGGGGGCGCGTAAAATAAATGCCAATGCCGGAACAGAGTACCCGGTATTTTGCCTTGCCTGGCATGGGAAAACCCTTGGAAGGTCGGACGGTTCAGTAGTGAACGATATTATGCGTCGTGCAGACCGGACACTGCCGCGGAGAATTCAGGATCGAATTGCCAGCAGGTTTTTTAATGATGTTGATAGCGAAAAGTTAATCCGTGGTGACGGAAATATTTCAATATACAGCATGCCTTGATGAGGCGAATAATTTAGCAGGAGCCGTAGCTTAAAACCGGTCCGGTGACCAGGTGTAATAAGCCTGCGGGACAGACCTTACTATACCTTTTGTTTTAAACATTAAAGCGAAAGTTTATTATATCTCCATCTTGGATTTGATAGTCTTTCCCTTCCAGGCGGAAGTGGCCGGCTTCCCTGACCCTGGCTGAACTGCCCAGGCGGTGGAGGTGATCATAATGGAATACTTCAGCCCTGATAAAGCCACGCTCAATATCAGAATGAATCTTTGAAGCGGCCTGCCTCGCTGTTGCTCCTTTATGGACTGTCCAGGCCCGAACTTCGTCTTCTCCAACTGTAAAAAAAGAGATCATGTTGAGCCGTTCGTAGGTAATACGGCTTAACCGCCCCAGGCCTGATTCCTCAAGGTCGAGATCTTCTAAGAATTCAAGCCTTTCATCCGGCTGAAGCCGATTGATTTCCATCTCGACCTGGGCGCAGATTTCAATAAAGGGTATTCTTTTCCCAGCGGCATAAGCCTCTATCTTTTCCCGGCCCGGGTAGGTTTTTTTTCGCAGTTGAACTTCATCGATATTGATTACTAAGAAAAGCGGCTTCTCACTTAAAAAACTCTGACCGGAAAGCAGCTGTTTTTCATTATCATCAAGTTCGATACTGCTTAGAAGATGTTCATTCTCCAGGATTTCAAGCAGCTTTTTAAATAACACTACCTGGGATGCGGCGTCTTTTTTAACTTTTTGGGCATCTTCCAGGCGGATGATTCTCTTTTCTAAAACGTCTATATCGGCCAGCAGCAGCTCGGTGCTGTAACTGATTAAATCACGGTGTGGGACAGGCATGCCGTAAGCAGCCTCAACTGCCTGGGAGTTAAAAACCCGCAGTACCTGGACCAGTGCGTTGGCGCTGCGGACTTCATCGAGCAGTTTTGAAGCCCTGGCCCTGCTGTCGTTCATACTAGCCCCGGGGATATCTTTGAATTCAAGGCGGGCATAAGTAGTTTTACGCGGGTTGTAGATGGAAGCTAAAAAGTCAATACGGCGGTCGGGTACAATGGCGCTGCCTGTGTGTACTTCATCGCTACCGCTGCGACCTGTCAGCTGCAGGTTACCGCTTAATAGCTTGAATAATGTAGTTTTGCCTGAGCCCGGCATCCCGACTAAACCAATTTGCATAATCATTTACCTCCAGGTGCAAATATGCGCAGCCCGCCAATTTTATCACATTTGGCTCCGGAAGGTAAGTCACTTTCCTCATAAATTGTTTAACGATATAATGATTTATAGAAAAGATAGCCGGGAAAGGAAGTGTGCTCATGCTTAGCAACAGGGAAATTGAAGCAGCGATGACAATTAAGCCCAGGCACCGGTTTTACGAGATGCCTGAATTCGTAAAGGGTATCAGGAGGGCCCCTGCAAGGGAATTTACCCTCAGTCAAAACCAGGTTGAGACGGCGCTAAAAAACGCACTGCGCTATCTGCCTGAAGAATACCATACAAAATTAGCTCCGGAGTTTTTGGAGGAGCTAACCACCAGGGGCCGAATTTACGGTTATCGCTTCAGGCCTCCCGGCAATATAAAAGCTAAACCCATAGACGAGTACAAAGGCAACTGCCTGGAAGGAAAAGCGTTCCAGGTGATGATCAATAATAATCTTGATTTTGATGTTGCCCTTTATCCTTATGAACTGGTCACCTACGGTGAAACGGGCAGAGTATGCCAAAACTGGATGCAGTACCGATTAATTAAAGAATACCTGGAAGTGATGACCGATCAGCAGACCCTGGTTGTTGAATCGGGTCACCCACTGGGACTCTTCCGTTCAAAGCCTGAGGCCCCAAGAGTAATCATCACCAACTCCCTGATGGTCGGAATGTATGACAATGCTACCGACTGGAATGTAGCTGAGCAGATGGGTGTGGCCAACTATGGTCAGATGACGGCAGGCGGTTGGATGTATATCGGGCCGCAGGGGATTGTTCACGGTACATTTAATACCATCCTCAATGCAGGACGTCAGAAGCTTGGCATTAAAAATGACGAAGATCTTAAAGGGGTTTTATTTGTTACTTCGGGCCTTGGCGGGATGAGCGGGGCTCAGCCGAAGGCGATCGAGATTGCCGGTGGAGTCGGCATAGTTGCTGAAGTTGACCCTTCGCGGATTATGACACGTTTCGACCAGGGATGGGTCGGCATGGTAACTGACAACCCGGGTGAGGCTTTCAGCAAAGCCCGTGAAGCGCAGGAAGCTAAAAGACCGCTCTCTATAGCTTACCACGGTAATATTGTTGATCTGCTGGCTTATGCCGTTGAGCATAATCTGAAGATTGAACTGCTTTCTGATCAAACGTCCTGTCATGCTGTTTATGACGGGGGTTACTGCCCGCAGGGATTAACCTTCGATGAGCGGACCACCCTGCTGCAAAAAGACAGAGCAGAGTTCAAAAAAAAGGTGGATCAGTCCCTGAGAAAGCACTTCGGGTTAATCCGAACCCTGACTGAATGGGGCACCTATTTTTTCGATTACGGAAACTCGTTTTTAAAAGCAGTTTACGATGCCGGGGTAAAAGAGGTCTCCAGGAATGGAATTGACGTAAAAGACGGCTTCATTTTCCCTTCCTATGTTGAGGATATCATGGGTCCGGAGCTATTTGATTACGGTTACGGACCGTTTCGCTGGGTATGCCTGAGCGGCAAACATGAAGACTTGATAAAAACTGACCGGGCTGCAATGGAATGTATCGACCCGAAGCGCCGGGGGCAGTGCCGTGATAATTATGTCTGGATCAGGGATGCTGAAAAGAACAACCTTGTAGTCGGCACCCAGGCCCGTATCCTATACCAGGACCAGGGGGGGCGGACAAAGATTGCCCTTAGATTTAACGAGATGGTTCGAAATGGCGTAGTCGGGCCGATTATGCTTGGGCGCGATCATCATGATGTCAGCGGTACCGATTCACCTTTCAGGGAGACGGCAAATATAAAAGACGGCAGCAATGTAATGGCTGAAATGGCGGTGCAGTGTTTTGCCGGAAATGCTGCACGTGGCATGAGCCTGGTAGCCCTTCATAATGGCGGTGGGGTTGGTATCGGCAAAGCGATCAACGGCGGCTTCGGGATGGTTTTAGACGGTAGTGAAAGGGTGGACCGAATCTTAGGTATGGCCATGCCCTGGGATGTGATGGGCGGAGTAGCCCGCCGAGCCTGGGCCCGTAACGAAAACTCGATTGCCACCAGTGTTGAATACAACCTGAATAATATCAAAACTGATCAGATTACCATACCCTATATCGCCGATGATGCCATGATAAGAGAACTCGTGGAAAAATTACAGAACGAAAAATAAAGGGTCTTGGCAGGCAAAAACTGCCGTATATGGATTAATTAACTTTGAATGCCGAAAGGTGTGTTCTGATGAAGGCAACACTGATAGTTAAAAATGCGGCCCAGGTGGCCACTTCAAGAGGGGCTTCAAAGGCCCCCCTTACTGGTGACAAGCAGGGAAAGTTGGCGGTAATTGAAAATGGCGCCGTTGCTGTACACGATGACAAAATAATTGCAGTCGGCTCTACCGCTGAAGTTCTCGCACGGGTTGATTCAGATGCCGAAACCAAAGTTATTGACGCTGCCGGTCAGGTAGTTCTGCCGGGTTTGGTTGATCCACACACGCATGTTGTATTCGGAGGTTCGCGGGAGCATGAATTGACTCTTAAGTTGGAAGGGGTGCCATACTTGGAGATACTGGCCCGCGGCGGTGGCATCCTGAGCAGTGTAGCGGCAACAAGGGCGGCATCAGAAGAGGAACTGGTCGCCAGGGGGATTAAATACTGCCGCCAGATGCTGGCCCAGGGAACGACCACCGCCGAAGCGAAAAGCGGCTACGGCTTGTCTACCGAAGCTGAAATTAAAACCCTGAAGGCGGTAAAACAGGTCGATGCTGTCCAGCCGGTTGACCTGGTCCCGACTTTCCTTGGCGCACACGCGGTGCCTAAAGAGTATAAGGGCGATGCAGACCGTTATCTTGACCTGGTAATCGATGAAATGATGCCCCTGGTAGTGGAGCAAAACCTGGCCCGCTACTGTGATGTTTTCTGTGAGGAAGGAGTTTTTTCCATTGAGCAGTCCCGCCGGGTTCTTACCGCTGCCCGCAATATGGGGCTCGGGCTAAAAATTCATGCTGACGAAATCGTGCCTCTGGGCGGGGCTGAACTGGCAGCCGAATTGGGAGCGGTATCGGCTGATCACCTGCTGGTAGTTTCTGATGAAGGAATTAAAAGAATGGCTGAAGAAGATGTTATTGCGGTCATTTTGCCCGGAACGACCTTCTATTTGCGGGAAGATCATTATGCCCCGGGGCGGAAAATGATCGAGGCGGGAGTGCCTGTAGCTTTGGCAACCGATTTTAACCCCGGCAGCTCCCCGAATAACAACCTGCAGCTGATCATCAATATTGCCTGCTTATATTTGCGCATGACCCCTGCCGAGGTAATTAACGCCATTACGATCAATGCTGCTCATGCCGTGGGCCGCGCATCTGAAATCGGCAGCCTGGAGAAAGGCAAAATTGCAGATCTGGCAATATTTGATGCTCCTAACTTTGATTACCTTGCTTACCGCTACGGCACAAATCTGGTCAGCAGGGTAATAAAAAATGGCCGGTTAGTAGTGGAGGTATAATTGATAAATGGCGAAAATAGTACAATGTGTCCCAAACTTTAGTGAAGGCCGCAGAGTAGATGTAATTGAAGCTCTTGTGGAAGCGATTAAGAGTGTTAAAGGTATTACCCTTCTTGATTATTCCTCTGACGAGAGCCACAACCGTTCGGTGGTTACTTTTATCGGCGAGCCGGAAGCAGTGATCGAAGCGGCCTTTCAGGGAGCAAAAAAGGCGGCCGAGTTAATCGATATGTCCGGGCACAGCGGAGGCCATCCGCGTATGGGGGCTGCCGATGTTATACCCTTTATTCCTGTAGCGGGCGTGAAGATGGAAGACTGCGTTGAAATGGCCAACCGTTTGGGTAAAAGGCTGGCTGAAGAACTTGGTATTCCAGTTTATCTCTATGAAGAAGCCGCATTAAAGCCTGAAAGAAAGAACCTTTCCGAAGTGCGCCGCGGCCAGTACGAGGGTTTAATAGAGTCGATTCATGAACCTGAACGGAAACCTGATTTTGGACCGGCAAATGTTCATCCCCGGGCCGGTGCAACGGCTGTAGGGGCCAGGCCGCCCTTAATTGCTTATAACATTAATCTTGATACGGAGGATCTAAATATTGCAAAGCTTATTGCCCGGGCAATAAGAGGCAGCTCAGGAGGTTTCCCTACGGTCAAGGCCCTCGGCATTATGATCGAAGAAACCGGCAAAGCACAGGTAACGATCAATGTTTGCGACTACAAACAAGTGCCGCTGCACCGTATCTTTGAATTGGTGAAAAGAGAAGCGGCCCGTTTTGGTGTAGCGATTGCCGGCAGTGAATTAATCGGCCTGACCCCGATGGAAGCCCTGGTAGATGCGGCTGAATTCTACCTGCAGATAAAAGGTTTTGACCACAGCCAGGTCCTCGAAAACAGGTTATTGGAGTGATTAACCAGATGAGTAAGCTTTCAAAAATTAATGAAAACAACAGTGAAAACGGTTACGACAGTTTTAGTGATTCGGGCGGTCAGAGTCAAGGTCCCGACCTGAAAGCAGCGATGAGACTTTATTTATTTATTTTTATACTGCTTTTGCTTATCGGCTCTGTAGTGCAGACCTTGCATTTCGAGATTGGGATGATGGTAACCCAGGTGGTTTTAATCCTTCTGCCTGCTCTCTGGTTCTGGCGACGGCACCGGGTCGACAAAGTTAAGTTTGCCCGGCTTCATCCGCTCCAGGTCAAATTTGTTCCTGTTATAATTATTCTGGCAGTGTCGATGTGGGTGCTTAATATGATTATTGCTTCCGGGATGGTTACCGCCTTGATGGAATTCGGCTATGAACCGATAGTAGTTATCGAGCCGCCGAAAACCATTCAGCAGTACTTAATGTTAGTACTGGTGCTATCTGTTTTTGCAGGCATCTGTGAGGAGGTGCTTTTCCGTGGAGCGATCATGCCTTCAATGGAAAGCCACGGTTTAGTGCCGGCAATTGTTTTCAGCTCAATTCTGTTTGCCCTGTTTCACGTTTCTTTTCTCAACCTGATAAGCACCTTTGTCCTGGGCATGGTAATGGCTGTAGTGGTGATTAAAACCGGCTCTCTCTGGGGCGGCATTCTTTACCACATGCTTAACAACTTTATTGCCGCGACATATCTTTACATTGCAGGCCGGCATGAAACAGCTTCCGAAATTGATCCACAAACTTATTGGGTTGCTTTGCCCCTGCTCTTACTGGCCTCGGCCGGTTCTTATTTCGGTTTTCGTCTGCTTCAGAAACAATCGAAGGTAGAACCGCTGCTCCGTAACCGTAAAGCCTGGCTGCCCCGCGGTTGGTTCAGCCTGCTTTTTGTTCTTGCTGTAATCCTTTTCCTGCTTATGGCATTTCTAGAAATGGCCATCGGGTTTAACTGGTTTGACCTGGCCGGACTCTAAATTCAACTTAAAGGAGGTTTTAATATGAGTTTGGAAGGAAAGCATATCGCTATTCTTTTGGAGCAGATTTATGAAGATCCTGAATTCTGGTACCCCTATTATCGTTTTCTTGAGGCTGGGGCGAAGGTCACTGTAGTGGCTCCGGAGGTCAAAGAGTATATGAGCAAACACGGATATCCTGCCAGGGCTGACCTGGCGGCAGCCAATGCCAATGCATCTGATTTTGATGCGGTAATTGTTCCCGGCGGGTATTCTCCGGATCATATGCGCCGTTCCAGGGAGCTTGTCAATTTTCTGAAGCAGGCTTACGAGCAGGATAAGGTGATCGCCGCTATCTGCCACGGCCCCTGGATGCTGGCTTCAATCGGGGCGACTGAAGGCAGAAAAATGACAGCTTTTTTTTCGATAAAGGACGACCTGGTCAATGCCGGAGCGCAGTTTGTCGATGAAGAAGTTGTCCGGGACGGTAATGTTATAACTTCACGGTCTCCAAAAGATCTGCCTGCTTTTTGCAGGAAAATTATTACTGCCCTCGGTGAACAATTTTAAAAAGTTCTTTTATTGACAGGGATAAGATATAATATTTTCTAAAAGGAGAGTGATTCCAATTATTAATTTAAGAAGATCATATGTGTTAATTTTGTTCAGCCTGGTTCTGGCATTACTTATTGTAGCCGGGTGTGCTGCTCCCGATGAAGCCGTTGTAGATGAGCCCGATCAGGTTGCAGAGCCGGTGGAAGAAGAAGTCGACGAAGAGGAAGTGATGGCAGAAGAGACTACATTTACAATGGATGAAGTCGCTCAATACGACGGTAAAGACGGTAACCCGGCTTATATAGTGGTCGATGGTATTGTCTATGATGTAAGCGAAGTCGGTCAGTGGCGTAGCGGGTCGCATTTTGGTTTTGAAGCAGGTTCTGATGTTACCGAAGCCCTGCAAAATGTTGCTCCACATGGTGAAAATATGTTAAATCAGGCTGAAGTTGTCGGTACAATTATTGATTGATAACACTCAACGGGTGGCTCGCTCAGGCGAGTCCCCCGTGATTGTTTTTGATTTTTAAAAAGATTCCCCGTTTTTTATGCTCTGCTTCAATCATTTCATGCAGCAATAAATGGTTGATATATTTCTGTATTTCCGCAGGGTGCAGATTTAAAACCTGTTGTAGATCTGAAACGGTGCAGGGCCTGCGGCGCAGGGTTTGCAGGATCTGCCTGCTGTAGGAATCTTGAAAAGAAGAAATTGTATGCCTTGGGCGGAAATCTCCGATTATTTCAGTGTTACCGATGTAAGCGGCAATTTCCCGCATTTTCGTGATATCGGCTGCCTCAACCCAGTCCTCAGTGCCCGGCCTGTCCAGTGTTCCGATCTGGACGCGGTCGGGATCAATTTTCTTTACAGCTTCCTTCAGTAAGGCCAGCTCTTCAGGAGTATCATTCAAACCGGGAACAATAAAAATTTCCAATGTAATTTTACCACTAAATTCGTGGCGAAGTTTTATAAGGCCATCGATCATATCGACGCAATTGATATTTGCATGAGGACGGTTGATCTGCTGAAAGGTTTTTTCACTGGCAGCATCAAGGGAAGGGATTATCAGATCAATCTCCCTGACTGCAGATCGGACGAAGCTGTCGGTAAAAAGTGTGCCATTTGTTAAAAGGCTGATTTTATATTGATGATATTCGCTTTTCAGGAAATCAATAATCCTGTCTATCCCGGAATGGAGAGTCGGTTCACCGGAACCGGAGAAGGTAATGTAATCGAGTCGGGGCTTTGTACCCAGGTAATGTTCCAAATCATCAATAACAGCCTGTAGAGGCACATACTCTTTCCTCGCAGTGGTCAAATTAGTTGTTTCCCCGCATTCACAGTAAACACAGTTAAGGGTGCAAGTTTTTAGCGGAACCAGGTCAACACCGAGCGATACGCCCAACCTCCGGGAGGGCACAGGCCCGAAAAGGTGGTTATATTTCATATCTATCTCCTTGCCGGCTTTTGCAGCCTCTTATCAAATATTCGGCCGACTCTAGCTGAATCCTTACTGTAAATAGTATATCAAAATTTGTTGTTGATTTATACCCATAAACGATCTATAATCATAATAGATATATACCCACTAAAGGCTAAGATAGCGCCAATCATGAATGGAGGCTAAATCAGTGACAGAAAACAGACAGGCAGAAGAGTCAACAACAGTAAAAGCAAGTGGTATTGAAAAACTCTCTCAACCGGAGAACAGCCATATCGGCCGTACTATTGCCGTGATGAGTGGAAAGGGAGGTGTTGGCAAGTCATCGGTGTCTGCTCTCCTGGCAGTTGCCCTGACCCGGCAGGGTTATCGGGTTGGCCTTCTGGATGCCGATATTACAGGGCCCAGTATACCTAAGTTATTTGGTATGCGTCACCATGCCGAGGTAATTGAGAATAAAATAATACCTTCTAACAGCAGGCTGGGCATCAAAGTTATATCGCTTAACCTGCTGCTTCACCAGGAGGACGACCCGGTAATCTGGCGGGGCCCGCTAATCGGGGGAGCAGTTAAACAATTTTGGACCGATGTCCTCTGGGGAGAACTTGACTACCTGGTCGTCGACCTGCCTCCCGGAACCGGAGATGCGCCGTTAACGGTACTGCAATCTTTACCATTGGACGGTCTTGTAATAGTTTCTTCACCACAGGATCTGGCAGTCATGGTTGTTAAAAAAGCGATTAAAATGGCCAGGATGATGAAGGTGCCAATTGTGGGGTTGATTGAAAATATGAGCAGTATGGTTTGTCCTCACTGTGGTGAAGCTATTGAAATTTTCGGCATAAGCAAGGCGGAAGAAGTAGCCAGGGCTACAGGACTAAAATTACTGGGCCGCCTGCCTCTTGATCCAGAGCTTTCCCGACTGGGTGATGGCGGGGCTGTCGAAGATTACCCGGTAGAGCTGTTTAATAACATTACCGACAGGTTTAATGAAATGGCTAAAAAGGCGAACTGAGCCGGGACTTAAAAAAACAGGAGGTGGATTTAATGAAGTTAGCAGTATGTGCACAGGGGAAAGGTTTGAGCGCAGAAGTCGATCAGCGGTTTGGCCGCTGCTCTTACTTCGTAATCGTCGACACGGAAAAAGATGAGCTGGTCGATTCAATCCATAATGTGAGTGCTGAAGCTGCAGGCGGTGCAGGTCCGCAGGCTGCCCAGCTTTTAGCCGGACTTGATGTCGATGCAGTGGCCTTGGGCAATGTCGGCCCCAACGCGGCAGCGGCTCTCGAAGCGGCAAAAATCAAGGCCTATAGCGGTGTGGCAGGAACAGTTGAAACTACCATGCAAAAATTCATAGATGGCAAACTGACTACTGTCTCCGAAGCAACAGTTTCATCCCACTCGGGAATGAGAGGCAGGCAGGGGGGTAGGAATCAATGATTATTGCAGTGGCAACTGAAGAAAACATGGTGGCGCAGCATTTCGGCCGTTGTCCCGAATATACCCTTTTTAAACTTGCAGGCAGTTCAATAGATGAAGAAAAGGTCATTCCCAACCCCGGCCATGAACCCGGTTTTTTACCTGTCTACCTGGCTGATATGGGCGTAAAATGTATTATTGCCGGAGGGATGGGTCCACGGGCCCAATCTCTATTCGAAGGAGAAGGCATTGAAACTTATATCGGCATTACCGGGTCAGTCAGGGATGTGATTGATGCTTACCTGTCTGGAGATCTCCGGACTGGGATCAGCAGTTGTGAACACCCGCACGGGGATCACAGTTGTGGTTGAATAAATGAATAAAATTTAAGGAAAGGAGGTTTTAACTATGCCTGGTTTTGACGGGACTGGCCCTCTAAATAGAGGGCCTGGAACCGGTGGAGGTTTTGGTCCCTGTGGAGTCGGCCGGTTTAGAATGAGGGGCTTCAGAGGCGGTTATGGCCGAGGTTTCGGCTGGGGCCCCGGAAGAGGATTCCGCCATTGGTGGCAGACCGGACCTGCACCTTACTATAGTCCGGGTGCGACCAGCCCTGATGATGAGAAGGTTTTTTTAAAAGAGCAAGCAGAGCAGTTAAAAGCTGAACTGGCTGAAATGGAACAACGGATGGCTGAACTGGAACAAACCTAGTTGTTTGAAAACAGATTGCTTGCCTTAAAGCAAATAATCCTGATCGCCACTGAGGCTTATGCGACATCTGCTAAACCACTCCTTGATTTACTGAGCCTGTAAGTACATGTCGCAATGTCGTTTCAAGTTTTCAGTGGCGAAGCTTTTTTTGTGCTGCAAAGTGGCCAATATTATTTTAATAATAATATCGTTAATATAATGGCAAGGTAAGGGGGCGATCAGATGATTAACCTGGCTATTGCCAGCGGCAAAGGTGGTACCGGTAAAACTACCGTGGCAGTTAACCTGGCCCTGGCCCTGGAGCAAGAGAATATTCAACTTCTCGACTGTGATGTGGAGGAACCAAACGCCCACCTGTTTTTGAAACCTGATTTTGACTATAAAGCAGATATTGGAATTCCGGTGCCCACAATAAACCTGGCAAAATGCAGCTTTTGTGGTCGTTGTGCGGAAGTATGCGCCTTCAATGCCCTGGCTGTCTTCCAGGACCAGGTTATGGTTTTGGCAGAACTCTGTCACGGTTGTGGAAGCTGCACATATCTATGCCCGGAAAAAGCAATAACCGAGTTTGAACGCCCGATTGGTGTTATCGAATCCGGCACGGTCCATGGCATTGATTTTGCCCATGGTCGCCTGAATCCGGGAGAAGCAATGTCGCCGCCGTTGATCAGTGCGGTCAGGAAGTTAGGCAACCCGGGAAGTATTACTATCATCGATGCTTCGCCCGGAACATCGTGCCCGGTTGTAACAGCTGTAAACGGGTGTGATTTCTGCCTGCTGGTTACTGAACCGACCCCTTTTGGATTAAATGATCTTGCTCTTGCTTTTCAGATGGTTTCTAAGCTGGGCATTCCGGCAGGGGTAATTATCAATCGCTGTGATATTGGTGATGATGGGGTAGAGAATTACTGCGGCGAGAAGAACCTGCCGGTATTGCAGAAAATACCATGGGATATTGAGCTTGCCCGGCTTTATGCCCGCGGAGAGCCCGCTGTTTTGCACCTGCCTGCATGGCGCAGCCGGTTTCGCGACCTTTATAAGCGTATTCTGGAACTGAGAAAGGGGGCTGTGCGGTGATGAAAAAGATGACCATTATCAGCGGAAAAGGCGGGACGGGTAAAACTTCCCTGGTCGGCTGCTTTGCAGCCCTGGCTGAGCAGAGAGCCGTACTTGTGGACGGAGATGTCGATGCAGCCAACCTGAGTTTGATTACAGGCCCGACGCTGGTTGAAGAGTATGAGTTTAGGGCATCGAAAGTTGCTGAAATTGACAGGGATAGCTGTAATAGCTGCGGACTGTGCCGTGATCTGTGCCGTTTTTCAGCAATATATGAAGATTATATTGTCGATCCGGTCTCCTGCGAAGGTTGCGGATTTTGCTTCTATGCCTGCCCCCATGATGCAGTGCGCATGGAGGAAAGATTGTCGGGTCGATGGTTTATTTCTCAAACACCTTATGGGATCCTGGTGCATGCCCGTCTGGGAATCGCTGAAGAAAATTCTGGTAAGCTGGTTACGACAATTCGTAATAAGGGTCAGGAGCTGGCGGAAGCCGGGCATAAGGAATACCTGATCATCGATGGCCCTCCCGGGATCGGTTGCCCGGTAATAGCATCCCTTTCAGGGGTCGACTCTGCTCTGATCGTGACAGAACCGACAGTGTCAGGTATTCATGACCTGGAAAGAGTTCTTACCGTTTGCAAGCATTTTGGGGTAAAAGCGGCAGTGTGTATTAACCGTTTTGATCTCGGCAAAGTTCAGTCTGCTGCCATAGAAAGGTATTGTCACAAAGAAGAAATTGCTGTTGCCGGCAAGATTTCATTTGATAGGGCTTTTGTTGAAGCAATGGTGCGGGGTATGCCGGTGGTTGAATATAGCACCGGACCACTTTCCCGGCAGATAGGGGAAGTTTGGGATACCTTTTCGTCGCTTTGCTAATATGAAATTGGTTGTTTTTATTAGTTCTTTTTGTTAGAATAAATGAAAGCAATATAATAAGTTTAGAGGAGTTATAATTATGCCCCGCCCATTTAAACCGCGCCGGATTAGCGCAATGCCCAGATATACTTACTTTAAACCGACAGGCATTCCGATGCCTTTGCTCGACGAGATCGTGCTCACCGTAGACGAGGTGGAAGCGCTGCGCTTAAAAGATATCGAAAAGCTCGAGCAGCATGAATGTGCCGCCAGGATGAATATAGCCCAGAGTACCCTGCAGCGCATTTTGGTTTCGGCTCGTGAAAAGATGACCCGGGCAATCATTGAGGGTAAAGCTTTGCGTATCCACGGTGGTCCCTATGCACTTGAAGGTGAACTGACCTGCCCCCGCTGCCGTCGCCGAAGACACGGAGCCGGTAACCAGGGCATAGAAGCATGCCCCGAATGCAGCGACTGATAAATAATATTTCCTTGCCAATTTACAAGTGAAGTAATAAGCTATAGTTACCTTTTAGCTTATTTTTTTGAAGGAGTTTCTGTATGAGGGTAATAGCAAAAAGCATGGATCAAAATAGAGAGGGTATCTGGTTTGGGATTGCTGCTTACACGGCATGGGGTGTGCTACCGCTGTACTGGAAGCTTCTGCAGACAATTCCCGCCCTGGAAATTCTTGCCCATCGCATTTTATGGTCGTTTGTTTTTATAACTTTAATTGTGGTCATTACCGGGGGATGGAAAGCCCTTGCTACCGTTCTGACAAATAAAAAAAAGCTGTTTTTAATTTTCTGCTGTGGATTTATAATTAGCGTAAACTGGTTTGTTTATATTTTTGCTGTAAACACAAATCATGTTATTGAGGCCAGCATGGGTTACTTTATTAACCCCCTGGTCGTAGTTCTCCTCGGAGTGATGGTTTTAAAGGAGAAACTCAGCCGGTGGCAGCTTGCGGCGCTAATCCTGGCAGCCTCAGGTGTGCTGGTTATTGCAGTACAATATGGACGGATTCCCTGGATAGCCTTGTTTCTTGCCGGTACCTTTGCCCTCTATGGTTTAATTAAAAAGATGATCAAGATAGATCCTATCGCCGGCCTGGTTCTGGAGACCTTTATTGTCCTGCCTATCGCCCTGGTCTTTATAATTAATTTAGAGGCTGGTGGTGCAGGGGCATTGAATCTGGCGCCCATACTAACAAAAATAATCTTAGCCGGAACGGGTATTATCACCGCAATACCCTTATTTTTGTATGCCAAGGGAATTGAAAATACGACCTTTTCAATGATGGGTTTTCTACAGTATATAGCCCCCTCGATTAACCTTTTTTTGGGGGTTGTTATCTTTAAAGAATATTTTTCGTTTTATCACTTTCTCAGCTTCTGTTTAATCTGGGCTGCTCTGGCAATTTTCACCCTGGCCAACCTGGGAGTTTTAAAAGAATCGATTATGCCTCAGGCCGATGAAATTAATAAAATAAAAACTCCTCAAAGAATTTAGTCCGGCGCCCTGCTAATTTTGCATGAGCGATCTTCCGCATTTGAGTTCGACAAGCCATTAATAGCATGCTATAATATCTGAGACAATCAAATAAGAGCATGTCAGGTGCCATTTGACTGAAAAGGGAAGCCGGTTAAATTCCGGCGCGGTCCCGCCACTGTAAGTGGGAGGTGCCTCCTTAACGCCACTGGTTTGAAAAAGCCGGGAAGGCAGGGGGTGTGCAGTGAACACGAGCCAGGAGACCTGCCTGACAGCGCGCTTAACCCCTTCGGGTGAAAGGGTAAGGCGGGGTAAAAACCACGTTTTGCCGTGGTTTTTATATTTTTCCGGGTTATTTTTCGGGTTCTCCGCCGAAATCCAAATTTATCATACTAAAGTCAGGAGAGATAAAAGATGAAAAAGAGTTTGGTCTTACTTGCATTAATCATGATTATCAGTTTACTGTTTCTTACCGGGTGCGGCGGGGAAGATGGATCTGTTGAAGATGAAAGCCCGATTGAGGGCGATGAAACGGCTGAACCTGCAGACACAAATGGTATTGTTACCGTAACAGATCAAATGGGCCGTGAAGTGACGATAGAGGGGATTCCCCAGCGAATTATCTCGCTTTCTCCGAGCAATACGGAAGTTGCCTTTGCGCTGGGTCTCGGCGAGCGTATCGTCGGTGTGACCGAGTTCTGCAATTATCCTCCGGAAGCTCTGGAAAAAGATATCGTAGGCGGTTTTTCCACCCCCAGTATCGAGAAAGTTATCGAACTCGAGCCGGATCTGATTCTGGCTTCCACAATCCACAAAGAAGAGGTGCCGAGACTGGAAGAATTGGGAATCCCGGTTTTGGTTGTGGAAGCATCTTCGCTAAACGAACTATATGCCAGTATGTCTCTTGTAGCCGAAATAACCGGTGTGATATCCGCCGGGGAAGAGGTGATCGCTTCGATGCAGCAGCGGATCCAGGCCGTGCAGGATGTCGTTAGCGTTATAGATGACGAAGATAAGATTCGCGTCTATTACGAGGTTTATTCCGACCCGCTGATGAGCGCGGGAAGCGGCGCTTTTATTACTGATGTTATAACGCTGGCGGGAGGAATTAATATTTTCGGTGATGTTGATGAGAACTATCCGCAGATTAGTGCGGAAGTAGTTGCCGAACGGCAGCCTGATATTATCCTCTTTCCCGATTATCACGGTACTGCAGATTTAGTTCTGGAAGGAATGGCTGACAGGCCCGGTTGGGAAAGCGTGCCTGCAGTTCTGGAATTCAGGGTCCATGCCATGTCTGATGACACCTTTGCCCGCCCTGGGCCGCGTGCAGTCGAGGCTATTGAAGAAGCGGCCAGAATTTTTTACCCGGAACTTTTTTAAAAAACAGCAGGTTAAAAATTAGTATTCAGTAAGCGAGGTTAACTAAATCGCCGGATAATTTGGGAACAGAAGCAAAAAAAACCGGGTTCGCCGGGATTAAAAAACCGCTTTTTATGGTTGCGCTGATTGCGCTGCTCTTTTTCTCTCTGATCACCGCCATGATCTGGGGTGCGGTGGCAATAGACTGGCGGAGTATTTTCACGATTCTTTTCGATGCGCTGCCGGTCTATGATTCACCGGCGATAGCGGATATTAATCCCGTTTATGGGGATATACTGCTGCAGATTCGACTGCCCCGGGTTTTATTGGCGGCTGCGGTGGGAAGTTCGCTTGCTGTAGCAGGCGCCGTTTTCCAGGGCCTTTTTCGGAACCCGATGGCCGATCCTTATGTGATCGGGATATCTTCCGGAGCGGCCCTGGGAGCGGTATTTGCAATGCTCGGCGGTTTCAGTCTTACCCTGGGAGGGTTTGGGGCGGTTCCCCTTTTTGCTTTTGCCGGCGGGTTAACGACCATGATTATTGTTTACAGTATGGCCCGGGTCGGCCGGGCTGTTCCGGTTATGACCCTCCTATTGGCAGGTATTGCCGTCAGCGCTTTTCTCTCAGCCCTGGTTTCGCTGCTTACCTATTTTGCCGGCGAGCGGCTGCATATGGTGGTTTTCTGGATGATGGGCGGTCTGGGCGGAGCAACCTGGCGCCAGGTAACGGTGATGGTCCCCTATGCCCTGGCCGGTTATTTGTGCGTCAGCTTTTTCTCCCGTGAACTGAATGCCATGCTGCTCGGGGAGGAAACAGCCAGTCATTTAGGGGTTAATACGGAGAAGGTTAAAAAGATTTTGCTGGTGGGCGCTTCGCTGCTGGTGGCGGCGGCCGTTTCAACCAGTGGAATTATCGGTTTCGTCGGGCTGGTCGTCCCTCACTTTGTACGCCTCGTTGCCGGCCCGGATCACCGTTTTCTAATCCCGGCCTCGGCGCTGCTGGGTGCTTCCATGCTGATAGCCACGGACACCCTGGCCCGGATTGTTATCGCTCCGTCAGAGCTCCCGGTAGGGATCATTACCGCCCTGATCGGTGCACCACTGTTTATTTATTTGTTGAAAAAACGCAGGAAGTTGCGATACTTTGGCGGGGGAGGTTAGCGCTGATGGGTTTGAATATCGATATTCAGGGTTTAAAATTTACCTATGATGCCCATCCGGTCCTGGATGGCACGGAGTTTGTAGTGCAGCGCGGAGACCTGGTAGCTATGCTAGGCGCCAACGGAGCCGGTAAATCAACCCTTTTGCGCTGTATCAGCCGTATTCTGAAGCCCACCGGAGGGCATATCCTGTTGGACGGCAGTGAACTGCAGCAGCTTAACAGCAAGGAAGCTGCCCGCCTGATGGCGGTAGTGCCCCAGGAAACCGCTGCCGATTTTGACTTTACCGTTGAAGAGATAGTGATGATGGGCCGTTTCCCGTATCTCAAACGTTTTCAGAAAGAGGAGCAGCAGGATAGGGATATAGTTAAACGTTCGATGGAGATGACCGGTGTATCACACCTGGCTGCTCGTTCAATTGCTGCTTTAAGCGGCGGTGAAAAACAGAGAGTGATTATGGCCCGGGCTGTCTGCCAGCAGCCTGAAGTCCTGATCCTGGACGAGCCGACAGCCAACCTTGATATCGGTTACCAATCGATGCTGCTTGAACTGGCTGCCCGTCTCAACCGCGATTATGGAGTAACGGTAATTGCTGCAATTCACGATATAAATCTTGCGGTGCACCATTTCAACCGGTTTATCCTGCTATCAGGCGGCAGAGTCCTGGCGACAGGCAGGGCTGAAGAGGTAATTACCGCTGAAAATATCCAGATGTCATACGGTGTGCCGGCCTCGACTTACCGTCACCCACTGCACGGAGTACTACAGGTCAGCGTGGCCAGAGGGCATCCTCGTGGCGATTGCAATAACGATGGACGGACAATACATGTGATCGGAGGTGGGGAGGAGGCCCTGCCGACACTGGAATTGCTAAATCAGAAGTGCTGCCGGCTTTCTGTCGGACCGGTATCGGCCCAGGATAGCAGCTGCCGTTTTGCCCACTTCAACGGGTTCCCTGTAATTATCGTTCCCCCATTTACTACTATGAGCAGTGAAAACAGGGAAGAACATCTGAAATTGATGCGCAGCGCGGAAGCGGTGGTAATACCCCCGATACCGTTTGGTGAAGGGAACCTGCCCGTGGTTGCCGAAGTAGGAACTGTTTTGAAGGAAGGGAAGGCGGTTTACATTATTGACCTGGAGGGCGTAAAAAGCCGGGATTACAGCGGAAAAGCCTTTCCCCTGCTTCAGAATCTGGTCGGTGAAGGCGCTGTCGCCCTGAAAAATTTTGGGGAGCTTCCGAAGGTATTATTCCCGGATGGAGGCGAAGAAGATGAACGAAAAGGTTGAGTGCCTTTCAGGCCGCCTGGTTTTAATTACCGGGGGAGTTCGCAGCGGAAAAAGTTCTTTTGCCGAAAAACTGGCCGGGCAGAGCGGAAAAAAAGTTATTTACCTGGCCACAGCCCGGGTTGAAGATGATGAGATGCGAAAACGTGTTGCCCGTCATCAAAAAAGGCGCCCTGGTGATGTGCATACAATCGAGGAGCCGCTTGAACCTCACCTGGTCCTAATAAAAGAAAACTCGGGCGATAAACTGGTTTTGATTGACTGCCTGACCCTGCTCTTAAGTAACCGTATCCTGGCCGACCTTGACAGGCATGGGGCAGTCAGAGAGGGCGAAGATATCTTTGCTGATGAAAAATTACTTGAAGCTGCCGGTGATCGTACCCTGGACTATATTAAGCTACTAACTGAAACAATCAGTGATTGTTCTTCAGATGTCCTGGTGGTGACAAACGAAGTGGGTATGGGGGTGGTCCCCAATTATCCCCTGGCCCGTATTTTTCGCGATCTTTCAGGAAGAGCCAACCAGACCCTGGCGGCGCAGGCCGATCAGGTATGGATGGTAGTCTGTGGTATTCCGCAGCGCTTTAAATAGATGGATCGGATTATGCTGACTTTAATTGCCCTGGCAGCAGCCTATCTTCTCGATAGCCTGATCGGTGATCCACGCTGCTTACCGCACCCGGTTCGTCTGTTCGGCAGGATTATTATTTTAATGGAAAAAGCTCTGCGAAGAATTTTCGTTTCGCCGCAAGGCCTCAAGGCTGCCGGTTTGTTAATTGTCGTTATTGTTGCCGGTGGTTCGGCTGTTGTAACCGTATTTCTGGTGGCACAGGCATATCGGCTGCACATGGGGTTTGGACTGTTACTCGAAGTTTATATTTTATTTGCGGTTTTAGCCGGAGGCGACCTGCGCAACCATGTAACGAAGGTTGAACATAACCTAAAGGCGGGTAAGCTTGATCAGGCGCGTGCAAGCGCCGCTCTGCTGGTAAGCCGCGATACCTTAAACCTTGACGAAGGTGGTGTTTCCAGGGCGGCTCTTGAGAGTCTATTTGAAAACAGCGCTGACGGTTTAGTCGCCCCCCTATTTTTTGCAGCTGTTGGCGGGCCGGCGGGCGCAGTCTTCTACAAGGCAGTTAACACTCTGGATTCTATGATCGGCTATAAAACCGAAGAATATAGCGATTTAGGGTTTTTTGCCGCTAAAACTGACGATTTTTTAAATTTTATCCCTGCCCGCCTTACTGCGTTTTTAATTATACTCGCCGGTGCATTTTGCGGCAGATGGCGAAATGGTTGGCGGGTGTTGATCGAAGATCGCCGCAAGCATCAAAGCCCTAACAGCGCCTGGCCTGAAGCAGCGGCGGCAGGAGTGCTCGGCATCAGCTTCGGTGGTGCAGATCATTACCGAGGTGAAAGGCTTTTCAGACCTATAATTAATTCTGCCGGGAGAGAACCTGAGAGCGGCGATATAAAACGAGCCCTGGCCCTGTTTTGCCGAACGTCCATTCTTGCTTTTATCAGCTTGCTGTCATTACATTATTTTTTGAGAACCTGGGAGGCTCTGCCTTTTTGACAAATTTTCTGCGAGCCCTTTCCTTTTTAACCATTATACCGCTGCCCTTTGTCCGCTTTAAATCTGACGGCAGGGAACTTGCAAATTCAGCGGCTTTTTTCCCCCTGGCAGGTGCATTTCTGGGGCTGTTTTTAGCTGCAACGGCATGGGTGCTGCTGCACTTTTTCCCTCCTGCCCCGGTAGCGGTAATAGCTTTGGTTTTAAGCTTTTTACTAACGCGCGGCCTTCACTTTGACGGACTTGCTGACACGGCAGACGGCCTGATTGGTACTACCAGCCGTGAGAAAGCATTTAAAGCGATGGAAGACAGTGCAATTGGGGTAATGGGTGCTGTAACTATCTTTTTTGTTTACATGCTCAAAATAACATTGCTTGCAGAGCTCGGATATCTATTTCTTACCTTCGCCTTGTTGTTTATGCCCCTGGCCGGAAGGTGGGCTATTGTCTATGTCGGTGCCTGGTTCTCTCCGGCTCGAGAAAAAGGCCTCGGAGATCTTTTCCTGAGAGATTTGCGCTGGCCGATATTGCTCAAAGCATCCCTGTTAACGGCATTACTTCTGTATGTTTTTGCCTGGTGGTATGTCCAACTGGTTTTTCCTGTCATTATCGGCTGTCTACTGGCCCTTTTTACGGCGCATCTGCTTGCAATTTATGCTTCCCGTCGCCTGGGTGGAATAACCGGTGATATCCTGGGGGCATCCAGTGAGCTGGGTGAGGTTGTTTTTTTAATTGGTTTTTACCTTGCTTTAAACTACAATGCTGCTGCAGAGTTTGTGGCAAAGGCGGTGATTTTCTTTGTCCAGGGCGTTTGATGATGAGACGGGCGGCCATGGCGGCGACCTGCTTGATGCAGCAAAACGGTGGAACCCTGAAAGTGGCAAAATGATTGATTTCAGCAGCAATATTAACCCATTCGGACCGCCTCCCGGATTACTGGATTTTCTACGCAGATCTCTGCCGGAGATAGTATCATACCCTTCGCCCCAGGCCCGTGAACTGCGTGAAAAGCTGGCCCTATTTATGAATGTGCCGTTAGAGTGTTTATTGATTGGCAACGGGGCCAACGAATTAATTCACCTGCTCCTACTTTGGCGGCGTCCGGGAAAGGTTTTTGTTCCGGCCCCCTCTTTTTCCGAGTACGAAAGGGCCGCTGTCCTGGCCGGTGCCCGGGTAGATCGTTACTTTCTCCCCCCGGGAAAAGAAATAAATTTTGCTTCCCTGGGCTGTAACCTTGAACAGGGAGATCTGTTGGTTTTTTGCAACCCGAACAACCCCACCGGCATGCTCAGCACACGCAGCGATCTTACAACTCTTGTTGATGCTGCATCCGAACGGGGAGCAACTGTATTAATTGATGAAAGTTTTATCCCCCTGACCGGGCGCCCCGAGGAAAGTATGCGAAACCTGCGGAGCGGGCACCTCTGGGTGGTTACTTCCCTGACCAAGGTCTGGAGCCTGCCCGGTCTACGCCTTGGATGTGCTATAGGACCACCGGAACATGTGGGCGAGATTACTCGCTGGGGAGATCCATGGAGGGTCAATACCCTGGCCCAGAAAGCCGGGATCTATTGTCTGGGAAGAAAGAGTTACCTGGAAAGAAGCCTCGCCTTGATCGAAAAAGAACGCAAATTCCTGACTAGGCGTTTTCGTGAAACAGGCGCATTTCATGTGTATGAGGGATCAGCCAACTATCTGCTCCTGCGTGGGCTTAATCCTGCTTTTAATGTAGCCGAATACCAGGATTACCTGGCCCGAAGGGGATTATTGATCCGGCGTGCGGATAATTTTTGCAGCCTTGATCAGCGGTTTTTCCGCATTGCTGTACGCAAACGTCCGGAAAATTTGCGCCTGCTGCAGGATACAGAAGCTTACATTAAAGGCGGCATCAACGCTGTAAATCTTGCAGATACCGGGAGGAAAACTCAATGAAAGGCACACTGATGATCCAGGGTACTGCTTCTTCGGTTGGGAAAAGCATTCTCTGCACCGCTTTATGCCGTATCCTTTACCAGGACGGTTTTAATGTTGCCCCTTTTAAATCGCAGAATATGGCCCTGAACTCATTTGTTACCAGGGAAGGATATGAAATGGGCCGGGCCCAGGTTATGCAGGCTGAAGCTGCAGGATTAGAACCCAGGGTTGAGATGAACCCGGTACTATTAAAGCCGACTTCAGACCAGGGTTCGCAGGTTGTTGTCATGGGCCGCCCGCTGGGTAACATGTTCGCTATGGAATATTTCCAGTGGAAGGAAAAGCTGCTGCCAGTGATTGACGATGCTTTCGGGATTCTATCCCGAGAACATGATATTGTTATTGTTGAAGGAGCTGGAAGCCCTGCGGAAATAAATTTAAGAGAAAAAGACCTGGTTAATATGGGCCTGGCCTGTCGCCTTAAGGCTCCCGTTTTGCTGGCGGGCGATATCGATCGCGGCGGAGTTTTTGCTTCCCTTTACGGCACCGCAGCTTTGCTGAAGCCTGCTGAACGTGAATTGCTCAGAGGGGTGATCATCAATAAATTCCGCGGTGACCGCAAAGTGCTGGAGCCGGGATTACGCCAGCTGGAAGATTTGATTAAACTACCCGTTCTCGGGGTTGTTCCTTTTATGCGCCTGAATCTGGACGATGAAGACAGCGTCACTGATCGGTTTAAAATCCGCTCAGATAACAGCGCTTTAAAGGTGCAGGTAGTTCTGCTGCCGCGTATCTCAAACTTTACCGATTTTAATCCACTGGAATTGTACGATGATGTAAACCTCACCTATATAGGGGAGCCGGATAAGCTGAACTCACCGGATCTGTTAATTTTGCCGGGATCAAAAAATACTATAGCAGACCTGCAGCATCTTCGCAGCAGCGGTTGGATAGAACCGTTAAACAGGTATGTAGCCGGAGGCGGCCTGTTAATGGGTATCTGTGGCGGGTTCCAGATGCTGGGGCAGAAGATTCTTGACCCGCATGGAGTGGAGAGTGTTTCTACCGGGGAGCCCGGTTTAGCTTTTATGGAATTTGAAACCATCATGGCAGAAGAGAAAGCAACAAGACAGGTTGTGGCTAAGTGGTGTTACCGTGACAACAATTACTTTACCTCCATGGTTGAAGATGAACCTATAACCGGTTATGAAATCCATATGGGCCGGACAAATTATAAATCGGTTAAACATCCCGTTTATGTCGAGACAACTGGGGAGTGGGACGGTGCTGTTAATACGCAAGGCAATGTTTTCGGCACCTACCTGCACGGAATTTTTGATAACTTATCCTGGACCGGGAAACTTCTCAACAGTCTGCGGCATCGCCGCGGACTGCCCGAAACAAGCGGCTCTGTCGCCGGGACTTACCGCGAATATAAAGAGACAGAATACGAAACTCTCGCGGCAACAGTGCGAGCCAGTCTCGATATGGATAAAATTTACAGGATTATTGAGCAGGGAGCCGGTAGTCTTTAATTGGGAGATAGTTTAAATCTTATCATGACTGATAATATTTCAATAAATATAACATGATATGAAAAAGTTAGTGCAACCATATGTTGCCAATGTGCCGAATGCAAAAAGGCAGGCTCAAAATAACTGACAGGTTTAGAGCCTCAAAAAAGTAAGAGAGGAGTTTTACTTGATGATTGACGAGGGAAAAATGGATCAAAAGCTGCAGGCTGTAATCGAAGCAATAAAACCGCTGGATGAGTTGGCCATGGAAAAAGCCCGCGCGCGTATGGATATTTTAACCAAGCCACAGGGCAGCCTGGGGAGGATGGAAGATCTTGCAGTCCAGCTGTCCGGTATTAGTGGAGAATTCTTCCCCTGCGGCACCAAAAAAAGAGTGGTGGTGATGGCAGCTGACCACGGGATTACCGAAGAAGGAATCAGCGCTTACCCGTCAGAAGTTACAGCCCAGATGGTGGCAAATTTCGCCGGGGGTGGGGCGGCAATAAATGTACTGGGCAGGCAGGGTAATGTTGAAGTTGAAGTTGTAGATGTCGGAGTGAAGGTCGATTCCAAGCTGCCCGGGGTTAAGCAAATAAGAATCAAGGCAGGAACCGACAACTTCCGTCGCCGGCCGGCTATGAGCCGTGCCGAGGCACTTTATGCAGTTACATGTGGCATAGAATGTGCCGAGGATGCTGCAGAAGCAGGGATAAAGGTTTTGGCTACAGGCGAAATGGGTATTGGAAATACAACTGCGAGCAGTGCCGTTATGGCGGTGTTGACCGGATATGAGACCTCTTTGGTTGTTGGAAGAGGCACCGGTCTTGATGATCAGAAGTTGCTTCATAAGCAGGAAGTTGTGGCTGGAGCCCTTGATATGCATAAGCCGGATCCCGGCGATCCCCTGGGTGTGCTCAGCCTGGTAGGCGGCCTGGAAATTGCCGCATTGACAGGATTGATTCTTGGAGCCGCTAAATGCCGCATACCGGTTGTAATTGACGGCTTTATCTCGAGTACCGCTGCCCTGGCAGCTGTCAAACTGTGCCCCAATGTGTGGTATTATTTACTGCCATCGCATCTTTCAGCTGAAGCAGGACATGTCCTGTTAATGGACTACCTGGGGCTGAAACCTTATATCAACATGGGCATGCGGCTTGGGGAGGGTACCGGGGCGGTCCTGGCGATGTATCTGGTTGAAGCGGCCGCTCGCATTACTCTTGAAATGGCCACTTTTGAAGATGCCAATGTCAGCAATAAAGAGGAAGAGGGCATTATTACCGATAAGAAGGGAATCCAGTAGCAAATGGAACTTTACCTGGTCCGACATGGTGAAACCGAATCTAACAAAGAAAAGCGTTACAGGGGGTGGACCGAGTCTCCACTTACCCCTGAGGGCATCCGTCAGGCTGAGGAGGTTGGTTTCTTCCTGGCCGGGCAGAAAATAGAAAGGCTTTTTTGCAGTGACATTAAGCGTGCATTAAAAACCGCCAGGGTTATCGGAGCCGGAAGCGGCCTGGAACCGGTTGTTACGCCCCTTCTGCGTGAAATAAATTTTGGCCATTGGGAAGGGTTTACTTATGATGAGCTTGAAATGAGCTTTGGTGATGCAATCAGGCTTTGGTTCGATGATCCTTTTAATAGGGCGGCTCCAGGTGGGGAAACTCTTACCGAGGTGTATTTGCGGATGCAGAAATTTCTGGCTCAGCTTATGAATGAAGCTTCCTTCGGGGAACGCATAGCAGCTGTCAGCCATGGTGGTTCGATTCGTGCCCTGCTGTTTAAGGTTTTAAATCTAGATAAAAATAATTTCTGGGATATAAAAATTGATAATGCCTCGGTCAGCTTGATCCGCAAAGAAGGAAGTCAATTTAAAGTTGTTTACTACAACCGTTCAGATTACCTCCTGGAAGGAATAAATAAAGAGGAGCCGGGGAATGGTTATTAAAAGTGATACCGGAGATAAAGTTTTTATATCATGGAGTGGTGGCAAAGATTCATATCTTTCCCTGCTGTTGGCGAAAGAGAAAGGGCTTGTAGTCGAGTCCCTGCTCAGCTTTGTCAGTGCAGACGGTCAGAGTCGATCACACGGACTGAAGACAGAGATACTCAAAAAGCAGTCAGAGCTTCTCGGCATCCCCCTGGAGACTGAAGAAGTCACCTGGGAAAGCTATGAAAAAGGCTTTGAGAGAGCGGTAAAACGCCTCAGGGTAGAGCGGGGCATTTCCGGCGGTGTTTTCGGCGACATTAACCTGGCTGAACACCGTGAATGGGTCGAAAAAATGTGCAACCGCTGTAAAATAAAATATAACCTGCCCCTTTGGCAGCTTGAAGAAATCAAAGTTGCGGAAATGCTGATTGCCCTCGGCGGCGAGGCGCTGGTGGTTGCAATTCGCAGTGATCTAGTTGACGAAGCCTGGTTGGGCAGGATTATGGACGGGGAATACGTTGATTACTGTTTGGCTAAAGGAATATCACCATGCGGTGAAGGCGGAGAAGTGCATACCCTGGTTACAGGCGGGCCGCTGTTCAGTGAGCCTTTGAAATATGGCCTGGGAGAGGTCCGTCATGAAGAAAACAGGGCATTGCTTGAAATTAATATTTGCAGCTAATTTTCGATCCTAAAATGGCAGAGCAGTTTTTATCAGGTTTTTAAAAACCTCTGCAGGAACTATCTTGTTTTCAAAGAACCCTTTTAAATAGAAAGGCGCTTACCAGAAGAAGGAGGCAGGCCAATGTCGGAGAAACGAGAAGTTAAAGATTGCCCGTATTGTGGCGAAGAAATACTGGCCAAAGCAATAAAATGCAAACACTGTAAGTCTAGTCTGGAAGTAACTCCTGATGATCTTACTTCTTCGGATGCTGAAATTCCCACACCACCAATACCTATCATTGCAGAACAGGGACCACCTCCGACTCCACCGTTGGGAATTGATCAGCGGGCTTCATCTTCGGGTCCTGGCAGTTCACCACCGTCTGAATACGGACATGTTGTCGGAGGGAAATATGAGTATCCCAGGGCGGGAATCCTAAGACGGATCCTGGCCTATTTAATCGATGGATTCATCAGCGGGCTGCCTTTAATGGTTTTCATTCCGCTGGCAGTTGTACCTTACTTCAGTTACATTGAGGTTCAAAGCCAGTTTGACGGACCTTATACCGCCGGTCCCGGCCTCGGAATGATTGTCTTTGCTGTCATAGCTATTCTAATTGCCGGAACGTGGAGTCTTTTTTATTATTTCTTTCGTGACGGATTTGGTAAAGGCCAAAGCTGGGGTAAAGCGATCTGTGGACTGATGGTTGTTAACCTTGATGACAACAGCCCCTGTACCATGGGTAAGTCTTTTGTGCGCAACATTGTCCTTTGGATGCTAAGTGCTTTAGCCGGCCTGAGTATTGTCGAGTTAATACTAATCCTGGTTCACGATAAAGGGCATCGTCTTGGAGACATGCTTGCCCGAACCCAGGTTATCGATGTTGGACTATATAATAGATAAAAAAGCGGTTAAAATTTGACGGTTTCCAGCGCCTGGTTTGCCGGAAATTATAAGCAGCCCGAGTTTTTGCTTAAATTCTCAACTTCAAAAGGCCTCCACCACGAGGCCTTTAATTGTTGAAAAGGATTAGTGGCGGCTCATGGAGAATTTTTTTAAAAATAGTATTTAAATTGTAAAAAAACCGGGGAGGATAATAAATTGTCCGTTAAATTTCTTGGCAAAATACTTTTTAAATACTATAACCCCGGGTGCTGGAGCCCGGAAGGGATCCTGGTGTCTGCGACCCTGCAGAGTCCTGGATTGAGTTAACGATGCAGGCTATAATCGCTTTAACGCCAATTCTCGTTGTATTTCTGCTGCTCGTTGTTTTCCGGCTTCCGGCAAGATTGGCTATGCCCCTGGCCTGGATTTATACCGCTTTAATTGCACTGATGATTTGGAGAGTACCGCTCGCCGTTACAGCTGCTTCAACTCTTCAGGGTCTGGTTATTGCGGCCACTCTTCTTTATATCGTTTTCGGTGCCATTCTTTTGCTCAATACTTTAACCGAAAGCGGTGCGGTTGGAGTAATGCGTAACGCTTTTTCTACCATCACTGCCGATCGGCGAATCCAGGCGGTAATTGTTGCCTGGATGTTTGGTGCGTTTATCGAAGGAGCATCGGGATTCGGCACCCCGGCTGCAGTTGCCGCACCACTGCTGGTAGTGCTTGGTTTTCCCGCTGCGGCTGCGGTGCTCTGTGCCCTCATTATCCAGAGCACACCCGTTTCATTCGGTGTGGTGGGCACTCCGGTTCTGCTTGGGATCGGTTCGGGCCTTGATCACCCGGTTATTCACAAACTGCTTGGATCTGCAGATGTACATGCTGCCGGGTTTACTGCCTATCTAAACCATATCGCTGGTTATATCGGTATTGTTCACGGCATTATAGGTACTTTCATTCCCCTGGTCATGGTCTTGATGTTGACCCATTATTACGGGGCCAAGCGGTCATTTAAGGAGGGTTTTGCTGCAGCTCCGTTCGCTCTTTTCGCCGGCATCGTTTTTACGGTTCCCTATGCTTTGATTGCCAACTTCATTGGCCCCGAATTTCCTTCGCTGATCAGTGCACTAATCGGACTGCCTGTTGTTGTCTGGGCTGCAAAGAAAGGCTTTCTTACTCCCGGGGAAGCCTGGGATTTTCCACCCCGTTATGAATGGGAAGATACCTGGATTGGTCTGGCCAATAATTATGAACAGGGCACAAGCAGTACGATGAGCATTTTTGCAGCCTGGTCGCCTTATCTTATTGTCGCTTTCCTGCTTCTATTGACCAGGATCTGGACATGGCTAAAAGAGCTTTTATCCGGGCCGCTTTTAACCATTCAGATTGAAAAAATCCTTGGAACAGATATTGCCACCTCTGTGCAGCCCTTTTATCTGCCGGGGACGATGTTTGTGGTAGCTGTTTTCTGCGCCATTTTTATTCAGAAAATTGATTACAGTTCCTTTCGCTCCGCTTTCAGCAAATCACTGGCGACAGTGGCAGGAGCTGCTTTTGCCCTTGGATTTGCTGTCCCGATGGTGCGTATTTTTATTAATTCGGGCCTTAACTATTCAGGTTTTGAGAGTATGCCAATGGTTTTGGCCCGGGGGACAGCCGACCTGGTCCAGGGTGCATGGCCTCTTTTTTCACCGCTAATAGGTGCCCTCGGAGCTTTCATTGCCGGGAGTAATACAATAAGCAATATGATGTTCGCTTTTTTCCAACACCAGGTAGCAGCAGAGATCGGCATATCCAGCGCTTTCATTGTGGCCTTACAGGCGGTCGGAGGGGCAGCCGGAAACATGATCTGTGTCCATAATGTAGTTGCCGCCTGTGCAACAGTAGGCTTGCTGGGAGTGGAGGGACTTTTAATCAGAAGGGCTCTATTACCTCTGACTTATTATCTCATTACCGCCGGCCTGCTCGGCCTGGCAGTAGTCTACCTTACCCCTTTCCCTCTTTGATGCCTTTATAGTATAAAAAAACCATTTTAAATTGACAGGCTGCTAGGTTAAAAGCTTTAAGGCTTTCAGGTAATAGTAAATATGAAGGCCGATATTTAGCTGGAGGGCATCATTGGGAAGGAGTGGATTAAATCCGGTGAGCTCTTCGATCTGTTGTAACCTGTAGCTCATGGTGTGGCGGTGTACGTAAAGTGCTTCAGAAGATTTTTTTATGCTTAAAAACTGCAGGTAGGCCTTTAGTGTTTGGATAAGGGGTCCTTTGCTGCGCCGGTCATAATCGAGCAGCGGGGCAGCAGTTTTATAGAAGATCCCTTTGAGGGTATCAATGTTTTTGATATCAATGATTAGGCTGTAGAGACTCATAACCCTGTAGGAAACGATGTTGCTGCGATCGAGCAATTCTAACTGAGCAGCCAGCCCGGCTTTTTTAGCTTCATCCAGGCATTGTTTCAATTCAACGATATTAGTGTGTACAGTACTGAGGCCAATATAGATTGGACACCTGGGGAGAAAGATTTTTAGCTGTTCTTGAAGGTGCATGGCAATTTGCATTTCCGCTGTTGAGCTTTTCCCTTCCAGTTTTTCTTCCTGGATCAAGACAGGCAGGAAGTCTTCAGAGGGGCCGATCAGAAAAGTAACATTTTGCTGACTGAGGATATGGGCTGCCGCCTGCTCAGCCTGTCTGAGCAGTTCATGTTTTGCTTCATTGGCCTGCTCACGGTTTTCTTGATCTTCCTGTCCGATAGCAAGAGCCATAACCAGGGTAGGGCCATCGGATTTGACGTTGTGCCTGCCCCTCTCCAGGTGAAGATCTTCGGGATTTTCATTTTCAATCAGACGTTTCCAGAGATCTTTCATGTCGTTTATCCGGGAATCCAGGCTGCCGTCAATTGAGCCCCTTCCAAGTTTGTCGGCAATTAAAATTTCTTTGTGAATCAGAGCATTCATCAGGGCCCTGGTAAGATTTTTAAAACTGACTTCAGGTGGGATTTGAATCAAAGGTATATTATGTTCTTCCGAAAACCGGATAAATGAGGATGGGATTTCCTCAAGATAGTGTCCGGTCTGAATAGCCATTGCAGCGAGTTTCCTGGAGGCAAAAATCTCGATCATGTTGAGCTGCATGCTTTCACTCTGGGTTTTAAACCCGTGAGCTGTTGTAATTAAAAATTCACCCGGTTCTATATGGCTCAAATCATCAAGGATTTCCAGGATATTGACCCAGTGAATTTCATTTTGCAGGCCGGCCTGGCCGGTCAGCAGCCGGCATTTATTAAATATTTCCATTTCAAGCGCTTTGGCAACAGTAAAAGGCATGTTTTTTCACCACCACATTGCACACGAGTTACCTTTAAGACTTCATTCACCCTGTATGTTCCTTTTCCTGCTATCTTATACACAATGTATAATAAATTATTAGATCTTTTGGCCTTCAAAACTAGTGATATTTTGAACCTAATTTAGTACACTTAAGATGATTCTACTGCTGAAGCAAATATTGCGGATATAAATATTTTAAAATAAGTATTATAATAAACTCTATCAGAAGCCGCAAATGTAATCTCTTATATCTCAGCCGCAGTAGAATCTTTTTTTTCATTTTCTCGACGGGGTGGCAGTTTATGTCTGGATTATTCAGGTTACTGCAGAAAGAGGACATAAAAGCGACAGCCATAATCGGGATGACCAAGAATGTTGGTAAAACAGTAACCTTTAACCACCTGGTCCGGCAATTTATGAAAACAGGAATAATTCTCGGACTGGTTTCTGCAGGTTATGACGGAGAACGTTTCGACAGGCTGACCCTAAAAGATAAACCGCGTATATATGCGCCTAAAGATGCTTATCTTGCTACGGCAAAAGCCTGCTTCGAAGCAGCAGAAGCAGGACTGGAATTGATTGAAGCCAGTTCGGTGTCGACTCCGCTGGGGTCAGTTTACCTGGCCAGGGTTAAGGAGTCCGGACTGGTAGAACTGGCAGGCCCGGGAAGCATTAGCGGTTTAAAGGAACTTACAGGCAGGATGTTCAATTTCGGAGCAAATCATGTGCTGGTGGACGGAGCAATTAACCGACTCGCTTCAGCATCACCACTACTGACGGGTGCTACAGTTTTAGCAACAGGAGCTTCACTCGGACCGACAATGGAAGATGTGATTAAAAAAACTGTTTTTCGCCGGGCATTGCTTGAATTACCCCGGGTAAATGATGAAGCGATCTACCGTGCGGCACGAAAAGGTTTGGAAAGCGGGGATGCCGCACTGCTGCTCCAAGATGGAAATAATTGCTATTTTGAGCCGGTCAGCGGATTGATTCCACTTATGGCAGGTACAAAAATAATTGAAAAGTGCAAGCCTGATACGACGGCCCTGGTATTCGGTGGCGCCCTGGTCGATAAAAATCTGCAGGAAATTTCCACCCTGCTCCCTGCTCCACCGGCAGTAATTGTGCAGGATGCAACAAAGCTGTTCATCTCTCCGGAATATTATTATCGCTATCTAAACCGGGGCGGGAAAATTATGGTTCTAAATCAGCTCAACCTGGCAGCTGTAACCCTGAATCCAACTGATCCGGGCGGGCGAGGTTATGATCCAAAGATGTTTTTGGAGCGTATGACAGAAGCATTAAGTCCTTGTCCAGTATTTGACCTGTTGTATGAAGAAAATTAATTTCAGAATGAGAGGATTGTGAGTCTGGTGGATAATAAACTGGATCTCGATCTGGTAAAAGTTGATCTGGCCAGGGAAACTGCCGGCAGAATTGCCGACCGCCTTCATAACTGGATTGGTGATTATACCACGACCACCACGGAACGGGCAGCAGCCAGGCTGCTCGGTATTGACGGGGTGGACGAAGGGGGCGTGCCCCTGGCCAATATCATGGTTGACAAGCTGGATCAGGCGGGCATACTCGATCGCGGAATTGTACCCTGGCTGGCCCGGGCGGTAGTTGCCCTGGAAGATTCACCGCAGGATATTGCCCTGGCGCTCGCTCACGAAAAGCTGGATGTGTTGTCGATACCGGATATGGCCAATGACAAATGGCGCGAAATCGCTGATGCCCTGGCAGAGGAAGCAGCGGCAAGAATTCGGGCTACCAGGGCAAAGAGAGAAGAAATAATAAAGAATTCGGCTGAACCGAAAAAACCTCTTCTTTACGTCATTGTTGCCACGGGCAATGTTTATGAGGATGCCGTGCAGGCAAAAGCGGCTGCATTGCAGGGTGCTGATATCGTGGCAGTAATAAGGCATACCGGCCAGAGTTTGCTGGATTATGTTCCTTATGGCCCGACTACCGAGGGATTCGGCGGAACTTATGCTACCCAGGAAAATTTCCGGATTGTTCGCAAGGCCTTAGATGAAGCGGGCGAAGAGACCGGCCGTTATATCAGGCTGGTCAATTATGCTTCAGGTCTTTGTATGCCCGAGATATCGGTTATGGGCGCTATAGAAAGACTCGATATGATGTTGAATGATGCCATGTACGGTATTTTATTCCGGGATATCAATATGAAGCGAACCTTTATTGATCAACATTTTTCACGTATGATCAATGCCTATGCCGGTATTATCATAAACACCGGGGAGGATAATTACCTGACCACGGCCGATGCGTATGAACAGGGCCATACTGTTCTTGCTTCCCAGTTTATTAATGAACAGCTTGCCCTTCGTTCTGGCCTTAAGCAGGAGCAGATCGGACTGGGACATGCTTTCGAGATTGACCCCTCGATGGAAGACGGATTGCTGATGGAGATTGCCCAGGCCCAGCTTTGCCGTGAACTTTTTCCCAGGTCGCCCATGAAGTATATGCCGCCGACCAAACATGTCACAGGAGATATTTTTAAAACCTATCTCATAAATGGTATGTTTAACCTGGTTTCGGTGTTGACAGGCCAGGAGATACAACTTCTTGGCATGCTTACCGAGGCTATCCATACTCCTTATATCAGCGACCGTTATTTAAGTATTGCTAACAGTCAGTATATATTTAACAATGCCCGCAGCCTCGGAAATGAAATCTTTTTTAAAGAGGGAGGACGGATCCAGGCCAGGGCAGACCAGTTGTTGAACGAAGCCTGCAACATGTTGAGGGAAGTTGAAGAAATCGGTCTTGAAAAAGCGATGGAAAAGGGTTTTTTTGCCGACATAAAGCGCAGCCCTGAGGGTGGTAAAGGCAGCAGTGGCGTTATCGAAAAGCACGTGGATTACTACAACCCGTTTATTGACCTCTTTATGAATAACTCTGTATTAGCTTGAAAGGGGTTTATCTGATATGAATTTGGATTATTCAATGATTAAAACATATGGTGACAGCCTTAATGATGGAGCTGTGCAGGTCAGCTTTACTTTGCCGGTTCCGGCAGGCGATGAAGCTAAAGAAGCCGCCCGACAGCTTGCCTTGAAGATGGGTTTTGAAGCGCCCGCCGTGACAGAGATGGCCGACCTTGGGGCAGGGTTCACTTTCTTTGTTCTATATGGAAAGTGTATGCACACGATTGATTATGAGGCAATCAAGATTCCGAAACAACAACAGGAAATCTTGACTTTTTATGAAGTTAACGCCTTGATTGAAGAAGAGCTCGGAAGAAAAGTGGTTGTCGTGGCTGCTTGTACGGGCAGTGATGCGCATACCGTGGGCATAGATGCAATAATCAATATGAAAGGGTACATGGGAGAATACGGCCTGGAGCGCTACCCCGAAATGGAAGCTTACAACCTGGGCAGCCAGATACCTAATGCTGAACTTCTGGAAAAAGCCGTTGAGCTCAATGCAGATGCTGTGCTTGTCTCTCAGGTAGTAACCCAGAAAAATATCCATCTGGAAAACCTGACCGAGCTGGTGGAACTGGCAGAAGCTGAGGGCTTGCGGGATAAAATTTTACTGATATGCGGGGGCCCGCGTATCTCACATGAACTGGCTATCGAGCTTGGTTATGATGCCGGGTTTGGCCCGGGAACTTTACCGAACCATGTTGCTTCTTATATTGCCGCCGAACTGATACGGCGGAAGCAAGCAAATAATTAATTTATAAAGCGGGGCAGGCAAACGAGTCTGCCCCACTGCCTTACAGGGGAGGATTTAATGTGCCGGTAAATTTTAAGGAGTTTGAAAAAGTATCAAGCCTGATCAAAAGAGCTGATATGGTAAAACTTTTAAGAGATCTTGTCAGTATCAGGAGTCTCTTTTTTGAAGAAGCAGAGATTATTGAATACCTGAGAGACCGGTTTTCATTCTACAACAAGTTGCAAACGGAAGTACACCATTATCATGAAAGTAAAATAACCAATTTCAAAGGAGAAAACCTGGTTGTCCGTCTTAACGGCAGAGGCAGCGGGCCGAGGGTGCTGATAAACGGCCATGTTGATACTGTGCCCCTTTGCGATGGCTGGACTGTCGATCCTTACGAAGGAGTCGAAAAGAATGGCAGGTTTTATGGGCTGGGTGCCCTTGATATGAAAGCAGGGGTAGCAGCTTCTGTATTTATCCTGGAAGCGCTGGTTGAAGCAGGTGTAGAGTTAAAGGGTGATATCGTTTTTACTGCTGTCAGCGATGAAGAAGGGCCTTACGGTCTTGGCACTCATTACACAATTATAGACGGCATTACTGATGGATGCGATTATGCCATAATTCCCGAGCCTTCAGGACCTTTTGCACCGGGCAATGAAAGGTTTCCCTGTGTAGCCCTCGGCAGCAGGGGCACCGCTGTCTATCATGTGAAGGTAAGGGGAAAATCAGCACACGGTGCCACCCCGGAAAAAGGAATTAATGCTGTGGAAGATGCCGCCCGGATTATCACTGCATTGACCGAAAAACTCGATTTAGGAGATCACCCCCTGCTGGGCAGTGGCACAATGTGTATAACCAACCTGCGGGGAGGGGAAAAATATTTACTTGTTCCCGAAAAAGCAAGCTTTACAATCTACCGTCATACCGTGGAAGGTGATGCCGATCAGGCGCTGCGTGAAGTAAAAAATATTGTCGACGGTCTCGGACTCAAGAGTGAAGTAGATATAAAACTACGTGACCTGCCGCATCCGGAAGCTTACTTCCTGCCCTGGACCATTGAAGAGGATAATCCCCTGGTACAGTCCCTCAAGCAGGGCAGCAGGAATATTCTTGGCCGGGAAATGCAAACAACATATTTCCGTTCCGAATCTGATGCAAATCACATCGCTCCGCGTTTAAAAATACCGACTGTACTTTTTGGTCCTGACGGAGCTAATTTCCATGCTGCCGATGAATATGTAGAGATCGATACCATGGTCGATACAGCACGTATTATGCTTTATACAGTAATGGATCTGCTTTCCTGAAAAGACATTGGTTTTCAGGTTAGGGTTGATGTAATGTCATGTTCAGTATATAATGATTGAAATACATTTTGAACAAATACCCTCAGTAATTATTAAAAAGGTGTACAGTTCAGGTTTTTGCTTACCCGGCCCCTATGTTGTTTATTGCCTTAATCAGAATAAGTGTCATGTTTTTAAACCAATCGATTTCAGGGAGGTGAGTAGAAGGCTTAATAGAGATTCTAGTAATTATCAGGGGTCCGACAAATTAAAAGGAGTGATCTAATTATTATGCTGAACCGAAAAAGTTTTATTCTATTTGCCTTACTGCTGGCAGCTCTGTTCTTTGTTTTTACCGGCTGTCAGGATGCTGCGCCTGAAGGAGACGGCAGTTTGCAGAGAGTGCTCGATGAGGGTGTCCTTGTCGTAGTCGGCAGTGGAGGTTACCCGCCTTTTAATTTCTATGGCGAGGATGACCCGGACACGCCTGTCGGTTTCGACGTCGATACCGGCAAAGCAATTGCCGAGCGGCTAGGTGTTGAACTGGTCTATGAAACGTCCGACTGGGATGGCCTTCCTGATGGTTTAAGAGCCGGTCGCTATGACGCGATTCTGGGCAGTATGGCTGATACCGAAGCCCGCCGTGAAATAGTCAGCTTTACCATCCCCTATTATTATTCCGGGGCACAGCTGATTGTCCGTGAAGATTCGGGCATTACCGGTCCGGAGGATGTTGAGGGTCTCGATATCGGAGTAATCACCGGTGAAACTTATGTAGATGATGCTATCAACCTGGGCGCCACCGATGTCCATTATGCTGAAGTGAATACCATTCTGCTTGAAGTTCTTGGCGGTAGAATCGACGGTATGATTACCGACCGCCTGGTGGCAATCAGGGGTATGGAAGAAATCGCCCGCGGTGAAGAACTGATGCTTGCAGGTGAGCTGATCCGTACCGAGAACGTGGCTATCGCTTTACGCCAGGAGGATGTCGAGTTAAGAGAAAAGATTACTGAAATCCTCGAAGAACTGCATGCAGATGGCACCATGACTGAAATAAGTATGCGTTGGCACGGAGTCGATATAACGAAACCTTAAGCAGACAGAGGCACGGGTCTTAAAAGACCCGTGCCTTTTAATTATCGCCTGATCTGCCTGATGAAAGCTGCGGTAGAAGGGTTCCTGATAAGGAGTTGAGCCGATGTTCGATCTACCCTGGGATTTTACCGCTATACCAAGATTTTTCCCCGGTTTTTATGTTGCTGCGCTGCTTACCCTGCAGATAACTTTTTTTGGCATACTTGTCGGCTTGGTGTTTGGATTAGTGACGGGGTTAATGCGCCTTTCCACCAACAAACTTATAAATACTCCGGCAAAGTTTTACATATGGGTTATCCGGGGAACACCATTGCTGCTTCAATTGATGATTATTTATTACGGACTTATTGATTTAGTAAGTATTGACAGGATGCCGGCAGCAATAATTGGCCTCGGTGTGCATAATGGGGCCTATATTGCCGAGATTTTCAGGGGTGCAATCCAATCTGTCGAAAGAGGCCAGCGTGAGGCTGCTCTTTCCCTGGGGATGACTCCCTCCCAGGCTATGAGGAGGGTAATTTTGCCGCAGGCATTCAAAAGATCTGTGCCCGCATTGGGCAACCAGTTTATTATCGCCCTGAAGGATTCATCCCTGGCCAGCGCCATTGCCGTTCGCGAGCTTCTTTTAAGAGCCCGCCAGATGGGCTCGGCGACCCTGATGATGCTGGAGATGCTGATGATTGTCGGTATATATTACCTGATTATGACCACTGTACTTACTTTTCTGGTAGGAAGGGTTGAAAAACGCCTCCAGGTAAGCGATTATCGAGATTAGAGGTGGAATCTGCGAATGATCAAGATCAGAGGTTTGAATAAATGGTTTGGCGATCTTCACGTACTGAAGGATATAGACTTGGATGTTATCGAGAAGGAAGTGGTTGTGGTCATAGGGGCCAGTGGATCCGGAAAGAGTACTTTGCTGCGCTGCATTAACTTTCTCGAATTTGCCCAGAAGGGCAAAGTATTTATTGACGGTAAAGAGACTGATCGTAATAGCAGATCTCTACATTTGGTCAGAGCTGAAGTGGGGATGGTTTTCCAGCACTTTAACCTTTTTCCACATCGGACAGTTATGGGCAATGTAATTGAGGGCCTGACCCAGGTAAAAAAAATTCCATATACCCAGGCGTTAAGTCAGGGAACAGAATTATTGGCTAAGGTCGGTCTTTCAGAAAAAGCCGATGTTTACCCGGCCATGCTTTCGGGCGGCCAGAAGCAGCGTGTAGCTATCGCCAGGGCATTAGCCATGAAGCCTAAAATTATGCTTTTTGATGAACCGACTTCTTCTCTTGACCCGGAGCTGGTCGGAGAAGTTTTACAGGTTATGAAAACTTTAGCCAACGAAGGTATGACCATGATGGTTGTCAGCCATGAGATGGGTTTTGCACGCGAGGTTGGTGATAGAATGATTTATATGGATGAAGGGCGTATCGTTGAGGAAGGCGCGCCTAAAGAGCTTTACAGTAACCCTAAAAACGAACGTACCAAGGCCTTCCTGGGCCAGATCATATAGTCCCGGCTGACTTTCATTCTGCAGCATAGTTTTCCTGGTAACTTAGGATGTGATAATATAATGTTGCCCGGCCGCTAATAGAAAAGGCAGGCCGGGCAATATTATTGAGAGGCTGATTATGAACGAATACGTAGCCGGCAAAAAAATGATCCTGGCCGATATTTCCCTCTTTTTTGTGGCTATATTCTGGGGCTCTAACTTTGTGATCATGAAAGAAGCCCTGGAGATAATAGATCCCTTTACTTACCTCGGTTTAAGGTTCACTATGGCTGCATTAATACTGGCGGCATTCTTTTGGAAGAGACTAATAAAAGCATCCCCCGGCGATTTTATGGCTGGAGTGCTGATCGGATTTTTCCTCTTTAGCGGTTTTGCCTTTCAGACAGTTGGCCTGCTTTATACTACCCCGGCAAAATCCGGTTTTATCACCGGTACCGCAGTTGTAATAGTTCCTTTTCTATACTTTTTTATTACCAGGCATTCACCCGGCCCGTGGGCGTTTTTGGGCGGTGGGTTGGCTGCAGCAGGTCTCTATATGTTATCTGCAGACGAAGTTACCGGCTTTAACCTGGGTGACGGTTTAACCCTGGTAAGCGCATTTTTGTTTGCCGCACACTTAATTACAATTGCCATTCATGTCAGGCGGCGCGATCCTCTCGTATTAGCCATTTCCCAGATTGCCTTTACCGGGCTGGCCAGTTTTTCAGTGGCGTTTATTTTCGAGCCGACAGCGGTAATGCTGAATCATCCCCCGTTGATCTGGGGCGCCATCTTGTACGCGGTCATTTTTTGCACGATTGGCGCATTTGTTACCCAGAATATTGCCCAGCGCTACACCCCGCCCACCCATGCTGTTTTGATCTTATCACTGGAAGCTGTTTTCGCAGGTCTTTTTTCCTATCTTTTTTGGGACGAGCTTTTCACACCCCTTAAATTGAGCGGAGCTCTCCTGATTCTGGCTGGAATACTTGTTGCAGAAATGCGCCCTTTTATCTCCGCAAAATTTGCCTCCAGGCGTGCTTCCATGATAAGAAGGGGCCTTCCGCCCTTTGAATAAATAGTATGTCTATTATTTTGTAAAATAATAGATGGAAGGATGGATTCGGTGGTCGATTTAAAGAAGCCGAATAATATGCAACCCGGTTCGATAATGAGAATGCGCTGGGTGATGTGGGCTTTTCTGATCATCCTGCATTTAATTACATCATTTCACCGGGTTTCATTTAATGTGGTAGCCGACCTTCTTACAGCTGAATTCAGGCTGACCGGGGCAGGTTTGGGCAACCTGGCTGCTGCTTATACATATATGTATGTAATTATGCAGATCCCCGGAGGTTTGCTTGTTGATCGACTCGGCCCGAGGCGTATTGCGCTGTTAACAGGCCTGGCAATGGCTGCCGGATCTATAATTATCGGATTTTCTCCAAATGCAGGCCTGGTTTTCCTTGGACGGCTGCTGATTGGTCTTGGTGGATCAGTTATTCTGATTAATATTTTTAAGTTTCAGGCGGCCTGGTTCAGGGCATCTGATTTTGCCACAATGTCGGGATTGGCGATTTTGATCAGTGGTAGCGGAGCCCTGCTGGGAGCGACGCCCCTGGCTTTATCGGTTAACCTGGTCGGCTGGCGGACTTCGTTTATTTTCGTAGGCTTATTGACAATATTAGTTGCACTGCTGAGCTGGTATTTTGTACGCAACCGTCCACAGGATTGCAGTCCGGATGCCGGTTATCAGGCAGAAAGCGATATAGCACCGGAAAGTTCTCCGGTTTCGTCATTTAAAATAGCTTCTATAGTTTTTTCCAATCGCCGTCTTTGGATGCCATTTATAATGAACCTGGGCATATTTGGCGGTTTTATTGTTTTTTCCGGTACCTGGGGCGTATCTTACCTGGTTCATGTCTATGGGATCAATGTGGAGCAGGCTGCAACGTTTATGGTTTTAGCTTACCTGGGTTATATGGTAGGTGCCCCGATAGCCGGGTGGATATCTGACCGGATCGGTTCGAGAAAAATTCCTGCGGTAATCCTCGTAACATGCAGCGTGGTTTTCTGGCTGCTCCTTGCAGCCTGGCCGGGAGGCATGCTGCCGTTCGGGTTGTTCTATGGCCTGAGCATATTGTTGGGAGTCGGAGCAGCATCGACAATTTTAAGCTTTCCGATGGCGAGGGAATCAAGCCCGCCCGGTTATACGGGCTCTGTAACTGCCGCGGTTAACCTGGGTGTATTTCTTGGATTGGCTGTTCTTCAGCCGCTCTTTGGTTATGTCCTCGACCTTGGTTGGGATGGCCTGGTTCTCGAAGGTGCCCGCATTTACCCGCTGCAGGCTTATCGTTACGGATTTCTGGTCTGCTTGTTATTCGCTCTCACAGCTTTAGCGGCGGCCTTGAATTACCGTGAAGGTGAACCGAATACAATGAAACCATGATATAATTTGCAGACAGGAAGGTAAAATCAAATACAGGGACTCAGAGGTGAATTTATGGAGCGTCAAATCAGGGAATACGCCCTTGATATTGGTTTTGACAGTATCGGTTTTACCACAGCCGATCCCTTTCCACAATTAACGCAGGCACTTGAAGAGAGGAGCAGCGGTTACGGTTGGGTCAGTGAAGGGCTGCTGCAGCTTGCCCATGTGGCCGACCCGTGTTTTGTGCTCCCTTCAGCGAAATCAATTGTAGTTTTGCTCTACGATTATTACAAGCAGGCATATCCGCCTGAACTTACTAAAAGCATTGGCAAGGCCTACCAGTCGCGTCTCTATCCGGGTAAAAAACGCCTTTTTGGCAGCCGGCTGCGTTTGATGAAGGAGTTTCTTCAGGAATTGGGAATGGAAGTGGGCGTGCGGCCGGCCATGCCTGAGCGCCAGGCCGCTGTCAGGGCAGGTGTAGGCACTTTTGGCTGCAATACTTTTATTTATGCCCCCGGTAAGGGCAGTTACGTAAATATAACAGCCCTGGCTGTTAGCGGCGAACTTGAACCTGAAATGAAGGAAGCTTCTTCACTATGTCCCGATGACTGCAACCTCTGTATAGAAGCCTGCCCTACAGGAGCTCTTTATGCGCCATATCAAATGGATCCTCTTCGCTGTATCGCCTTTAACACTTACGGGCCTGGCAATTTTCCGGAAGCTCCTGAGGATATACCCCACGACATCCGGGAGAAAATGGGTTCATGGATCTATGGTTGTGATCTTTGTCAGGATGCCTGTCCACGAAATAAAAAAAGGCTGGAACAAAAACTGGTTCCCGATGCCTTCCTGGCAGAGATGGCCCCGATGTTGGCTCCGTCTGCTTTACTGAATATGGATGATCGTTACTACCATGAAACGGTTCAACCGATCCTCTACGGTTACATGTGGGAAAAGAAGTTTCTGCAGCGGAACGCAGCTATTGCCCTGGGAAATAGCAAAGATGAAACGGTGGTTTCACTATTAGATAAAGCGATGGAAGATCCGCAGGATATGGTCCGTAAATATTCTGCCTGGGCTCTCGGTAGAATTGGCGGTGCAGTAAGCAGGCAGGCTCTTGAAAGTGCTTATAAGCGGGAGGGTTATCAAGCGGTTAAAGAGGAGATCAGAACCGCTCTTAATTTATCCTAATCGTTTACAATGCGGACTGGCAGTTTAAACTTGTTTAGCGCCGGCTGTATTGACAATAAGGGGAGTTTTAGGTAATATTAATTCAGAGATAAGCAGATATTAAAATCATACAATCCTGCTGCTCATAGTTATTAGACATGAGGGAGCACCGGGGATTAAGCCCGTGTGCTTTTTTTATTTCCTTCTCAGGAGGTATTAACCGGCGATGAGTTTGGGTAGCAAAAAAACCGGTAATCCGCTGACCGTTAACGGCGGAGGGGTTAGTGTGGAAGATGTAGTCCGGGTGGCCAGGGATTATGCCCCGGTTATCCTCGATCCGCAGGCGTTACGAAGTGTTGAGCGTTCCCGGACTATGCTCGAAAGGTTGATCGATGAAAATGCGATAGTTTATGGTATCACCACCGGTTTCGGACGGTTCAGTGATGTGAATATTTCGCAGAAAGATGCCATCGAGCTGCAGAAAAATCTGATTGCCAGCCATGCTGCCGCTGTCGGGGAACCTCTTCCTGAAGAGGCTGTTCGCGCCGCCCTGGTCCTCAGAATAAATGCCCTGGCAAGGGGTTTTTCAGGAATCCGGCCTCTGCTGTTAGAGCGTTTGACCGAAGTTTTAAACAAAAGAGTCATTCCGGTTATTCCCGAACAGGGCTCCCTGGGAGCAAGCGGTGATCTGGCCCCGCTTTCACACCTGGCACTGGTTCTGACCGGAAAGGGTGAAGCTTTTTTCCGGGGAAAGAGGATGACCGGGGCAGAGGCCATGGCTTCTGCAGGGATAGAGACGGTAACCCTTGTTGAAAAAGAGGGACTGGCCTTGATCAACGGAACCCAGATTATGACTGCAATCGGCTCATTAGCATATTTTGATGCTGTAAACTTACTGAAGGCAGCGTTGATTACCGCTGCCTTGACCCTCGAAGCCCAGCTGGCTGTGCCGGATGCTTTCGATCCTTTGATGGCGAAAGTCAGGCCTTACCGGGGTCATATAAAATGTGCAAACGCGATTTGCCGGTTGATCGAGGGAAGCAGTCTTATAGGCAGTGATCCGCAAAAAGTTCAGGATGCATACAGTCTGCGCTGTATACCCCAGGTGCATGGTGCAACAGCTGATGCCCTCGATTACGTAAACAGTATTCTCGGAGTCGAGATTAATTCGGTAAATGATAATCCCCTTCTCTTCCCCGATCAGAACAAGGTCCTCTCCGGGGGTAATTTCCACGGCCAGCCTGTAGCCCAGGCCATGGATTTTCTTGCCATTGCTGTTGCGGAGCTGGGCAGTATTGCCGAGAGGCGGATCGAACGACTTGTTAACCCGGCTCTAAGCGGCTTGCCGCCTTTCCTGGTCAAGGAGGGTGGTTTGAATTCCGGCCTGATGATCGCTCAGTATACAGCTGCTTCGCTGGTTAGCGAAAATAAGGTTTTCTGCCATCCTGCCAGTGTCGATTCGATTCCGTCGTCTGCCAACCAGGAAGATCATGTCAGTATGGGAACAACAGCCGCCCGCAAGGCCCGCAAGGTTGTTGACAACACGGCCAAAGTGATAGGTATTGAACTGTTTGTTGCCGCCCAGGCTGCCGATTTTCGTAACGCAAAAGGTCTTGGTCGTGGCACCGCGACCGCCTACAATCTTTTACGCGAAGAAATAGATTTTCTTGAAAAGGATCGGGTTTTATATCCCCTGATTGAAAAAGCCGTCGAAATGGTTGTCAGCGGCCGGCTGGTTGAAGCCGTGGAGAAAGAAATCGATTTATACTAAAGTTAAATCCTGAAGATCTTCAGCGATTATTATTGTTGATGCTAACTAAACTGCTTAATGGTAAAATAAAAACATTAAATGAGCGGGAAGAGGCAGAATAAAATGGAGTCTATCGGAAAAACAGCGCTTATGTATGCTCTCTCCGAAGGCGAACTGGAGCTGCAGATTAAAATGGCAGCCGGAAAAAATGGTTTCAGAATGATCAAGGGAAAAGTCGGCTCCATGAGCACCGAAAAAATATTTGCTGCCGTGGAGACCGCATCACAAAGGGAAGGGCTGATTCGTAAAGACCATTATCGTGACACCCATGCGCTTTATCATGCGATTCTTGATGCCTTTGTCGGTATCTGCCGGGGGCAGCTGGGCCTGGGCAATATGCTGCGTACGGTAGGTTTAATCTTTACCGTTGTCAGGGGTCCGCGTACTATAGAACAGCGTGAAGATGGGGAGTGGCTTGCCGTGGTCCTATACGGAACAATTGGTGCCCCGGTAAAAGGTTACGAGCATGAAACTGTTGGTCTCGGTCTCAACCACTTATAGTAAATTAGCCGGTAGCCGGCATCGATGAATAATGGCACTATTTCAAGCATTAAAAGCGGAGGATATTATGAAATCCCGGGAACGGATTTTAGCTGCAATAGATTTAAAGCAACCTGATCAGGTTCCTTTTGCTGACTATGTTGAACATGAAATGCGAAAAAAGATTATGGTCAAGGAAGATTTTACCGAGGTTGAATTTGCTACAACTATCGGTTTCGATGCGATAAATATTGACGATTTTGTTTCACCGGTTTTTTGCAAACGCAGACAGCTAAATGGCCAGGATTACATTCTTGACGGCCTTATTAAAACTGACAAAGATCTTAATCTGATGGTCTTTCCCGATCCTACAGACGAGAGTTTTTATGATCCGGCGAAAAGGTTTATTGAAAAAAATGCTGATCAGGATCTGGCTATTTACGCAATTTGTCGCTTCGGTATCAGTGGAGTCAATTACTCGATGGGCATAGACGGACTTTCTTATGCTCTCTACGAAAACCCAAAACTGATCGATAAAGTTTTAGATCGTTATGTGGAATGGAATTGCCAGGTTTTAGAGCGAATAAACAATATAGGCATAGATTTTATTATTTCTTATGACAACATTGCCTATAACAACGGGCCATTGGTATTTCCCCAGGTTTTCAGGGAAATTTTTGTACCAAAGATTAAGCAGATTGACGATGTTTGCAGGGTCCCCTGGATTACGCATATGGATGGAAATATAATGCCGATTATGGAAGATATCTTATCGATGGGTGTTAGCGGTGTTCATCCGATTGAACCCAATTGTATGGATTTAAAGACAGTTAAAGAGATTTATGGTGACAGGGTATGCCTCTGGGGCAACATCGATCTTCGTTATACACTAACCCGCGGTACCCCGGAAGAGGTTGAAAAAGAGGTTAAACAGAGAATAGCGGAAGCGGGGCCGAGGGGCGGTTATATTCTCGGCAGTGCAAACGGGCTTCCTGAATACTGCAAACTTGAGAATATCTGGGCGATGGCCCGGGCTGTGAAAAAATACGGTAAATACCCGCTTGATCTGAAATGATGCCCTATGGGCAGGTTAACAAGAATCTTTTGAGATAAGGCTCTAATAAACATGGCGAATATATTATGGGGGTGTTTAAGATAGCCGCTTACCTTTCCAATTATAATCAGCAGTTATCACCACACTTAAGCTGGTTAAGTACAAACCAGCTCGAAGAAATCCACAGCGCCACTCTCGATGTGCTCGAGAGGGTCGGTGTTAGGGTTGACCATGAAGAATCACTTGGACTTCTTAAAGAGGCCGGGTGCCGAATCAGGGGCAGGGTTGTGAAAATACCCGGCTGGATGATCGAAGAAGCGATCAGGATTGCCCCTTCGAAAGTAAGTAT
>Ga0114946_10000101_pt1 | contig 45844 bp, 22 predicted proteins | sample WalLakDeSediment_FD_88676 | JGI IMG/M metagenome (GOLD analysis project Ga0114946, IMG submission 88676) | Lake sediment microbial communities from Walker lake, Nevada to study Microbial Dark Matter (Phase II) - Walker Lake 11/02/13 Deep Sediment | ecosystem: Environmental > Aquatic >... | reverse complement strand
GAATATTTAAGGCTGGCCTATCATGGCATGCGGGCCAAAGATAAATCCTTCAACGCGGAATTTAAAACGGACTTTGACCTGGACCTGCCCAAGGTTGATGCAGTCTCCCAGGATATGGGCCGGGTATTGATGAACCTGATCAACAATGCGTTTCAGGCGGTGGATGCGAGATCCAAAAATGCAGAGGCGTACCGTGGTACCACTTCGGTTGAAATTAATAATGGCCAAGACGTAGAGACGTTGCGCGCAATGTCTCTACAAACAACGGATTACACCCCCACCGTCACCGTATCGACCAAAAACCGGGGCGATCACATAGAAATCTCCGTTCGTGACAACGGCCCAGGCATCCCGGAAGAGATCATAAACAAGATTTTCCAGCCCTTCTTCACCACCAAGCCCACCGGGCAGGGAACGGGATTGGGGTTATCACTGAGCTATGATGTTGTGAAGGCGCACGGCGGAGAATTACTAGTGGAAAGTGAGCCGGGTCATGGATCAGCCTTCATTGTGAGGATTCCAGTGCCAAAAAATCTGTCAAAAAGCCACAAAACTTTTGGTAAATAGAATATCTGTATTATCTTTGCACACGCTTTTGATGCAAGTCTCAGGCAAAACGCTCTCAAGATAGTTTGGTCCGGTAGTTCAGTCGGTTAGAATACATGCCTGTCACGCATGGGGTCGCGGGTTCGAGTCCCGTCCGGACCGCAAAACACACATCTAAACCCCTCATTTTGAGGGGTTTTTTTGTTTTCCGCCGCAAAATCCGACATTGAGATCCGGCTTAAACAGTTTCGTAAGTCTCTTCCAGCTTTGACAGTAAGAGTTATTTCCGACTGGCTCTCAGGGTCGCCCTCATTTTAGCCCGGCGACAGGTTTCCCTTTTAAGCCGGCATCAATGAGGGAGGCCATAAACTCAGCAAAGGGTTTAATATCCTGCTGCACGGAAGCACTTTCAAGGGCATTCATATATGCATCCCTTTCCTGCACTGGTATTACTGTCCAGGGAAAACCTCCTGAGGCCAGCATGGCATTCATCAGGAACCGGCCCATGCGGCCGTTTCCATCCATGTAAGGATGAATAAATACAAAAATAAAATGGCCGAGTACAGCCCTGACTCCTGCGTTCTCTTCCTTTTCCAAGAGATCAAAAAACGTTTCCATAACGTCAGGTAAAGCCTTCCAGTTGATGGGTATATGTCTTGACCTGGCAATGTAAACCTGGTTGGTACGGTATCCGGCAAGGTCTGAAGGTCTTAACAGACCGGCACTTACAACTGGGGCCAACAATTCCCGATACCAATGATTATGATCGGCATTTACAACTTTCCCTGCATTTCCTCCTTGAAAGATATTTTGAATACTGTTTTTTACTGCATTAAAAGCTTGCCAATAACCTCGGGCAGCAAAGGCATCGCGGTTTTTTATATCTGCTTCATTGCCATATAAATCCCAATCGCCCGACTTAACACGTTCGATCAATGCAGGGGTTACGGAGTATTTCTCAATGGATAAAGAATGATAGGCATCGGTCGTGTAAAGTTCTTCCATCTGTTCAAGGTAATCAGCTTTGTTTACCGGGATTCCGGGTGAATCGGGCATAATCTGAGCTACAACATGCCTCATGCTGTCCCATAAAAGCCTGATTCGATGCACGTGGGGTGATTTTTCCCGGTTATTCAGGGCTCCCCGGGGGGGGGTACGAAAGGGATTTGTTTCCCTTACATCGTAACCGGCAGCTTTCATGACTTCAATGATCCTATCTGCGAACTTTTTCTGTCCTATGTTTCTGCATGCACCAGCAATCCGGCCCGCAATTTGTGAATGGCCCCCATCAAGGAGGATTTGAAGCAAAGCTTGTTGATGATTCATGATCATGGTCAGGGCTATCTGAGCGGATGCCGGCTCTCTTTCAAAAAAGGATGGCGTTATATGGACAATCGATGAAAACAGGCTTACAAGACGCAATCCATTTTTTACGTCAATCTCTGCCTTTTGTGGCAATGGTGATTTCATTACAAAAAGAGAGGTGTTGAACAAAAGATTTGTGGGAAGGTTATTGCCTTTTGTGCTTCTGACAATCAACTGCCGGGGTACGCTCATATCTCCGGTATGCAACATAAGGGATTGTTCGGCAGAAATACAATAATCTTCGCCATACCGGTCAGTCAGGTATTGTGCACAAAAGCCCCAGAATGAAACATACCACGAGGTGCTGTCTCCTGGAGATTCATTTGGTGGAACAGCAACATACCACCCCTTAACAACCTTGCGAATGAAACCATTAGATGCCAGTCTTTCACGATGGACTCGTGAAAGACGTCCGGCCTTTATACCGATAATTCCCATTTGCTGAAGCTCTTTGAGTTTTTTCAGTGATTCAGCCAGTTTTTGTCCAGGTGTTGCCATTGGGTTATTCTTATTAATAACTGCCGTGGATTATTTATTGTATAACGCTGTGGTAAAGTTATTAAATAATGACGTGAAAATATTATTAATTGTTGTTTTTTTGTATTTATTGATTGATTTTTATGTGCCTTTACTTTCCTCTGTAAATATTGGGTGGTTTGGTTTATAGCAATATTTCAGAACTCCTGAATGTTGGGGTGTAGAACCATGTAGGAGCATCCAATTCATAACGGGCAGTTAGATGGCAACTATGATCTGATATTAGCCTTTCCCCCACATTGCAATCTGCTTAGTTAAAACGGCTCAATCCTGACCCTGGCCTGATACACCTGTGTTTTTGCCCTGTATTTGTTATACACCCAGAAGCTGGTGCAGCCTACCCCGGAGGTGGCATAATCGTAGTTGAAGGTGATGCCATCAAAAGGTTTTAGCTGGAATGGATAAAGGGACCGGGTCAGGTTGTCGGTGTCATACATCTGCGCACTGTAGTTAAACAGTTGATCGCCGGAGAATTTCAGGCCGTTTCCATGTTCATCGGTAAACTTTACCCAGCGGGTGTCGGTTTTCAGGCCATGGTCCTGTGGTATCAAATATGGCACGTATTCATTTTTTACGTTCGTGTTGTAGATGTTGATCTTTGCCCCGGTGTTGCGGTCGGGGTAGTTCTCAAACGGTCCGCGGCCATACCAGGTGATGTTCTCAAAGCTTTTGGGAAGAATCAGTTGTATACCGGCCCGCGGCAGCCATGCCGGCAATTGCCCCCAGGGTGTGAAGGTATGTTCAAGTTCAACATGGCCGGCTCCATCGACATGGTAAACAAACAGGTTGTCGAACCCGGCGCCGAAATGGGTGGCATGGGCTTGCACTTCAAACGCAATCATTACTCGCTGATTGGAGGCGGTTTCAATAGTTGTCTTCCCCGTGTTCCAGTCCAATTGATCAAGTCCTGCCGCGTACCAGGTGTTGGACACCCCGTTGCCCATTCCGGCGGTGTAGTGGAGGTCGTGGGTCCTCCATCCCGACCAAAGGTCGAGTTCGTTGGCAATGGGAGCCCTCCAAACATTTGTGACCGGTCCATCATTCAGGTATTCCTTCCCATTTATTGTCATGGAAACCAGGCGGCCTTTTTGCTTTGAGAACAGATATGCAAATCCGGTGCCATTTACCATGATCATATCTTCCTGTTCGGATACAGAAGGGGCTGGGAGGGCAGATACATCTGAAGTTTCAGGAGCTGCATGCCATGGCAATTCCAATTGTTCCCAGGCCACCTCATGTCCTGCATCTGCCCATATGGTTTTTTCTTTCAGCGCAAAAGATATCTCCAGGCGGTATTCCTTTCCGGGTTGTAAAGCCGGCTTGCTGTATGGAATTTTGATCGCTTGGCTTGTCTGGGCTGCACCATCAGGCTCGAACACCCCATGCTGGACAATGGTACTGTCTTCCAAAATTTTCCAGGTAGCATGCAGCTCGTTCAGGTTGGTGAAGTGGAAACGATTGGTAAGCAAGATGGTTCCATCATTTGGGTTGACCCATTCTGCTTTCATGGGCTGCGGCGATTTTTTGATCTGCCACATTTCGGGTTGTATGGTTCTGTCTGGCCAGATGTTTCCATAGGTCCGTCCACCGATACCGATGCTGAAAAATTCTCCGGACAGGGTTTCAGAATCAAAGTCGAGCCAAAGCAATGATTGCTTCTGCAGGTCATAGGCATTTGCCATGATGATCTCTGCATCCAATGCGCGGTCAAATATCCGCACCTTGTCGATGCGTGCGTTGGCCAGATATCCTGCATGTTCCTGGCCGTCGATTTCCCTGTTTTTGCCAATACCGACCTGGAACGGGAAGTTGCGGATATTTCCGGTGCAGGGTCTTTCTCCTGCTAACTCTCCGTTCACAAAGAGTTTCAGATCCTTTCCGTCGTATATAGCTGCCAGGTGGTGCCACCTGTTTTCCCAGTTTGAAGGGAGTTTAATTCTCAGTGAGGCCCTGCGATGGGTGAAAAGATAAAACTCAAGTGAGTCGGGTGAAAACTGGTTCAGGCCAAACTGGTTTCCGCCTTTGGTCAGGTAAGTGCCTGTGCCATTCCATTCTTTGGGATACAATCGCAATGACAGACTTAGCTCGTTGTTGGTAATATCGAGCCTGGGGTGCCGGTACACTTCCACCCATTCATCATGTCCGGTCAGGTCAACATAGCCGTTTTCCACTCTGGCGCGGCCCATGATGGAAACATTGATGTCGTTGGGCGACTTGTCCCGGATCAGCCTAACCGGCTTTCTTAGTCCGGGCGATACGAAATCCCAGATGGCCCCACCTGACAGTCGGGGATATTCATAAATGAGTTGCCAGTATTCGTCGAGTCCGCCAACGGCATTTCCTGTTGCTGCCAGGTATTCATCCATGAATGACGGGCGTGGGTCTTCGCTTTCCGGCGCCTGGGCAAACAGGGTTTTCAGCTCAAATGGCGTTGCGTATCGCGGACCTACAATTTCTTCACACTGTATGGGATTGGTTGCGGGGTTTTCATCCCGGTTTCCGCCGTACATCCAAGCGGGGCGGCTGGGGTCAAGGCGTTTCCCTTCGGCGATGGCTTCGCACAGGTTATCACCCCAGCCGCTTTCATTGCCAACGCTCCACATGATAATGGAGGGGTGGTTGCGGTCACGCAGCACCATTTTGCGAATCCGGTCGAGGTATGTGGGACGCCACTCCGGCAGGTCAGAGAGGTATTCGGTGGCATGGGCTTCTGTTCCTGCTTCGTCGATCACATACAATCCATATTCATCGGCCAGGTGCAGGTAATCAATGACCGGTGGATAATGGGATGTACGCACACTGTTGATGTTAAATTGCTTCATCAGTTCAAAATCTTTCCGTATGGTTTCCACATTCATGGCATTGCCCCTGTCGGGGTGGTGCATGTGGCTGTTTACACTGTTGAGTTTTACGGCTACGCCATTGACCAACAGGGCCTGGTTGCGGACTTCCACCTTGCGGAAACCCACCCTGTTGGAGAGGATGACTGTTGCATCGCGCCCCTGCAATAGCTCAAGAGTAATATGATAGAGGTTGGGTTTTTCCGCCGACCATTTGTTGGGGTTGTTGATTTTTGCAGAAAGATTCACTTTTTGCTTTCCATTGGCCGGGATGCGTGTGGAACCGGATTGAAACCGGGCAACCTGATTCAGTTCCTTGTCGTATAGTGTGGCGCGAACCCTGTAACCACTTGCATTGGAGGGTGTATGGTTGATGATGTCTGCTTCAATGATGAGGTCGGCATCAGTATAGCTGGCATCCAGATCTGTTACGATATAATAATCGCTTATATGCACCACGGGCATGGCATACAGAAACACATCACGGAAAATGCCTCCAAGCCGCCACATATCCTGGGCTTCGAGGTAGGTGCCGTCGCACCACTGCACCACTTTCACGGCCAGGGTGTTTCCTCCCGGCTGTATGTAAGGTGTAATGTCATATTCTGATGGCTCAAAAGCGCCCTGGTTATAACCCACCTCTTCGCCATTGACCCACACAAAAGAGGCCGAGCGAATGCCTTCAAAGCGAAGATAAACCTGTTGCCCCACCCATTCCTCCGGGATCAGAAATATTTTTCTGTATGACCCCACCGGGTTCCATTCCCGTGGGATATTGGGCGGGTCGGAGCGAAACGGATGTTGAATATTTCTGAATTTTGGATGTCCGTACCCCTTCATCTGCCAGTTCGATGGCACTTCAATGTCATCCCACGAAGAATCATTGAAGCCTGACAGAAAGAAATCATGGGGTGATTGTTCAGGTGTGTCTGCATAATGGAACTTCCATGTCCCATTGAGAGACAGATAGCCATGGGATGCATTCCAATTGTTTTGAATGGCCTCTTCGACACTTGAAAAATTTACCATTGGCGTATGGCCTTCCACCTGGTTTATTTCAAAAATGGCCGGGTTTTCGATGTAGTGGTAAATGTTATCCTGAAAATGGGGTGTTTGGGCATTTGCAGTCAGTGAGACCAAGCCTGTGATGGCAAGCAGGGTTATTATAAACTGCGATTTGATTGGTGTTGTTTGTTTGTCCATGGGTCAATAATTGAGTGAAAGCCAAAGGTCGAAAGTCAAAGGTCGAAAGCAAGAAGCCGAATAATGTAAAGGTGGAATGGTGCAATAAATCTTCGGATAAATATAAAGGATATCTCAGGGCTAAGATATGGAATATAAGCCCTGCTTGCATGGTAAAGGGAAGAATAATTTCAGGGGTTCTTTTATTTTAGCGTTCTGTTCCCCTTGTGATATTTCTTTTTCTTTGGGATTTGAACGAATGATCTGCTTGACTGTGGCAGGTTTCGACATCTATCTTTTTTTTGAAACATCGAATTGACTACATTTGTTTGTCTATCATCCAATAATTGATTCAAAAATTAAATGAACGATTCATTAAATGCTTTATGATTAGGTAAAGCCTTATTTTTGAACACAATATTTTTGGGGTAAAACCAAACAATCCCACGAAAAAAACAAAAGCCATGAGACCTTACATCCTTGCCGAAACCAATTACCTTGCCATCAAAGACCAAAAGTTTGAATTGGTTGTATTGCCATGGGGGGCCACCGAGGCCCATAATTTTCATTTGCCATACGCCACCGACAACATTGAATCAGACCTGATTGCGGCAGAATCTGCCCGCATCGCCTGGGAAAGAGGTGCCAGGCTGATTGTACTGCCAACCATACCGTTCGGAGTGAATACCGGGCAAAGGGATATTTACCTCGACATCAGCATTAACCCGAGTACCCAGCTATCCATCCTTGCAGATATTATCGACGGGTTGAACCATCAGGGAATTAAAAAGGTGCTGATATTCAACAGCCACGGCGGCAATGATTTCAAAGCCATTGTCAGGGAAACCGGATTGAAATACCCCGGTATGTTTATCTGTGTGCTGAACTGGTACCAGGCCCTTGACAAGTCACGGTATTTTCACCACGAAGGCGACCATGCCGATGAGATGGAGACCAGCCTGATGCTGCACCTGCGTCCCGGTTTGGTTCTGCCGAAAGATCAATGGGGCGAGGGAAGGGAAAAAAAGTTCAGGATCAAGGCTTTCTCGGAGGGTTGGTTGTGGTCTGAACGGAAATGGGACAGGGTGACACAGGACACAGGCATAGGCAATCCGGAACTGGCAACGGCCGAAAAAGGCAGCCAATATTTCAGGGATCTGACCAAAAAGATCGCAGATGTTTTCTATGAATTATGCATGTCCGAACCTGATGAAATGTACGGATAAATGCATATCCCATGGCACAGATTAATCATGCAGCCTGTTTTATTCATGCTTTTAATTCAGGGCATTTTGGTCAGCATGACCCTGCACAATTTCCATTGTAATCAGTAAGCACCAGGAAAGATTTCCCCGATTCTTTGCCCTGCACCAAAAAGAGGGTGGATGCCGGTGAATCCAATAAAAACAACTATCTTAGCCGGGTGCTTTAACTAAATTAAGAATTGTGCATGATGGGTTTTGCCAGACGGTGGCTCCACCGTTTTCCTTTATTAAGGCGGGGACTATTTGTCTTGATAACAAGATGCTTTCTGTTTCCGCTCATATGGCTGAATATTTGTTTATTTCCACTAGGTGCCCAGGAGGTTTCCATCAACGAGGTGATGGCATCCAACGCTTCGGTCATTGCCGATGAGGATTTCGACTATGAAGACTGGATTGAGTTGTATAACCACGGTGAGGAGGCGGTTGGCCTGGCCGGTTTTAGCTTGTCAGACAATTCTGATAACCCTTTCAAATGGGTTTTCCCGGATTATATCATTCAACCCGGTGAATTTATCCTGGTGTGGGCATCGGGCAAGGACAGGAAGCCAGTCAGGGGGGAATACAGACGGGGGCTGAACAGGGAGGTCTTTAACGGAATTACCGGCACGGCGGTATCAGATCTTACCAGTCATCCAAACTATCCCGGTAACCCAAGTTCAAGGAACATTATCAGGGATTTGTTCGAGGCCCCTGTGAATGTTGGTAATCATTACGGTCAGCGCTTACATGGCTGGATCAAGGCTCCTGCAACCGGTCAATATACCTTCTGGGTGTCGGGCGACGATAATTGCGAGCTGCATCTGAGCACCTCTTCCAGGCCTGAGGATGTCCGTTTGATTGCCCGTGTTCCCGGATGGACCAATCCGCGGCAGTGGGACAAGTATGCTGAGCAGCGTTCGGCTCCTGTTACGCTGCAAGCCGGGAAGTATTACTACGTGATGGCATTGATGAAGGAACATGAGGGGGGCGACCACCTGGCCGTTGGCTGGCAGTTGCCCGATGGCCGCATTCAGCGCCCCATTCCCGGTGAGTATCTTTTCAGGGGGCAGGCTGAACTCCATAGCAACTTCAGCATCAGTGCCGCCGGTGAGGAGGTGATACTGACAGATCCTTCAGGAAACAGGATCAGCGAATTGCTGCCAATGGCTATTCCAACTGATGTTTCAGCCGGAAGGGTTCCCGACGGCCTGGGAGAATGGTTTTTTTTCGACCATCCAACGCCGGGAGCTGCAAACACCACGCAAGCGTATAACGAGATCCTCCCACCTCCACAATATTCAAGGATGGGTGGTTTTTATGCCGGTGCGTTTGATTTATCCCTTTCCCATCCCGATGAAAATGTACAGATCATTTACACCACCGATGGTTCTGTGCCGGATCCGGCCAGCCTGGGTGGGAAAACCTATTCCTACAAAAACCAGTACCCCCAGAACCCGGGCGACCCTTTTGGCAACTTCCTCACCAACTCCTACAGGTCCTTTGTGGTTTCAGGCCCCATCAGGATATATAACCGTTCATCTGAACCCAATAAGCTGGCAAGCATATCCACCACCTATCACCGGAATCCCTGGTATTTCCCCTCCGCACCCGTCAGAAAAGGGATGGTGATCAGGGCAAAGGCTACCAAGCCCGGCGCCTTGTCGAGCAAGACGGTTACCCATAGTTTTTTCGTGGGACAGGACACCAACCCCCACAAGCTTCCGTTGATTTCAATCGGCATCCAGGAAGATGCGCTGTTTGATTATTATGATGGCATTTACGTGGCAGGAAAGGTTTTCGATGACTGGAGGATTGCCAACCCCGGTTCAGGTTCTTCGGGGGGCACCCCCGCCAACTACTGGCTGGGGGGGGTTGCAACTGAAAAGCCGGCCCATCTCGAATTTTTTAAAGAGGGTGGGATCAGTTCTGTTTTGAGCCAGGGCGTTGGCATCAGGATGCATGGGGGCTGGAGCAAGGCTTTCCCGATGAAGTCGCTGAGGTTGTACGCCCGTGCTGGATATGGGACATCCAGTTTTAATTACCCGTTTTTTGACGATCTGCCCTACGATAGCTTTAAAAGACTGATCCTCAGAAACTCAGGCAATGACTACACGAGTACCTTCATCAGGGATGCCGCTATGCAGACTATGGTATCACACCTGAGGTTCGACACCCAGGCCTGCCAGCCGGCCGTCGTTTATATCAACGGTGAGTTTTGGGGTATCCATAACATGAGGGAGAGGTATGACAAGCATTACCTGCAGAGGGTATATGGTGTTGACCCGGAGAACCTTGACCTGCTGGAGAATAACGCAGGGGTATACGAAGGCAGTGCAGGCCATTACAATGCCATGCTGCAGTTCATTCAAGGTAATCCGCTCAACGTTCAGTCCAACTACGAATATGTCAATACGCAGATGGATGTTGGGTCATTCCTTGATTATCAGATTGCCAACATTTTCTTTGCCAACACCGATTGGCCTGGCAACAATATTAAGTTTTGGCGGTTAAGAACCGATCAGTACGAGCCGTCGGCGCCCTTGGGTCACGATGGCAGGTGGCGATGGTTGATGTACGATACTGACTTTGGGTTCGCCATGTACGGACCGATCACCCATAACACCCTGCAGTTTGCAACGGCCAGTGGAGGGCCCGGCTGGCCCAATCCGCCGTGGTCTACCTATTTATTAAGGAGATTGCTCGAGAATGGATCTTTTAGAAATGATTTCATCGTTCGTTTTGCGGATCTGCTCAACACGGCCTTTCTGACCGACAGGGTGACCGGCATCATCAATGGCATGAGGCAGGCCATTGAGCCTGAGATGCCGGAGCATATCGTAAGATGGCGGAGTGTAGGTAATATGAACACCTGGTACAACCAGATCAATGTCATGGTCAGTTTTGCCAACCAGAGACCTGCATTGCAGCGGGGGCATATTCGCAGTTTCTTCAATATTGCCAGCAATATCAGCGTTTCGGTGGATGTAAACACACCGGAAGGAGGTTATATCCGGGTGAATACCATTGATATATCACCAGTTACACCCGGGGTGCCTCAGAATCCGTATCCGTGGAGTGGCACTTATTTTCAGGGCATCCCACTTGAAATTGAAGCCATTCCTGCCAGGGGATACGTTTTCAGCCATTGGGAAGGTGCTGAAACAGGCAGTAAGCCCCTGCTGAACATGGCGCCCAGGGGGAATGTTTCCGTGAAGGCCTTCTTCGAAAGATCCGGAGAGCCGGATAGCGAACTGATCCACTACTGGCATTTCAACGACCTTCCATCGGGAACCCTGACTTCCGTCGAAGCAGATTTTTCCGTTGCAGGAGATGCGGTGATCACCTATCCCGGCACCGGCAACGGTTATATGGATCGCAGGACCCACCGGGCCGATGATCCCGTATCCAACCTGAACCTGCAAGCGGGACAGGAAGCGGATCAGGGAGCTGTGCTGCGTGTGAGAAACCCTGCTGATACCAGGTCGCTTGTGGTGGAAGCCCCTTCTTCAGGCTATCAGGATATTACAGTGGCATTTGCCGGCACCAGGACGGACAATGGCGCCACCCGGCAGGAGTTTTACTATTCGGTTGACGGCGGCAGCAACTGGGTGTTGGCTGGGAACGCATATATGTTGCCGGAATTGCCTGAGTGGGAGCTGTACAGCTTCGACCTGTCAGGTGTCGCCCCGGTGAATGACAATGACAAACTCATGTTCCGGATAGTATTTACCGGCGACAATACCGGCGGCGACTCCGGCAACAACCGTTTCGATAACTTTTCCGTTTCCGGAATCCCCTTGCACAGCACCGCATATACATTTCCTGAAAGGGCATTGCAGGTTTCTTTATGGCCCAATCCGGCCATCGACTATTTCATATTCGGCATTGATGAGCCTGACGCAACAGATGGTATCCTGCGGATCTATCATATGAACGGCACCTTGCTGGAGGAGACAGGCATCCGTGACAGATATACACAGATCAATACCACCGGCCTTGTTCCGGGGGTATATCTGATCAGTTTCACCAGTCAGACGACTCGGATCACCAAACGCCTCATCAAGCAGTGAATTTGATTGGTTGATTGGAGGTTGCCTTCATGCGGATTATCGAAAGCCTTCAGCGTCATTTTTCCGGAAACGCAGCCCTCGTTCGTATGGCAATGCCATTTGTTGATCACTGGCCAGACAGGATAGTTTCTATCCCACTTAACAGATAAACCAGCGGGGCGTTCCAGTTGATGGCGATCTCATTGGTGGAGTAGCTGCACCAGTGATCTACGTATGACTTTGCCGGATGTTGGCTGCGTTGCACCTCCGGCGGGCAATCCTGAAATGTGGCAAGGTTGGGACCGCCGGCCAGGAAGCCGGGCACGGGGTCTTCGATGTCATCGGCTTCTGACGGACGGTGGTGGATGTTCATCACTTTTTGATGCCCGAAACCGGTCACAAAGCAGTATCCGGTGGCATTCCGCCCCATGATATAGTCCAGATCGGAAATGGCTGAGCGCAAATACTTTTCGTTACCGGTATGTTTATAAGCCACCAGTTTCAGCATGCCGTGGTTGGCTACTGTTGAATTGCTTCCCCAGGCAAAAGATTGTATGCTCACGCCATAGGGAGCCGTCTCAGATACATCCACCAGGTACTCAACCAGCTTGATGAAGTCATAGTGAAGGCCTTTGTGTCTGAGTATCTCCGGGAGTCTGTTGTATTGGTCAAGCAGCGACATGAACCCGAGTGCATAGACCTGGTTCCAGGTGGGTATAGGTGGGGCCGTGTATTTTTCGAGGACGACCTCGAGGTATCTGTATTTGCGGGTTGAAAGGAACAGTTCGCAGGCTGCCCAGAAAAACTCATCCTCGAGGTTGCGGTCGCCATAGGTGCCGGTGTGGATATCTTCGGGCTGCCTGTATAGCACATCCGGGTTTCTCATGGCCCAGTTCCATGCCCATTCTGCTTTTTGTATGCTTTCTTCGGCCAGTCCGGGAAAATATGATTCATACTCTCTCAACACCCTGTATGCCTTGGCCGCCACCGCTGCAAAGTTGAGCGCGGCAGCGGTGGTTTTCATCACCACGTAGCGGTCTTCCAATGCCTCATGGGGCATCACGATGCCGTCGAACTGCTTGTTCGTCAGCTTATGGTAAACGCCTCCGTCATTCGGATCCCACATGGTGAGCATCCACCGGAAGTTGTAGAGTGCTTCAGAAAGCAGGTCAGGCACCCCGCTGCCCGATTCCGGAATGTTCACGTTCAGTTGCACATGGTAGTCCTTGTAGTCCTGCAGGGCACGGAACATGGTATAGGTGGTTATGCCGCTGTTTACGATGTATTTGTTGTAATCGCCGGCATCGTACCATCCTCCGGGAGATGAAATGATGGTTCCCTCTGGCCGGGCTTCCGTTGCGGCCGAAGCATGCACATACACCACGGTGTCGGGATGACCTGCCGGTCTTGCCCACTGGCCGCCATGCGCCGGGTCGATGGCCATGCCGGAGCGGTTGTAATAAAATGCGCGCAAGGCGGCCTTGCTCACCTCTTTGAAAGGCCTGTCGCTGATCAGGATACCCGCTTCATGGTCTTGCCCGGGCAACAGAACAGAATAATTGCCCGGCACAGACAGTTCCGAGAAATCCACTTTTCTGACCGCGTCGCCCGATCTTGCCCAGAACATGGCCGAATCAGGGGTGGCGCGAAAAACCTCCCCGCCAGAAGCATCACGGATCACGACAAGGTCGACCTCTTCGGCAACAAGCAGCATCTTGGGGCCATGGGTAATATATCCCACCTGGTTGTAAAGGATGAGGTTGCCGGTGGTTGCCTCCTGCCCCGGGTGGTGAAAAAAGGCGAAGGCCATCATGGCTGAAATAAATGATAAAGTAAGGATGAGAATGGCTTTTTTCATGGATATGACCGGTGTCGTTGTTATAATTGGTTAGCTGTTTGTTTGTTTTTTCATAGCAGGCAGAAAATCAGTGGGCTAAAACAGGAGCCATGATGCCCATGGTTACCTCCACGGTGAATACATTGCCCGGTGAGTAAGGAATCAGGTTGCCGTTTATTTCCTCACCATCGACGAGGACCTGCATGACGCCTTTGCTAACGCCATGCGGGTTGCTTACCCTGATATGGTAGGTGGTATCTCTCAGTCTCCGGGTAATCTCATACCCTTCCCATGCTGCAGGAATGCAGGGGTCGATCAGCAGGCCGTCGTAATCTGGCCGTATTCCCAGGATGTAACGGGTAACGGCATAATAGTTCCAGGCTGCCGTGCCGGTGAGCCACGAGTTTTTTGCTTCACCGGGTTTGTGTGCGTCTTTGCCGGCGATCATCTGGGCATACACGTAGGGTTCTGTTTTGTGCAGCTCACTGATGTCTTCGAGGTAAGACGGACAGATCTTGCGGTAATATTCCCATGCCCTTTCGCCCCGGCCGATCATCGTCTCGCCGATCATGATCCAGGGGTTGTTGTGGCAGAATATGCCCGCATTCTCCTTGTACCCGGGCGGATAGGTGGATATTTCCCCGTATTCGATCATATATTTGGTAAAAGCCGGATTATTCAGCACAATGCCATGTTCGCAGTCGAGCCGTTCTTTTACAGCATCCAGCGCCTTTTCTACCATTCCATTCTCTTTGCCAATCTCCGCCATTGCACACCATCCCTGCGACTCGATGAATATTTTCCCCTCATCGTTCTCGCGGCTGCCTACCTTACGGCCGAAGAAGTCATAGGCGCGCAGGTACCATTCTCCGTCCCATCCGTATTGCTTAACGGTCTCCACCATCTGACTGACATGCATCTCTGCTGTGTTCGACTCCTGCTGCCTTCCTGTCAGGCGGCACAGCCTGGCGAATTCCCGTCCGTATACCACAAACAGGCCGGCGATCATGACTGATTCGGCCGTCTTGCCGGTGCGGTTTTCGGTGGTCTGAAACGACTCGTCGGGGTTGGTCGAGAAGCAGTTCAGGTTCAGGCAGTCGTTCCAGTCGGCCCTCCCTATCAGTGGCAGGCCATGGGGGCCAAGGTTGTTGACGACATGATAGAACGACGCTTTCAGGTGATCGAAGAGGGGCTTTGCCCTGGTTTCGTCATGATCGAATGGCACCATCTCGTCAAGGATGCCGAAGTCACCCGTTTCCTTGAGGTATTCGGTGGCGGATAGGATCAACCACAAGGGGTCGTCGTTGAAGTTGCCGCCAATGGCGTCGTTGCCGCGTTTGGTAAGGGGCTGGTACTGGTGATAGGCGCCGCCGTCCTCAAACTGTGTCGATGCAATATCGATGATGCGCTGACGCGCCCTGTCGGGTACCAGGTGAACAAAGCCGATCAGGTCCTGGTTGGAGTCGCGGAAACCCATCCCACGGCCAATACCAACCTCAAAACAGGAGGCCGAACGCGACATATTGAAGGTAACCATGCACTGGTACTGGTTCCAGATGTTCACCATGCGGTCGAGTTTCTCATCGCCGCTTTTCAGCACAAACCTGTTGAGCAGCCCATCCCAGTAGCTGCGCAATCCGTTAAAAGCCACCCTCGCCTTTTCAGGGGTGTCGAACCTGCTGATAAGGGCCTGTGCATTGGTTTTATTGATCACATTTGCGGATTCCCATTTCTGTTCACCGGCATTCTCAACATATCCCAAAATGAATATCAGCTCCCTGGCCTGGCCGGGAGCCAGTTCGATTTCAAGGCAGTGGGAAGCGATGGGTGACCAGCCGTGGGCACAGGAGTTGCGCGGCTGTCCCTCAAGAACCGCCTGGGGCCCCGACAGCTCGTTGTAAAGGCCGGCAAAAGACTCCCTGTCGGTATCATAACCCTGAACAGGGGCATTGACATGATAAAATGCATAGTGATCCCTGCGGTCCTTGTATTCGGTCTTGTGAAAAAGGGTCGACCCGTCGATCTCAACCTCCCCGGTGCTCAGGTTGCGCTGCAGGTTGTTCTGGTCGTCATCGGCGTTCCACAGGCACCACTCAACAAAGGAGAACAGCTTGAAGCGCTTTGGCTGCCTGCCGGTGTTTTTGAGTGTCAACAGCTGTACTTCGCACCAGGATTTCAAAGGGATAAAGAACAGCACTGATGCCTCAAGGTCATTCTTTCTGCCGGCGATCCGGGTATAACTCAGTCCATGCCGGCATTCATAATGATCAAGGACTGTTTTAACGGGCTTCCAGCCGGGCGACCAGACAGTACCACCATCGTTGATGTAAAAATACCGCCCGCCATTGTCCATCGGGACATTGTTGTACCGATACCTGGTCAATCGCCTGAATTTCGCATCCCTGTAAAAAGCATACCCCCCGGCCGTATTCGATATGAGGGAAAAGAAATCCTCGTTGCCCAGGTAATTGATCCAGGGCCAGGGCGTCATGGGGTTGGTTATCACATACTCCCGGGTGCTGTCGTCAAAATGTCCGTAATTCATGCAGTGGATTGTTATTGCCGGTTTTGGCGATTCAGGTTTTTCGTGGGATGGCTTTGTAATGAATAATCAGGACATTGCTTGCCGGATCAGGTCAATTCAGTAAAAATATTGAATCCTTGCAAATAACCTGATGATGGAAATGGTTTATTTATTGGTTTCTGTCAAGTTAATACTATCAGCTCCCGTTAATAAAGGGCGAAGTGAAGGGTATTTTATACACGACACAAATCTAATTACTTTATTTTAAAGATGCAAAATTATTTATAAAAATATTTTTACCGGGTTTTATTAATAAGATGAACATAATCAGCGATATATAAAATACGAATCGGTATTTAAATACAAATTCATGAGAAATATTGTTCCGGAGAACTGGCTTTTTCAGGCCTTTTCTTTTTTTAAAGTGTAAATAATACACCATTTTTATCGTTGCTGCCCCTTTGCATTAGGTACGGTCAGACGCCTTTTGGTTTCCACCCGCACACCTTTTGGTTTCCACCTGGACGCCTTCAGGTTTGCATCCGGACACCTTTTGGTTTCCACCTGGACGGCTTCAGGTTTGCATCCGGGCGCCTTTTGGGTTCCACCCGGACACCTTTTGGTTTACATCCGGATGGCTCCTGGTTTCCACCCGTGCGCTTTCAGATGTGCATCCTGACGGCTACTGGTTTGCCTCCAGGCGCCTTCTGGTTTCCACCCGGATGGCTCCTGGTTTCCACCCGGATGACTTCTGTTTTCCACCCGGACGCTTTCTGGTGTACATCCGGATGACATCTGGTTTCCACCCGGATGGCATCTGGTTTCCACCCGTACGCCTTCAGGTTTACATCCGGACACCTTTTGTTTTCCACCTGCACGCTTTCTGGTGTACATCCGGATGCCTTCTGGTTTGCATTCGACCGAAACCTGGCGAAAAAACCACCATGACCATACATATGATCACAATGATTGTTATTTTTGTAAAAAACCATCCCACGAAAAAGCTGGGGATGAACCCATGCCAGATATGCCAGGGCTATTCAATAACAGTGTGATCCGGAATGAAAAATAAAAAGAAGGCCAGGGAAAGCGAACCGTCGTCGAAGCGGTTGATGCTGTTAAAGCTCATTGCGGTTTTACTCCCTTTTATTTTCATATTGTTTTTTGAGGGATTGTTGCGTATTGCCGGGTACGGTGATGATTTCAGCCTGTTTGTGCGGCACCCGGTCGGGGGTTACGAGAATTACCTGATGGTAAACCCGGAGATTGGGAAGAAGTACTTCCAGAAGCTTGAATATACCTCTCCGGCCAATGATATTTTTCTCAGGGAAAAGCCCGAAGGCGCTTTCAGGGTTTTTGTGATGGGCAGTTCGGTGGTATATGGTTTTCCGCATGACCGCAACCTGATGTTTTCGCGCATACTTCATCAGATGCTGTCTGATGCCTATCCCGGCCGGAAGATAGAAATGGTGAACACGTCCATTACGGCGATCAACACTTTCACCCTGCGCGATTTCATCGGGCAGATACTGAGGCACGAGCCCGATGCCATATTGATCTATGAGGGTCATAACGAGTTTTACGGTGCTTTTGGGATAGGTTCGAATGAAACCATGAGCAGGAACTATTTTTTGGCCAGGCTTCATATTTCTTTGATGGAATCGAGGGTATACCAGTTGCTGCGGGTTGTTATCAATGGCATATCAGGGAAGCTTTCCGGGAAAGATCCAGGGGGTGTTCCCGGGACATTGATGCGGAGAATTGTTGCTGACAAGGATATTTTGTACAACAGCAGGGAATATGTCCTGACGATGGAGCGGTTCACGCAAAACATGGGGTATATACTAAAGAGGGCCCGTAAAAGGGGCGTCCCTGTTTTTCTGAGTGAGGTTGTCAGCAATATTCATGGGATGGAGCCGTTTAATTCGATCGCTGTCGATACGCTGGAGGCGGCCATTGACGTGTTTGCGAGGGCCCGTCTTGCCGAGGGGAGACTGGAATATGATTCAGCCCGCAAGCTGTATTATCTTGCCAAAGACCTTGATTGCCTGCGGTTCAGGGCCAGTGAAGACATCAACGTGATTATCGGCCGGTTGGCTAAGGGACAGGGGGTCTTTATGGTGCCGATGTTATCACATTTTGAAAGTCATTCTCCAAACGGTCTGATTGGGAACAACCTGATGACTGAGCATGTACATCCCAACATTGACGGGGCTTTTCTCATGGCCGGGGCTTTTTTCCGGTCGCTCGGCACATCGGGTGTGCCCGGCGAGCCAAACGGAAATGTGTATCCGGTTGAATACTACAGGCGCAACTGGGGCTATACCTTGTTCGACAGATTGCTGGCCCATCACAGGATTCAGCTGCTGATGGGGCAATGGCCGTTTGTGCTCGACGAAGATGAGATGGTGAATTACGGGGCAGTTTACCGACCACGGTTTCACCTTGATTCTTTGGCTTTCTCGGTGATGAAGAACCCTGGTCTGTCTTTTTCGGAGGTGCGGCTGCAACTGGCTGGAAATTATGAGAGATCGGGGATGACCGAACAGGCTTACCGGGAGTATGAGTCATTGCTGAGGATGAACCCTTACATCCCCGAGAACTACAGGGATGCCGCCAGTTGCCTGTTGCAGCTGGAGAATCTGCCCCTGGCGCTGGACTACCTGCTCAAATCACTGGAATATGAGCGGTCGTTTTTTGCCATGTTCCGCATCGCGGAAATATATCTGATCATGAGCGATTACAGCCATGCGATCAGGTATTTCGACGCCTCGCTGGCAATAGCGCCAGCCGACAGGCAAGTGAATGTTTTGGGCAAGCTCTACACAGCGCTTGTCTATGCCAATGACAGGGAGCGTGCGCTGCAAATTGCTGCGGAGCTGGAAAGCAGGGATGCAAGGCAATTTCTGCGCGTGCCTTTTAAAAGGTATGTTTTTGATGAGTACATTCCTTTTCAGACAAAAGAACAGGTCAACGAAGCAAAACGGCTCATCACTGACGGGGCAAACAATGAGGCCATTGATATTCTTGAAACATCGCTGAAGATATACGATTCACATATTGCCAACAGGATGCTTGGTGAGTTGTACCTCAAGCAGGAGGTTCCCGGCAAGGCAAGTCATCATTTTGGGAAGGTATATGAGCTTTTTAAATTTGATGCGAAGTTTCTGCACAGCTTTATCTTATCATCAATAGCCACCCGGGATTTTGACCGTGCCGGAAAATGTCTGCAGGATTTGGAACTTTATCATCCCGGTCATCCACAGCTTGAGCTTTTAAGGATGATGCTTCCTTAATACGGCATCATCAGACTGCCTTTCCCCGGTTTCATCACAACAGGGCAGCATAATTTTTGGGAGGGATTGCCTGCGAATACCGTCATGGGCGGTGTTTGTCCGGCCCTGATTCATTTTACGGCGGCAGCTGCGGTTTGTTTCCGCGTAGCATTGGATAGCAAACCCGGGCAACACAGAGATGGTGTTTGGAAGCCATGAAGGGTCAGGGATCTGTGATCAGGATCTTCCGGCTATAGGACCCGGATTTGCTTTCAATTCTGATGAAATAGATTCCCGCAGGCAGCCGGGCCGGAATGCCGTGCAGGCCTGGTTGTTCAATCGTTGTTCCCAGCAGTTGCTGTCCCATGGGGTTGTATACGCTCATCACGGCCGGGGTATTGTCTTCCAGGTTAACATGGATCATATTTCCTGTTGCAAAAACCCGGATGTTTGCTGGATGCTTTTCCGGGATATTGACGGTGGTTCCCACGTGGATATCATCCAATCTGAGCTCCGACCGTGGCCCTGAGGTACCTGCCACATGGTAATATCTCCACAGCAGCTGAAGGTATTCCTGTCCCATGAGCCCGGATGGCAGGCTTATGGCATCGAAGGTATGCACATGCCCGTCAGTCATTGCCAGATACTCCTGGATTTGTCCGTCAGCGACCAGGTCTTTAAATTCTTCCCCGATGCCCGTCCTGTATTGCAGCCGTAATGCATAGGTCCTTTGGTTTCGCAGGATGGTTCCGGCGGTCCATGCCAGGTGCAGCTTTCCGGTATGGCGTGTGTCGAGCGCCAGCAGGGCACCACCCAGGTCACGGCCCCTTCCGGTATTGATGAACGAGAGCCCATTATCGCCAAGGGCATTGATGCGGGTGCGGCCACTGCTTGCATAGGGGAAGCCGATGTTATCCTGGTCGTTGGCGTGATAGTCATCATGGGGCACAAAATAGGGGTGAAGCAGAGGATGGTTGATGCCGGGATCATTGGCATCCGTTTGCAGGAAGATCATATGCTCCGGATAGGAGTAATCCGGCTCTGCCGCTGACCAATGGTCAAAAGTGTAGTCGCCCTGCTCGAATATATGGGCCGACGGATAAACAAGCACTCTGAAGGATGTATGAACAGGGTCGTTGAAGCCATCAGATGCCGCCACCCTGATGAGGGCGTCGCCTCTTTTTATTGGCCTGATCATTATCATGTCAGCATCCAGGGTCGTCTCCACATGACCGGGCAGATTGTTGTCGACGCTGAACGTCATCTCATCCCCATCCGGGTCATAAAATACAGTGTTAAGATCGATCGTTATAGGATCCTGTTGTTCAATCATGGGTTGCAGGTCGATGGCATTAACAATAAGGGGAGGCAGGTTCATGCCTTGCCCGGGAACAGCATCAAGGCTGAAGTTGTTGAATGTGACCCTGTTACCCGAATCGGTGGTCATATCATCGCCCTTGAACCTTATCCTGATGATAAAATTGGGATTGTTGTTGACGTTTTCTGCCTTGCTAAAGTCAATTTCAACCAGTTGAAATGTTTTTGCCAGCGGGTATTCGACGATATCCAATCCGCCGGTAACCCATTCCGGATCTCCTTCTCTTGTGGAGTAGTCGATCAGGAAGGCATTGGCTGCATCCTCGTCCATGGCTGCAAAGCGCAGCACGAGATTTGAGAAGCCCGTTGCAGGCAGGTGGACAAACAGTGTGTTTTCTTTTCCGTCGGCAAAGAAGGGTTGTTTCACCTGTATTCCCCGCATCAGGGAAGCATCATAAGGCTGGTTGTCGTTTCCTTCCGGCCTGTAGTTCAGGGGTGTTGGCGCATTGCGCCGTTCGAGCGACGCTATGCGCCACAGGGCATGGTTGTTGTCGAAGGGATATCCCTCGAGACTTGATGCATAACGTATAAGCGTTCCCTCATTCAGACTGAAGGTGGGTTCTATGGTTTCGAGCGGCTGGTTGTTGGGCAGGTTGCTGTCGAAATGCCAATATGCTGTCAGTTGTCCTGATATTGAAAATGCAATTTCACGCAAGGCGCTCCATGACGTACCGTCATAGAGACGGGCCTTTACCTGGCTGCCGGGCTGCACCTCAATATATTTTTGGTTCCCTGCAACGATGGCAGTGGCTGATCGGCCACCCCCAACCGCCCTCGGGTCAGTACCGTCGATGGTGTAAAAAACAGAACCTTCCGAACCAGGCTTGCGCAGCAAAATTGTGATCTTCTCAGCAATTGACATGGTGTTTCCCTCAATGGCCTCTCCCTCGTACAAAGCAATGGGTGGCTGAAGACCGGGATAAAGATTCTCATCGGTGAGTTGCTTGATAACGATATCTGTCCGATAGGGGAAATAGTTGTTTACCACCCGGTTCACAGCAGGCAGCCAATCGTTATGTTTGGTGCGGGGAACGGAAACGCCCATATTGCCCCATTTGGCTGATTCAGCGATGATGGCCAGGTCAAGCTGATCCGATGTTTTCCTGAACCGGCTGACACAGGTGTCGGGATCAAAAACCTTGTCGATGAAGAAATGCCGGTACACCCTGTCGGCGAAGCTTATCCTGTACTCCGCGTTCTCTGTTAGCCGGTGATGCAGCCATTGCGGGTGAAATTTCTCAAAACGGCTGACATTCATTCTGTTGGATGAGATAATTCCGATGTTGACGCGGTTTTCATGCAGGCCGGTACCCGGTCCGACAGCATCTGTCAGCAGGGAATGTTCGGCATCATGGATAAAAAATTTGAAACCGTCGCGTTTGTCATTTCTGTTGTAGATGGCATAAAAATTATTGGGGTCGCGGTTTCCCCTGAATTTTGACAAGGGGGCGTCAAAATTGCCGCCAAAGAATATGATCAGCATATAATCGATCAGGTTGTCGATGTCGACCCATACGTTCAGCGATGTGTCCGCTTCGCCGGCAGCGTTAAGTCCGAGTAGCCTGAAGTAGTTTTCGTTGGATGAGAAACCTTGCACGCACATGTTCCAGATCTCTCTCCATGCATCGGTATTTCCATCGGTGGCTTCAATGTCGTACAGGTCCCAGTTTTCGCCGATATCCACCTTGATGACATCGTAGTCATCCCTGTTTCCTCCAAAATAGGATTCTGCAAACCTTGCTTCCGCACGTTCCTGTGTTTGATAGATTCCCCAATAGAGGCCGTTGACATATAAATGATAATACCTGCTGCGGGTATAGGGTTGGCCTATATCTCTCTGGGTATCGCGCGAAAACACATCGCGGTTCATGGTGTTGTGCCTGCCTTCGCTGCCGCCTTTGCTCCAGGAGTAGTTCTGGCTTGTTCGCAGGTCGACCTTGTCGAATTCGTGAACCCCCTCGCTGCCAAATAGCGGAAAGTTCAATTTGGATTCACCATATTCGCTCCTGAAGAAAAGTCTGAAAGCGTGTTTGGCAAATTCAGGATGGCGGCTCCATCCGCCCCTTATGCGGATACCCGCATCGATATTGAATCCGGGGCTGCCGTCCGGGTTGATCAACTCAATATTGGCGGGCCGTTCCCATTCGCGTCCGCGTTTGTTTGCGTTGACATAGATCCCACTTTCCCTGTCGAAAAGTGATGCCGGGTCGGTGGTTACAGAGAGGCTTGGTATATCGAGGAGGGCATCCCTCATCAGGTCTTTATACCTGCTGTCTGAAGTGACCCTCGCGTCCATGACGAAGTTAAAAACCTGACGGTTAATGCTGGATGAAGGCCAGCTCCCTCCCGGATGTCTTTGTGCAATCACCTGGTCGAGAAAAATATAGGTATGGGAAAAGGGTTGGGATGGCTGAAAGCCGGGCCTGAAGGCGGATGCCCTCAACACCACACCCCCGGTTTTTCCTCTTCCACCCAGGGTGCTTTCCGGATCTATGAGAACAGTGACCGGTGATACGCCCCGTAAAGTATTTGTTGAAGACCTGGGGTCGGTGCCGTCGAGTGTGAAGATAACCGAATCACCCGGAAAAAAACCACTTACGACGGCTGTAAACGGATCATCGTAAAACCCGCTGGGGAAGTTGCATCTGGCAGGCTCTGATTCCGGCAGCTCCTGTATTGTCTGGGATGCTGTGATGCTTTCATAGCCGCTTATTAAAACTGTCGCATCAGCACTGTCCGGACCACTGTGGTTTATTGCTGTGGCAAGTTGAAGATTAACCGTAAAAAAAAATCCGGACAGTATTAATAAAAGAATCCTGCTGATGGGTTGATTCATGACAATTGAAGGCTTAATTATTGAGAGTATTTTTGATATCCAGAGATGTTGCTGTTTTGATTTTGAAATTGAACAGGCAACCACCATTTTCACAATATGCAGATTAGGTGTATGTTATACACTAATTAACAAGAACCCGGGCTCAGTGTAAAAGGTTTTTATACAGGGCCTTATTATGGTTGAGAGGTTTTTATAAAATATCTTTAGTTATACAAATATAAGCTTAAGTGGATGAACAAAAAAATATTTTTATTTCATTTGCGGAAGAACAAAAAAAATATTTATATTTGTTTGGTGTAATTAATACACCAACTTTAAATCAAATCTATTATTCATTAAAACCGGGATGTATGAAAAGAATTATTACATTATTGTTTTTGGCCCTGTTTGTGACAGTTGCTATAGGGCAGCAGCCACAGGGCATTATTATGAAAGCTTCTGTTGCGCCTGAAATTAATGGCGAGCTTGATGAGGTGTGGGAGGAGGCTATAGTTTATAATATCGACCAGCCTTATCGTGCAGAAGTACCTACCCTTGGAGAACCTGGCGAAACCACCTGGCGGGCATTGTGGAATGAAGACGGGATGTTTATTTTTCTCGTTGTGAATGATGACGAGTGGTATCCAAGTTATGTGAGTGGTGGAAACAGCTGGGAGTATGACAAGCCTGAAATTTACTTTGACGTGAATTACGTGCTGGCTGATGGTCTTGGTGCCATGCATGGCCAGGGGCATTACCAGGTGGCACCTGGTGCAGCCCAGGCCACTATTGATGGCACCGCCATAACCGAGTCAAGCGGTGTAATTTATGCTTTCAAGGTAGCAGATCCAGCCTATACTGTTGAATATTTTATTCCCTGGTCGTTGTTGAAAGACAAGGACGGGGTAGAGTTTGACAAGGCGGGCGTAATGGGATTTGATGTGACCATCATTGACCGTGATCAGGGGGATGAAGGCCGGAGAAGGGCCGTGTGGGCCAACATCGGCGAAGTTGATGAGTCATGGTCCAATATGGACGATGTCGGGTTGATCACCTTCGACGGTGCAGAGGCACCTGTTTATGTTGAGAAGATTACCCTGACGGGCGGATCAATTACAGAGAACGGACAGACCTTGCAGATTGTTGCCGTGGTAGAACCGGAAGATGCTACCAACAAGAGATTGCGCTGGTCGGTAGAAAACAAGACCGGGCGTGCAACCATCAACCAGGAAGGTTTGCTCACACCCGTACTTGACGGTGTTGTGACGGTCGTTGCCGATGCTACTGACGGCTCGTATGAGCGGGCAGAGGTAGATGTGGAGATCAGTGGGCAGATACCGGATATGTGGAAGCTGAACGTGATCAGGAATGGTTTATTCGATCAGGACGACGGCCCACCCATCGGATGGGGTGGCTGGATCGATACCGGTTATGGTGACCCGCACACTGTTGTCAACAAGGTCGCAGTCCTGAACGCTACACTGGCTGCTGAAGAATACTGGCGCTACCAGTTTAACCAGGAACACCTGACGGCTCTGCCTGACATTCCGTATATTTTCAGTTTTGTTGCCTGGGCCAGTGTAAACAGGCCCATCACGGTCGACTTTGAGGATATACCTGGCAACGAACATAATCGTTATGGTTCTTCACCCGATCCGGAATCAGATGGCCGGTCAGAGTGGAACTTCGATATTACTACCGAGCCAACAAAGTACACGTTCCATGTAACATTTGACGAGATACAGCCCAATACGGTCCAGAAAGTACAATACATGATCTCTCAGGCTGTTGGTACGGTCTACCTCGACAGCATTATGCTGATCAGCGAGGCTGATCTGGCGTTGGTGCCTGTTAACGTGCCTAAGGTTGGTTTAAGTACATTCAACGTATATCCGAATCCTGCCAGTGATTACCTGAATGTAGTGCTGGATTCACCGGATCAGACAGTTGCCATTTACAACACCCTTGGTGTGAAAGTGGACGAAGTGAGGGTTTCCGGCAGTGCTCATATATTCAATGTCAGTGCACTTCCACGGGGCATGTATTTCATCCGTTCCGAAAATAGCGTGGTCAAGTTTATCAAGAGATAACGCGGTTTTCTGTCATCAAAAATAAGGAAAGGGCTGCCTCGTTTGGCGGCCCTTTTTTGTTTCCTGTTACTTTCTTTGGCTACCGCCCAAAGAAAGTAACAAAGAAAACCCACCGCACGCAAGAAGCCCTTTATTTTTGCGCAAATGATCCGCATGCGGGTCTTGCGACTCCGTAACGGACGTTTGTTATAGGTACATCGAGGCGGGTGTTAGTAACTGTGAGGCATCCCGCAGGGGTCGTGAGATGTAAGGGCAGGACCTGGCCTGTAAGTATGATGAGGGGGCGGCTTTGCGGTTCGGCGACAAGGTGATGAGGCGACAAGGCGACAGGGCCGACAAAAAAAGGGCTGCCATTTCGGCAACCCTTCATTGTTTGGTATTGCGGGGGGTGTATGTTATATGCCCCTGCGAGTAATGGTTATTCTTTTGGCAGATACCAGTTGGCGGGATCCATGAGCTTACGAGTAATCGTTATTCTATTGGCAGATACCAGTTGGCGGGATCCATGAGCTTATTGCGGATCATATCATAATGACTGGTTCCGGCGAATTTGGCGGCAACCTTATCGGCCAGATAGGAAGGATCATTTCTTCTTTCAGCGATCCTGACCAGGTCGGTCCACCGTTTCCCTTCAAAAGCGAGCTCGAGGGCCCTTTCGGCAATAATCAGGTCTTCGATGTAGGTTGTAATTGCTTGTCCAGGAAGATTATCTGGGACAAGCCTGGGCCTGAGATACACCCTTCCCCTGATGCCCAGGTTGTTGGCCCAGCGGACAAAGGGTGCGGGTTTGGGGTTGACGCTGTTGGCGCCATTGTTCAGCAACATGAGCGCATAATTCTGCGAGACTTGATCTCCGAGGCGGTTATAGGCTTCGGCTAACAACAAGTGGATATCTGAAGCCCTGGAGATGATGATATCCGACCCAAATGCGTCGTGGATGTCAACGGCATATTTGGTTATAAAGGCAGCTGTCAGGTAATCATCATCACCCCGCCGGGCAATGGTGTCAAGGACAAAAGTTAAGCCATTCCCTCTCCATAAATCACCGGGCTCACCCGCAGCAGGCACCTGCGTCAGGAATGAGTCGACGAGCACTGTTGAGGGTTTCACCCAATAATCATAAAGCATCCAGCTGGCGAGTGGGTTGTTTTGATTTTCCCGGGAGGAGTAGGGCATCACGGCAATATTCTCAAGCACTTGTGATTCGGCATTTAGAAAGATAGACCCCCAGGCCGCATTCTGGTAGGACCTGTCGACCTTTAAAAGGGCAGGTTGGTTCAGATAGCTTTCACATGCAAGTTTAAGATAGGTCACGGCATTGGCATAGTCATTTTTTTCCAGGTACAGTTCACCCAGAATGGCTTTACTGTTGACGTAGTGCGGAAATCTCAACTCTTCAAACTGTGTTTGGGTGGCATCGTGAATATAAGGTTTAATCTGGTTGATAAGGGTGTCAATCAGTACTTCCTTGCTCATCATGGTCTGGGTCAGATTGGCAGGCAACGAAGCCATGTTGTCGCGGATGTAGGCTACCTGCCCGTAAAGCCTTGCGATGGTGAAGTAGGTCCATGCACGCATGCTGATCAGGGCGCCTCTGATCTGCGGAGCAGATACTTCATCAAACCTTCTGTCCTGAACCTTGTCGAGGTTGGCCAGAACTTCATTGATGTTGATGATCACCTTGTACAGGTCGGAGGGATCGATAAAGGGATTGCCGGCATGAAATTGCTGATGGTGAATATTAACCAGATGCATGCTGGCATGGGGATTAACATCCATCATATCCGATCTGAGCCCGTCGAGCATGATCAGCTTTGGCAGGATATCCTGAAGGGGAATGATAGCGCCTCTCATCGAAACCATGACATCTTCGAGCGACCTGTAGTGCTGGTCTGGCGTGATCCTGTCACCGGCTTTTTCATTGAAGAAATCTTCGGCACATCCGGTCATGATAGCCAGAGTCATGCCACAAATAGCCAGGAGAGAGGTGGTATATTTCAGTATTTTCTTTTTCATGATATGCATGTTAGCTGTTATAAGTCTAATTTAAGTCCAAGAATGAAGGATCTGGTCTGGGGTACCTTGCCATAGTCAATGCCCATATAGAAGGGGTTGTTCATATACATGAACTCGGGGTCATAGCCGGAATAATTGGTGATGGTAAACAGGTTGGTTCCTGTAAGGTACAGGGTGAGCCCTTTATTGAAAAGCCCCGGAACGGGCGGAAACATATAGTTCAGGGTCAGCTGCCTCAGCCTGAGGTAGCTTCCGTCTTCAATCCACCTGTCAGAGAATACGTTGTTTCCGGTTGGATCGCCATAGCTTAGCCTTGGCATGCTGGCACCGGGGTTGTCAGGTGTCCATCTGTCAAGCACAGCAGTAGACTGGTTGGTATACCCATCCATTGATTCGGACCTTTGCCTTACAAAATTATAAACGTCATTGCCCATGGAATAATTCACCAGTGCGAACAATTCAAAGTTTCTGAATGTAAAGCCGGTAAAAAAGTATCCAAAGAAATCAGGGTTCGGATCACCGATGATCACCATGTCGGCTTCGTTGATCACGTTGTCGCCGTTCATGTCGACAAACATCACATCACCTGCCCTCAGCGGCAGGCCTTTGGGGCCTGTGATCTTACCTGCCTGGTCAGCCCCGACGATACCATTGGTTTTATAACCGTAGAAAGCATTCAGGGGGTTTCCGACAGATGTGATGTATTGTGCAGCGTTCACGGGTGTAATGATGAACCTCTCATGGGGGTTCAGGAAGTTCAGCTCTTTTATTTCCGTGTTTTCAAAAGTGATGGATGCGCCGAAGGTCCAGGTCAGGCTGTTCATCTGCATGCGGGTGTCGGCTCCAATTTCGATGCCTGTAGCCTGCAGCTTGCCGCCATTGTCATAATAGGTTGTAAAACCAAAGGTAGGAGGCAGGGTTTGCTGCATGATCAGATTGTTTACGTTAGACTGGTAAACGTCGACATTCATATTTACCCTTTGTCGCAGGATGGACAGGTCAAGGCCGGCATTGAGGGTGGTCTTTTTCTCAAGGCCCAAATTATCATTGGGGATGACTTCCCTTGTCAGTACGCCGCGGGTGTTCATTCTCCTGCTGGTGTAATAAAGCTTTGAATAGTCGTATACGGTGCTGAGCATGTTCCCTGTCTGTGAGTATGACCCCCTGATTTTTAGATCTTCAATCCATTTGGCCTCGTTCATGAACGGTTCTGATGAGATGCGCCAGGCTCCCGCCACGGATGGATAAAAGTTGTAGCGGTTGTTGCTGTTGGTTGCTGAATTGCCGTCATAGGAAAGGCTTGTGGCTATGAAGTACCTGTCTCTGAAGCTGTATTGTGCATTGGTGTAGTAAGAGATCCAACTCACTCCCCTGTTGTCGCCAACAGTTGAACGAAGGTAGCTGTACTGGGCCCCCTGTCCCAGTCGCTTGAAGTCATCGGAAGGGGTGTTCAGGTCAAGGCTCAGGTTGTGTTTGTAGCTGTTTACTAAATACCTCAACCCGCCATCCAGCCTGAGGGAGTGTCCTCCGCCAAGTTTTGGGAGGTAGTTGACAGTCGTGTGGTTCTGGGTAGAACGGAACTCGTAAATAAAGTCACCGGGGCTGTTGTAGGCCGAGTCGACCTGAATAATACCCAGGTCTGGCAAAAAGATATTTTCACGCGCGTTATTGAAGTTTATACCTATCAGGGTTGAAATACTCAGGTTGTCGGTAAAACTGTACCTGGCTGTTGCTGAACTCAGGAAGTGATAGTTGCGGTTTATCCCGAGGGCATTATCAACGATGGAACTTGGGTTGGAGGCTTCGAAAGCACCCACATCATCCAGGTAGTTTAAAAATTCTCCTGTTGCCTCATCGCGTGCATTGGGTGCCATGCTGGCCGGTATAAGCATGGAGGCAAGTACGGGGTTTTTCCATTCGCTGGGGCCATGGTTGGCCAGCTTGCTGTCTGCCACGGAGAGCTTTACGTTGGGTGTAATGGTGAATTTATTGGTAATGTTCACCGTGCCATTCACCCGCAGGTTAAACCTGTTGTAGAAAGAATTCTCATAGATCCCATTATGCCGCTGGTAACCTGTGGAGAGGTTATAGGTTGCGATCTCGTCGCCACCCTTGAGGAAGAAGTGGTGCTTGGTAACGCTTGCAGGTCTGAAGATCTGGTCTTGCCAGTTGGTATTATTGTTATATCTGTAATAACCGGGTGCGGAAGTCCCACCACCCAGCCAGGGATACATGGTGCTGATCTGTCCAGGGTTGTATCCCTGGGAAAGAAGCATCTCATTGAAGAAGCCGGAAAACTGGGAGGCGTTCATCAGGTCCATGTATTGTGGTGTCATGGAAACACCGCCGTAGGAAGAAAACCTGATCACGGTGCTGGCTTCAGCTTTTTGTTCGGTGTTGATGTATAAAGCTCCGTTCGACCCGGTTGACCCAAGAAAAGAAAGACCATCTTTCATAACAGTAATGCCGGTGATATCCTCGATGTCAACCACATCCATGGGATTCAGTGCAAATCCTTCCATGAGGCTGACGTTGGCGTATGCAAAGTCGTAGATCATACCGTCGATGAAAACAAGTGGTTCGTTATTTGCATACAGGGAGGAAAAGCCCCTGATATTCATGAATGTGCGTTGTCCGGGCATGCCTGACTGCCTGATCACATTGAGTCCCGGGATCCGCCCGTTCAGGACCTGGTCGAAAGAGGTGGCATTGGTAAAGCGTACTTCCTGTTCTGGCAGTGCCTCCAGGCTGAATGTTGCATCTTTCACTATCAGCTCTCCCTTCGGGGAGAAGTAGATCTCATCAAACGACCTGTGTTCGGCCGTTACCAGGCTGACCTCGATGAAATCCCTTCCTTGAAGGAACAAACTTCTCAGCACATATCCGGGGAAGTTGACAACCAGTTCAGCATTGAGATCGGGTACCATGATGGTAAAGGCGCCGTTTTCATCGGTCTGGGCGATGACCCCTGTAGCCGTGGCTGAGACAACAACCTGGTTTAATGGCAGTCCGGACAGTGATTCAACAACTACACCGGAGACGTTGACCCCGCTTGGCTGGGCAGGAAGATCCTGGCAGAAAAGACACAGGAGAAACAGCTTGATCAGGATCACGAAGGCCAGGTTTGAATTATTTTTTGTCATTTCAAAGCTGTGTTAAATAATGTAACAGTTGTTGAATTTAGTTGATGGGGGTGAAGATCAGTGTATCCCAGAATAGCAGTCCCGGTGTTTTTGCCACCACCTTGATGGTATGTTCCGTGGTTTCGGTCCATTCAAATTCGCCCCAGCTGGTAACCTCTGCCGGATCACTCCTTCTGATGAAAGCAGTATTTACACCATCCACATAAACTGCATAATCGATCTGGTTGCTCCACAGATTTGAAGTGAGCCTGTATTTCCCTTTCATAATCTTGGGTGTGGTGACCTCAACCCACCACCATCCGCTCATGCTAAGGCAGTCGTGGTTCATCAGTTTTCCGGTGTTGTGGTCTTTGAAGTAGTAAAGGAGGTAGTCACCTTCCCATTTGATGTTCTTAAAAGTGTTCTGCCCGTCGTGCCAACGCATGTAGTGCTTGCCGAAATAGTCGCCTTGCTTCATGTCGAAATGGTCTGTGGTTTCCCAGACAATGGTGGTTGGTCTGGGTTCAAAGACCGGGAAGAGGTCGTTGACGGTATGCACAGCGCCGTTCTTTGCCGGATAGTTTGAATGCTCGATATAGAAACCGGTGTATTTCCTTGTGATGGGATTGACGTTGAGTTTATAGTCTTCCGTATCGACGGTCACAGAAATATTATTATCATAGGAAAGGATAGGATAAAGCCTGTTTTCGAGGGTATTCAGGTAATGGGTTTCCGCCATGCAGTGGTATTCCATATACCGGTAAAAACCATTATTCAGGGAGGTAATGCTGTCTGGTGCATGGGTGAAATTGTTGATCAGTTGATCAATATTATTGATGCCAAAGCGGTTGAAGGTGGTATCGGCAACGGCCAGGATGGTGAACCTGGTGCGGGCCATGCGCTGGCCGAACGGGAACTCAATCATGTTCAGGGTGTCTTTAAGCCCTGTTCGACGCAGTCCCTCAGTGAACATTGAGAAGGCCGGCATTTCCTCCAGCACTTCAAAGACACTTTTTGTAACGGGTTCTACCACCCTGTTAATGACATGAACCACTCCGTTGGCTGTGCGGATATCGCGGCGAACGATTTTACTGGTTTTATTCAGGATGATATCTGCCCCTTCGAACTCTGTGACCAGGTAGTCGCCAATGCCGTTGACTTCCCTGATGGCACCCAGCCCAATGTCGCCCGATTCAATCTGCATCGGGATGAGGTGGTTCATTACCAGGTCATATTTAAAATCAGCTGACAGGCCTTGGAGGGATTGTACATTCTTTGATGCATAATAGGCCCTCATGGCCTCGTTATTCGGCAGAAACAGGGTGAATGGCCCCCTGACTGACAATAAGCTGTTCAGGCCAGTTGCCTCCAGCAGTTCGGAAAATTCCGAATAATTATCATTTGAAGCGACATACTGTGTAATGACCTGTTCTGTTGACCTCGGGTTCCAAAGCTCTGGTTCTTCAGTGCAACCATGCATGACTCCCGTGGCAGTCATGACAACAAGGCTGATGTGAAAGATTCTTAATGCTGATTTTTTCATGTGTATGGTGTTTTTATATATAATCGCTTGTTCTTTTAATCGACGTCTCTTATAATGGGCGCATTCAATGCGCCCCTGTCTCTTATGCTGGGCGCATTCAATGCGCCCCTGTCTCTTATAATGGGCGCATTCAATGCGCCCCTACAAAGCCCAAATCACTCATCAACTTTTCATTTTTCATTTTTCATTCTTCATTTCTTATTACCTGTCATAGTAGGGGTTTTGCACCAGGTTCTGGTTATAGATCAACTCTCTCTCGGCGATGGGCAGGTAATAGCTCATGGTGTCATAAACCTTTGTCCTGAGAATGGCTTGCTGTTTGATGTCAGCTCCTGACAGTATCATGTCGATGATGATCTGCCTGTTCTGGAAATTGTTTCTTTTTGCAGCCCGCAGCAGGTCGAACCATCTTTTGCCTTCCAGGATGAATTCCCTGCCTTTCTCATCGAGTAAGGCCTGACGCAGCAGGTCTCTGTCATAGGTTTCTTCGTACGGCATACCTGCCCTGAGCAATGTTTCCCTGATCAGGCCGTTGGCTTCTTCAAAACGGCCAAGTTCGATACATGCCTCTGCCTTCATGAGCATGATATCGGCAAACCTGTATATGATCCAGTTGGCATCCTGTTCGGTAGATGTTCTTTGCACCAGGCCCAGGGCATCTTTGCCCCTGTATTTCCAGATGGCGCCCCGGGTCTGGAAAGTTCGTGCATCCTCCCTGATGAACAACATATTGGTGACCCTGGTGTTCAATGCCAGCTGGGTAGCCCCATAGGTGGTGATCAGGTTGTTGTAAATGGGGTTTGACTGGTTGTCAAGCCTGCTGTCGAACTGAAACTCAAATATGGCTTCTGCAGGTGAATTGCCGGGATAATACACCCTGAACCAGGTGTCGGAATCTTCCAGGCCGTAAAATCCGGAATTGATGATTGAATCGCAATAGTCGATGCATTTCTGGTATTGCTCATCCCACAGGTATACATCGGCAAGCAGTGCCATGATCGAATATTTATTTGCCCTTCCGTAGAAATAATCGGTACCAAAGTACTGGGTGGTATAGGCCATGTCTTTGGCTTTAAGAAGGTCAGCAATGATCTGTTGACTGACCTCCTTTTCTGTGCTTTTGGGGATATAGAGGTTGGTGGTGTCGGAAATGGATGCTTCCAGCACCAGGGGCACGTCTTTCCACAAACGGATCAGGTAGAAATAGGCCAGAGACCTGATGAATAAGGCTTCGGCATCTACCCCATTAAGCATCTCCCTGGTAAAGGTGTTGTCCTTCTCAAACACTTCCTTGTTATAAAACATCAGGGTATTGGCGAGGTTGATGGCGTTGTAGTAATTCCGCCAGCTGACAGCACTATTGGTAGGGCTTATGTTGCTGGCTGCGATTTGAGCATACTCGCTGAAATTTGCTCCGGTAAAGTTGATCAGGTCGGCACGGCATTCGCCCAGAATCAGTGACTGCAGGCTCGCATTGCGCATGGCATTATAGGTAGCTGCCAGTCCACCATACACATCGTCGGTTTTTTGCCAGAACCTTTCTTTTACCAGTTCATCATCGGGAGCCACGTCTAACCATTCGTTGCAGTTGGTCAGTGTAAAGGCAGCGATGATGCTGATTAACAAACCGTTTCTGATTAATTGATATCTTGTCATTGGGTATACTTTTTTTTATTAGAAGCCTATGTTGATTCCAAGCATGATTCTTCTGGAGGGTGGTGTCTTGCTATAGTCCCTGGGGAGCACATCCGGTCTTGTTGGCGGTGCGACATCGGGATCCTGTCCGGAATAGTTGGTCAGGGTGAACAGGTTGTATGCGGTGACAAAAAACCTCAGGTCATTCACGTTAATCCTTCTGGAGATATTATCGGGGAATGCATAGCTTATTGATAATGTTCTCATTCTCAGATAAGAGCCATCTTCCACAAAGCGATCGGAGCCGAGCCAGTTATACCCGGTATTATACAGTGCCCTGGGCATATCAGTGATGTCACCTTCTCTTCTCCAGCGCCAGTTGGTGGCCATGCTCTGGTTGTCGAAGTTGTACATTTTCTCCGTATCCATGCGGGTCTGGTTGATGATCTTCTGTCCGATTTTGAAGAAGAAGAAGGTGTTCACCACGATGCCCTTGTACTGGAGTCTGGGGCCAAAGCCGCCCATATATTTGGGGTTGAGGTCGCCCAGGTACACCAGGTCCAGTTCATCAATCTTGCCATCATAGTTCTGGTCTTTATACATGGCATCGCCGCCTTCAAAGACATAGCCTGAGGGGCCGCCCATGATCATGACGAGGGGGTTGTCGCGGTTGAAGCCATAGACGGGATTGCCATTGGCATCCCTGACGATGGCGTCGGCATCTGAGGGATAAACGCCAAGGTATTGATACCCGAAGAATCCACCCAGGGGCTGGCCGGGAACGACGCTGATCTTGTAGTTTCCGTTTTCCAGCATATTGCCATAAATGAGGCTGTAGTTCTCAGGCAGGCGCAAGACCTTGTTGCGGTTGGTCGACACATTCATGTTTACTGAGAATGACCAGTTCTGTCTCATGATGATGGTGTAATCCATCAGGAACTCGAAGCCGCTGTTTTCCATCTCACCATCGTTGCGGTTGATGCTTCTGAAGCCTGTATGATCAGGAATTCCGGAATCCTGGAGATAGAGATTGAGTGTTTTTTTTCTGTAAAAGTCAATCTCCACACTCATACGTCCCCGCAAGCCGGTGAAAGAGATCCCCGGGTTGATCTGGTCGATGGTTTCCCAGCGCAGGCTGGTCAGCTCGATACCTGTTGGCTCAACGCCCTGCATGTCCATGTAGGCTATGTTGGATCCTGCCCGGTAAGTATTAAAATACAGGTAGTTCTGGGCCGGAGAGTTGCCGCTTTGCCCCCAGCTGAGCCTGATCCTGAGGTCATCGATAAAGCCAGCCCATTGCATAAAGCCTTCTTCTGACATCCTCCAGAAACCAGCCACTGTCGGGAAAATCCCCCAACGGCTTTCGCGGCTGAATTTTGAGTTGCCTTCAATTTTGGCGCCAAGCATAATGCTGTATTTGTCGCGGAATTTATAATTCCCGGTAAGGAAAAGCCCGGCAGAACGGTACTGAGAGTAACTGGCACCGAAGTAGGTGAGCCGTTTGTCGTTGACAGGCTCTGTCAGGAAGGGAGAAGCCGACTGGCTTGATTCCGTCTTGTACCACCTGGTGCTGGTCTCCTCGGTGTCAAACTGCCCCATGAATAGCAGGTCGTGGTCATCGCTCATTGTGGGCCGGTACACCAACTGGTTGATGGTGTAGATGGAGTTTTTCTTTGAGAATTCATTGACTGCCCTGTTTGAGATGTCGCTGTCGATATTGTAGCCAAGCGCTTTATAGGGCAGAAACTTGGAAATTTTGTTGTCAAAGATATCGAGTGTTACCGTGCTGTTATAGACGATTTGCGGGGTGATATAATACCTGACAGAGAACAGCGCCCTGGCATTGTCTCTGAATCTTTTCTGGGATCCGAGGCTGGCAAATGCCACGGGGTTATAGATATCCCTGGCGCTTCCCTGCAGGGTGGAAATGGGAGTAAAGTATTCGCCAAAGTGGTTGTTCAGCGTGTCTCTGTCAAACACCGACAGGTTGGGCATTTTGCGGTATGCCACTGCGCGGAGTGATTTCCAGCTGCCATACTCCCAGTCTTCCACGTCGTAGGTGTTGTCCTGGTCATAGCGGGTAAACATAATGTCTGACCTGAATTGCAGCTTGGTGGACAGGTCGTAGTCGAGGGAGCTTCTCAGGTTGATCTTTTTCAGGTGGTTTCCGATGGTGGTGCCACCTTCGTCGACGTATCCGACCGACATGTTGTATCTTGATCTTTCACCGCCGCCCCTGACGGAGAAGTTATGGTCATGCACGAAGGCTACCTGGGTGATCTCATTGACCCAGTTTGTGTTTTGTGAATAGTTGTAATACTCTTCCCATTGGGGGTCGAAGGCGATCTGGCGGGCCTGGGGGGTCTGCGAAAATTCGTTGCGGCTGACATTATAGAAAGCTTCCGATATGACCCTGGCATAACCTGCTCCGTCGAGCATGGGTATGGGTGCGGGTTCAAAAGAGGCGGACGACCTGTAGTTGTATTCAAACATGGGTTTGGATCGAACCCCTCTTTTGGTCTGTATCATCAGCACGCCATTGGAGGCCCTGGATCCCCAGATGGCTGTGGAGGCTGCATCCTTGAGCACTTCGATTGATTCGATATCTTCGGGCGACACGTCGATCAGGGCGCCAAAACGTTCAATGTCGGCACTGGCAAAGTCAAAGTTCTCATCGATGTTGGCATCATAGGGGATCCCGTTAATGACAATCAACGGCTGGTTGCGCGCGTTGAGTGAGGCTGTTCCGCGGATCCTGATGTTAAGGCCGGCTCCGGGGTCACCGGAGAAAGAGGAGATGTCGACGTTGCCAAGACGCCCTTGCAGCATATCTTCAACGGATGTCGACATCACCGATTTCATATCGATGAAATCTACACGCTGCACAGCGGTGCCGCGGTCCCTGACGTTGATCAGCCCATCATGGCCCAGCCGCTCACCAACCACCACAAACTCATCAAACATGGTCGACTCGAACTCCAGCACAATGTCGATCCTCGATCGCCCTTCAACATAGAACAGCTGGCTTTTGTAACCGATGTAAGATATCTGGATCTGGTTTCTGGTGTCACTGACCCTGAGCACATAGTTGCCGTTAATGTCAGTAATGGCCCCATTGATAAACCTTCCGTTCCTGTCAATCTCAACAATATTGACGGCCACCAGGGTCTCTTTTGTCTGTGCGTCGGTAATGGTTCCCTGTATCACGGCAGTTTGCCCAAAAACAAAACCTGAAAACAAGCATATCAGGGAGGCCGAAAGAAAAATGATTTTTTTCATTGTGGTATAGTTAGCCTATTTATTTTCTTTATAATTCAGCACGGTATTGATTTTATGGACGACCCCCCGTCGTACCAGGTTATTGGCATCATCATGGTCAACGGTAATGGTTTGACCTGACAGATCTTCTACTACCAGGTTGTTAGGAGTGTTTATTATTTTTAGTTGTGCGCTGAGGGTTCTGGCTGCATCGTCGGGGTCACGGTAGGTAAAGTGGGTGTCGAATGATCCGGATCTTTTGCCGTCGTCAAAGACAACATTTCCCTGGACGAAGTGATATTTCAGGAACCTGTCGATGTGCTCTCTGCCTTCGCGGTCGCTGGCCGGCGGGTAGGTCTCAGGGATGATGCCTTCAGCCCTGGCTTTGGCCATGGCCTCGTTGGTGGGTATGAAGACGGTCCAGTACCTGCTGGCGGAAAAGAACCTGAGGTTGGGAAGGTTTTCCCTGGTGATGGCATCCCTGAACCTGGAGTCGAGCAGGTTGGCGCTGACGAGCAGGTTTGCAAACTCTGACACATCGGGATCAGCCGGCCCTGTTGCTACATTATGGCCATTGGTGAGGTATTTTCCCACAATAAACCTGGAAGCAACCGGATAGTCGACTTTTACCAGCAGGCCGTTGCGTTCATTTACCTCCACATTTACTATGTTGGAAGGTTTGTTGAAAGCCTGGTTTTCTCCGGCCCATACCTTGTTATTTCCGTAACCAATGAAGTTGCCTGATACCATTTCTACATATGCGCCTGCCCCGGCAAGGTCATCCAGCCTTCCCATGTAGATCTGGTCCTGGGCAAAGGTGGTCAGCTCTATGTTGGTCATGGGCCTCCAGACACCGTCAACAGCTCCACGCCACTCAATGACGTCGCTGGTAGCATTATACCTGATGCCATATTCCAGCAATTTATCATTGGGTGTGGCAAAAAGTGTTACATCAGAGTCAGGGTTTGCCAGGCTTGTCAGCATGTTGGCTTTGTCAAGCAGGAAAAGCATGGTGGAATAGTTCCTGTCGATAAAAAGTTCGCCCGGAACACAGGTAAAAACATTGGGTTCCATTACCCTGTTTGTCTCGTAAACCAGTCCGTTGCTGCACATGTAGCTGGAAACGATATCAGACTTGCTGATATCTGTCGGGTCGCCAAAAGCATTGAAGAAAGTTTGTTCTATCTTGGATGGCAATGCGATGGTGGCAGAGAGCTGGCTTTGCAGGATGTAGAACAAGGTAACCCTGGGCACACTGTCCAGGCTGGAGTAGTACTGGAATACAGTTCTGTCAAGATATGCCTGCAGCACCTCATTGTTGGGCAAGAATGCCGTCCACATATTTTGTGGAGGCACGGCAGTATTGGTTGATGGCCCCCTTTCGTTTGCCAGGTCAAAAATGAGGTCGTATGACTTTTGAAACTGAACCCTGCGTTGCTCATCGGTGTGCTGGTTGGTATACCTGGCGAATTGCTGCAGTATGTCATAATATAATCCGAACTTGTCCGGGTTGGCGATCATATATTCCTCAATGCTGGGTATTAGCGGAACTACCCTGTCAAGAAAGTAGATAAATCCGCTGGCGGTACGTACCTCCAATTCATCAGGAATTTCCGGGTTTGGGATCACCATGGCATTGTGCCAGTTCATCCCTTTCAGGTTGGATGGGTACCCTTCTTCCCATTTGCTGCCCGGGTACATGAAGAGATAGTCAGACCCGTCTTTGGCACCCCCGAAATCACCAAACCACTCGGCTGTGAAGAGCGGTATGTTTTTTTCCCCGGTATAAATGATTAACTCCTGCCCCTTTCTGTCGGGCAAATACCTGACAGTTTCCAAGTAAGGAATCGACCTGCTGGGCGTAGGCTTTCTGTGGAACAGGGAGGCGTATTCGCCGGTGGGCCCCTGTAATTCAGACCAGGCCCATTCGTAAATCAGTTGGAACCTCGACCGTGGGTTTCTCAGCACATGCAGGGTAAACAGGTTGCGGGCGAGCTCTTCCGACAGCTCATTTACAGAGCTTACACCGATAGACGCAAAGTATTCGGCAAAGGCCCGGTCGTCGGGGACAAAGAGCGTGAATAGCTGCTTTGATATGGGCTCGGTATAATTTGCCCGATCCATCAAAGCCAGAAAAGTATTGTAATTGCCTCTTTGCTCCAGGATCTCAATGCTGGAACCCCCAAGCCACGGTGGGTTCTCGTATCTCTCGTGGTGGTCTTCGCATCCGCTGCCAAATAAAAGGCCCACTGCAAATAAGGTCATCAATAAGCGCTGTGTCAGGTTTTTCATAGGTGCCGGTATTACGTTGTGCAGATATTTTGCATTGACAATTTATTTTATTAAAAACAAAAATTGTTCGACAAATCAATTCTTTGCTAAATAGAAATGTTTTTCGACTGTCATCTTGTGAAAAAATGTTATATGGTGTACATTAAACACCTCTCCAAAATTATATAAATTTTTAAAAAGAAAGGGTTTTTTAACTTATGATAGCTTTTTTATATTAATTCTAAATAATTGCATCATCTGATTCTTCAATATCGCCCCGTTGTCATATATCCCATTTGCTGAAATGCTTATTCTTATCCCGTCGGGCAATGTGTCAGTGTCTTTTGCGCCATGATAATGAAAATAGAAATAATTTGGGCATGGGAACCACCTCTTCACGGGAAGAAAGAAAAAAATATTTAATAACCAGGGTTTGCATGATCGAAAAATCTATATATTTGTTGGGTGTATTATCTACACTTTGAAGTATGAATGAAATTATCATCAATGTTTCGGTTGATTGTGTGATATTTGGCATACACAACAGCACTTTCAGTGTGCTGCTGACCAAACGTGAGTTGCGTGACGACCGGACAGGGAAAATGCTGGTTTCGGACTACACCGTACAAGGCCATCATGTATTGAAGGGTGAGAACCTGGATGAGGCAGCGAAAAGGGTATTAAAAGAAAAAACCGGTCTGGAAAACATTTTCCTGAAGCAGTTTTATGCCTTTGGTAATACCGACCGGCTTATCAGGGAAAAGGACCAGATTTGGCGAATAAATAATTATCCCATGATAAGTAATCATGTATTTTCTGTGGGATATTTTGCCCTTGTTGACAGCGCAAAGGTGTCTCCTGATTCAGACCATCCTGAATCGCAATGGTTTCCGGCCAGGCAGTTGCCCGAACTTGGGTATGATCACAAAAAGATCATAATAAAAGCTTTAAACTATCTGCGTGATGAGATCGGGAGGGAGCCAATCGGATATGAGTTGTTGCCTGAGAAATTTACGCTTTCTCAGCTGCAGCTGCTGTTTGAAACCGTTCTGGATATCAAGCTTGACAAAAGAAATTTCAGGAAAAAAGTAACCCAGATGAAATACATCATTGCGTTGGACGAGAAAATGAGTATCAGGGGCAACAAGCCGGCGCGGCTGTATATTTTCAGCAGGGATGTTTACAAAAAAACCAAAAAGGATAAAAACAATTTGTTCATGTGATAATGAATCATCAGCAATAGGTTCATTTAAATACGCGCCTGTCTTTTTCCCCATAATGGCCTAATAATTCGTTACTTCGTTTCAGTGAGCAACTGCTATTCTACCATTTCTTTACCTGGCGGCCGTTTATCCGGTCGGTTGCAAAATTGTGCAATGGGTTTTGACCCCATTCCTGCAATTATCAATGTGCAGGTTTCTGTAAAAATAATCCTGTGTTTAGCATGCACGCTTTCCCCAGAACGGTAATAGCCAGGATCATCGACTTGAATGGCAGTGTGGTTTATCAGGCAGTATTGCCTTCCACGGAAAGGAAAAAAATAAAGCCTGATATTGACAGCGGTGTTTGCATACAGGAAATCAGAGATGAACAAACAGTTTAAAGGGCGAAAGTCGTGAGTCCACCATGAAAAGTCACTTTTTTGGTTTTCTCGTAAGCATATAACGTAAATTATCAATGTGTAATTTTTCAAATATCATGTAAAACAGGCTTTTAGGAGTGGATCCAATTGTTAAACTCTAAAAGTTGACAATATTGTTATAATCAACCAAAGGTATTACAAGAATAAGTGTTGTTTCTGCCCCCCCCCCTCTCAATTACTTTTATTAACCCTTGTTTTACACGCCAAAATGTATTAAATTTGATATAGTTATAAGCATATATAGATAATTAAAAAACAAAAATCAATGAAAAAGGAAAAAAGAAATTACGTTCTCATTTTGAGTTTGGTCTTATTGGTTGCAATTGTCTCCTGTAAAAAGAATGAGGAAGACAACAACCTGGGGCCTGAAATTACGGTCAGCGACAATATTATTGGCATGACTGGTCAGAATCTCAATATTTCGGTTGCTGCTTCTGATCCTGATGGTGATGCGCTATCCTACACCTGGAAAATTATCGAGTCACCCGGTGGTTCTTCTGCAACACTTACAAACAGCAGTAACAACAATAGTGTTTTCACGACGTCAACGGCCGGATTTTACCGGGTTGAGATCATTGTTGATGATGGGAGGGGAGGGCAGGCATCTGGTGTTGTCAATTTATCGATTGGCGGGGTATTGCCCACAAACATGAATACGGCGACCTCATTACCTGATTTATTTGCTGATTCAGACATTCCTGATTATTACGCTCCATCCACTGTTACGATTCGTGAAGGATTAACATTAGCTCCTGGTGTAGTAATTGAGTGTGGTGCAAACGTATTGTTATGGGTGAATGGGAATCCGTCTTTTCTGAAGGCAGAGGGAACTGCTTCCAACAATGTTATTATCAGGGGAATGAACAAGACAAAAGGTAGCTGGCGTGGCATAGCCATTACTTCGACCAATATCGAGAACAAATTAAACCATGTTGATATCCGGCATGCTGGCAGTTCAAATAATGGGGACAGAAGGGCGGCCATCAGGGTACAAAGCAATGTATCCGCCAGGTTAAGCATTGAGAATACTGCTATCTCAGAAACCGCCGGACATGCACTTTTTGTTGACGGGGGGGATGGTATTTTGGCTGCTTTTTCCAACAATAATTTTTCCAACAATGATTTGGCCCCTTTGCGGATAAATGCCGGACAGTTGTATTCGCTCGACAATCAGTCTGTTTACCTGGGCAATGGGGTTCAGGCCATTGAAGTTGCATCTTTGGGTAATTCATCTGTTCGTTTCAATGCAAACGGGACAGTGAAGGCGCAGTCGTTGCCCTATCATTTTCACAGTACAGCAGAATTATTGGCTATCGTTACATTTGAAGCAGGGGTCAGGTGTTTGTTTACTTCCGGAATCAGGTTGTCTGTTAATTCTGTTGGTGCAATTATTGCCAATGGGACGGCATCTAACCCAGTAATATTCAGTGGAATAAGCGAAGTTGCAGGTGCCTGGAATGGTATTGAAATTTCATCGCCTTCGAACCTGAATACGATTAATCATGGTGTTGTGTCACATGGCGGAAGCAGCTCCGGAAGGGGAGCTAATATATATATGTTTGGGTCTCAGAATGCACAGCTTAACATTACAAACAGTACAATATCCCACAGTCAGACATATGGGATACGGACATCTGCCGGAAATGTGAATCTCAACGAGAGTGACAATATTTTTATGGCAAATGCCCTGGGCGATATCAGGCAAGATTAATTGTTTTCAGATCTATTCCGGAATGCCCATCCCCTATGAACTGGCAGTACCCATCCAGGACCTGGAAGACCGGAAGAAAATAAATCTGGATCAGAAGCATTATAAATGGGCCCACTCCCAAGGTGCTTGATATTTTTATTTCCTGCAGATTGCGCAGATTAACACTGGTAATAAACTTTTCTCAGAGGACTCAGCTTTGAATTCCGAAAAATTGAAGACGGAATGAGTAAGGCGCGAACGTTTTTGAGAAATTTCTTTGATGGGTCAAATTAATGATATATTTGCATGCGAATTGTCAACATAATATAAGCGACAAAAAAGCGCCGAACAAAATCCTTTATGCAAGAACCTGTCCCTAACCTTTAATCTGACCTGTATGAATGATTCAACGCAAAAGCTTTCCGTTGTAGAGAAGATAGGCTACAGCCTGGGCGACCTGTCGGCGAACCTGATCTTCCAGACCCTGATGACGTTTCTGGCTTTCTTTTATACCGACATTTACCGCATACCTCCGGCTGCTGCCTCTGCCATTATTTTTACCGGTGGGATGGTGGGTGCATTTTTCACGCCTGTCATGGGCATCATTGCCGACAGAACCCATACCAGGTGGGGCAAGTTTCGTCCGTGGATTCTCTGGACAGCCATCCCATTTGGAGTGATGGCCCTGCTGGCATTCAGCACGCCGAAATTCAGCGAAGGGGGTAAAATCGTTTATGCGTTGATCACCTATATTCTTCTGGTGTTGATCTATACCGCCAACAACCTGCCTTATGCTGCCCTGAGTGGCGTGATTACCGGTGATATGAAACAGAGGAACAGCCTCTCATCCTACCGGTTCACAGCCGTGATGGTGGCGCAGTTTGTCGTGCAGGTCTTGTTGCTTCCGCTGGTGCTGATCCTGGGCGGTGGCGAGCGCACGGTAGGCTTCGAAAGGACCATGGGCCTGTTTGCGATTGTGGGTATTATCTTCTTCATCATTACTTTTCTGACCACCCGCGAGCGCATCGTGCCGGCGCCTGAACAGAAATCAAGCGTGAGACAGGATCTCGGTGACTTGTTCAAAAACAAGCCGTGGATCGCCATCCTGGTCGTGACCATATTCTTGTTCATCACCCTGTCGATGCGGGGTGGAACGCTGGTCTATTATTTTGAGAATTATCTCAGTGAGCCAGATCTTGCCGCCTTTCTGCAAAACATTGGTTTTATTGGTTTTATTGACAGGCTGAACAATTTTCTGACAGGGATCGGACTGGTTGGGTTTCAATGGCCGGAAGATGCTTCCACCTCCGGCTTCAGCCTCTTCAATGCCGGGGGCATCATCTGCATGATCATTGGCATCTCACTTTCAAAGTCGCTGGCCGACAGATTCGGCAAGCGTGATGTTTTTGGCGTGGCACTGTTTTTTGCAGCCCTTTTCGTGCTGGCGTTCTATTTCTTTCCGCCGGATGCCATTGGATTGGTCTTCGTGAGCCAGTTGCTGCACGGCTTCTCTTACGGCCTGACCATACCCCTGCTCTGGGCCATGATTGCCGATGTGGCCGATTATTCAGAATGGAAAAACAACCGCCGGGCCACCGCCATCGTATTTTCAGCCATGATATTCGGACTGAAATCCGGCCTGAGCATCGGCGGAGCCCTGGTGGCAGGCATACTGGCTGCCTACGGGTATAACGAGCTGTTGCTGATTCAGTCGGATGCAACCATCACCGGCATCAAGATGCTGGTCAGCGTTTTCCCGACCATTACCTTTATGATTTGCGTTGGCTGCCTGTTTTTCTATGCCATCAACAAGAAAATGGAAACGGAAATTGAAACGGAATTAAAGGCCAGACGGTCGCAGGTCTGAAGCCCGGGTTAAGCAGAGACCAGAATAAACAGTAGGAACTTCAGGCAAAGGTCTGCTGTGCAGGGCCGAAAAGTCATCCGCCCATATAATGAATGACTTAGGGGCTGAAGATCGAAAGTCAAAAGAAAACATTTGAAAATGGTTACCTGACCGGCTTATCATCAATATTATCACAAAAAACCTGAAACGATGAAAAACAAATTAGCAGGAATGACCATTGCCATGGTGATTATATTTTCCATGGTGGGATGCACTTCCAGTCAGCAGGAGGTGCCAGCCGATTCACTGAAGGAGGCTTTATCCGGCTTTTTTTACATTGGTACAGCCATGAACACGCCCCAGATTACGGGTCAGGACACAGATGCCCTTGGGGTGATAAGAAAACATTTCAATTCTGTGGTGGCGGAAAATTGTATGAAAAGCGAAGTTATTCAGCCCCGGGAGGGAGAATTCGACTTCACACTCTCTGACCAGTTTGTCGAATTTGCAGAGCAACATGGCATGCATGTCATTGGCCATACACTCATATGGCATTCACAGGCGCCGCGATGGTTTTTTACCGACGACCAGGGCAACGACGTTTCGGCCGATGTGCTCACAGAGCGCATGCGCACCCATATCCATACCCTGGCAGGCCGTTATACAGGCAGGGTGCACGGATGGGACGTGGTGAATGAGGCCATCATGGATGACGGCTCATGGCGCAACAGCAAATTTTACCAGATACTGGGCGAGGATTTCGTGAGGCTTGCGTTTGAATTTGCCCATGAGGCCGATCCTGATGCGGAACTGTATTACAATGATTACAGCATGGCCAATCCGGGCAGGAGGGAAGGCGTGACCAGAATGGTCGGCGATCTTTTGGAGAAGGGTGTCAGGGTGGATGGAATCGGGATGCAGTGTCATGTAAACCTGGACTATCCCACGATAGAAGAATATAAAAAAAGCATTGAGGCCTATTCGGAGCTGGGGGTAAAAGTGATGATCACGGAGATGGACATCACCGTGCTGCCGTGGCCGGGCACTTCTGTCGGTGCCGACGTGGCCATGAGCGCGGAATACCAGGCATCGATGAACCCCTATGCCGATGGATTGCCCGACGAGGTGTACCAGGCATTG